>WNFI01189923.1_pt1 | contig 12664 bp, 10 predicted proteins | sample 5400471 | NCBI WGS metagenome assembly WNFI01 (sample SAMN13153348, study PRJNA577476) | soil metagenome | isolation source: 100 cm saprolite on Douglas fir-dominated hillslope | place: USA:California | collected 2013-09-17
GCGGCAACAGCGCGTCCGATTCGATGCCTAGCATCTGTGCAAGGTTGTGCTCTCCATCGAGCTTCGCCCAGGTCACGTAGAGCAAACCGAAGAACGTCTCGAGAACGCCCTTGCCCTGCACTGCACTCGCCTTGAAAACGGGTTCGCGTCCGCGGCTCGCGAGGACGCCAATTTCCTCGTCGGACCGCACGCGATCCATGTCCCGCTTGTTGAATTGGATGACCATCGGCAACTGCTTTGGATTGAGCCCCAATTCCTGCAGATTCTGGCGCATGTCGAGAAACGAGGCCGCGTTGTGCTCCGTTTCGCTCTTTTGCGAATCGGCGATGAACGCCACTCCGTCGGCTCCCTGAAGAACGAGCCGCCGCGTCGATGAATGCAGCACTTGGCCGGGAACGGTAAAGACCTTGATGCGTAACGTCATCCCACCGGAGGGCCGAGCGCTTTCAGCCCGCAGCACGAGCGGCAGCATGTCGAAAAAAAGGGTGCGATCGTCCTTGGTCTCGAGCGTCATCAGACGCCCGTGCGATGCCTCGGACGTAAGCTCGTACAACGATTTCAAATTGGTGGTCTTGCCGCTCAGCGCCGGCCCATAATACACGAGCTTAAGCGCGATTTCACGGCCACCGAAGTTGATTTGCACGACGCCTCGTTACTTATGGTAACTCAAGATCTGGCCGGAATGCGGCCGGAAAGGTCACGTGCTGAGAGGGCCGACATGGTGGCTCACATCAAAGCTGGCGACGCAGCACCGAAATTCGACCTCGAGAGCGATGCCGGCACGCGCCTTACGCTCAAGGACTTCGCCGGGAAATGGCTCGTCCTCTATTTCTATCCGAGAGACAACACGCCTGGCTGCACCCGCGAGGCACAAGGCTTCAGCGAGGCCGTCAACGTTTTCAAGAAACTTGGCGCCGGTGTGGTCGGTATTTCCAGGGACTCGGTGAAAAGCCATTGCGGCTTTCGAGACAAGATCGGAATACGGTTTCCCCTCTTGAGCGATCCAGACCTTGTAGTCCACAAGGCCTACGCGGTTTGGGGGAAAAAGGTTCTTTACGGAAGAGAAATGGAGGGCACCATTCGCTCCACTTTCCTCATCTCTCCCGATGGCAAGATCGCGCGCGTCTGGAACAGTGTGAAAGTCGACGGACACGTCGAGGGGGTAGTGAGCGCGCTCCGCGAGGCGCAGGCGGGGGCTGGCGAAAAGAAGCCCCGCTCGTGACGGCAGACGCGTCCGCGACCATCGCCTGGCTATGGCTTGCGCACGCACCGCCCGACGCCGAGCAAGCGCGAGCGCTTTCTGCGTGGCAGCGGTCGAATCGAGTCGAGCTGGTCGTGCCGCCCAGCGTGGTCCCGGCAACCGTAGCGGTGGACCCAAACATTGCGTCAGCGATTGAGGCACACCTCGAACGAGCTCACGACGCATCCGCAGCCCGCGACGAGAACGAGGTGGACCGAGCGCTCGATTCCGCGCATGGGCTGCTCGAGGCCCACGCCGAGCTACCGAACGCAGCCTGGCTCATGGCCGAAGTGGAACGGGCGCGCTCGGCACAATGGCGTCGCATGAAACCGGCGCTTCGCGATGAAGCCGATCGCGCCTGGGCAAGAGCTGAGACGCTTGACGGTGGCCGAGTGGCTGGACTGGGGGAGACGGGGTCGATCGAGCACCCCCAAACGGCGACACTCTCCGTTCCCCCGCTGACCGACGAGCAAGCATGGCTGGACGGGGAACTCTTGGCGGCCGGCCCGGTAACGTCGCGAGAAGGACCGCATTCTCTGGTCGTGACCTGGCACGGAGCTCCGGCGTGGGCCGGGTGGATCCAGCTGCCGCCTGGTCGCTCGACCTTTCCGCTCCCCGTTCTCATTGCGCCAGCGTGCTCGCGAGCAGACCTCGAGCGCGCCAGGATCACCCAGAGTTCGGTCGACACGTCCGACGTGCAATGTGCGCGCTGGGTGGCAGCCACGACAGGATTGCTTCCGGGCGCCGCCCGCATCGCCATGTGTACGACCGGCGGGGCCTGGGCTACCTGGAGCCTGGTCGGCACCGGCATCGCCATCGGTGCAGCGGTTGCCGTCGGAGTCGCCGCCGGTCAGACCCCGCCGACCGAGACGAAGTTCATGAGCGGCGGTCTAAAGACACCGTGAATTGCGGATCGCGGTTGAGGTGCTTACGCTGAAAGCATGGCGCAAACACCCCGACTGGACTTCGAGGCCTTCGTCGCGCAGAAGAAGACCGACCGCGCAGGGGGCAGCGCGGGAACGACGGGCCACGAGTACACGTACACCTTTGACAGGCAGTCGCGACAGGCTTTCGAGAACACGAAGCCCGTAGCCATGGCCGTCGAAGCGAGCGTGAGGCTCTTCAAGCAAATGGGCAGGCATCAGCTGCTCGGCAACGCGGTCAAGGTCAGCGAACGCCAGTTCCCTCGCATACATCGCACTGCCAAAGCCGCAGCGGACACCCTCCAGATCGCAACCCCGCAGGTGTTCATCGTCAACAACCCCACGTTCAACGCCGCAACGTTGGGCACAAACGATGACTCCTTCGTTTTGCTTCACTCGGCTCTCGTCGATCAATACTCCGAGGAAGAACTACTCACGGTGGTCGGGCACGAGTGCGGACACATCCACAACTCGCACGTGGCCTATCTGACAGCGCTTCACTATCTCACGTACATGGCGGGCATGTTCTTGCCGTGGATCCTACAGCCTGCAATGGTCGCTCTTCGAACCTGGTCGCGCCGGGCCGAAGTAACGTGCGATCGCGCTGGAATGCTCGTGGTCAAAGACAAGCAAGCGGCCGAGCGCGCTATCACGAAGCTCGCCGTGGGGTCACGAAAACTCTACGAAGAGTTCAATGTGTATGCGTTCCTCGAGCAACACGAAGAAGGAAATCAAGGAATCGGCAAATACATGGAGGTGTTTGCAACCCATCCGTGGCTTCCGAAACGCGTGCTCGCGATGCGGGTTTTCTCCGAAAGCCAACTGTACAAGACAGCGGTCGGCCAAGGGAGCGATGGCCTGACGATGAGCGAAGTCGACAATCGCGTTGCCGCCCTCCTCAAGGGGGAAGCGTGATGACAGGCAATTCGTCCGGCGCGCACTCAAATCCTGTGCTCGACGCATTCTTCGGCAAACGTGATGAGGTCGTTTCGGCTCTGCGCGGTCTTGGCGACCTGGCCGGGGCCCTAGGGACCAAGACGCTGCGGGAACGTCTCGATCGGCAGCTCATACGCAAGCTCGAGGAAGATCGATTTCACCTCGTCGTCGTCGGTGAGTTCAACCACGGCAAGACGACGTTCGTCAACGCCCTGCTCGGCGAGGAGGCATTGGCGGTTGGCGTCACACCGACCACGGCCGCAATCCACCATATTCGCTGGGCCGAACGCCCCGAGGCTTTCGTCGTCTCGACAGCCGGTGAGAAGCGCGCGATTCCTTTCGACGAGGCCAAGCGTTTCGCCGTGGGTGGCGGCGCCACCACCGAACACGTCGACTACCTTGAAATTGGGTACCCGGCCGCCCTTCTGAAAGAGCGGATCTTGCTGGTCGATACGCCAGGTGTGAACGACCTCTCGCTGCAACGCGCCGACATCACCTACAGCTACATCCCTCGGGCGGACGCGGTGCTCTTTCTCCTCGATGCTGGACAGATCCTCAAGGAGAGCGAGCGTGTTTTCTTGAACGACAAGCTCCTCAAGGGGTCGCGCGACAAGATCGTCTTCGTCGTTACCAAGTGGGATCTTCTCTCCGCCGAGGAGCAGCGTGAAGCGCTCGCTTACGCAAAGAATCATCTCTCCTCGCTGGTCAAGGATCCCGTGGTGTTCCCCGTGAGCGCCGAAACCGCCCTGGCAGGACGCGTCGGAGAGAGCGGGTTGCCGGAGCTTTTCGGACATTTGACGCGATTTCTCGCGGAGGAGCGCGGCCGAATTCTGCTCGACAACGCTCTGGGAGAGGGGCTCGCCGCCGGAGAGCTCCTGTCGAAGGGAATCGACGCGCGACGGCGGAGCATCCAGATGAAGAGCGAAGAGCTCGAGCGGCGCATTGCAGCGCTCGAGAAGGACCTCGCCGGGCAGGCGGGAACCATCGAACAGCGGAGGATGCAGATTCGAGAGGACGTTTCCTCGATCAAGACCGCGGCGCGCAAAGATCTCGATCGCTTCGTCGACGACGTGTGCCGGCAGTTGCCGAACGTCATCGATTCGGCCAAGGCTCAGGATCTGAAGCAGTTCCTTCCGTCGTTCTTGGAAGATGCCTTCAAGCAGTGGGCCGAAGAGGAGACACGCGAGATTGCAACGCAGCTCGAGCAGATGGCCGAGAAGACAGTCGCACTCGTTCGCGAGGATGCGCGCGACAGCGCAAGCCGGCTGGCGGCGATGTTGGGAAGCGACGCGCGCCGGCTCGACGTCCAAGTGGATACGATCAAGTACGACGTCGGCGTCATCGCGCTTATGTTCGGGGGGGTGGCGTTGATGGCGGTCAACCTGATGGCGGGGGGGCTCTTGGCCGTCGCCGGCCCCGCGATTTTCGCTATGTTCGCGCGGGGGAAAATCGACGAGGAGTTCAGGAAGCGCGCAAAAGAGCTCGCGCCCGAAGTGATTCGCGAGACGGCGAAAAAGGTGGCTCCCAAACTCGAGGCCCTCATCGACGACTTCGCGCGCAAGCTCGACGCTTGGGTGGTGAGCGCCGGTCAGGAGCTCCACCGCGAGGTGCTCGAAGTTCTGCGTGCTACACAAGAGGCGCGCGGCGGCGGCCAGGAGGACGAGGCGAAAGCCAACGCAGTGGTCGAGGGGCAGGCGCAAGCACTCGCGGCGGTCACCGAACGAATCGAGAAGCTACGCGTCGAGCTTTGGGCGCCGAGTCTCGTAAGTAAACCCACTTCAACATGAGCCTCGGCTTCGCTCCGTTTCCTGCATTACGCGCCGAGAGCGTTCAGAAGACCCTCCTCGCCGAGTGCTTGGAGCCTCTCGAGGCGCATCGAGAAGCGTTGCCAGTCTTTGACGACCCGTGGGCCCGCAGGGCTTTGGCGCAGCGCGTAGTCGGTGATGCGGGTGATCGTGAACCGAAGCGCTGCGAAGGACCCTTCGGCAAGAAGTCCACGGCGCTCGGCGTCGTTGAGCGCCCGCTCCCGCTCATAGCCCTCGCGCATCGCCCTGGCGAGATCGGGCTTCAGGTCATCGCCGACGCACCACGAGAGAACGCAGACCATCAGGTCATACGCGTAGGTCCCGCGACACGCGCTTTCGAAGTCGAGCAGGGCCGATATGCGGCCGCCCCCGTCCCAGAGGACGTTATCGCGAAAGAGGTCGCTATGAATGAGACCCGTCGGTATCCCGGGGTCTCTCGCATGTTGCGTGCGCGCCAGCGCGTCTCGAAGCGAAGGAACGAGTCGCTCGAATCGCACGCTACCGCTATGTGCAATCCGGTCCAGGCGCTCCATCAAATGCTCGAAGTCGAATCGTCCTTTGTGCGCCGCGAGGTCGGCGCCCGCCAGATGCACACGGGCGAGCGCTTCACCGACGCGCTTCGCGTCTTCTTGCGTGACTCCTGCCTGGCAGCGCATTTGACCGTCGCGCCAGGGGAACACAGCTGCCGGCTTTCCGCCGACTGAGGAAACGAGCTTCCCGTCCGTCCGCCGCAAAGGTGCCGGGGTCGGCACGCCTGCCGTCGCGAGATGTTCGAGCATCGCGGTCTCATGCTGCGCTCCTGCCTTGTCCTGCTCCTCGTAAATACGCAGAAAAAGCCGCGGCACGGCCCCGTCGATGTGAAGGGCAAAGTTCGAATTCACGCTGCCTGCGGGGATTCCCTCAACCGCACGCAAATCATGGATTCCGTAAGCCGCAACGAGGGCGCGCGCCTCGTCATCCGTGATCTTCGTAAGCACCGCCATGGACCGACGTTTAACAGAGTAGACTCCTGCCGCTCGACTCTGGTAAACGGCGCAAGGCGTTTCGCCTGAGTGATCCCCCCTTACATAAACCAAGCAAACGCGGGGGGAAACGGGTGCGAAGCTGAGTTATTTCCAGGGCTTTGCCCCGAACCGAGAACGAGATGGCAAAAACGAAGAAGGCGGGGACGACCAAAGCGGCATCGGTTAAGCCGCCGGCACTCGCGAAACCCGCAGCACTCAAGCCGGGTGCCGGCAAGGACGACGCCGCCGGTGGCAAGCGCAAGCTTGGACTGCGCGGCGCTGCGCCTTGGGCTGCGCGTCACGCTGCAAAACATGCGGCCGAAGCGCGAGCGCGAGCGGCAGAGCCGCCCCTCCCAGGCAGTGCGCGGGCGACCATCCGCACCCCGGCAGACGCCGAGGACATCAAGGAGCGGGTGCGCGACCTGCACGCGGCCCTCGCCCAAATCAAGGGGTTCCGAAAAAACCTGTCGAAGACGTTTTTCGACATTGGCCTCGTTCTGAAGACCATCGAAACACGCAGACTCTACGAAGCAAAGCGTTTCCCGTCGTTTGAGGCCTTCGTCGAGCGCGAGAAGTCCCGGCTGCTCCGGTGTCGACCACGACGCTCCCCCTGCGTCCTCCGGGACGTTGAGGCTACCGTCCCCGGGGTAGGAGCACCGTTGCCCGCGTGCCCTTGCCCGGTTCGCTCTCGATCCTCACCTCGCCCTGGTGCTGGTCAACGATCTTTCGGACAATCGACAATCCAAGCCCGGTGCCCCCCTCCTTGGTTGTGAAGAAGGGATCGAAGACCTGCGCGAGGGCCGACGGCTCGATTCCAGTCCCGGTGTCTTCGACCTCAAGACGTACCTGGTCTCCCTCGTAAGCTACCCTCACCCCGAGGGCGCCTCCTTCCTTCATCGCCTCGAGCCCGTTCATCACCAGGTTGAGGACTACCTGCTTGAGCTTTTCGGGGTCACCCAACAGTACACAGTCGCTGCCAAGATCGCGCTCTACGAGGACGCCGCGCGCGGACGCCGGCCCCTGTTCCAAATTGAGCACTTCCTCGACGAGTTTGCTCAAATGAACCAGCTCCCGCACGGGGCCGCGCGGCCGGGCCAACTCGAGGAACTCAGTCAGCAAGCGGCTAAGCCGGCCGATTTCGTCCCCGACAATCTCCGCTTTGTGGCGGAGCGCGGCCCGAGACTCCTCGTCGACGGGCAGCTTGTCCACATGGCGGCCGAGCAAGTGAAGCTGCAAGACCGCGGCGTTCAGCGGATTTCGAATTTCGTGCGCAAGATTCATCGCGAGCCGCGCCATGGCAGATAGGGCCTCCGCATCGGCCGCTCGCTTCTCGAGGGCGCGACGTTCGGTTACGTCAATTCCGAATCCGTAGACAAGGGCTGGCCCGTCGCCACTCTCGCGCGCCGTCGATAGATGCCATCGAACACGGCGGCGCGCGGGCGTCTCGTGGCGCTCGCGCGAGCGTACTTGAGGAGGTCCCTTCGCAACCGCGATCATGGTCGCAGGGTCGACAAACGCCGTCTCAACCTCTTGGGTCCGCCCAGCCCGCGCCAGTGCAATCGCCTCGCGCATGCGGATGCGGTCTTCCTCGGGAATCCAACTCTCGACGAAAGGTCGGCCCGCCGCTTCACCCGGCTCAACCCCAACAAGCGTCGCCGCCTTTCGGTTGAAAAGTCGGACGCGATCGTCGCTATCGAGCCCCACGACGAGTACGTCCGCCAGCTCGACCAGTGCCCGGTAGCGCCTCTCGAGCTCGTCGCGCTCGCGCGCCAAATGGACCTTGGCCAGGGCTTGTTCCACCATCGAGACGAGTTCCTCGGGGCGGAACGACTTTGGAACGAACGCATACGCGCCGGACCGGAGGGCGCCCATTGCGGCGTCCATCGTTGCAAAACCGGTAATGAGGACGATCTCGCCAAACGGACTTGCCTCGCGCAGCTTCGGAATGAGATCGACTCCACTAGTATCCGGCAGCTTCACGTCGACAATCGCGACGTCGAAACCCCGCAACCGCGCGATCGACAGGCCTTCGTCGCCGCGGCCCCTACCATCGGGTCATCCCAGGCCCAAGAGTCTCTTGAGCACGTCGTTCACCAGCTGGGGATTCGCAGCCCCTTTGGTCTCCTTCATCACTTGCCCAACGAAGAAACCCAAGAGATTTGTCTTTCCGGCGCGCAATTGCTCGGCCTGCTTTGGGCTCTGGTCGATGAGGCGATGACAAATCGCTTCGAGGGCACCCACATCGCTCACTTGTCGCATTCCGAGATCGGCGACCACGTCGGCCGGGGCGCGGTCGGTCCCTGCAATCTTGCTGTAGACCTCCTTGGCCTGCTTGCCACTAATCGTCCCCTGGTCGACCAACTGCAGGAGCGCGGCAACCTGCGTGGCCGTCACCGGAATGCTCGCCGAGAGCCCGTGCGTTCGAACGTCGCGGAGCACCTCGCTCTGCACGAAGTTGGCGACCTTGCTCGCTTGGCCGTGCAACGTCGCGGCTTCTTCGAAGAAAGCCGCGATGCGAGGATGCCCGGTCAGAACCTGCGCGGCATTGGCTGTCAGGCCCATTTCGTAAGTGAATCGCTTGCGTTTGTCGCCCGGCAGCTCGGGCAACGTTCTGCGTATCTCTGCCACGAACTCTTCCTCGAGAACGAGCGGCGGCAAATCCGGGTCCGGAAAATAGCGGTAGTCTTGCGCCTCCTCCTTGCTGCGCATGCTGAAAGTCTTGCCCTCGTCCTCGTTCCAACCGCGAGTCTCCTGAACGATGCGACCACCGCTGCCAAGCACGGCGGCCTGCCTTTCGATTTCGTGCGACAGGGCACGTTCCACAAAGCGAAACGAATTGATGTTTTTCAACTCGACCCTCGTCCCGAGCCTCGAGTCGCCGAACGGTCGGATGCTCACATTCGCGTCGCAGCGAAAGCTTCCTTCTTCGAGGTTGCCGTCGTTAACTCCGATGAAGACGAGAATATCGCGAAGCCTGCGAAGGTAGTCGGCCGCTTCGGCCGCGCTGCGCAGATCGGGCTCACCCACGATTTCGACGAGCGGAACTCCGGACCGATTCAGGTCGACCACGGAGAACACGCCGAGGTGCACGCTCTTGCCGGCGTCTTCTTCCATGTGCACGCGCGTGATGCCGACAGTCTTGGCGCGGCCCTCGCTCTCAATCTCGAGGCAACCTCGCTCGCTGAATGGTTCGTCGTATTGGCTTATCTGATACCCCTTGGGAAGATCCGGATAGAAGTAGTTCTTTCGAGCGAAGCGGCTCTTTTCGCGCAGCGAGCACGAAAGCGCAAGCGCCGTGCGCACGGCGAGCCGTACCGCCTCGTCGTTGAGCACCGGAAGGGCCCCAGGTAGCCCTAGGCAAACGGGACACGTCTGCGTGTTGGGCGGCGCCCCGTATGTCGTGGGGCAAGAGCAGAAGGCCTTGGTACGCGTGAGGAGCTGCGCGTGCACTTCGAGACCGATGACTGCCTCATAACGCATGGGGCTCTTTTTTTAGCATGACCGACCCAGAGCCCTACGACCGGGTCATTGGCCGAACTGAAACACGACCTCGGTCTTTCGCACCATGCCGAGTTCGGAGCGGGCAATGCGCTCGACGGCCGCAGGGTCTTCACGCAAACGCTGAACTTCGATTCGAAGGCGCTCTATGTTGCGACGCAGCTCCTGGTTTTCGGTCGTCACTTCATCGAGTTCGCGCTCAAGCCCGTGCAGGCGTGGCAGCCCCTCAGGCTCGAGCACGAGAAGCGGCACGGCGATGACCGCTAGGAGCATCATCGCGATGGGAAGGGTACGCCTCAGGAGCTGAACCGCCGACGTCATTTGGTCTCGACCACGCCGGCACCTCCCCGCCTCCGGTTTGGGGCCGAGGCCCCAAACCACACTGCCCGGCTCCGGTTTGGGGCCGGGGCCCCAAACCACAAACCTGGAGGCGCTGTCATGTTCGAACGATAGCCAAGCTTGTTCGTCTCGGCACACTTCTCGCCGGGCCCCCGACCCCAAACGGCCCTATGATGCCGGACTATCATGTCCGAGTACGCCAAGCTCCGCCAAGAGTGGGGGGCGAAGACCCTCGGCCCCCACGAGGCGAAGGAGCCGCCACGCGACCGGGCGCCCGGCCTGGCCGCGCACGGCGACGCCGCTCCACTCTACGGCCCCGACGACCTGGACGCGCTGGGGTTCGACCCGGTGCGCGATCTGGGGGTCCCCGGCGCACCCCCTTTCACGCGGGGCGTGCAGCCCAACATGTATCGAGGGCGCCTCTGGACTATGCGACAATACGCTGGGTTCGGCACTGCGAGCGAATCCAACGAGCGCTACCACTACCTCCTCGCCCAAGGACAGACCGGGCTGAGCGTGGCGTTCGATCTGCCAACGCAAATGGGGCGCGATTCGGACGACCGGCTTGCGCGGGGGGAAGTGGGGCGCGTCGGCGTCGCGATCGATTCGATCGACGACATGCGCGCTCTGCTTCGCGGGCTACCGCTCGATCGGATTTCCACCTCGATGACCATCAATGCGACGGCCGCGATCTTGTTGTGCCTCTACGTCGCGGTCGCCGACGAAGCGGGCGTCTCGCGCTCCAGCCTGCGCGGCACGATCCAGAACGACATCCTCAAAGAGTACATTGCGCGCGGGACCTACATTTATCCGCCACGTCCTTCGCTCCGCCTGATTACCGACGTCTTTGCCTGGTGCGCGCACGAGGTACCGAAATGGAATACGATTTCGGTGAGCGGCTACCACATTCGCGAGGCAGGAGCGGATGCGGCGCAGGAGCTCGCCTTCACTTTGGCCGATGGAATCGCCTACGTGAAGGCGGCGATCGACGCGGGGCTAGACGTTGATCGCTTCGGAGCCCAGCTGTCGTTCTTTTTCAACGTGCACAACAATCTCGTGGAAGAAATTGCCAAGTTTCGGGCCGCGCGGCGCATGTGGAGCACGATCATGCAGCAGCGCTTCGGCGCGAAGACGGACCGGGCGAGGGCTCTGCGCTTTCACTGCCAGACCGCGGGGGCCACGCTGACGGCTCAGCAACCTCTCGTCAACGTCGCGCGGGTGACCGTACAGACGCTCGCCGCCGTCCTGGGTGGTTGCCAGTCACTCCATACCAATGCCTACGACGAGGCACTCTGTCTACCAACCAGCGAGGCGGCGACGATTGCGTTGCGAACGCAGCAGGTCGTTGGTTACGAGAGCGGTGTTTCCGACTTCGTGGATCCCATGGCGGGCAGCTACGCGGTTGAATCGCTCACGGCAAGGCTCGAGAAGCTGGCCGGCGAGTACATCGAACGCATCGATGCGCTCGGGGGCATGGTTGCTGCGATCGAGCGCGGCTATCCGCAAAGCGAGATTCAGCGCTCCGCTTACGAGCAGCAGCTCGCTGTGGAACGCAAGCAATGCGTCGTGGTGGGGGTCAACGCTTTTGTGCAGGACGCCCCGCCTGTCCCGGTGACGACGGTGGATCCGCGAGTGGAGACCGATCAGATTAGGAGACTTGAGTCCGTGCGAGCCCGACGCGACCGGAGCGCACATGCTGCAGCGCTCGGCCAATTGGAGCGAGCCCTGCAAGGCACCGACAACCTCTTGCCCTATATCCTCGACGCCGTGAACGCACACGCTACCGTCGGCGAAATCGCGAATGCTCTAAGAGGCGCGTGGGGCGAACATGCACAGAGGCCGATGGCATGACGCTGACCGTCGTTCACCGAGTGTCGATTCCCGCGCCCGCGACGCATCTCGTTCACGTCGAGACACAGGTCACACCCAAAGCCGGCCGCCTACCGGATGAGCTTGTCCTCTTCATGGCCGTGTGGACCCCTGGTTCCTATCTGATCCGAGAATACTCGCGTCACGTAGAGGCTTTCGCCGCCGAGGCGCCGGCACAAGCGACAAAGACTCGCAAGAATGCTTGGCTTATCCGAACGGGCGGCGGCGAGCGTGCCATCGTGCGCTACCGCGTGTATGCCGGCGAGCTGACGGTGCGCACGAGTCACGTCGATGCCACGCACGCGTTTCTGGTCGGCGCAGCGCTATTTTTAGGCGTCGAGGGGCAAGAGGACCTCGGCGCCCGTGTCGAGATTGAGGCGCCCGAGGGCTGGCGCGTGACCACGTCGCTCGCGCCCGCTCGCGGTGCCAGCCAGAACAAGGTTCTTTCTTTCGACGCACCCGACTTCGATGCGCTTGTTGACTCGCCGATAGAGCTCGGACCCCATCGCCTGGAGCGCTTCGAAGCGCAGGGCAAGCCGCATCGGCTTGCGATCTGTCCCCCGGGAGCCATCAACGACGCAGATGCGAGGAAACTCGTGTCCGATGCAAAGACAGTCATCGAGACTCAGGCCAAGCTATTCGGTGCGGCCCTTCCGTACGAGGCGTACGAACTCCTGCTCCATGTTTCGGCGCACGGGCGTGGCGGGCTCGAACACCGCTCCTGCGCTGCGCTCATCGTCCCGCCTTCCAGCTTTGAGACTCGTGAGGCCTACTTGGATCTCCTGTCGCTGGTGGCGCACGAAGTATTTCACGCTTGGAATGTGAAGCGCATCCGGCCCGCCGGCCTCACGCCCTATCGCTACAGCGAGGAATGCTATACGCGGCTTCTCTGGTGGTTCGAAGGGGGCACGAGCTACTACGACTGGCGTACGCTCGCGCTCGCGCGGGTCTGCAACGCGGAGGAATACATCGACCACCTTGCGGCCGAAATAGCCTACGTTGAACAGACTCCCGGCAGGCACCTTCATGCGCTCGAAGACGCGAGCTACG
>WNFI01360743.1_pt1 | contig 12664 bp, 11 predicted proteins | sample 5400471 | NCBI WGS metagenome assembly WNFI01 (sample SAMN13153348, study PRJNA577476) | soil metagenome | isolation source: 100 cm saprolite on Douglas fir-dominated hillslope | place: USA:California | collected 2013-09-17
TGGTTGGAAATATCAGCTGTGACAAACGTTTTACAGAGCATGCAAGCGTCAAAGAATGAAGACTCTTTGATTTTGCCTGGACCAGTGCCGAAAGACGGGCAGTCTTTAAGATTTCCGCAAGCTTTTGGGTCCATTCCTGTGCGGGAAGCGCCGTTTCGGGAGGTTTTTGTGGCAAAAGAGGCCGTTTCTTCCTTTACCGAGGAAGACGCTCTGCACAATCGTGCGGAAAGCGTGACACCGCTTCCTTTGCGGCAATGCTTGGTGCTGATCTTTCTCGGCTCAGCGGTTTGTTATGGCTTGGGCTTTGCGGTAGTAACGGCTTTCAATCACCTTCTTACGTTGCTTTAGCGCCCCCGTCGCGCGTTAACCATAATTTCCGCTTCATCGCTTGCTGCGAAGCCTCAATCGCAGAGATAAGGGGGCAGAGGCTCCATGGCCGAAACAAAATGGTCGAGCACCGCGGCGGCTTGAGAGCCATCGGTGAGGTCGGTAGCCACCGCGATGAAGGCGGAGGGACAGCGGCTTGCCGTGATATAGGCCTGCAATTGGTGCCGTTTCACGTCCCACAGGCTCGCGGCCGTCGTTCCATCGAGCGCGTAGAACCACCACACGAGTTTCCTGTGATTTCCGGCCACGATCTCGGCGGCATTCACCGTGATCTCCTGTCCACCTAGGTGGGCAATGGCATCCTGGCGGCCGGTGATGTTCCAGACCTCGCTGTCAGCGATCCGATTATCCGAACGGATCAGGTTGTTTGTCCGGCCTCGCGTCGCGTATAGAGCGACAAACCGCTCGATCTGGCTGGGCCCATCGGTGAAGCTGTCGGACAACTCCTTATCCGCGCGTATGACGATCGGCCGCCAGCCTTGCACCGGCGCGGCGAGGGGCATCCAGGGCGGGCTTACGCGAGGTGCGCCAGCCGGTAGTGCGAGCAAGGCCCGCGGAGCATCAAGAACCGCGGCAATCGCCGGGCCGATGGCGGCAAGGGGTACGAACAAGCCCACCGCGGCGAAGGCAAGGGCCGGGACATAGGCAGACGCCTTCTCCCGATTTGGCGGAGTCTTCCCGGAGAAGGCCACCTCATTGCGGTCCGAAAATGATCGTCCGATGAAAATGAGCGCCACCAGCACGAGCGAGAAGAATATCCAGCCATAGGTAATGTGATCCGCCTCTACCGCCGCTGCAGTCCCAAAGGCTTCGGCGGCGGCAATGAGGCCGAGCGCCCGAAAGCCATTGGCAATGACCGGTACGACGATGGAGAGGCCGATGAATATCGTTCGACGCAGGCGGCTTTCATAAATCTCTGTCGCATAAAATACACCGAAGGCGACGGCGGCAATGAGGAAGCGCAAGCCCGCGCACGCCTCGGCAACCGCAAAACTGCCGGCTGGCACTTCGATCAGAATACCGTCGGAGTAGACGGGAATGACAAGGATCTGCAGGCCGATCACCGCGAAACGGGCGGTGAAATTCTGCAATGAGGGGACCAGGAATTCGCCGCTGGGTACCAGAAAATAGAGATAGAGCAGCGGGCCCATGAGCCGCCGGTAGACCGGCCATCCAAGAATACCAAAAAGCATTGCCTGAAAAATCGTCATGGCGATCAATTGCTGGGCCTCGAGGATTCCAAGGGCGGAGGCTCCGAACCAGCCAAGGGACAGCAGCGGAATCAAAAGGAGCGCGCGGAAATCGGGGAGCGGAGAAAGAGACGGCAGCACGCCACGCCGCTGCCAGATCATGTAGAGCGAAATCGGGATGATCAAAAAACAATGATTGTACGTCGCCGAATCGAGCCAGACGCGATAGGCGCCGACAAATTCCTGCTGAAAGATGAAGCCCAATGCAAGCGTGCATGCGATAAGCGCCGCAATCGCGTAAGTCCACCCGCTTGTGTTCTGTGGGGAGTATTTCAGGCCGCGCGCTTGGATGGGAGCGTTCACGAGACCGCTCTCATGATGATGGTTTCCGGGCCGCCGCACGGGGCAGCTTCCGGCCCGCCGAGCCGGTCATTCGTGCTTTGGAACAGTTCGTCCAGCACTTTCAAATTGCGCGACCAGTTGTAGTCGGATTCGACACAGAGCCGGGCTTGATGTCCGAGGTCCTGCAATCCCCCGGCAAGAACCAATGATACCGCGCCGGTAAATGCATCGGCAGTTTCGGCAAGCAACAAATCCCGTCCTGCTTTCGCCGAGAGTCCCTCGCATGCCGCAGGCGTGGCCACGACGGGTCGCGCCATGGCCATGGCTTCCAGAATCTTGTTCTGCAGCCCGCGCGCGATATGCAAAGGCGCCACCACGCAAGCTGCGTGTGCGAGATATGGGCGAACATCGGCGACCCGGCCCGTCACCCGAATGGCCGACTTCTGTGCCAGCTTGGTGACGCGCGGCCCAGGATACGAGCCCACGATCCAGAATTCTGCGGTGGGATGGTTGCGCCTCACCAACGGCAGAACCTGATGGGCGAACCACTCCACAGCTTCGATGTTCGGGCGATAATCCATCGTCCCGGTGAAAACGATGGGCGCAGCGTCGGCCGCGAAAGGCTTGGCAAAAACCCGGCTGGCATCAAAATAATCCAGATCGACGCCATTCTGAAAGAAGCCGATCCTGCCGGCGGTCTCTGGGGCGGCGCGCAGAAACACATCGGCTTCCTCCCGCGAGACAAAGAGGCTGCGCCCGAAGAGCATCGCCGCGCGGCGCTCCAGTGCCAGAAGCGCGCGGCTCTCGCGCGCATAGAGACGATGAAGAGGCCAGGCGGCCTCTTGGCCGTAGGCGCGCCATTTTTCCGAATCGACATCGACCATGTCCGCGATGACCCGATGGGTCGCGGCATAAGGTGTCGCGTAGGGCACCATGGACGAGCAAAAAACGAAAATATTCTCCGGATCGACGCGCGCCATGGTCTCGGCCACCCAGCGCGTCATCCTCCCATCGCGGAAATAACCTTCGGAAAGCGAATCCCCGCCCGCAAGGGCATAAAGACCTCGGGCGAGGGCTTTGCGCCGGCTGAGGGGCGCCACAAACAGGCTGGCGCAATGCTCACCGAGGCGTTCGACATATTGCGCATCGTTGGGATCGTCGGAAAAACAGCCGAGATGAACCCGAAAACTCCGCGCCAAATGACGCAACACATGAAAGGCGCGAATCTTGTCGCCCTTGTCCGGCGGATAGGGCATGCGGTGCGCAAGGAACAACAGGTCTCGCATCTCGCTCACCCGATGCCGCGAACGATGGATGGGCCGAGCACCTTGGTCAGCGGCACGGGCAAACGCCGCCACAGGGCGATGAAGGCCTGGAATTTGGGATTGAGCGGATTCACATCGGGAATCTTTTCCGCTTTGATGAGACGGAATTGATAGGTCAGCGCAGTGGGCTCGAATCCCCAGTTGCGTTTGAAGCTGTAAGCGCCCGTCCCAGCCTTGCTGCGCCCAAAGTCGAATAGCTTGAAGCCCCTCTCGCAGGCACGCCGCATCACCTCCCAATACATGAAATCGTTCGCCGCCAGATCACGCGCCTCGCTCAGCCCTCCGCCGTAATAGGGAAGGACTTCGTCGCGGAAATAGAAATTGAGCACCGAAGCGACCGGCTTGGCGCCGTGCAGAACGGTGACGACATCGCAGGCATCGCCAAATTCCTCCTTCAACAATTCGAAATATCGGCGAGAAAAAACCGGGGTGCCGAGATTGCGGACGCTATGCGCATAGATGTCGTGAAGCCGGGCAACGTCGCCATCGCACTCCGAGATGAGGCCGTTCGAGATGCCTTTGCGCACCATCGCGCGCTGCTTGCGCGGGATGGCCTTCATATTGGCATCGAGATCGGCATGGATGGGGCGCCGGAATGTAAAGTAGAGATCGCGCTTCTGCAGCCATTGCGGGTGGGTAGGCTTCATCGTGCGGAACTCGATGCAATCCACCTTTTCGCGGGCCGCGAGCCTTATGGCTTCCGCCTCCAATGCGGCGGACGCCTCCGCATCGACCTGAAGAAAAAACGTCCGGTGGCCGAAGGCCCCTTCAATGACGCGCCGCCAGCCGGAAAGATGAAAAAACGTCGCGTCCGGCGCTGCGCGCACGAATTCATCCCACGCCGGCATGTCACCGGCCTCGAGCAAGGATAGTTTCACCGTGGACATATGGCCCGCGACTCGTCTGCCGTCCGAACCGCCGGTATTGTCAAAAACACCTCATCCATGCGGCCCCAGGCAAAATCTCCGAGCAAGCGGGAAATTCGGCGCTCCATAAGGCCGAGATTGGTGTAGTGGCGCAGGCGCGACTTCAAGCTGGCGCCGGCGACGCGTGGCTGGCCGGGATCGATTTCCCAGGGATGACAATAGAAAATGCAGGGCGATCCTTCGCGATTGACGCGCGCGAAGGCGCGACGCGAGACGCCATAGGGCAGCAGGCGGAAATATCCCCCGCCAGAAGCTGGGAAATTGCGCTTGCCATAGCGCACCGTGGTCATCGGGATCTCGAGCAAAGCCGAGGCTGCCGGCTGAAACGGCGTGCGTGGTGCGTTCGGCATGCCATAAAGATCATGCGCGATCGGATAGATGCTGGAGCTATAGGTATGGCCTTCTTCAGCCAGTATGTCGTAGGCCCACCAGGTCTTGGGCCCGATGGAGAATGTCGGGGCCCTGTAGCCGCGGACGATGTTCGGAAATCGCTCCGCCACCCAGCCAAGGATGAAGAAGGTGGCCTTGGCGCCCTCTTGCGCGAAAATCTCGAGCATGCGGTTGGTATTCGCCTCGACCCGGGCCGGGAGCTGGTCCCATGAGCCGCGGTCCAGCACGCCGGCGAAGGCACGGACGTGGAAATAATCCTCGACGTCGACGGTCATGGCGTTGAGGACGCGTTTGTCGGCCGCCGACCTCGCCTCGGCGCCAGGGGCGCGCGAAGCATCATCGGCCATGCGCATATGCGCTGCGTTCATCGAAGAAACCTGCACCATCGTCCTACGTAATGCGTGTCAAGACTTGAATGCCGGCAGATGTTTGACGGCTATGTCGAGCGCGCCTTTGATGGCTTTATCGTGCTGATACATCTTCTGCTCGATCTTCATGATCCGCGGCATTACGTCCTCGCGCAAGTCACGAATCTCGCGCCCATAACCCGGATCGGCGGCAACCGGCTCCACCGTGCGCGCAATTGGCTCGGACTCGATCGCCCTTGGCCCCGGCGCAGCAGCGCTGCCTCCCTGGAGCGGTCCGAGCTCGGCTGCAAGCTCGTTTGCGACACTGGTCACCATATCCCCGTCGATATGGTGCTTTTCTTCCAGGAAGCCCAACAAAAGGATACGCGAGCAGAGCGTGTTGATACGCCTCGGCACGCCGCCGGTGTAGCGGTAGATTCCCGTCAAGGCGGATTCGGAGAAGGTCGGATCGTTCTTCCAACCTGCCCTTTTCAGCCGGTGTTCGATGTAACGGCGCGTATCGCCTTCGTTCAGCGCGCCCAAATGGCAGGATGCCGTCACGCGTTGCCTGAGCTGCTCCAAATCGGGACTCGACAGGACCGAACGAAACTCCGGCTGGCCCAAAAGAATGCTCTGCAAGGGCGAGCCCCCGCTCACCATCAGATTGGACAGCATGCGCAGCTCTTCCAGCGCCTCCGTCGTCAGGCTCTGCGCTTCATCGACGATGAGGAGCGCGCGCTTGTGTTGGGCAGTGAGATCGGAAAGAAGCTGTCTGATGCGCGTCACGAGCGAGGCCTTATCCATGCCCTCGCGGAATATCTGAAAGGCGGCGCCGACCATCCGCAGCATATCGTAGCTGTTGAGCTGGGTGGTCACGATGCGCCCCGTTATGTAGCGGGTGGGATCGAGCGTGGAGAGAAGATGATCGACCAGCGTGGTTTTTCCCGCGCCAACTTCCCCGGTCACCACCACGAAGCCCTCGCCCTGAGAGATTCCGTAGTTCAGGAATGCCATCGCCTTGTTGTGCTCGGTGCTGCCAAAGAAGAAGCGGCTGTCCGGCGTCAGCTGGAACGGCATGCCATTGAGCGAATAGAACTCGGAATACATCTCTCGTTAGCTCTGGATGGCTTTTCGAAGGCGCAACGTGATCGCATTGGAGGTGAAGCCAAGCGCTTTGATAGCAGAATCTCTGAGAATGAAGTCATAACCGAGGCTGCCGTCCAAGGTCTGCGTAAAGTGATAATTCGCGTTCACACTAAGATTATACGTGTTCGCGTTGCTGACGCTGTTGGTCGCAAAACCAAGCCGTGCGTTTGCCGTGATATCGGGCGTTATCGGCTCGCTGGTCGCCAGATACACCGCGGTAGTCGAGTCCTCCCGGGGACCTATGTTGGTGAGCGACGTACGCATGGTGCGAATCACGCTCAAGCGGATCGGGTGGTCTTCAAACATGGTCGACAATTCGGCCGTCAGCATTTTGGTCCGGTAAACATTATTTTGCTGCGTGAGCCCGTTGGGGGGAAAATTCAACAATGGAACGCCGACAAGGTTGGGCGGCACCATAATCGGGCCGCTTGGCGTATTTATGATGGGCGGAAGAACGGGAAAGTTGCCGAATCCGCTACCAAATCCCCCGCCGAGTCCGCCCAATCCGGCCAGCAATGAGGATTGGGCGTTGCCGATGCCGTCCATATAGCGGGCAACAAATGATGTGAGCGGCGTGATTTGCCACTCGGCGTCGGCGCTGAAATGGTCGCTGAGCTCGCTTCTTCCGTAGAGAACGAGAATGGAGGAATCGACGTTTGGCTCCCATCGCCCGCCAGCATCCCAAATGGGACCTCTGCCATTGAGGAACGGGATCTGCTTGTCCGACAACGTTTCCCAGCCGCCCACGCCTATCAGGGAGAAGGAGCGAACCAGCTGATACTCGTTGCTCATGTACGCCGATGCGCGCCGGAACGTGCCAAGGCGGCCGGTGGTCATCTCGGACCCATCGACCGACAAAACGGTCTGCAGCCGCGCGTCGAGGGTGCCGGGCATCTGGAACGAGGCTCGCGCCTGCTGTAGCTTGGAGCCTGTCAGAGCGCCAACCACGCCGAACGGAGTCACGATCGGCCCGGTGTTCCGGTCCGTCCAGAACTGATTGTAGTAGTAGTTGAGATCGACAAAACCGATTTGTCCAAAACGCGATTTGACATCTGGAGAAACACCGAGCGAGTAAATCTGGGTGGTCTCCGTGTTGGTCAGAAGCGCATTATTTGAAATCCCGACACCGAGCCGATCAAGCTCTGTCGCATTGCCGAACAGATCGACGGTGAAATAATCCGGAACGAGCGTCGTATGCGCCCTCAAGAGGCCAAATTGCGAGAACCGATCCTGGCCGCTGCGGCTTAATGCTGTCCGGTAATTGCCGGTATAACCGAAAGTGCCCTCAAGGCGCGGGGTATCGGCAGTAACGGTGAATCCTGCGGACAACTGCGAGATGAGATCGGATTGGTGATTGTTGTGGCTATGGCCGACATTGTCGGTGGCGATTTCGGAATCGCTGACTTGGCCCCCTATCACCCAAGCTGGCTGATTCGCGGTTGCCGGTGCAACACCGCTTGTCGATACGCCATAAGGATTGTCCTGATCCGATCCCAGAGTGGGAAGCCCTGGATTGACGTTGCCGCCATTGGCCCCAGCCGCCGGGGCCGCGCCCCCAGCAGCAGGCGCCGCGCCTCCAGCAGTCGGCGCCGCCTGGGCTAGGACGATTGGCGGCGACGGGGAAACATCCGCTTCGCTGTCGCTGGGAAATTCCACGAGCGGCAGCGTTACGCTGGTCGCATAATCCGAGCCGTTCGTCGCCTGGGCCGCATTATTCAAGCCGACGAGCGCGAGGCCCGCAACAAATGCAGACCTACCGCGGCAAAAGGGCTGTCGTGAACGCAATAATCCCCACCCCCGAATGCCGGCCCAAAATGAGCAGACCTCAATCCTACTTCTGGTACTGATATCCGTACCCATATCCATATTTGCCGAATTGCTCAGTCAGCATGGGCTCGGCCTTATTGAGGATCAAGCTAACACTCGGACAGGCATTGATGAGGCGAAGCGAAGATTCGACCTGATCGCGGCTTGTCTCATGAGCCGCGACCACGAAGACAGCCTGCCCCACCAGGCCCGCGAGAATTGCCGGCTCGCTGCTCGCAAGGCAAGGGAGCGTGTCGAAAATGATGAAACGGTCCGGGTAGCGCCGCGCCATCTCGGTCACCATATAGCCCATCTTGCGGCTGGACAGGAGCTCGGGCACCTCGGTATGGGACTTGCCTGCCGGCAATACGCTCAAATTCGGAATGTTGGTGTGCAGCAGCACGTCCGGGAACGTCAGACTCGCATCGGAGAGCAAATCGGTCCAGCCCGCATCCACTTTGATGCCGAGATAGCTGCACATCGATTGACGGTACACGTCGGCGTCGACCAAGAGGACTTTGAGATCGCGTTCAAAGGCGAGCGAAAGAGCCAGATTGATCGCGGTGTAAGTCTTGCCATCGCCCGGCTTGGCGCTGGTGATCATGATGACACGGTTGAAATCGCTTCCGGGCCCGACCGGCGAGCGCGACGCATTGGCCAGGATATGACGCTTGATGATGCGGAATTCCTCAACCGTCCGCACAAAGCCCGCGGAGGGGAGCGAAATGCCGTTGGCGGCCAGGCTTGTCGGGCTGATATTGACATGGCGCCCTTGCGAGGGAGTCGGGCTGATATGCGCGGATCTGTCGCGCGCAGGCTCCTCATCGCGGAGCAGAGCTGCTCCCGGCGGCGGCTCGCGCAGGATGCCCGCCCCTGGCGCAGACAGGATCGACGCTTCCATGGCGCGAACCAGGTTGTTGTCGAGGGCGGGCGGTGCTTTGCGCTCCGTGGCTCCGCTGAGCCGCGCTGCGGCGCGCCGCACGAGATCGGGAGATTTGCCTTCGCTGCTCATAGAAAGTCTCCCGCAGTGCTGAAGATTATCAACGCACCATAAACCACCAGAAGAGCCGAGGCGGCGACGAGCACGCCAGTGGCCCGGGCAACGAGCCCCCGTGTTGCTCCTGGGCGGCGCACAAAGGTGACCGCGCCGATCACCGGCAGCCCTAAGCCGCGCAGACGCATGACGGAGGAGAAGGTCGCCCGCACCAGTTCCAACGCAATCGGCAAACTGACGCCCACGCCGATCCCGAGAATGAGCACCAGAGAAAACATCGCGGGCAGATTTGGAGACGATGGCGCGAGGGGAACCAGCGGCGGATCGACGATCCGGAATTGCGTGCGGGCGGCTTGATCGTCGGCGGCTTGCGAGAGATTGGCCGCTTCCCGCCTCTGGATCAGCTCTTCATGATTTTTCAGAATGACTTGGTAATCGCGATCGACATCCTTCGCTTTGGCATCGACATCGGGGATGTCGGCACTCACCACTTTCATGTCGTTATAATCGCTATTGATCTGGTCTAACCTTTGCTGCACCACCAGGACAGCGGTTTGCGCATCGACCAGTCTCAGGCGGATACTGTCGTAAGTCGGGTTGGTGGGCCCTTGCTGGCTTGTCGAGGACCCGGTCGCGGACGCAAGGGCTTGCTCCTTGGCATCCTTGATCTCGGCTTCAAGCCTCGCGATTTCCTTCTGAACGGCGATCATGTCCGGGTGCTTGTCGTTGTATCTCGACTTCATGGAGTCGAACGCGGTCTTGGCCTGCTCCAACCGCGCCTGAGCCGAACCGGCGACGATCCTTCCGTCCGGCCCGATCGTGGGGGCCGAAGGGGCGGCCGGGAGGAACTGAGGGATTTGCTTGAGTTGGGCGGCGATATTGTCCCGCGTGGCAATGGCTTGGTTTACCGCAAGGCTGCCTTGGATCGAGGCCTGGCGCAGGGCCTGCAATTTCGACACGCCTGAGTTCGGTTCCGCAAGATAGTTGGCGTATTTCTTTTGGAAGTCGGCGCGACGCTGTTCCGCCGCACGCAAACTTACTTCATAGGCCGCAATCTGATCGTCGAGGAATTTGTGCGCCTTCTCCATCTCGACCCGGCTCGAACTCGCGGCTTTCTCGCCGAAAATCGTCAGCAGGGATTCCACGACATTCTTCGCCACTACGGGGTCGGAGTTCACATAGGAGATGGTGAAAAGGTTCTTTCCCTGCACTCCCGTCCCCGCTTTGACCTGTACCTGATTGGCAAGGGTTGCGATGAGAGCGTCCTTCTAGGCCTGGGTCTTGCCGATGTCGAGCATCGCCAGATGCAGCACCTGCTCGAGATTGGGGCGGCTGAGAAGCGTTTGCCGCAAATAATCGCTGTTCTGGGCGGTGTTCGTGTCGACCACCAATCCCCTCAAAAGCGGCGCCAGGAGACCGTTCACGTCTACGAAGGCGCGGGCATCGGACTCATAGTGGCGTGGCATCTTCATCACGGCGCCCCAGCCGAGAAGACAGACCAGCCAGCAGCCCGCCAGGGCGATCCACTTGTGCCGCCATAAAGTGACCCCGCTTTCCAGGAAGATCACCCTCAGATTCGTCATGGGAGACGAACTGCTTATCGCCATATTTTATGCCTCGCCTTCAATTCTGTGTCTGTCAAAGCCATAACTGCTCGCTGATATCGCAGCACCCGCTCTTAGAAATAGCGTTGCGGGATGATCAGGATATCGCCGGGTTGCATATCGACATTCGCCTTGATATCGCCATCGCGGATAAGGGAATCGAGCCGCACGCGATAGGACGTCTGCTTTCCATTGACCTCGCGGACAAGCACCGAGCGGTCCCCGTCGGCATACCTTGTCAGTCCACCCACTTCGATGAGCACGTCCAGAGTCGTCATAGCCGTCCGGAACGAGATTGCCTTAGGCATCGCCGCTTCGCCAATGACTCGTATCTGCTTGGTAAACAAGCCGACGAACTGGGTTGGGATGACGGTCACCAGCGGATCCACCACGAACGGCATGAGCTTGTCTTGGAGCTCGGCGGCGAGCGCTGCCGACGTTTTTCCAACAGCCACCGTCTCGCCGACCAGCGGCATCCCGATGCGTCCGTCCGGTCTGACCGGAATCGTACGGCTGAGATCCGCGTTGTGCCAGACGAAGATGTCCAATGAGTCTCCGGGGCCGATGATATATTCCGCCGCCTGCTGAGGATTGCCGCCCGCACTGAGCCCCGTCGATTGAACGTTGGCACCCGCGCATGCCGCCAAAAAGACCATCAGGACAAGCGACGCAGCTTTGAGAAGTTCTCTGGTCAAGGCTAAAACCCCACTCTTCATGCGCCGGCTGGGTCGCCGCCGTGGCGTAACGCTTAAATCAAAAGCGCTAAAAACCACGCGTTAATCTCTGCCCTTGCGATTCCTCGTGAACATGGTGGCGGCAACGGGATGGAAATCCTTACCTTTACGCCCCTCTATCCCAATCCTGTCCAGCCTCATCACGGAGTGTTCGTCGAGAACCGATTGCGGCATCTGATTTCGAACGGCCAAGTCAACGCCCGTGTTGTCGCTCCGGTTCCCTGGTTTCCCTTTTCGGCACCCGTTTTCGGTCGATATGCCGATTACGCAAAAGTCGTGCCGCGAGAAATCCGCGCTAAGCTGACAATCGAGCACCCGAAATACCTCGTATTGCCCAAATTTGGGATGAGCGCGGCGCCAGCTTCCCTCGCGGCCGCTTCCCTTCCTGTGTTGATGCGTCTCCAGGAGCAGCGAGATTTCGATCTCATCGACGCCCATTACTTCTTTCCCGATGGTGTCGCGGCAATCCGGTTGGGCCGGCGGCTGAAAAAACCGGTCGTGATAACCGCACGGGGAACCGATGTGAACCTCATCCCAGAGCTTCCGGGGCCCCGCCGCATGATCCAGGAGGCCGCACGCGAAGCTGCAGCGATCATCGCGGTAAGCCAGGCTCTTAAAGACGCCATTGTCGGGCTCGGCATTCCCGGCGAGCGGGTGACGGTGCTCAGAAACGGCGTCGACCTGGATCTGTTCCGGCCGCATGCCCGCGAAGAGACGCGCGCGCGACTGGGCCTCTTAGGGCCCACTCTGCTGTCGGTCGGACATTTGATCGAGCGCAAGGGCCATGAGCTTGTCATCGGCGCTCTGCCCTCGCTGCCGCACTTCCGGCTTCTCATTGCCGGCGATGGTCCCGAGCGGGCCCGGCTGGAGAGATTGTCGAGCGCGCTCAAAGTTTCGGAGCGCGTGAGCTTTCTCGGCGCCGTGCCCCATGAGCAGTTGCACAGGATTTACGCTGCCGCGGACGCGCTGGTCCTGGCCTCGAGTCGCGAAGGCTGGCCGAATGTGCTCTTGGAATCCATGGCCTGCGGAACGCCGGTCGTCGCTTCGAACATCTGGGGAAACCCCGAAGTCGTCGCGCGGCCCGAGGCGGGCGTGCTGATGGGCGAGCGTTCTGCTGCCGGTGTCGCAGAAGGGGTGCGGCGGCTATTCGGCGCGCTTCCGGCCCGAGAAGCCACGCGCCGTTACGCCGAAGAATTCAGCTGGGATGCGACCAGCCAGGGCCAGCTGCGCCTGTTCAACGAGATTCTGCGGCGCCGTTAGGGCGGATTCAGCTGGGGACTTTCGCTTCGCTTGAGGAACTGGTCACGCAGCATTCCGCCGACAAGGCGTATGCCGCGCGGCAAGCCGCGAACCGAGCGTAGATTGGCGGCCTCGATGCCCCAGCGCTCGCGCCGTGCCGACATAAAGAGCTTTTTGTAATCGTCGTCGCCACGGCCGAAATTGATTTCGTCCGGGCGGTCATGCTGGAGGACG
>WNFI01204503.1_pt1 | contig 12663 bp, 13 predicted proteins | sample 5400471 | NCBI WGS metagenome assembly WNFI01 (sample SAMN13153348, study PRJNA577476) | soil metagenome | isolation source: 100 cm saprolite on Douglas fir-dominated hillslope | place: USA:California | collected 2013-09-17
GCTATTGTGGTGTGGAACCCGGCAGGTCTACTGAAAACTTCCAGCAGTATTATACATTACTCTGGCGTTCCGGATGGCGCTGGCGGATAGGTGTAAAGAAGCCGATGCTGGAGATCAGCGCGCCACCAACCCCCACGATGCAGAGCACCGCCGCGGCCCCGATATGACCGGTCAGCGCGGTAAACAGAGCGGCCCCGATGGGCGCGGGCGCTGCAGTGATGGTCCAGAAGGCCGAGGTCACGCGCCCAAGCAGGTAATCGGGCGTGATCTGCTGGCGTAGCGACATTGAGCAGATGCCGACGATGGTCGAGGTAAATGTGAAAAGGGCCGCCATCAGGCCGATTAACAGCAAGTTGCTTGAGAGGCCGATCAGGGCAAGCATGATAAACTGCGCGATGAAACCGCCAATCCAACAAACGGCAAAGCCCCAGCGGCGACGGATCTGCGGAGCAGTCAGACCAGCCAGCACACCACCAATGCTGGCCAGACCAAACACGATTCCTACCATGCTATCACTCTGGCCAAGGTCGCGTTTGATATGGAAGATAAAGATATCCAGCGCGCCAGCGTTCAGCAGGCTAGTGAAGAAGAGCAGAATGGTCAGCCAGCGCAAAACCGGCTGGTCCGAGAGGAAACGCAGGCCAGCGAGAAACTCCTGCCTGAACCCCTGGCGGGATAGCGCGTGCTGGGGTAGAGCGGCCTGCTCCAGGCTTTCGGCTCGCAACAGCTCAGCAGGCGAGACACTGGCCACCGGGCGCAGGCGAATCAGCACGAGCGAGATGGCCGAGATCGCGAATGAGAGCGCGTCAACCGCGATCGCTACGTTGGGGCCAAAAGCACCGGAGACGACTCCAGCCAGGATGGGGCCGAGGATAAACGAGACAGCCACCGTGGTCTGCAAGCGGCTATTGGCCTCGTTGATCTGGTCGGGATCGACCAGGTTGGCAACCGCCGTGATATACGTCACCTGGAAGACCATGCCCAGGCCGGAGCCAAGAGCAACGACCACATAGATCAGCCAGAGATGAGGACCGGAAAGCCACCAGCCCAGTGGGATAGAGCAATAGAGCACCATGCGCAAGGTATCGCAGAATATCATCAGCCGCCGGCGGTCCAGCCGATCGGCCAGCCAACCCGCGAAAATACCAGTCACCACCTGGCTCAGGCCAAAGACCGCCGTTACCAGGCCCATTTGCGCAATCGAGCCGGTGGCCTGGAGCACAAGCAGAGGAATCGCAATCGTCGCGAACGCATCACCAAAGACTGAGAGCGTCTGGCCAAACCAGAAAATAGTAAAATTGCGATTGCGCCACAAACGCCTCCCCGGCGGCGCTTTGGGAACATATTGCGGCTCAATGGCCCGCATTTTGGCGGTTGGCTGATCTGAAATCGCGCTGGAAAGGCGCTTGTTTTGCATAATGACCTTCTTTAAAAGAGAACAAGATTAGATTATTTGAGAGAATAAATAAAACAAAGACAGAAGCTTCTCTCTATAGAGTAGCATAGACATTGATACGACACACGTCCCTACGTGCCAGTGAAAATGGTCGTAGGGACGTATAGAACCTAGAGTGCAAGCGAATCATCAAGAAAGCTTCAAACCACAATGGAAACAGTAGCGGAAGTATTCAGGGCTATGGGCACTACACCGACTACACACCATACCTTGCTCATTCTCACCGAGGAGGGTCGCGGCCTGCTCAGGAATCTCTGGTAAGCTCATTGTAGTGTTTTCCTGGAGAATTTGCAAGACCAGTTCGCGTACCGCTTCAAGTTTCAAGCCACAATCCTCGATCAGCACTTTGGCAGCCAAACCTTCGCCCTCGCGCAGCATGCCCAACAGCAGATGCTCGGTGCCAATATAGTGATGGCCCATACGCCGCGCTTCCTCCACGCTCAATTCGAGCACCTTTTTCGCGCGCCCGGTCATCCCGCGTTCGCCGAGAGGATTGGGTGAGCGGTTCTTGCCTAAAACATCCTGGACAACGGCTTTAATCTGGGCAGTGGGCTTTGCATCACGCATGGCACCTTTCTCAATCACGTTCATCGTGCGCAAGCGCACATCGTTGAGATCGTGCCCGGAACGCACAAGAGTAACAGCAGCTACACCCTCACCCTCGCTCACAAGGCCGAGCAGCAGATGCTCGGTGCCAATGTAGTTGTGTTCAAGGGCCGCAGCCTCTTCGTTCGCAAAGCTCAACACCTTGCGCGCGCGTTCGGTAAACTTGCCAAAATTGTCAACAGCCTCTTTAGCAGTCACGCGCTGGCTTTTGACAAAGCCCTCGACATCGGGTGCGGTAAAACGGTATTCGCCGCCAATGCGGTAGGCAGGCAGTTCGCCGCGTGTGATCAGGCGGCGTACCGTCACAACGTCGACCCGCAGATATTCAGCGACCTCTTCAGTGGTGAGTAAAGGTTCCATCAACTTCTCACTTTCTGTTATTTGGGATGACTATAGATTACTATGACTGACTTAAGATAAATATAGAATATTTTGATTGACAAATCAAGCCTTTATAGGGCGATGATTCCAGGTCATCCGGAAGAGTAAAAATGGGTTCTGTCGCCGCGGCGACAGAACCCATTTTTACTCTTCCGGATGACCTGGATTACAGCAGCTTGCCCAACAATACCCTGATCTTTCTCACGGGCTTGACTATCACAGACTTGCCTGCCTGAGCTTTCCTGGCGCGCAGCGGGGCGCTGACATCGTGCAGGAATGTTAGAATCTCGCGGAACGATTGGACCGCGCTCGTTTCGTAGTAGGCAATATCGTGCTCGCGGCAATAGGCCTCGACAATCTTCTGGGCTTTTTTCAAGTTTTTGCGCGGCATGCTGGGGAACAGGTGGTGCTCAACCTGATAATTGAGGCCACCATACCAGAAGTCGTTAAAGAGGCCGCTATGGACGTTGCGCGAAGTCAGGACCTGGCGGCGCAGGAAATCGACGCGGCTGTTCTTCTCTAAAATGGGCATGCCTTTGTGGTTGGGAGCAAAAGCCATACCCAGGAAAACCCCAAACGCTAACTGGTGGATGAGCATAAAGATCACCGCTTGCCAGGGATTCAGGCAGTAAAAGAGCAGACCCAGGTAGAGCGCGTGGTGGAGCACCAGGAGCAGCATCTCAAGCGCGCGATTCTTCTCTTTATTGTGCAAGAGGTAGAGAAGGCTGTTTCTCTGCAGATCGATGCCAAGCAGAGACAGCAGTGGGAAAAAGAAGTACTTCTGGTTTTTGACGATTAGCCGTTGCAGACCTGTTTTGTTGCGAACATCCTCTTCTGTGAAAGCCAGCACGCCCAGGTCAATATCGGGGTCCATATCTACTTCGTTGGGATGGCTGTGGTGCGCGTTGTGTTTGTTGAGCCACCAGCCATTGCTCATCCCGATCAGCAGATCGCCCGTAATCAGCGTGAGAATTTCATTTTTCCTCGTGGAATGGAAAATCTGGCGATGGCCGCCATCGTGTCCCAGAAAACCAAGCTGGGCAGTACCTACAGCGAGCAGAAGCGCGTTAAAGATTTGGAACCAGAAGCTATGAATCGTGAACAGGAAAACGACGCTCAAGGCCATGATCCCTATGGTAGTGATGATCTTGTATGTATAGTAGATGGGCTGTTTGTCCAGCAAGCCATCCTTCTTGATTAATTTTTTTAACTCAACGTAATCGTTGATCGGCTTTGCCGGGGCAGAAGATGCCGCCAATGCACACGCCGTTTCAAGCTGAGGGTTGCTACTTCCCTCGTTAAGCAAACCTGAAACCTCGTCAGGACTTTTCTTTGTCATGCAAATCCTCAATCGAAAAGTGATGTGGTGCCGAGAATATCTCTTCCATCAGGCAACCTGAACGTTGAATATACCCGGCTGATACAGCATTACCTGCTCAACGAGCGTCTACTTTCCCAGCTCTCTTACGAGCAAAAGTTGTAACATATTTCCTTACAAGAAGGGTTCATGTAGATATGATAAAGAAGGGGGCCTTTTTGTTTCACTTCGCCAATACACGGCACCAAAGGTCATTTCCCTGTAGATTTCTACAGGATCATGCCCAGCCAAATTGCCTGGACCAAAAACCGGCCAAACTAGCGGCGCGGTGAGTGAGAGGAGTGGGTATACTTAGCAACGTGCAGAGGAAACTACAGGCATAGCCCGAGATCTGGCGATACTGATTGTGGAACCCGGCATTGTCAGATCATCTGGCTGGGGCGCTTCTTCAATTACTGCGTGCGAGGCAGAAGATAGGGCGCGTCATTCGACGCTGCTACCGGATGTAACGGCGGGGGCTATGCCAGTAGGGACTCTAAAGCACACCATCATGTTCGCGTTACGCGGGCATATTTGGAACAGTGAGCAATGGTTCTGGTCTAGTTGGCAAGCACGCCAGCGAAAGGAGGCATCGATGGCACAATGGGCATATAAAGTCGCGTACATTGATTATCGGGGACGAATTTCCTGCGAAGGTCTGGAAACCTTGCGTGGAGAGAACGAACGCAGGAGTGCTTTCGTGCGACGGTATATGAATACGCTTGGCAAAGATGGTTGGGAAGTCGTGGGCATTCAGCCGTTAACTGGCAATTCTGCCTACTATGTGTTTAAACGCCCCGCGCAAGAAGGCGATTTCGCCGAGGAAGCCCCGGCGGCCAGCACCGAGCAGGCCCAACCGACAGGCGGCCCCACGGTAGAGAACGCCTGAGGATATTCCATCTTCAAAAGAAGAAGAGGGGCAGGAAGCAACAAAAAATGCTTCTTCCTGCCCCTCTTCTTCTTTTTGGGAGTTGGTGGGAAATATGTGCGCGCGATTCGACGCCTGGTCGCTCTGGCTGATATAATGAGCTTTCAGAGACAACTACCAGACAAGTAGAGCCATCCTCGCCAGAGGGTCGGCAGATAAGCAACGACCGATCATTGAAGATCAGCTTCATCCAGTGGAGAATGAGGAGTAATTTCTTATGTCAATTTCAACACCTGCGCGCTCAAATGAGCTGGGGCAGGTTTACCAGAATTTTATTGGCGGCGAGTGGAAGGATGCGCGCAGCGGCGAGACGTTTATCAGCACCAATCCAGCCCGCACGTCTGAAGTGATCGGCCATTACCAGAAATCGAGCGTGGCGGACCTGGAAGAGGCCGTCAGTGCAGCGGTAAAGGCGCAACCAGCCTGGGAAGCCACACCGGCCCCAGTGCGCGGCGAAGTCCTCTATCGCGCAGCCCAGATTTTGGAGCGGCGGCAGGAAGAGCTGGCCCGGTTGATGACGCGCGAGATGGGCAAGATCCTGAAAGAGACGCGCGGCGACGTGCAGACCGCGATCGACGTGGCCAAATTTATGGCGGGCGAGGGTCGGCGCGCCGAGGGCGAGACGATCCCATCGGCTCTACCAGACAAGCTCTGTATGACCCTGCGCCATCCCATCGGTATTGTCGGTATCATCACCCCCTGGAACTTCCCCCTGGCAATTCCCGCCTGGAAGACCTTCCCGGCACTGTTGGCAGGCAACGCGGTGGTGCTGAAACCGGCAAGCGATACGCCACTGCTGGCGCTCAAATTAGCCGAGGTCCTGCAAGAAGCGGGCCTGCCTGATGGCGTCTTTAACGTACTCACCGGCCCTGGTGGCACGCTGGGCGATGCCATAGCCAACCACAAAAAGATCGATATGATCTCCCTGACCGGCTCGACCGAGGTCGGGCGACACGTGGGAGAAATCTGCGGACGTGACCTGCGCCGCTGCACCCTGGAACTGGGCGGCAAAAACTCAGTGATCATTCTGGACGATGGCAACCTCAACCTGGCGGCGGATAGCATTAACTGGGCAGCCTTCGGCACCACCGGCCAGCGCTGCACCGCGACCAGCCGTGTGATCGTGCAGCGGGGCGCGCTCAAAGGCTTCACGGATCGCCTGGTAGCTGCGGCTGAGAAGCTGCGCGTGGGTGACGGACTGCTACCCGAAATTGATATGGGGCCGCTGGTCAACATGGGCCGCGTCAAAGCAGTCCACGAGTACACTGAGATCGGCAAGCGCGAGGGCGCAAAGCTGGTCACGGGCGGCGTGGCGCTGAACGAGGGCGAACATAGCGAGGGTGCGTTCTACAAGCCGACGATCTTCACAGAGGTCACGCCTGAGATGCGTATCGCGCGTGAAGAAGTCTTTGGCCCGTTTGTCTCGATTATTCCGGTAGATACGTATGAAGAGGCAATCCAGGTTGCCAACTCGACCGAGTACGGCCTCTCCACAGCGCTCTTCACTGAGAGTAGCCGCTTCACCTTCCGGGCCATGCGCGACATCCAGTCAGGGCTGGTCTACTTCAACTCCGGCACCACCGGCTCAGAGATCCATCTGCCATTCGGAGGCATGAAAGCCAGCGGCAACGGACACCGCGAGCTGGGCACCGCCGCCGTCGATGAGTTCAGTGAAACCAAAAGCATCTTTATCTGCTATCCAGAGAAGAACTAAATTTTCTCTACAAAAATGTGCTACGTATGCTCGTCGAGCATACGTAGCACATTTTTGTAGAGAAAATAGCAATCAGGCGTGGGGCAGGCCAAATTGGGTAAACATCGCTTCCCAGACCTCTTGATTCTCCAGGCGTTCGGCGAGCGAGACGATGCGCGCATTAATCGAGTCAAAGATGCAGGCCAGGATACGCTGGAGCGTAATCGCGCCCTCTTCGTAGAAATCGTTGGCCTTCTGCATCTCGCCGCGCATAACCTCGTGACAGAGTGAGGTGAAATTTTCCACGTCGATGTTGTTCTGTTTAATGATGAAGCGGTAATTACCCATGTAACAGAGATTACTGCGGGTCAGCAGCGCTTCCAGCGTATGGGGGTCAAGCTCGGTGCCATTGGCTTTACAGGCCACGGCAAGGGCATCCATGGTCCAGTTGACGAAATCCGCGAGGGCGGGCAACTGGTCCATGGGAGTTGTTTTGCGCAACCAGTGCTGTTCCATGCGGCTGATCAGGTTCAGCAGCTCAAAATGTTCCATGCGCAGCATCTCAGCCGGCTCAGGCAAATGCACACCGCCGCGCTCGTTGCCAGCGCCGTTGGGAGGTATTACGTGGACCAGGCGCAACTGGACAAGTTGGGCGAGATCGCGCGCGACATCCAGTTCAGGTCGGCGAATGCCGCTGGCGATCTTGCGCACCGAATGGTAGCGGTTGACACCGCCCAGCAGTTCGAGCGTGCGCGCGTCAAAACTCATGGCATAGGGAATAGCCGGGGCCATCTGCAAGCAGGTCTGCATGCCCAGGGGCAGAAAATTCTGCAAGCTTTCCCATTCATCTGAGTAGCGCACCATCTCCATGCTCACGCGCATGACATCCAGTCCGAGGGACTCTTCGCCATAGGGCAGTATATTTTTGCTATCGGGGATTGCCGCGAATTCGTAGTTGCCATCTTTCCAGAGGCCGATATCGCGAATAGTCCAGAGCGCTTTCGTGCGCAGGGACTCGCGCAACTGGGCATCGTTGATCACGCGCATCTCGATCAGGCGTTCACCGATGCGTTTGCCAAAAGCATCCTGCAACTGGCGCTGAAAAGCGGCCTCGATCTGCGGGGCTATCGCCATCCCAAGTTGCTGCAGAACATCGCCGAGGGTCAGCGCGCCAGCATCGAGTTCGGAGCAGCCAGCCATCTTGCCTTCTTTGAAATAGACAATGCCGATGCGGTCATTGGCCTGCTTCAGATGAATAGCCCCGCTCATGCTCTCCATCTCCATCATCTGCAGGATCTCCACCAGGCCAAATTCTCTGAGCGAACCTTGTAATCTCGTGCTGATCATCGTAACATCCCCTATATGCTCAACCATTCGAGCCGATGTAATGCCTCTTCCCAAGCCAACGTCAACCTGATCGAACATGAAAAGCGCTCAGGTTTTTCCTGCATTATTATAGCAGTACCAATTTGTTTCAGCAAGTATCTCAAGAAGGGAAGCAGAGTTTTCAGCTTTCGCTGCTGCCCCCCATATCTATTTATAAAGATTTTTGATGTTTGTGATGGAAAAATTTATTCCATAAATTTTTCCATCACAAACATCAAAAATCTTTATTTAAATTCTCTGTGGTTGAGGGTGGTTGGCTGGCTCGTGTTATATAATGGCTCCATGAGTATACAAGATAAAGTGACGATCGTCACCGGAGCGGGACGCGGGATTGGGCGGGCTACGGCGCTGCGCTTCGCGCGCGCCGGGGCACGGCTGGCGCTTTTTGGTCGCACGCGGGAGACGCTGGATGAGACGGCGGCCCAAATTCGCAATGCGGGTGGCGAAGCGTTGACGCTTCAGGGTGATGTGGCGCGTGAAGAAGATGTGCAAGCGCTTTTCCAGCGCGTACACACTGGCTATGGACGCGTCGATATCCTGATCAATTGCGCGGGCGTGGTCGCGGCCAAGCCGTTCGCGGAGATGGACGTGGAGACGTGGGATCACGTGCTGGGCGTGAATCTGCGCGGCACATTCCTCTGTTGCCAGCAGGCTTTTGGGATGATGGCCCAGCAGGGCGGCGGGGTTATCTTGAATATCTCGTCGCTTTCAGGCGTGAAAGGAGTAGAGAAATTTCCAGGACTGAGCGCCTATAACGTCTCGAAAGCGGGCGTGGCCAGCCTGACGGAGATCCTGGCGGTCGAGGGCAGACCACACAATATTCGCGTCGCGGCGGTGAGTCCTGGCGCGGTCGATACCGAGATGCTGCGCCAGGCCGCGCCCCACTTGCGAGCTGGCATGACGCCTGAAGAGATGGCTGAGATTCTCTTTTTCATGGCCGATGACAGCGGGCGCGTTCTCAGCGGGACCAATCTGGAAATTTTTAGCAACGCGTAGATTGTTATGAGAATCAATACGTCAATCAGCATTCGAGTGTACAGGGGAGAGAGCTATGATCTACCTGACGAGGCGCGCGACCTTCAGCGCCGCGCATCGGCTGTGGAGCGAGCATCTGACAGAGGCGGAGAATTATGCCATCTATGATAAGTGTGCCAATCCAAACGGGCATGGGCATAATTATGCCCTGGAGGTCACTGTGCGCGGCTGGCCTGACAAGCGCACCGGGATGATTCTCAATCTGACGGAACTCAAAGAGGCGGTCGAGAACTCGGTAATCAAGTGGGTAGATCATAAACATCTGAACCATGATGTCCCCTGGCTGGAAGGAATCATTCCTACAGCGGAGATGCTGGTCATTGCTTTTTGGCTTCGGGTAGAGGCAGAGCTACCAACCGGCCTGCTCTACGAAGTGAAACTGCACGAGACAGAGAACAATATCGCCATCTATCGAGGAGAACAGCGGGCATGAGAATCGCTCTGGTCGCGCCTCTGGTTTCCACAATTGCCGATCCGTACATTGGAGGAGCGCAGGCGTTGCTCGCCGACCTGGCGCGTGGCCTGCACAAACGGGGGCATCACGTCACGCTCTTCGCGCGCGCTGGCTCTTCGCTCGACGGCATCGAAATCGAGAGTATCGCGGTCCCGGAAAACGTGCGTCCGGCCACATTCTCTGCGCCGACCAATTCAGCCAGCGCCGACGCTGGTTTCTTCGCACAAGCCAATATTTTCCTGGAATTGTTCTTGCAACTCCAGCAACGCAGCGACGAATTCGACCTCATCCACGCCCACGCTTTCGACTGGCCCGCCTACACCTGTAGCGCGCTGGTCAACACGATCCCGGTCCTGCACACCATCCATCTGCCAGCCATCAAAAACGAGATCAATGAAGCCCTGCGCGTGCTGGACCAGCAGGGGCACCCACTGACCCTGATCACTGTCTCCCAGCATTGCGCGTACACCTACGCCGCGTCTACGCCAATCGATTATGTCATCCACAACGGGCTGGACGTAGACGCCATTCCGTTTCAGCCAACCGTGGCGAGAAACGCCCCCCTGCTCTGCGCGGGAAGAATCGCGCCTGAGAAAGGCGTTGAGGCCGCGATCGAGATTGCCGAGAGGGCGAACCATCCCCTGATTATTGCTGGCGGCATCTACGACCAGGAGTACTATGAGCACCGCATCGCGCCCAGGATCGCGCAAGCTGGCTCACGCATCACTTACGTGGGGCAGGTCGAGCGCGAGACGCTCTGGCGACTGATGGGGCAAGCGGCGGCCCTGCTCTGCCCCATCGCCTGGGACGAACCATTCGGCCTGGTGCCGGTCGAGGCCATGGCCACAGGCACACCAGTGATCGCCTTTCGCCGGGGTGCTATGGAAGAAATTATCAATCACGCTGAGACAGGCTTCCTGGTCGAGCCAGGCGAATGTGCCCAGGCTGCCGAACTGATCGACGATCTGCCCGACATCCCGCGAGCGCGCTGTCGGGCGCACGTCGAAGAGAATTTCGCCCTGGATACGATGCTTAGCGAGTATGAGAGAGTCTACCGAGAAGTTACGATGCTGGCACTTCCACCGGCAGATCAGGCGCATCTACAATCCCTGGAACATCAATGAAAAGCAGGCGCAGATCAAAAAGCGCGTGGACGATCATGGCCAGAAAGATGCTGCCGGTCAAGACATAGAGCAGGCCAAAGACCAGGCCCATAATTCCCGTACCAAGCACGCCGGTGAGCTTCTGATAGACATGGCCGATGCCGAAGAGGACGGCGGCAATGACAATCGCGACGATAAACGGCAGACCTGCAGCCGGGAAGATATGTACCAGATACGCGGGCATAAAGCCGCGATAGAGCAACTCTTCGCAGAAACCGGCGGTCAGCGAGAGCAGTATCCATAGCACGCGCTCCTGCGAAGTGCGCGGCAACATATGCAACGGTCCAGACATGCTCTGGCGCAGTTGCACACGGCCCTCAGCAGTGCCCGCCACGCGACGGATATAGAAAACCTGAGCATAGCAGGCCAGCACCAGAATGAGTCCAAAGAGCACTGCCAGGAACATATTCACCGGACCTTGCAGGCCCAGCTCTTGCGGGGACCAACCCAGGCCGAAAGCAATGAGCACAACTGGTATTAGCATCAACCACTGCCCAACCATCCCCCGCACATAAAACTGAACGCGCATCTCTGGATGTCGTTCAATCCGGCGCATCAGGACGCTATAGCGCCTGGCCCCGCGAATGGGCACCGCTATAATCAGAAAAAGCATCATCAGATGAGCAACTAGGGTCGCAAACGATGCCATGAGTGGCCTCCTGGCTCTTATTCAAGCAATTTCTTTTCGTTGTATCAAAAAAGTTGTTGAGCTCTCTATAGTATACCGCATAGCCAGAGAAATTGTTGGAGAGATAGCTTTCATTCAGGGTTGAATGGATTGGTAGTAATCACAAATATCTGTGAGGTTGCACTGTTTGCAGCGGGGGCGCTCAAAGACGCAGATACGCTGCCCATGACGGAGCAGGGCCTTGTGGAAATTGTAGATGCTGCGCGAGTCCTGCGGCAAGAGAGCTTGCAAGAGGTTGTGCGCGGCATCGTTAGAAACCTTCTTGCCAATCAACCCCAACCTCTGACTGACTCTCCCCACATGCACATCAACTGGTAAGATCGGCTGCTGACAACTAAACAGCAGAACACAAGCGGTCGTCTTTGGTCCGACGCCTTCAAAGCGATTGAGCCATGCAGTACTCTCTGAGAGAGGAAGTTCGCAGAGAAAATCAAGGTTCAGGCTGCCCCGTTCCTCGGTAATCTGGCGCATGACGGCCTGGAGACGCGGAGCTTTGACTTCAGGCCAATTCACGTTCTCTATAGCCGCCCGCACTTCTCCCGTCGGGGCGTCTCGTACTGCTTCCCACGAGCCGAAGCGCCGTAACAAATTGTCATAGGCTGCTGCGGTCTGCTCGTCACGTGTGCGATGCGAGAGCAGGATATCGACCAGCATGCCCATAGGGTCTTTGCTTGAGAAAGGCTCCTCGCCGTAGCGTTCTGTCAAGCGCCGCGTCACCTCCGCCGCTTTGGCGGCAAGGGCAGCCATGTCCGTGGTGGGATAGCCATAATCTGCCGGGTTGCGTTTGGGCGCTGGACCTTGCTTCATTTGTCTTGCTCAGTCTCTTTCTACACGCGTTATTTTTTGATGCTGATCGTATGCTTTCTATGCTTATCATACCACAGCGCGCGCGATACGCGGCGATGGCGAGCACATTTACTCCAAAAAAGCAGGCGCGTGAGGGGACGAGACGGAGGCAAGCTCCGCCTCTACACGCCGGGGAGCCAGAGGCAAGCTCTGGAGATCAGCCCAGTGGGCTGAGGAGGCACGATTTACAAATTTGAAAGCAACCTGCCGCTGGCAGCCTGGGAAAACTCGGCGGGCGGCAGATTTGCTGGGGTTTTGACCGGCTCGCCCATGCTGGCAAGACCTTCGAGGCGGAACGGCGTGATGCTGCCACGCATTTCCTGAATGATCACGGCCAGGCGCTTGGAGAGCGCGTTGGCCTCAACCGCGAAACTACCAGCCTGGCGAACAAATTCCTGGTACTGCGTATCAGCGACGGAAGGCCAGGGTGCGGAAGCTTCAGAAGCGGCAGGCTCCGGGCGATCCGCGGCTGACCGCGCCAGATTGGTGAAGGCTGTATCAAGTTTGGTAAAGTTGGTAGCTGAGTTGAACTGGGTCTGCCGCACTTCCCAGGTCAGCCTGTTCAGGAGTTGTTCCAGAGCAACCAGTTCCTGAAGCTGGGCCTGCACCATTTTCTCAGTCATCGTACTAGAGCGGGTGGAGATCAGTTCGCTGAGACGGCCAATCGATC
>WNFI01523349.1_pt1 | contig 12663 bp, 20 predicted proteins | sample 5400471 | NCBI WGS metagenome assembly WNFI01 (sample SAMN13153348, study PRJNA577476) | soil metagenome | isolation source: 100 cm saprolite on Douglas fir-dominated hillslope | place: USA:California | collected 2013-09-17
ATTGAATGTTTAGCTTCAGTAGAAGGTAAGTTCCTCTGGCGATATTTGCATGCTTGGAGATCACCTAGTAGTCAGATGAGAGCGTGAAGATGGCAATACAATGTCTCTGCGTGCTCTCCCGCATAGATCACGATCTTGTAGAAGCCACCACGGGCCACATTCTCGCGAAATTTCTCACAGTCCTTCAGTCACCGCACGGAGAATTCCTCACCATCCCTGCGCGCGAATTCCTTTCTCTTGCCCTTTCCTTTCATATGAAGACACGTACCCTACCTACTCATATATCTCGCTTGATAGAGTCATGCACACCCTCTCCGCAATTCTCCTCCCCCTCGATACGAGCATCGTACGATGGACTTGTGGCATCTCCGGCTCTCGCCCTGGGCCATCTAAACAAGCTATCTATGGCTGTGCGAACCTTTACCACACCTGGGCAAACTCTCGACACCGCGAGACGAGTCCTTAATATGCTACAGATGATCTGGAAACGCTTCCGTGATGTAGAAAAGGCAGCAGCAGCAGATCGTGGACAAGAGCCGCGCAAAAAGAGGCGAACATCCCAAAGTTTTGTACACGCAGGAAAAGTAGATGCGGACGCTGACGCAGTAACCTTCGTGCTCGCCGTGCGAATCGTCGGAACAGTGTTAACTTCGTTGCCTCTACACACCACTACCGAGGCCGAGCAAGCGAGGGTAAAATCCATAGTAATGGAGTCGCTGGCCGGCTTTATTCGAGAGGCCATACTCGCAGGTATCGATGCAATTACCTCTAGTAGTGGTGACAGAGGGCGCGATATTTGGGCTACCCAAGTCGTGGCTGCTGCCGCTCTACGGCTCCAGTATATGCTGCGATCGTCCGGACATGCTCTGGATGGTCTTGAAGACCAGAACGATTTGGATAAATTGGCTGCCGCAGTCCTCCGAGTTGACGATTGTTTACCAGAGTATAGTACCGAGATTGTGAGTTTGACGCTCTGGGGTCATACTCCGCATACTCATGGAATGAAAGTTTCGATATCTATTGCACCCCGGATCTCATCGTGACGACCAGCAGCAACAAGTCATGCTTGACGCCGCTTTGAGTTTCTTAGAGGTTCATCTTCCGGCGCATAGACTCGAACCCAAAACATGGTCAGGGCGGTCTTCTCAGCTCTCATTTGATAAGGATGGTGCTGCGCTTGCCGCTGTAGCCCTTTTGCGGCTCCTTTTAGACAGAAATATAGAGGTTATCAAGTGAGTTGTTCACTGAGGGTTTGACGCCAGATGATCGATGATTTTACTAGTGCATATGCCTCTTCGGCGCAGCAAGAACGCTTTGTAAATCTTTTGCTTTTCGCCGACGTTGGACACGGGGACGAAAGTGCAGAGCGAGGCTTGTCATTGGTGCCAATTGTCCGCGAATGTCTCCATTCGGCAAACTTTTGGGAGCAAGGAAATATCCGATGTGAGGTGACATTTCCCAGCGGTTTCTCAGACATGGCTGACCTCGGCAGCATCATTTTTTGCTGTCCAGCGCACCAGAACCGCCTTCCTGGACACAATCGATGTCGTGAAATTACGCAAGAACAAGAAGAAGAGGACTTCTAGCTACTGCTCGGAAAGTCAGATGTTGGAAGTCGTTAAAACATACACTTTTCTCCTTTATCCGTCGGTCGAGTGTATTCCGAAGACCTTTCGAACCGATTTTCTAAGGAGAGCTGTGGTCCTCGACTTTCTCCTCGGCTCAACTGTTCCTGATGCATCGACACATCGAGGCTTCAAAATCGTCAGGACGTTCCTTGCTAGAACGTTTGGCTTCCTCGGCTCATGGGAACATGAAGCGAGTGGACAGTACCTCCGCTATCTGATGACATCGCCGGTTCCTATATCCATAGAACAGATTACTACTGACCTAGTCCAGGGCCATCTGCAGTGAGCAAGTAATCCCATTTGGTTCCGATGAAACCAATCAATTTAATATATAGTTCTGCATTCCGAATAGCTGCACAAAGCAGCACAGACACGGTATCCGACGCTACTCAAATTTGCAGAACGCAACCGCTCGGGGACTGGCTCTTGTCCAAGGACTCCGACGTCCCACTCCGGGGTTCTGTCCTGCTACTGATGGATATCGCCATGGCTGATTTCTCTTTGTCATCGTAATGGTCTCTCTCCTGATCACATAGACTTGACATATTGACCGGTGTTAGATTTTCGCCGGATCTTGTGGACCACCTGTCGTCGCTATTCGAATATGTTCATGACCAGTTACATCCTATTATATCTCGCTTGGAATCGCCAGATGTAATTGAGCGAGACGAGCTATTGAGTTATTCTAGCATCTTGCATCTTTGGGCTCGAGCAACTGCTTTTGGGAGATATCTGGATCACCCCAGTATGACTTCTTTCTGATGTTCTCTAATTTGTCTGACATGTTATTCTCATGCTCAGAAATTCCTCCACCGGGTCTTGGCACACAAATCATGCAGGCCATTGGTCCATCGCTCCTCCCTTGGAGCTCGGAAGATCCAAACATTTCGAAATTCGGTGGTGCCATGCATGCAGTCTTGGTATCAGAGCTCCACCTGATGGATAGGGGGGAAAGTGAAGACCGAGACACTCATCTACAACGTATCGTCAAAACATATCTGGTCTTTGCCCATTTGTCTATGTCTGCAGGTGCGTCCATCGAGATCATTAGTCTCTCACCCTACTTGCTCGGCATTGACAATTTGGATAGAGCGATGTAACCTTGACGAGAATATGGTGCAGTTATTCCGAACACTGTCCCCGTCTGAGTTTTCTTTATGTTTGCGATTCGTGCTCGAAGCTTTGTCTTCGAACGAGATCGCATCAGATGATATCGCCCATCTTATTCACCTCGTCTCGCTTGCTCTGCATAATGCTCCAGAAAGTTTGTTCTGTTCCGATCGCGACTTAAAGGGATAGCTCACAAGTGAAACACAGATACGCTGAAGATTGTCCAGACATATGTGAAGGAATGCTTGGATATATTCGTGAACGATACGAAGCTCTCTGACGTCTGCACTCTTCGCTTGCCAATGTTAAGTTTCATCAGCAACTTGTGTTCCAAGAGAGTACGTTCCTGATCTCGTCAGCTGAAAAGCCTTCATTAAGTCCTTTGTAGCCAGCTTCGCTTCGACCGCAGAATGTAATTTCTATCTGGGTTTTCCTTTCAAGGCTCCTTGCCGCTTCAAAGACGCACGATCCGGAAACAAATGTCACCATATTTCAGGAAATTGTCGCCACTCTCAGTTCCCTTGTTCGGCTACGGAGAGATCTCGTCGTCACCACACTTCCACATCTAGGCAACATCATTAGTCGCTTGCTATTCGTTTTGCGTAGCCTGCGTCCTCTCCTTGGTGCGAAGCAATATACTATCGTCGCGGACTCCTTCCCTGCCTGGGTAAACCCCTCTCATCCACTTGGGGTCGAACAGAGCAGAGACCTCTCTCGCCTTCTTACCTTGCTTTCGGCCAAAACCTTGGTGCGAGTGCACGGTCCATCCGCAGAGCTTCGGAAACCCGAGTCCCTCGCGCGCCCATTATCCAAGCACGTTGCGTGCATCCTCCAGGCGTACTTTGAAGTTCTGAATGACCCGCTGTGTGTTTTATCGGCGGACATACGAAGAGAATTGCAGCCTGGGCTGTTTGTCCTGTGTGACATGCTCAACGAGCATACACGAGATGCGCTCATGGTTTCTGCCCTCGACGCTAGTGGGAAGGCAGCTATGAAAGGCTTGTGGAGAGAGTACGAAAAGCAGAGATACGCGGGGAAGGGTTGACATCGAGCGAGACCTGCATGTCGTTCGCATGTATCTATCTAGTTCATGCTAAGTCATATTGTAATATCTCGTCGATTATGATAGTTCAGATTTCCTTCATGTGCGCGTGGCAGACTTTTTCTCCTCGGCGAGGCTGCGGATGACCGCTAGAAAGTCGTCAATGGCCTGTTCTGACGTTTGTATGTGTACGACTAAGCGCGAGCCCGCGAGAGACAAAGGCTTGGCGAGACTCTTGGCGCGCTCTGCGACCTCGGCATAACTGGTGTCAATAGAAGAAGGATCATAGAAGACCTTGTTTCGAGCGATAGATAGGTTACTATCCCATCTGGTTGTTGAAAAGGTCAAACATACCATACATGTCTCCGCACTCCCAATGATCTCTACACCAAGTTCCAAAAGCCCACTTTCGAGCCTCCGGGTAAGGTTGTGGACAGCGGCCAGTTTGGGGAAATTATGCGTGAGGGCAAAGGCAGCGGATGCAGCAAGGAAGCCCGTTTGCCGCATTCCTCCACCGAAAGCCTTCCTAAACTTGCGGGCGCGATCAATGAACTCCTTGCTCCCAATCAAACAAGAACCAATGGGAGCACCTGGAAACGGGGACTGGAGCTTAGCGCGTCTCATACACGTCCCGGACATGAAAGGTTGTACCGACCAAGTCCCTTGCTGAAGCAGACACTGATGGAGTCGAAGGGCCCAGAGAGCACGTCAAGAAGTATACCAGTGTCTATGGCAGCATGCCAAATACGCGCGCCATCGAGATGCATTTTGATACCGCGTTTGCGCGCGTATTCACAAATACAAAGTATTTCGTCCTGTGGGAATATGGATCCATGAAGTGTATTCTCTAGCTCTATGACCTCAGTACGACAACTGCAGCGAGATCAGCGGGGGTAAGAAAAATATAAAGAAAGAGGGAGCATACAAATGAATGTCCTCATCTAGGACGATGAAGTTCCGAATATCTTCAAGGGTTAGGTGGCGCCCTTTACACCATGGCTAGTTTGGGTTAGGGCCGATGACAAAGAAGCGGTCGCTTACCATTGGATGGAATGACTGGAATGACCTGAGCACTGGTGTGCAAAGCAAGCCCACCTGCCTCGCATTTGTAGATATGGGCGCGGTGATCACAGACGATGGAATACGGTGGCTGCTTGAGGTGTGTACGTATGGCCAATTGATTGGACATTGTACCAGAGGCGACAAACAAGGCGGCTTCCTTCCCAAACAATCGTGCCGTGTGTGCTTCAAGAGCAGCAGTATTGGGTTCATGATAAACGTCGTCTCCAAGCGAGGCCTGAATGGCGTACTCGTACATCTCCTTGGAGGGAACTGAGAGTCGTATCACCGCTCAGACCTACTTAGTGTACAGTACTTGAGAGGCAAGCATACCTGTCACCGTGTCCGCTATGTTCGAACATAAGCATGGCACGCGTCACATCGATCAGTAGACTTACAGACGAAAGATCTCGACACGTCCACCCGGTGCCGTTCATTATTCTCGGCCTGGGTGGGCGCAATAATGTCCAGTTTGGCAGGGCTAGTGACATGATCTGTCGTGCAGGGATTCATCATGAATCATTATACTATCATTATGGCCATCATTTACCTCTGCTTCTGCTTGCGACCTACCGGGCCGGCCCTTCCGGGTGCGCCTATTACGCTGTGTCGAGTTAAAATTGGCTTTTTGTCACTTTCTTCGCCTCTTCGGTCTGTACACTATCGTGGGATGGGAAACGTACGACATTGTTGACCAATATCCTACGCGTCGCCCTGGTGCTGACTGTATACAGGGCGCTAAGGCCCAGCAAAAACGCGATCGCAAGGGTGGCCAGAACGCGTCAAAGGCAGCCAAGAGCCAGTCCAAAACGAACGAAAAGGCAAAGAGCATCATCTGCTTGATCTGTAAGCAGCCCTTTGTGAGCTTCTTTTCGTATTTCATTCTCCAGTGGTAATTTTAAGTAACCTTGTCGTAGTTGGTGACGACCAGGGCACCGGCGTGCGTCCTTATGTTCTCATTCCACGTGTGCGACATGTCTGATAACTTCCCTTGTGCCACTTCAGCCTGGAGGAACATGCCCAGAACAGGCACTCCAAGACGATGGTAGAGTGCTTCCCAGATGTTCCGACGTAAAAGATGGTTTATCGACGCGGACAAGTCGCATGGGTGGGACATTTGGGTTGTATGAATGCATCTACTGCTACCGCCCGACTGTCTGGACGGGCTTCCTAGGTGGGGGAATGAGTTTTGCATCTCCTGTACCGAAGGCGCAGTGGAACATATTCCATGCTTGTAGCACACTGTCACTACAAACCAAATGCACCAGTAGTTCCTGCATTTGCGCCAACACTCTGTAACCGCTCCCCGACCTTCTTGTTTGCTTCAAAAAACTTGGCTACGCATCGGTCAATGCAGACGCTTTCGCCTTTGTTGAGGTCGCCTTCTGTATATCGCGTGTTGATACATTTTGCGTGGCACGTCCTGGAATGAGGTGTGAGCGGTACGAAGCAGAGTTCCGGTGTAAACACTTGCGAGACAAGGCGGTTAAAAACATCGGTGACCATGTCCAACCTGAGTAGTCGGGTTAGAAGTAGTACAGGGCGTGAAGGAATAAGAACGCACTCTTGCATAGCCATTTCCACACGCTCTGGGTTGACCGCGCCCGAGGGCGTACCGGAGCCTCGACCAAACATAGACATGACGGTGGATATGAAATGAACGGAGTACTAGTGCGGAAGTCGAGTGAGAGCCACGTGCAAGAAAAGTCTGACCCGCGAGCGCGCGTGGGCGACCACCAAACACCCTCGAGACTGTGGAATCAAATCAATGGGAGAAACGACGACTTTGTCGGTTCACAGATGTCGCTTTGTGGATTTCAATCCATCCTCCATCACTGCACTCGCATTTCCCCCTTTGCCTTTACCTTCAATCAAGGGGAAAAAGAAGGCCTTTACAGCAGAGCGCGTTCCAAAGTTTGGCCCACTAATTGTCGGTCACGCAAATGGTAACATTGAGATCTATGAGTGGACTGGCTCAACGGACACAGTCGAAGCACCTCAGGCCTGGGTAGTAAGGAAAGTATGCGTCCAGTCCTCCACTTCTTGCGGCGTTGCGCTAATGCAAAATTTCCGCAGACACTCTCGGGGGTGCACCCATCCAAAGTTGACTCCCTCGCGCTCACCCTCAAGCATCCGGATGACCTTCATGAAGATGATATTCCCTCACTCTCCGACCTTCGCTTGTTCTCTAGTGGTGGAGGTAGCGAACTGACCGAGTGGGATATGGTCCAAGGCACTGTCCGTGTACGTGACAATCATGTCTTCGCGTGTGTTCATAACATTCTCTCTGTTTAGAGATCGTTACCCTCGCAAGGCGGCTCCATTTGGTCGATTGCTGCAAACCCTACTTCGACGATCCTCGCATTAGGTTGCGAGGATGGTTCCATACACCTTTTGTCCGTGGAATTCGACACCCTTCAACATCTTCGCCGTCTCGACCGTTCAAAGAGCCGCATTTTATCTCTAGCCTGGGGACCACCATTGTCGCGTGGGAACGTGGAACGTGCCTCGAATCATCGCAAGGAGGTCGATAGCAGTTCTGAAGATGAGGATGAATGGCAAGACTCGTGGATTGTGGCAGGGTGCTCAGACAGCAGCCTGAGGAAATGGGATGTCTCTTCCGGGAGAATTCTCGATAGATTGAAAACGGATAAAATCAGGGGGGAGAGGACACTCGTTTGGGCGGTTGGCGTTGTTGGGTGAGTACATAGTCCTTCGTTCGTCATCTGGGATAGTTAGTCACGCCGCTCAGTGATGGGACGATCATCTCCGGCGATTCTCTCGGCATGGTGAAGTTCTGGGATTCACGAACATGCACGCAACTACAAAGCTTTGAGGCCCATGGCGCAGATGTGCTCTGCTTAGTGGTCGGACCTGTATGCCTATGCCGTACAGTATCTAATTAATTATACGTTGACTAATTACATGTAGGACGGGACTTCAGTGTATACATCCGGAATTGACCAGAAGGTAACGCAATTTTCGCTGCTCGAATCGTCGTCGTCAAAGGGCAATTCGACTCCATCGTCCTTGACCAAGTGGGTACGAACAGCGTCCAAACGTATGCATTCCCATGACGTGCGCGGCTTGTCTATATGGCCACCGTATACTCCCCTGCCTTCACCTCACCGACGGTCTTTTCCGACCAATGTTGTTCCTCTCCTCGTCTCCGGTGGTCTGGATATGTCCGTCGTTGTGACGCCAGCTGCTCTCCCTCGAAGCTCCACTGCACGCCCCACTAACCCTCTGGCAACGAGCGTAACTGCTACGTTCGAGGATGCCTACCATAGAAGAATCGCGTATTCGTCGGGCGCGCACGGGACAGTCGGCCTGCACTTAGCTAAGCACGCACGGCTGGTGCTTAGTACTGGTGATACTGACCTAGCTGTCTGGCGTCTCCCCAAGAAGCCTTCAGTCGAGGAAGAGCCGCCGCTGGCGCTGTCAGGGGAAGGTACTGGCTGGAAAAAGGTGCTTGAGATGAGTCTGCGCGTGCAAACGAATCTTGTCGCCAGTGCAATATCAGACGACGGACGCTGGCTAGCTGTCTCTGATGCTCTCGAAACAAAACTCTTCTGGCTACAAGTAGATGTACGTGTTTACCGCTTGGTATTGCATTGCGATGTTGTTCATCTCACTCGAGCAGTCCTTGGTAGCCGACTTGAAGCCCAAGCGCGTTCGCGACCTCCAATCACTACTTCGAGAACACCTTCCCAATACTACGTCGTCGTATGGAGCTTCTGCCCTGACCTTTTCTCCCGACTCTTCGAAGCTCATAATAGCCACAAGAACTGCCTTCGTGCTAGTGCTTGATCTTGTGTCTGACTCAACCTCCGCGAGGGTACTTCGGAGATTTGATCAGCACACACATAGAAGCTCAATGGCTGAAGGACGTGTCCTGACCGGGAGACGAAATGATGAAGATCACGAAGCGGATGCGTCTGAACCCGAACTGGACGTCGAGGAACACGACACAGAGAGCAGAGGAATCTCCGGCCCCCAGCCCACTAACGCAGAGCCCATGCCAGCCACGATCACACGCATGGCCATAAGTCCCGATGGCCAATGGCTCGCAACGACAGACGACCACCTACGCACGCACATCTTCAACCTCGACTCAGTACAACATCATTCTTCCCTTCCTTCTTTCCCCCAGCTCGCGCATGCCCTCGCTTTCGCGCCGAGCTCGCCATCGTTGCTTATCCTTGGTTTCGCCAATAACTCCCTTGAATTGTACGACGTCGAGGCACGCCAGTTCCCCCCGTGGTCTCGTGCGCTATGCGCCGCGCTCCCTAAGCGATTTACTCACTTGCATGACGCCATCCTCGGCGTTACGCTTGCACCCGTGGATCCAGAAAAAAATGTGGACAAGGACCGTACCAGCGGTCAGGACGTCCTGGCGTTGTTCTGGGGGGCGACGTGGTTGTGTAAGGTGCAGTTCGCGGCACCGGTGGGATGGAGAGGTTTTGAGAAAAAGCGACGGAGGCGACGGAGTGGCGGTGGCGTTGACCGAGGTACTGTGCGAGATAGGGGCCGACTTTATTTCCCCGGGCGAGCTCGTGGTGGTAGAACGCCCGCTTACCGATGTGCTCCTAAATCTCCCGCCTGCTTACTACAGGCCAAAGTACGGGGCGACTTAGTCCAGTTAGAGAAAAGTAGTTTATAAAAATCTACTGTAATGATCGAAAGAGCAAAATTTCTGGCCGACGAAGAGTCTAATCTCATGTGCACGTAAGGTTGCGAACAAATGCTATCGCCCTTAACTGGTGAGTAGGTTATCGGAGGTGAGAGGGTGCTAGTGACACAGTGGATGATAAGTAGAGAGTAGAGATATCAAAAATTAAAGGTCAGGTTGTCGGCGTGGTTGCCTGATGAGGCTGGTCATGACGTCTAAGGTTGTTGTTCGAAGGCGCGCCTTTAGGTGTCTTCCTCGTCTTGCTTTCTACTCTCCCTATATCAACGCGTACCTGGTGATCAACATTGATTTTCAGCCAAAAAGAAAAGCAGAGCCCACGCAGAGTTGAGGAGAGACAGGTAGAGTGTCCAGAATACGCCACAGGTTTGTTGAAATGGAACACGATAGGGTAAGGGCATAAATCTAAAATTGATAAACTGTCGGGACCGTTTGTTAATAATGTCCTGAATGTGAGAACGTAAGTTGAACTAGCCTGAGCAACAGGCCATATCTTCCAGTTGGCCAACAGCGCTGGCCGATAAATATCCTCGAATCTAGCACGGATGTGTTTTAAATCGCGACCTTCCATCACACCCATAGAACTTAGAAAGACAGAGAGCTACAAATCCCATATAATTAGTGTTCAGCAATGAAAAAAGCATATAGTCAGTCCGATAGATACATACTCCAATGGGTGCCATAAAGATCTGGTCAACGACGACTCTTTTTGAGAGTGCAATAAAGCTAGTCGTGGTATCTCTGCGCGAGGGAAGAGGGAACCTGAATTCGAGATACTTGTTCCAGCGCCCAATGACGGGACCTAAAGCAAACCCTGTTACAAGACCTGTTCTTTCATCAAACGCGAGGTACTCACTCATGCCTGCCCCAAAGCAAAAAAACCGAAGTGTGCGTGGAACGTCATAACGAAATTCCCAACTGGGTCCATCTTTTTCGGGTGTAATCTAAGAGATATTTTTGGAATAACGCAAATATGTACGGCGTGAAACGCACAATTTGCTGGGACAACTGAGCAACAACGTCGCCAAGGGCAGTCAAAGCACCACCTGCGACCGCGAGTGTGAAATGAGGGTACGACCCAAAAGAACGATCGTAAAAACGAGCAAGGGCGATGCCGGACATGACACAGTCAAGAAGAGTAGCAACGGGTGTCGTGAAACAGGGAGCATACACTCATGGGACCAAGCGGATTATGATGTGCATTACTCAAGTCTCTCGTCTTACGTTATCGCAACCATGGCATCTTTGTTAATTCTCCGCTAATCCCCGTCTGACCCAGATTAGATCTACTGTAGAGTCCCTTTCACCACAACCACGACAAGTCCTGAAAACAGCCTTGGTCAACTCTTTTGAATCACCCAAAGACTCATTCATGAGCGCAGGTACTATAAATACGTACCGCCAGTTGGTATGTCATAGTCCGCTCGCCCTACTACACGCAGAGCTGACTGGATCCAGCCGCTATGCGCAGTGATAGAGATGTCTTAGAATCGATTGGCCTGTCAGCCATTTGGGATAAACAAGGGGTGGGCGCACAGGTATCGTCATGGTCATCCTGGAAAATTCTATCCAAGACCAGCTTGGCGCGCCTCTCCATGTTCTCCCTGGGTTCGCGCTCCGTGGTCCACGAAACGTCTTCCTCTTCAAACCCTTCCTCGAAGACAAAGTTGGGGAACTCGGATTGTACCTCTGATTTCGGCCTACGCTCGTCGCAAAAGTGTGCACCATTGTGTTCACGGCAGTTCTAAATCAGGAGGTTGGTTGATGTACAAGAGAAGGTACGAATGATATTACCTCGAGTATTACGGGCTTCAGTTGGGCCGGAAGTATGCCTTCGAATGTAAGCTCGAGGGTACGGGTAGCTCTCGTTAAAGGACTGCAATAGAATTTCTGCGGGACCGGAAGGCCGCGGAGTATCTCACATTCCCATGCGGCGTGGGCACTGCGTGCCTGTTCTTCGCCAATCGGAGTGAGGCGGGGATCAGCTGCAGGAATCAGGAAGGCAAGGTCAGGCTGTGAGCGAGGACAGCTAAATGCCGGAACGCACGTCCCCATATAAGTTCACCGTCCCCTTTTAATACGGCCCATTTCCTTGAGTACTTGCTTCGATCAATCCGAATGGCGATATCATGAGAACTACGTACTCCTCCCATGCCTTTTCAAATCACTCACTCAGAAAGGCGTTCGGCGTATCAACAAAGGCCACTTACCTTCTTACCATATTTGTTTATGGCAACGTTATCTAGCAGAGTCCAGCTTATCAGTCATTGCGAAAACATTCAGGCGAAGGTCACCCACGGGTGCCTTCGCCATGCCTTCCAAGGAATAGGACTCTATACGAGACTGAGTCCGGGCGTTTCGCGCGTAATTCATCTATTGCGTCCACAAATTCAATCCATGACTTCGATAGCAATCCAAAATAATCGGGGGTCTACCCAAATGGTCTAATTAGTCTGCACAGAATATTTCTGCTAACACTCACTGGTTCGACGTCTGTGGATGTGGTCAGCGTGTCTTGGACGAAAAAACCTCGGATAGCCTGGAGCACGAGCCAAAGTGTGATGCAAGTGTGATGAGCAAATGTTGTACATGGTTCATCGGCATTAGCGTCACCTCGTATGTCCTTGCAGGCATGTTGTTAGTGAAGGAGACGGTCGATACCACACTGCTCGCGCTGGCGGAGATCCAAGGCGAAGGTGGGAGTGACCGAAGCGTTTAAATGGGTGAAATAATAAGGGCGGCGCGGCATTGCAAGTGGCTGATGATCACAGTCATCATGTGGAACCCTGTAGTGTCTAGTTGCTTCCGGATCTTGGATAATCACTGGCATTTCACCCCTTTTGAATCTATGTACTACTAGTACTAGTACTGGCGCCACCAGCGAGAATCATGAACTTGTGCACTCCGTCTCAGACGCGAGATTATGCTTCAATCTCTGATCATGCCTTGTGAGCTCAGACTGTTGTCCTAGTTCCCGTATTTGCACTATGATCTCTTACTTGAAACTATCCCGTAGGATCGGTAACCTCAGAACTGCTGCCTTGGTGGGTATCTATACACAGGTGCAGCTCCACTACTAGTAACTCCCGTTTCGCAGGTCAGCACCGACGGGTCGAGTGAGAATCTATCTGGTC
>WNFI01471602.1_pt1 | contig 12659 bp, 9 predicted proteins | sample 5400471 | NCBI WGS metagenome assembly WNFI01 (sample SAMN13153348, study PRJNA577476) | soil metagenome | isolation source: 100 cm saprolite on Douglas fir-dominated hillslope | place: USA:California | collected 2013-09-17
CTCTTCCAAGCATGCACTGTTTTCCGCGTCGTTCTCTTCCGCCTCACATCCGAGTATCCAAGCCCACCGTGAAGCCGGAATGGCATGTTTCAAATGCTTTCCGTACAGCATTAGCCACATCACACATACAGCACGGACATGATGTAGACACTGGTAGTTTTACAAATTCCTCGTTAGGCACAGAAAAATGCTCCCCACGATCCTGGGCCACAGTTTCGGTGTGTCATGTACGACCTACGTTTAGCCCACGGACTGCAGGAAGGCTGTGGTCCGACGAAGTTCGGTGTTTTCGACTCTACTCCACATTGAGTGTGGCGACACCTCGCGAACTTTCCCCTACTTGGGAGGACGACCCGGAAACACGGAATAAAGCCATGCTCCGAAAGAGGAGGGTAGAGTGGAAGCGGCGTCAAGGTGTGCGTTCTTTTCCTCATCCATTTTAATTAGGCCCTAACCATCGGTGATATTATCACTCATTTCCCACAGGGCTCCTCATTTCGTGACCATGTAATTCTGACTATCCAGGCGGGTGGGTGAGCTTGCCAATATATATATTTCCACTTGCTTGAAATTCTCACATTCACTTCTTGGACACCCAATTGTAATTCGTTATCGATCCATCCCAATTACAGGCAAGGGGGGTGATGGCGCTGCGGCATTTCATCGAGAGAAATTCGTTCCAATAGGCCCTCCGTCGGGAGGGAACGGAGGACAGGGTGGATCGGTGTTCATTCGTGCAAACCCTTCCCTCACCTCTCTCGCTCGTGTACCGAAGAAAGCCATCGCACCCAAGGGGGAGAATGGTCTAGGGGCATGGAGGCACGGACGTAGAGCTGGGGACACGATCATCGACGTTCCAGTAGGGACCGTTGTGAGAGAATTGAGAGAAGCCAGGGAGAAGGAGGAGTTACGGGGAAGGGAAAAGTGGGATGCTCTGAGTGAGGAGGACAGAATCGTCAGGGAGCGCGATGCATTGTGGGTCCATTATCCGCGGTGGAAGGAGGAGAATGAATCGAGTAGCAAGGCATTTCTCCAAGTCGAACAAGCGATAGCCAGAGAGGAGAGAGCCCGTAAAAGAGAGGTGAGGCGACGACTTGAGGATCCTGCCCTTCTCTTCGACTTGGACAAGCCGGATGCGGATTTCATGGACCCAGCCATTGCCAAGGACCCATCTGCTTTTGCCGATACTCAGGGAGGCACGCTTGTAGCAAGAGGCGGCCAGGGGGGGCTAGGGAACCCCCACTTTGCGTCATCTATGAATCGTTCCCCGAAATTTGCGACACGCGGCAAGCCAGGGGAAAAAATCACTTTGTCACTCGAACTAAAACTTCTCGCGGACGTAGGGCTCGTGGGGTTTCCTAACGCGGGCAAATCGACGATGCTACGTGCTATTTCCAACTCGAAAGCTGAGGTAGCTTCCTATGCATTCACTACGTTGAACCCTCAGGTGGGAGTGGTGCGTGTTTGGGATGATGGTACATTTGGGGACAACCCTCCGGCCAACTCAATTCAGGGAGCTCCCGTTCCCGACTTTCAGAATCTGGGTGCTCGATATGGTGTGTACTGGTTTCGTTCGGTCCCGATCCGGGTTGCCCGCTGACTTGCCATGCCCAGAGTCGGATTGTTCTATGCCACCAACCACGTCAAAATGGTCGAGCCAGTCGCCAGTGCGGTTGGAGGATATGCGTTTTACAGTCGCTGACAACCCAGGAATAATTGCCGGTGCTTCAGAGAATGTTGGTCTCGGGCATTCTTTCCTAAAGTCTATTGAACGATCTCTGGCGCTTGTCTATGTTGTTGATTTCTCCAGAGATGCGCCATGGGAGGATGTGGAAACCCTTCGATCCGAACTGGAGGCTTATAAAAAGGGGCTTAGTCACAAGGCGTGCCTGATCATTGCGAACAAAGCTGATCTGGCACCCTCTTCCTCGACTGAGGATGTACGAGCTGCGCAGGAAAAGCTGAAGCGTTTGGAGGCCCATGGTGAGTACATGGTGACCGCTGCCCGAAATTGTGCCGCAGCCGAGGAATGTGTACGGAATGATACGCAACTCAGTGTCATTCCCATATCGGGAAAGTATCGGAAGAATCTGGACCCTGTAGTGCGGGTGTTGAGCGAGATCATTAAGCGTGCTCGTGGTGGACGGGAGTTACAGGAGGCGGCGAATTCTGCGATGTCTTCGTCGATGATCATGAACGTCAGTTAGGGGTGCGCGCCTTTGGCCATTTTTGAGCATCCGACCCCATGCAGGTGTGCATGGGCCTGATGGCCTAGGTTACGACATGTTTCCATTTTGTCCATAGGGGCATTCACAGGAGTGGTAAAAGCGGAAGGTGCTCGCCCGGTTTTCATTGATGCATCCTATCGAGACCTAGCCGCCTATCATTGGACGATAGCAAAAAAAGATGATGCGCTCAACGTGTTCCCGTAAGGCTACAAGATTGCCCGGACCGGATATGGTTTGCGATCCAGGAAGGGTTCGGAGACGGGCGAGATGACAGGCTCATAAATGCGCCGACAATATTTGGCGTGTGCCTAGATCCATCCCAAAATTAATCCCGTCGTCATGGGCCACAAGTGCACGGACTCGCAACAGAGAAGTGTTCCCTTCGTCAGTCACGTTCGCGGTAGTTGGCAAGGCTTCGCAAGAGGCCGCCCATCGATCATGCATCCCGTCCCTCTTGTCCTTTTCAGGAAGCACGAATTGCATGACTTTCATATTAGTTCCCAAAGGAGAGCGCTAGGGTTAGGTTATCCCAGGGTCGTATGGTGATATTTGTAAAAGGATGACTGAAAACTGATATGAAAGTGTTGATTTGAAAGTAAAAATACAAGGAAAATGCCAGGAATGTGTTCACTGAATGATGTGCCTTGGCAAATTCCCCTTGCGCCCGCCAATTTGACTACTTTTGCACGTTCCAGCCTCTTGCCCTCGTCCAACGTCGTTAGCGGCGGTCCCCCGTCGTCGTTCTCGCTCACAGAGAACCGGTACTGATACTGTGTGGGATGGACGCATCCGTTGCTTCCCACTTCGTCCCAACTCCCCCTCCCCCAAACACAGTCTCTGGCACAGGGTACGTTCAAATCTTCTCTGCGCGCGAGGATCTCAACCTCTCATCCTTGTTCTTCTCCCAACTCCAGTGTAAGCGGCTCAAGCTACGATGTGACAGGCGTAATCCCTGTGGTTCTTGCGTTAAGCGTGATACTGTTTCACGCTGCGTCTATTCTGCTGCTGCTGCCGAGAAGATGTCAGGATGAGTTCGACTACTCTTCTTGTCTGGATGTTGTCGGCTAATTGTCTTTTTGTCCCCTCCAGTGACCTGCAAAGTCTTCACAATCGCATCCTTACTCTCGAATCTGCAGTTCAGGCGCTCACTACGTCCGGCCTTCGAAAGGCACCTTCGGACGAGTATGAGCGTACGGTTCTAGCCACAGGGCCGTCAGGTTCCAGTATTGTCGTCAGCCTCGAGGATGTTGCGAGTATCTGGTTGGACGAGCTTGATGTTCTCAAGGATATCGACCTCCGCGTCATGCCTCCTGACTATGCTGAGCAGACCGTCAGAATGGCTTTCCCCCAGATGGATCTGTTTGTCGATCCTGCCTTTCCAAGTGAGACTCCTTGTGTCACTCAGAGGTTGATTGGCATGCTCCCCGATGAAGCGACAAGAGATCGATTGCTTCAGAATCTCGAGTCGACAATGCTCATGCATCCGTGTTTCAACTTTCCTCATTTCAAGAGACGTGTTGATGCGCTATTCGATCCGGAGCTACTCGCGTTGGGTTCACCCGATAGTGAGGCTAACGAGATGCTTGATCCCCTGGGTCGCCGTGACCTCCGAGCTTCACTTGATAATAGGCCATCTCTCGCTTTCTTCGCCGCTGCGGTGGGCGGGTTAGCTCTCGGTGCCCGCACTGCCTGGATCTCGCCAGGAGTGAATCCCTCAAGTCCTTCGTCATCCCATTCGCCGGGCATCGCCGACTCTCCCCTGAGGACGCGAACCAGTGATGCGGACCAGTTACCATCTCAGACATCCGGTGGTCCAGACAGCCTATTCATGCTGTCTAAGCAAGCCCTCGCCGTATCAGAATTCAACCACAATTATGATCTAGATTTCATAACTGCGGTCATTCTGAATGGCTTGTTCCTTCTACACGACGGCAAGTCTCGTGTCGCTCACACAATTTACCCTACTGTTGGAAAGCTGGTGAACATCTGCAAAATGATGGGTCTTCATTTGGATCCAGATGAGTTTCCTGGCAAGTACAGCTTATTCGACGCGGAAGCTCGCCGGCGTGTCTGGTGGGATGTATATTATTACGATTTGTGCGTGTTTCCTCTGGCTCTTATTGGCTTCACGCCGTGATGTTTGATGAAATTCCTAATTTTTTTGTCTCTAGATTCATGTCCGACTGCATGGGGCAAGATCCTCTCATCGATGATGAGATGTGCACCACGCGACTTCCTGCGGACGTGGATGAAGAAAATTTCCATCCCGGGAGCAAGTCTTTGCCTGCACCTCGAGAAAAGTCGAACTTTTCGTATTTTATTCAAAAATGCCGGTATGTTGGAATGCACTCGGGATGATGTGATGCGTTCGACTTTTATTCACATTCCGCTACTAGACTTGCTCGGCTCATTAAGACAATGCGACGGCGCTGGGTTGCTGAGCAACCCACAATGGAAATGTGGCTGGAAGCTGCCCAGGAATTCGAGTCAGAAGTGACTGGTTGGCTAGCCGAGCTTCCCCCCAAGTTTCGCCTGTCGCCGCTACCCGACCAGCCTGGAAACCCATTCATTGTCGCTCAGCAATGCGAACTCGCCGCTATGGCCAGTTCGTTGATCATCAAAGCTTATACACCACTCCTTAAGCGACATCCTTCCCGTCCTCACCAACTCTCCTCCCGTGAAGCGCAGTATGCTTGCTCAAATGCAGCCCATGTTATTGTTCAGGCTTCTCAAGGCATCTTCAAAGCTTTTGGTCATTCGCGCCCTGCATCGTATGTATTCTATTCATTCGGTCGGCAGATCTTCGCCGCAGCCGCTGTTGCTGCAAATCTCATTATTCAAGCGCCTACTGCAATCACCGCCGAGCCTGCGATGCGAGACTTGGTTGCTGCATTAGAGCTTTTGCGTAATCCACTTGTTCCGGGTGCGAGGGGGCAAGGTCTTGATTCATCAGCGCTGCCGAACGAGTCGTTACATATCGTCGAACTCCTTCATGCAAAGGCTGAAGAAGCCTTGAAGAATGGTGTACCGCTTGTGGGATCGAGGCGAAGACAGGGGACTGACGGAGAATTTATTCCTCACGGGTTTAGCCTTCCTTTCCTGGGGGGCTCGTTGGCAACTGGCCCTGGTGCAGCTAAAGTCGAGCCGTTAAACGCAGATCATTCAGCATCCCTCACACGACCAGGCTCGCCTAGTCGCAGTTCTGTTGCCCGGGCTCGGCTTAGATCGTCGACGATGGGAAGTAGGAAGGAACAGGACGCTGACGATAAAACGTCGATAAGGTCGCGGTTTTCTCCTCCTGGTTTAGGTGGTCCTGGATCATCGCGCGCTCCTAGCATTGCGGGTGATAAGTCCGAACCACCCTCCGCTTCTCCCACCGTTCATGGTTCGAAGACGCCTCGCGAACGCAAGTCGCGCAAGTCATCCGGTTATCCTTCTATCGGCATTCGTGCTCGAACTAAAACTAATTCAACGGCAACACGGTCGATAGCTGGAGAATCTGTCGCCTCTAGCTCGAGTACTTCAACACATCATTCGAATCCTACCAGCGAGACGAACCCCCACCCGAGTGGTCCGACTCCTGTCCCGCCACCACCACCGGGTGGAAGCGTGGGACCGATTACTGTTAACCCAATGTCAAACCCGATGTCAGGCGTTGGCCCCCAAATCGTTCCAGTTGCTAGTCCATTCCGGCCTTCGATGCCACTACCTCCAAGTCACGACAACACATCCCGTTCTCAGGCTCCCGTCGTACCATCAATGGAGCCACGCAATTCTGCAAGTTCTGGAGTCGATTCAGGCGGATACGCGGTTACCCCGGACAGGTCTTATAATTACCCTGGGGCTCCCCGCCGAATGTACGCCACGGACTACATCATGTCGGCTGGCTCAACTTCATCTTCTCCTGGGTCTGGCTACTTCCCACCACCACCACCACCCTATAGAACCGGGACGCCTACACAGAGCCCGTTCTCCCATCCTACTGCTACAGGATCTCATGAAATGCTCGGTATAGCGATGTCAGGAGGTTCATACCAATCCTCTGAGCTACCAGCGTCGCCACACGATCCGAACCCCTCGTTCACTGCTTTGGGCCCTTCATCACATCCTCCCTTGCCGCCTGCCGCTGACCAATATCCAAACTCTCCCTTGGATTCACACCCAAATACTGGTCCTTCAATGAGAGGATCACACGATCCGTTTAACTTCGGTCCTCCGGGTTCTGCTCCACCTGGAGATCATCCTATGAGGTATAGCGATGTTGACATGAAGCCATCAATCTCGTCATATACTAGTTACGACTCAATTGCTGAAGGTGATTCGACTAGAGGCCAAGTGAATCCAAGGACGAATGCGTCTCCACCCCAAGATCAGCAGACTCAACATCAGCAACAATCAACTCCGTCCGGTACTCCAATTCCTCGTCCCTCGCCATACGGAAATGGAATGCAACCGCCTCACGCAAGCGGCCCTTTGCCCTGGAGCGAACATTCTTCACAAACTCCGTACAACAGCACGCATTGGGCAGATTACGGGTTTTAGCATTCCTGGTTCGTGAAACGTTACGCTCGTATAAAAAAAAACCCGCTTCGATTTGTTGTTTCATCCATGCTCGTTGAGCTTCATCTCTCCCTTGTTCCGCCCATACGTATACTATGCTTTCATTCACGCCCATTTACTTCTGCTTTCGACCTATATCACTGCTAATTTTCGTTCACCATTTTTTTCCACTGGCCATTACTGGAGTTTGTGCTCGCTATCTATAAACATCTGACGGTTATATCCTGGAAGGGTCCGGAGTTTTCTGTACAATTTTTTTTGGCTACATCGCTTTCTTTGTACCATAGTTGGAATACACTCGTTGTCGCATTACTTTTTGGTGTCACTCTGAAATTACGCATAACTTGACAGTGCTTGGTTTCATCTCTGGATGTGACATGACGGTTCCTTGCGTTGAGCTGGTCCATGGACAGGCAACCTGGCGATGAGATAGCATCCCTTTGATTTGGTAGATAATTGCTCTTTTCTGAACGATGTTCAGTTTACGTAAAGTTGGTGGTTCGTCTGCTCTTTGGACTGGGCGCATGCCCGTGGCCTCCCTCTCTCAGTCGATGTTCAAGAGGAATGCCTGATTATCACTAGGGTATGCTTACTGGTGGTTTCGTGTTTCTGGAAGTACCTCCATCACCAATCAAAGAATGCATCTAGGTTATGAATGAGTTTTTACAACAGCGAGTGGGAAGCTTATTATGGCGAATAAGAGTGTTATGATTCTCGTTGTATCAAAGCTAGCAGTCCTAACCCGCCTAGTAAGGCGTATTTGAGCTGCGGGATGTCATTCTAAATAAGAACAAGGCTCAGAATTATCATTCGGGATGATATGAGAAGCAATACCCCACGCACCATCGCTATAGTCGCGTAGCCGACATATGGTAAGAACCTAAACGAGGAGTCAGGGCGTCTCACAGTTCGGCACTGTTGGGAAGTCATATCACGACTCACCCATTGACCTTGCCAATTACGTGTTTTCGTTCAAGCCATTTTAAACCTTCATATAACTCAAGATCATCCACATAGTTATTATCTATGTGTATAGAACACTTGGTGAGTGTCCTCTCAAGCGAAAAGCCGAAGTGGCGGATAGAACTGACCTCCTTTCGTTAATAATGATTGGTCTCCAGGATTCGCTCCGCTAAGAAGTGGGGTAGAATGCGAATCAATGGGAAATGCAGATCGTGATGGGACACCAGAAATACGGCACGTACGTTTGGTGAGTTTCAAGAACGCGGTGCACAATGGGAATGTCCTTTCCGGGAATTTTGTATACGGTGATGTCACCGACAACGTAGGGCGTATTCGGAGGATTTGTGAGGAAGAGAAGATCGCCACGGTAGAATGCGGGTTCCATGGATCCACTGGAACAGCATGATTGTTCCAAACGGATAAGGTTGGTTAGGCAAGTCCCTACTCACCTGAGCACAACTACGATTGGGCTTTCAGTATTCGTGATCAATCCTAAGCCTTTCCATATCATGAGCCCAGTGGTAAGGACGCTAGCAAAATTAAGAATTTGCATGAGGACCTTGGGAACGCGAGACTAGTCAATATGCTGCGTTAAGCGACTCTAAATGTAGAGCCTACTTGGCGCGGTCCCATTTTCCTGAGCTTTTTGAACTCCTCCCCAAACATGGTTGATGTCTTCTGCGTCGCGATTATTGCTAACTTGATAACACGTATTCGTTCCTCGGCACAAACAGGCCTAGACAGTGCAATTGGGCTAGATTCATCTCTTGCGCTTTCCTTTTGGCATCAGTCAATTCATAGTCTTAAGCTTTCACAGACGGACGGGACAGTTTTTCCTCTATCAGGCTTGCGCTTCAATTCCCTCACTTGCGCACCACTATCTCCACTTCGCTGTTTTTCGTAGTCAGCCGAAGTCGATCACGCGAGCGAGAATCCCTCATGAGATTGTATGCCACCTTCCTGTACTCTCCACTACGGTCTAATTCCGAAACGGGTGTTCTTCGCCCTGGTCATCCTGTTGTCCTTTATCCTCTTCAATTCGATTCGAACCTCGAGCACTCGGGCCTTCCGTTCGACCTTTTCGCAGTACAGAATGCTTAGCACTCGTAGTAATCTCTCCACCTGGCTATCTAATAACAAGGCCGAATTTTTGGAAGACTTGAAGAAGGATGGAGCCAAATCTTGGACTATTGCAATGGGAAATGAAGCGGGAGGTGATGCGGCTTGTCCTTGATCGGCAGTTACTTAGGACTCAATCTGTTACCCTGGAATAGACCTCGACTCATGTGCTTCAGCGATCGCCTATGCCTACCTGTCTCCAACAAAGCCCCTGATAGGGCTAATACGAACGTCACGCCCTGATCTCTACCTTCGTCCGGAGAACCTCTTGGCCTTCAAACTCGCCGGACTTGCAGAAGACCACCATGATCTGCTCACCATCGATGACTTCCCGGTCCCGCTGGATGAGCTCGCGTCGTCCCTCGCACTCGTTGATCATAATTCCTTATCTCCTCAATTTCTGCGTTCTGCAGACTCGCCCCAAGGACCATCTATTGTGAATGGTATAATAGATCATCATGATGATGAGCATCAATACCTCGACATCAACCCGCGCCGCATAACCGTTTCCGTGGGAAGCTGTGCCTCTCTCGTGACAGAGACTTTCAAAGATGCATTTCAGTCGTCCAATACATCGGAACTGGCCACACTCTTGCTGGCCGCAATTTACATTGATACAAATGGTCTCAAAGAGGGTGACAAAGCCCAACAGATAGACTACGCTGCAGCAAGCTTCCTCGAAACGCTCGATTCGAAGGACGTTGCCCTCGAAGGTCAAGAAGATTTTGTCTTCCGTAAGGAAACTGCCAAGGCTCTGAAGAAGCACAAGCACGACGTCTCACATTTGAGTTCGCGAGACCTGCTTCGACGAGATTATAAGCAGTATGTGTTCACTTCTGCCGATGGAACATCAATTACGCTTGGACTTTCAACTGTTCCCCTTGGCACGAAGGCGTGGCTGGAGAAAGACCCGGACGGTTTTAGGGTAGCGCTTGAAGCGTGGGCATCGGAGCGGAGACTAGACGTCGCAGGTATTCTGAACACATTCAAGAGCCAGAAGGGCCACAAGAGGCGTGAGGTACTCATTCTTGTCGGAGGCGCTACGGACAGTACTTCCTCTTTGAATGTCGATGTGCTTACTACGACCCTAGTGGAATCTTTAGAGGCGAATCAGGAGTTGCAGCTAGAATCAGTGGAGATTAAGGGGGAGTACAAGGGGATCAGGGGGTCGCTAGGGAAGCACGCGAATGCAGGGGAACGCCATGGTCAAATCAGGTTCTGGAAACAATTGAATACAGATTTGACGAGGAAGACAGTCAGCCCGGTGTTGAGGAAGATCATTGAAAATGGGAAGGGCTTTGCGGGTCTGCAAGCTGCAGCTTCTGTAATCAGTGATTGAGTTCGCCAGCTCAAGCGTAGATCGATGTAATTGTAATAATTTGTTTCGACGTTTGCTTTATCCAGTGCACAAGTAAGTGTCCCCGTGCACAGGCACGCAATGAGTAGGAGACTGTAATGGGGAGGTTGAATCACTAGAGCTAAGGGTTCTCCGGTGTATTGAAGCGTGACTTGATTTTCCTGTTTGGAGGATTGCCACCAACGTGCGAGACTTGGCATGTCTCCAAGTACACAGCTATGTGAATTTCTCAAGATCGATCTGGACACATAAAATGGGAAGAATCTGCACTTCAGCACTCCCCCAGCGCGATCCAAAATGATTGGTCTTTCCGCTTTTTCTGCACTCTTTGCTGCGATCCAAGGGGTCTTTCAGGGGGTACATCCAAGTGAAAGACAGGGTCTTGTCTCCGATGGAAACCCGAGGGAAGTCGGAATGGGAATCTTTGAGTGGGCCATGACATCGTGTGAAAGGGCGGGACCACCGAGCTGTCGAAACACTACCATCCAACCGGACCTTTGTTGTTTCGAAGCACCTGGAGTGATTTCAACCTAATGCATGTGTGGTCGCACCACCCTGATATATTAATTCTCTAGGGATTGCTGGCTCAGACGCAATTCTGGTTAGTACATGTAGATTGTGTTCATCGCCAAGTGCTTTCCTAATGATTGATTCTAGGGACACGAATCCGGTTACTGGTCCTGATGACTCGTAAGCGTTTGTGCACGATATACTGTTCTCCTTGACTTCCTATCTGCATCGGTTCCACAGCTGGACCATTCATGGATTATGGCCAGGTACCTAGCGTTAACTTTCGCGTAGAGACCACCCTGATACATCTCTTTTTAGACAAGTCAGTAGCATCGCCGCCTCGCAACATTTCACAAGTCCAACGTTGCGTTTATCCCTTTGTCTAGATGTGACCTGACCTATGAGCAGTCATGCGACCCCTCCCGCGCATACAGGAACATTGAGGGTCTTCTCATCGATGCTGGACAACAATCACTAGTATCTTACATGAATACCTACTGGGTCAGCAACAACGAATCTCCAGAAGCATTTTGGGAGCATGAGTGGGCAACACACGGAACTTGTTACAGTACTCTGCAGACCGAGTGCTTTGCCAATTACAAGGAGGGTGATGAGGTACTCTCCGAGCATCTCAAATCTGGAAGTCATGCTTACTCTTATCCGAGGCTGTCATTTTCTTTGCGCGTGCAGTCAGTCTATTCCAGGTAGGCGAATTATGATTATGTGTGCTTTAGAATAGCCAGCTCAAGTCGCTATGCTGTGAAGTCGCTCCCGACGTATGACTGGCTTGCCAGTGCCGGTATCACCCCGAGCCGGACGGAGACTTATTCCCTATCTACTCTTATTGATGCCCTCTCACAAGCTAGCGGAGGCTACACGCCAGCCTTGCATTGCTCGGTACGTGAACATCTAAAGGAAACGGGCATCAAATGTAACTTTCTTTCTTTTAGAGGGGATCCCTTTCTCAGATTTATTGGTACTTCAACTTGAAAGGATCGCTGGTTGACGGAACTTTTGTGCCAATTTGTGTGTACATCCTTTAATCGCCACGTCCACAATGAAACTAACGAGTCCCTCGGTAGCTGCACCCGAGCACGGCAACTGTCCTCACAATCACATTCGATATCTTCCAAAGACCAACCGTATGTCTGATTCTTTCCAACATTATGACACTCCCGACGCTGAAAGCGAATGCATCGGATTGCTCCTCTCATTAGGTGGCTGACCACACAAGGGAGCTGTCGTCTAAGGAGTGCATCCATGTGACGCGCACTCGTCTAATGTTTTCACTTTAAGTGATTCGCATTAAATGTTTTGGCCTCCACTTCTTGGCCTTTTTGTTTTACTTATACCTCCGCTTGTACGCGATTTTTTCTGACATTAATCTGTAACCACTTTATTTCATCATCATTACACGTCTTGTAAATTGTATATGAACCTCGAGGGCTTGAGGCGAAAGGTCTTCACCTTTTTACCCTCAACCCTCAGCTCCGTAAAGCTTAAGTCGACGACTGAGGAAACAAAAGGGCGTGTAATCTACACACAACACCTTACATGTCGGCTGTCGATCACTCTGAAGAATATGTAATTATCAGATTGATAACGAAAACTGATCAGTCCGATAGGAAGTAAGAGATTCATCAGGACGGCTAGCTGCCTCGCTAAATACTAAAACAACAGATATTGAATGAAGCTATATAAGTAACCGTACGGTGATGGAGTTGATTTGCAGTTGAACTTCAGATTCTCCCGATTAAAGGTACTCTCACGCCCATTGGAGCGGATATCGAGCAAAGAAAATGAACCCAATCAAAAGTAGAGAGCATTGCACGATAAATACGAGCCAAATCATTGCCAAGTGACGGGGGAACGAGCAAGGCATCGTCTTCATCTCTGGAATACAGTTAATGAAGATAACAATC
>WNFI01151175.1_pt1 | contig 12658 bp, 17 predicted proteins | sample 5400471 | NCBI WGS metagenome assembly WNFI01 (sample SAMN13153348, study PRJNA577476) | soil metagenome | isolation source: 100 cm saprolite on Douglas fir-dominated hillslope | place: USA:California | collected 2013-09-17
ACCGTCTTATTGTGTGCTTTACCTAGTCAAGTCGAGTCGGGGAGGCAGGAAAACTATGGATATACTGTACCTTGTGGACCGCCTGGAAAATCTCATTGCTAGCAGTCGCCGTATGCCACTGGTAAATCAGATTATCATTAAAGAGGGAGATATCCTCAATATTGTTGATCAGATGCGTACATCCATCCCCGACGAGATTAAACAGGCCAGGCGCGTTATCCAGGAAAAAGAGCGCATTCTGGCGCAAGCACAGGCCGATGCTTCCACATTGCTAGCGCGAGCGCGTGAAGAGACCGAGCGGGCAATGAACCGCGAAGGACTCCTGCGTGCCGCTGAAGCGCGCTCTCAGGAGCTTGTCAGGCAGGCCGAAGAACAAGCAAGAGACGTGGTACGACAGGCCGAAGAACACACCGAGCAACTCAAAATTGATGCAGATAGCTATGTCGCAGAAACCTTGCATAACCTCAAAGATCACCTGGCAAGCGTGGAGATGGATATTAGTCGCAGCATTTTGAGCATCGAGAAAGGCCTTGAAAGCCTGGATATGCCCGAGGATGGCGAATATGAAGAAGGTGAGATCTACGAGGAGGGAAATGAAGATGGGGATGAGCAGGTTATATCCTCGCGTCCCATTCCTCGCCGGGCCTCGCTTGCCAATGACACTATAGGCGGGCCAATGTATTAATCCTCTTATAAAGAGTTCTAGAACTCTTCGGATCAGTTCTAGAACTCTTCGGATCGCTATCATGAGCTATCCCAGTAACTATTCACGTCTCCTCGCCACCTTCGATGGCTCTCCTTTGAGTGAGTGTGATGAGCTATGCAGCTTGCGGCTGCATAGCTCATCACACTCACTCAAATGTGCGAAGCGCCGCAGGCGCTGAGGAGTCAAGGAAAAAGGAACCTGAATAGTTACAGGGATAACTCATGAAGGAAAGAAGCGCCGGGACACGGGACTTGACACGTGTGAGACGCTTGACTATAATGAACAGGCACCACAGAAAAGCACACATATTGAGGTTGCGCCAGAGCTTATTTTTTTTTACTTATATGAGTTATTCTGTGGAAAGGAAACAGGAAATCATGCTTTACAACGTGGCGCAGCTCATGAAGGCCGCGGTAGGGACTTCGCTTGAGTATGATATTCATGAAGAAGATATTCAACTTGATGAAGATCTCGAGATAGTCAGTCCGATCGATGGTCATGTGCGTATACGCCGCACCAATCAAGGCTTACTGGTAGATGGCCGGGTGGATTTGACGCTTGAGCTTTCATGCACGCGTTGTTTGGAAGAGTTCGAACAACCAATGCATGTGACATTTATGGAACAATTTTATCCAACTGTGGACATCATTACTGGCACAATGCTACCACCAAGCGAGGACGAAGATGCCTTCCCGATTGACGATCATCATTTGCTTGATCTGACTGAGGCGATACGACAACGAGTCCTCCTCGAAATTCCGATGGTCACGTTATGCCGTGAGAATTGCGCGGGACTCTGTTCACAGTGTGGACACAATCTCAACCTTGGCCCTTGTGATTGCAAGCCAGAAGTCGATACACGTTTTAGCGTACTACAGAAATTATTACAAAACGGTTCAGAAGCATAATTCCACAAGTAGGTTTGCCTGATCTTCAGGACCCCATAGTGGTGGAAGAGGAGAAAATATCTCATGGGAGCATTACCAAAACAACGAACTTCACATGCCCGCCAGGGTGAGCGGCGGTCACATCATCACCTGACTCTGCCCCAGTTGGTTGCCTGTCCACAGTGCAAAAAGCCACGGCTTTCGCACCATGCCTGCCCCAACTGTGGAACATATCGTGGTCGCCAGGTATTCCTGCCAAAAACAAAGAACAAGTAAATACGCTCAATAGGTAGATGTGCATGGGATATGGCAGAAGCAGATTTTGTTCTAGCGAAACATTGTCCCATCTACCTATTTATTTTTTGATTTCACAAAGAGTAGTGAATTATGACGGCACAAGTCGCCTTCCTTTTTCCTGGTCAGGGTAGTCAGGCCATCGGTATGGGCGCTGATGTTTACGCAGCATCAGCGGCGGGGCGTCAGGTTTTTGAGACCGTCGATGAAGCGTTAGGCTTTTCACTGAGCACCCTCTGTTTCCAGGGGCCTGATGAGACCTTACGTGAAACGATGAATGCGCAGCCCGCTATTGTGACTGTAAGCCTGGCTCTATTAGCCGCATTGCAAGAAACCCTTTCTCCCCACAACTCTTCCTGGTCAAATCCACTCGTTCCCAGTTATACTGCTGGCCACAGCAGAGCCATTGCAAGCTCTATGCCAGGAGGCTACAAGCCAGGCTCTGGCAAGCCAGGCAGCAGGGGGACATCCAGGACGAGGACGCGTGATTATAGCTAACTTTAATGCGCCCGGGCAGATTGTTATCTCCGGGGAACAGCATGCCCTGAGCCTGGCGATGGAGCTGGCTAAGACACGTGGAGCTAAACGCGTTATTCCCCTGGCCGTGAGTGGAGCTTTTCACTCGCCAGTGATGCAACCGGCAGCCAGTGGCCTGGCGCAAGTAATCGCTACCACACAGGTACAGGATGCGCGCGTACCCATTATCAGTAATATTACCGCTCAACCACTTACTATTGCGCAAGATATACGCGAAGAACTAGCTGAGCAGATTTCCTCTTCTGTGCAGTGGATACGTACTATCGAGTACCTCGTGCAAGCTGGTGTCAGTGTTTTCATCGAAATCGGCCCTGGTCAAGCTTTAACTGGTATGATCAAACGTATCTCAAAAGGCGTCACCACCGTTACTATTAGTAGTATGGCAGATATCGAAAAAGCTCGCCTAAGTCTACGTGAAATTGGCCTGCTGGATGAGATATAATAGCGCTAGTACTCTTATCTCAATTGACCTGTTTATACACACTACTAGCGTGTTTGTGGTAATCTGTTACTATCTGCAAATTAGCCGATTGGGATAGTGAGCTTGACACGGTGGAGAAAAGCGCATATCTTAACAATTAAGAGTCCAGCTTGCAGAGTCTATAACGCACGTAGCCAGGTTTTCAGCATTACGAGGAGTGTGATACTATCGCACTAGAAGGGAACATATATGCTAGCTGAATCGCTAGGCGTTGTACGTGTTACTCGTCAGGTACTCATCACCATCGTGACGAATGCAGCATTAGAGATTCCCGGTGTTGTTCGTATGGCTCAGGGCACTGATCAATGGTCGCGTTTGCTCGGGCGCGAGGTGCCAAGGCAGGGCGTCACTTTAACCATTAAGGACAATGCCGTGACAATGGACCTGTACATTGTTGTAGCATCCAATGTTAACATTGTTGAAGTTGGTTCTGCCGTCCAGGAAGAGGTGGCATCAGCGATTGAGCACATGGTTGGTATGCAGGTACACGAGGTCAATGTCTATATCCAGGATGTTGCATGAGACATCAGCAGTGGCTCCAACACATCGTTATACATAAGCTTCACGCATGCATAGCTAGCACCTATGCGAGGATATCATGCCAATAGGTATACGCAGACAAGCACGAATGATTGCCCTGCAAACACTCTACGAATACGACACAGCCCAGCATCCACCCGCAGAGGTCTTGCAGCGCCATGCAGAAGATCGTCATCTGCAGTCAAAGGTGATGGAATATGCCAGCGAGTTAGTTATGGGTGTTTGTGCTCATCTTGCTGATATCGATGCGCATATTCAAAGTGCAGCACGCGAATGGCCATTACAGCAAATGGCCCGAATAGATAAAAATATTCTTAGACTTGCAATCTACGAGATTCTGTTTAATAATACGGTACCAGCCAAGGCCTATCTCTGAGCGGCTCAAAAAGATCGTCGTAGACCAACTAGGTGTTGACGAGAATGAGGTCGTTCCAAGTGCATCTTTTGTTGAGGATCTGAACGCAGATTCACTCGATCTGGTTGAGCTAATCATGTCCTTAGAAGAGGAGTTTAAACTCCAAATTTCAGACGAAGATGCAGAGAAGATCACCACGGTGCAAGAAGCCGAAGACTACATAGAAGAACATTCGCGGTAATTTCACAAAAGAAAATTGAATTTCTGAGCGCACTTGCTAGATGAAGAGCCGTGTTCAGAAATTCAATTTTCTTTTTTCATCTCATTCCTTGTCACATTTCACCTTGCCCATGCATCTTCATTATTAGAACGCGCAATTAAGACGCGAAAAAGAGTGTACTGTGGACATGATACCTGCCGATCAAGCGGTAGAAGAGCTCATACAGCAATATTACAAGCTGGTCTTTCATACAATCTATGGTATGACGGGCAACTGGGAAGAAAGTCAAGACCTTACGCAGGATACTTTTCACCAGGCCCTAAAAGCTATTGATGCTGCGCGCACAGCAAGTGGGAACCAGTTTCGTGAGAAAGCCTGGCTGCTGCGTATCGCACTGAATACTGTGCGTATGCAACGGCGGCGGCGCAATCTTTTTCGCTTTATTCCCTTCTCAAGTATGCAAACAAGGAGGCAGACGGAGAAAGCATTCGAGGGAGAGACTGACAGCGATACGCTAAACGAGCGGGCGGCAGCTGTACAACCCGCAGGTTATGGAGCAACCGAGGCAGACGATCCAGCCGAATTGATAGCCGAACGGGATGTTGTCCAGCGTACGATGGCACGTCTACCAGCGCTGCTGCGCGAGTGCTTGATCCTGGCGGTTATTGGGAATTTCTCTACTAGCGAAATTGCCCAGATGCTTGATCTACAAGAAGCCGCTGTACGCCAACGACTCGCGCGCGCGCGTAAACAATTTCAACAAATGTATATGCTTGAGAGCAGTGAGCAGATCGGCGATGATGAAATATCTGCCACGACGCCGGGAAAAGCATCCAGGCAGACTGGTAAAAACCAGAATTATGATGAACGACTTGAGTGCCGGGCAGAGATAGCGGATGACGATGCTTCACAACTCGACGCACGGCCCCCGATTTCGCGGAGGAACTATGCAGAAGGACTCTCTTGAGACTCTGCTTTTGCACCACTATGGTAATGCGGCTCCCACGCCCCCTGGTTTGCAAGAGCAGATCCTGGCCTCTGTGCGGCACAAAGCCGCAGAGTCGCGCCAGGAGATGCGCGCTGTGGCTCATTTACGTGAGAAGCGACTCAGTCGACGGCGGGCCGTTAAACTCGTTGCCATAGGCTCAGCTGGTCTGGGCATCTTGAGCATTGGCCTGGAAAGTTTACAAATGTTTGAAACCGCCCTTGTACGTCAAGATGTGACTCAGCAAGCCATTCAGTAACGGTTGACGAGCATCCAATAGTGGTACACTTGCGTAGTATTCAATAGTATTGACGACCTATACCTGCAAACAGGATCAGGCCCGGTTACAATAAGAAAGGAAACCTATCATGTTCGGATTACACATGCCCGAGTTGATCATTATTCTCGTTGTTGCACTGCTTATCTTTGGCCCCAAAAAGCTGCCAGAAATGGGTTCCTCTATCGGCAAGAGCATTAAAGAGTTTCGCAAGGGTATGAACGACCTGTCCCATCCCAAAGAAGAAAAGGAAGATCCTAAGAACCCTGACTATGAGGCCATCGAGCACGAAGTGGCCAGCAAGCGGGAGAGCTATGATTTCCAGCAAAAACCGGCCAATGTCGAGAGTGAAGTGGTCCATACTAAAGACTCAAAGCTTGACTAGTGCTGACAACTGAAACTTGCCTGGAGAACATACATGGCATCAAATGAAATAGAAGAGCAGGATCTTCTAAGCTCAATCTTCGAGCCAGATCCGGAGGACGAGAACGATCCCTCTGCCATGTCGTTGGTAGAACACCTGGAGGAGCTGCGCTGGCGTATCTTCAAGTCGCTGATTGCTATCGCAGTGGGTTCAATTGTGGCCTTTATCTTCCGTGAGCAAATTGTCTACATCTTGACGCTACCTTTACCGAAGGCAGCAGACCCCCTTACCCATGGTAAAATTGTCGTAACAGGGCTGATGGAAGGCTTTACCGTCTTTCTCATGATCTCAATTGCTGCAGGTTTTATTCTCGCGCTGCCAGTGGTACTCTACCAAACGTGGGCCTTTATCGTGCCTGGTCTGCTCGAAAAAGAGAAGAAGTATGCCGTGCCCTTCATCGTGGTTGGCGTAGTTCTTTTCGCAGCAGGTATTTCACTAGGATATTTTGTATTACAATTTCCGGTGCAATGGCTGGTTACCTTTGCTGCCAACAGCTTTACTGAGCTGGTCACAGCAGGCAGCTACTTTACCTTCGTGGCATTTTTCATGCTGGCCTTTGGTATTGTCTTCGAAATACCACTGGTGCTAACGTTCCTGGCACAGGTTGACCTGATCAGTTCTCAGACACTGATCAAGAAGCGTGCTCCCGCACATGTGGGTATGTGGATCGCCTCGACGTTCCTCACACCTGGAGCGGACATCTATAGTCCCATCTTCCTGGGTGTAGCCATGTCCTTCCTGTTTGAGCTGACAATCATCTTTATCAAGATCATCAAGAAGTAATAGAGAGAGCACCTGTATGTGTCCACATGGGACACATACAGGTGCTCTCTCTATTACTATTTGATCATCTATGCCCGAAGCGCTTCTCGCGGAAGCGGCCAAAGTTCCCCCATAGTGTAGCAATGGCTAGCAAGTAACAGATGGCTGCGCCTAGAAAGATGGGGGAATAGCCAAAATGAGCAATGAGCAGGCCACCAAGTGGGGCGGTCAAGGCCCATGGTACCTGGAAGGCGACCTGGTAGCTGCTATTCGCCAGGCCGCGATGCTGGCGTGGCGCCGCTTCCATGGAGAAAACTTGCAGGACGCCGTTGGACATATCCATAAAGCCCTGGCGGAAGAGGTAGCATGTGGTGGCCAGGGGTAAATAGGAGGTCAGACCGAGGGTCACCAGGAGAGGAATACTCACCAACTCCGTTAAGGCAACAGAGTTCACCCTGCCTATGCGCGCCGCCAGCCATGGGGCTGCTAATGTGAAGAGGGCAGCAATCGCGACGGTGCCACCACTCAGCAGGCCAAACAGGGCAGGAGAGGCATGAAGATGCTGGACAAAGTAGATATTGAAGTAGGAAATGAACAGGCCAGCCCCAGCCCCAATCAGCGCCTGGACAAGGGACAACAAAAAGATGGGACTGCGCAGGATGGCTGGCAGTAGAGCAAGCCATTGCCCAACGCTTGTTCTCGTAAGGGCAGGAGTGGCGTTGGGAAGAGAGAGGGCTTTTGTGGTCGCCTTTGCCATGGAAGAAACCAGGGCAGATGGAGAGAGCGGCGAGGGCGACCGCAAAGATTCCCTCCCCTCGTCCGCATCATCCCCGTCTCTACGAGGTTGACGAAGATTCCGAGAAGGACGCGGGGAGACGCGACCAGGAGGAGGATCGTTGCTGAGAAGAAAAAGGGGAATCAGGCTGGGCAAGACGATTACACCGGCAAAAAGTAAGGACAATTGATAAGAACGCGGATCAGGCTGGCTGGCTAATAACACGTTCGACCAGGCAGGAAGAGGGGCCATGAGCAAGGGCATATGGCGAAACCAGCCCGGCAACAGGCCGCCGACTATATTGCCTACCACAGCAGTGATCAGGCCTAGCACAAGGTTCAAGCTAAAAAGGTGAGGGCGCTCGTCAGAAGTGCTATTGGCAGTCAGGAAAGGCGCATTTACTACCAGTATAAAAGCGTAACCCACGCCACCACTGAAACGGTCAATACACACACCGGCAGGGAAAATAGCCAGGCCCGCCCCAATGGTCGCCGCAAAAAGCACGGCTCCAATAAAATCCGCAGCATAACCCAGCGAAAGCAGGTAAAGATTGTAGAGAACAAGAAGAATGCCCGCTGTAACCCCGCTCAAGGCGTTGTTAATGAGATATAAACGAGCATTCAGCTGAAAGCGCCCGAACTGGCGAAGATACTCAACGAATTGGGACATCTTGATGTGGGGCCGCTATAGGTACGTTCTGTAATTCTTTGGGAGTCGTGGTTGTTACCTCCACAGGAGCATTTTTGAGTTGGGAGGCCCGTATGCTCCCGGCATAACCTGCGCCATATTCAGCCATCTCTTTTTCGGATGCCCTGTCTTTCACCAGCATCGTATAACCAGGACTTCTAAAGCCAACGCCCTCTTTTTCTAAGGCTGTTTGCTGTGGTTGCTTCAAGCCAGGCAAGAAGAAGCTTTTGACCATCTGCTTGGCCATCACGGTGCGAGCGCGAAACTCAATGACCGCGCCAGCTACACGCTCGCTCCCCTTCTCAACCTTGTTGTCAAAGGTGTGTACATACGATGGTACTTCGGCTATAGTACGCACAACCTTGTTATCATTGGCCTGGACAACAGACATATCGCCACGAGCAGCGGCTTCGGTGGTCTTATTTATGCTGTCAACCGTTGGACGTAAGCGCTTGATAAGCTCGGCTTTTTCGCGTACCCACGAGAGGCCAAGCATTAAAACCGCGGCAAGGGCTATACCAATAATGACAAGCACCAGCACATAGAACAGGAGAACGATGGCCGCCGCCTGTCCCCAAGGGGCAAGTGGGTCACCAGCTAAAACGAATGCCATGTTATTCCACTCCCTTAGCTATAGCTTCCATCTGCTGTCTGCGCCGCGCTTCTGCACGGCTGCGGGTACGTCCTTTACCCATGAATACACGCAGCACTTCCTGTCCCGCCATCACAGTTGCCGCAGCACGAATGGTCGGGCCCACGGCAAATTCACTGGTGAGCTGAGCGGTGCTGCTAATAGTTGTCGCGGTCTGACCAGCGGTCCTGGCAGTATCCTGGACAATACCTGCTGTCCTCTGGACAGAGGCCAGCAAGGGCTGCACTTCGTTGCGCACCGTTGTAATTGTCTGAACAAGCAAGAACACTGCATATATCAGGTAACCCGTTGAGATCAGGGACAGGGCAGCCAGAATAATCAGAAAAATGTAGAGGACATCAAGCAACACACCGAATTTTCCAGCGACAAAGAAGCCGATAAGAAGCAAAACCGCTACAATTGCTGCTATTATGACTGCGTTCCGCAATGCACCTTTCATGACACACCTCTAAACACATACTATCATATACTTACTAACATTGCACTTATATGACTTGATTATAGCGCACAAGCCAGCCTACTAGCCAATTTGCAGACAAAAGAACCCGCAAGAGTTACTCCTACACGATCACCGCCTGCAATAGGCACCTATGAGAGGTGCCCCTACATATTCATACGCATCAGGAGCACTCCAAGACTACAGATCCATCTTCTCTCATTGTAAAGGAAGCTTAGAAATCTAAGCTTCCACTGAGAAATAACTGAGACTTTCTATTGTTGACTTGCCCTTGAGGTAGAGTTACATGTATTTTCAATACAGATAGATCAACTTCTTCCTAAGTGGACTTTAGGACATCTGACCTGTGAATATAGGATACCTGATGTAAGGAGGCATATATGTTACACTTGTTAACCCTCAGCACAATTCTTGCTGATGGCGTCACCATTAGGATTGGTGACAATGTCTGGACCTTCGGTTGGAATTTTATTGTGTATCTGGTTGTCGCAGCTATCGTGGGCTTTATCGCGGAAGCTATTGTAGGTTGGAGATTACCCCTGGGTTTCGTTGGAGCAATCATTGCGGCACTCATCGGTATCTGGCTGATGACCAGGGTCATTCTCATCTCTGGTATTGGTGATATCGACATCTATGGAGTACCCATTATCCGGGCACTGCTCGGCGCGATCATTCTCGTGGCCATCTGGCACCTGATCACCTATGGCCTGTGGCGCGGACGGCGCGCTTACCGACGAGCATAACTATTCACTATTCTTAGCCAATATTGTATAGAGCCTGAGCGCCTGGGGATACACAATTCCCAGGCGCTCAAGCTCTTTCATTTTAGCAGCCCTGGCCATTCAATTTGTGCTCAACGGTTTCACAGACTTCATGTTGATCAACAAACTGGGCAAATAGTCCACATTAGGCAAAACCGATCCCATCCATTATAATTCATGTAGAGTTGCGACCTTATCACGCCGCCAACGTATTAATAGATAGTAGTTCTGTGAAATAGTATGATCAAGAAAATCAAGACCTTATACGAAGCAATCAAATTTGAGCACACCATCTTTGCCCTACCTTTTGCCTACCTGGGCATGGTTTTAGCAGCGCATGGCATACCAACGCTATGGCAAATTACCTGGATTACCCTGGCAATGGCCGGAGCGCGCTGCTTTGCGATGGCACTCAATCCACGCACAGCGATGCGCGCCTTACCGCAGCGACTGCTCAATTTCGCCCTGGTATCATTTGCACTCTTTATTTACGTGCCCTGGCCTTAAGGGGAGTTATGAAGTGGAGAAGATATATAGCGAAAATGATGCGGAGGCGCGTAAGTTACGCAGCCAGGCCAGTTACCAGGCAGCCATGGGACACTACAGGACGTTACATGGACTGGCGCGCGTCGCCTGGGTAACATGGCTCATCACTGGCGTGACCGTCGCTATCTGGTGTGTTACGGCTTACCAGACGGCCGTGGCAACAGGTGCGCATGGCTGGCATGATATCATTACCAATGTGCTGAACAATGCGATAAGTGTTCAGGACAATGATGCTCTTTCAAATGTTTTAGTGGCTTTTGGTGCGAAGGATAACGATCTCATCGTGCAGGGACAATATTGGCGCTTTGTCACACCTATTTTCTTGCACGCCAATCTCCTGCATGTAGGGCTTAACATGCTGAACCTGGTTGTACTGGGCGTTTTCCTGGAGCGGCTGGTAGGACACCTGCGCTTCCTGCTGATCTATCTTTTGACGGGTATTATCAGCATTATTGCCAGTTTCTACTTTATGCCGCAGGAAATCAGCGTTGGTGCATCAGGGGCCATCTTTGGGCTAGTAGGAGCATATAGCGTCTTCGTGCTCGTCCATCACAGGGCCTTGCGGCATAATGGTATTCCCGCCCTGGTGTGGCTGGTATTCGTGATAGGAGTAAATCTTAGTATAGGTTTGTTCGTCCCTAATGTCGATAACTATGCACATGTAGGTGGTTTGCTCAGTGGGTGCTTGCTTGGCTGGTGGTTCATGCCAGTTTATACCTTAGCGCCAAATAAAGCGTTGGTAGATGTACATAGTTTTGCGCGTCGCTGGCCCTTGGCATTATTGACGATACTAGGTACACTGGTACTTGCAATCATTGCTCGTTATCTTATTGGAGGATAAATTTTGGAAGCACAAACAGATATTCAGACGTACATGAATCGTGGGAAACAAGCCCTTGCCCAGGGAGAGCGACGTGAAGCAGCCATCGCCTATGCACACGCGGCACAGATTGAGCCGAACAATCCGGCAGTTCATTTAGGCCTGGCCGAAGCAAACCTTGCCCTTGGCTCATATGGTGTCGTGTACATGGCCTGCCGTAAAGTGCAGGAGCTGCAGCCAGAGGGAGGCGTGGAAAGCACAATGGCCCAGGCGCTGCTCAATTTGCTTGATCGCCGTTATGACCGTGCCTTACAGGATGTTGATGCTGCAATTAGCCAGGATCCGGGTAACGGTTATGCTCATGCTCTGCGTTCCTACCTGCTGCGAATCAACGGGCAGGATTACGATGCGAATCTCGCTCGCGCACGCGCGGCACGCCTCTCCTACGGTGGGCATTATGATAACTGTTTCCCGCCTGTAGAACCGGTCGTCACACCTGCCTATAGTGGTGTACCGCCAAGTTCCACCACACTTAATGGCAATGGAGAGCAGGTAGGTGATCCTACCGCGACTGTAGGCCAACGTGAAGCGATACCAACATGGTCTCGCCCAAATGGCATGCAGAGACAAATAGTACGCACGCGCTTCGCGATTAGCCAGCATCCACGCCTGGTCACTAACATCCTGATTGGCATCAATGTCGCCGTTTACCTTATCCTGGCTTTTCTGAGCCGTAGCGTGAATATCGATCCCAATGTGCTACTGACAGCGGGCGCTCAATATGGCCCACTTGTTGCCCATGGAGAATACTGGCGCATCTTCACGGCCATGTTTCTGCACTTCAACATTTTTCATATTGGACTGAATATGCTCTCGCTGTTCTTCATCGGAACGGCGGTCGAAGTCTTCTATGGCAAATGGCGCTACCTGGTTATCTACCTGGCTTCAGGTATTGTGGGCGGCATCGTTACGCAAATTCTGACACCTGATGCTCTGGCAGCGGGCGCATCTGGCGCAATCTTTGGTGTCTTTGGCGCCCTGGGGGTCTTCTACCTTGTCAACCGTCGTGCCATGGGCGCGTATGGTCAGGGGGCCATTATGAACTGGGTCTTCTGGCTAGGCTTGAACCTGGTCTTCGGCTTCTCGAATACCGGCATTGGCATCTGGGATCACATCGGAGGGCTGGTAGCAGGTATGGCTATCGCAGCCATACTTATGCCAAAGTCACGCAGACGCACATTTTAAGTGGAGACGGACATCAACCATACACGGTTTGGCAGGTGCCAACCTGCGTATGGTTGATGTCCGTCCTTTCATGAAACACATAGACATATAGAGATACGCAACGTAACTTAAAAACACGCATCTTGCTTGTTGGAGGATGCTGTACACTAAATATAGGAAGTCGAGCATGCAATCTCGCTGTGACCCGGCTGAGTCACAAATGATCCTATCCATGCCCTTTACCCCCCTGCTTGGCTTCCTTCTCCTT
>WNFI01311522.1_pt1 | contig 12657 bp, 11 predicted proteins | sample 5400471 | NCBI WGS metagenome assembly WNFI01 (sample SAMN13153348, study PRJNA577476) | soil metagenome | isolation source: 100 cm saprolite on Douglas fir-dominated hillslope | place: USA:California | collected 2013-09-17
GAATCGCCCGTCTGTTTTCGGACGAAATCAGACGGGCGATTCTGTCGCACGCCGACTACGGCGGGGTACCTCGTGAGACTCCAATGGAGAAGGCGCTGTTTGCCTGTGACGAACTCGCCGGATTCATCACTGCCGTGGCGCTGGTCAAGCCAGGGAAGTCGCTGGCCGAGGTCGAAGTGAAGTCCGTCCGCAAGAAGATGAAGGACAAACCCTTCGCCCGCAGCGTTTCTCGAGACGACATTGTGAACGGCGCGAAAGACCTGGGCGTCGATCTCGACGAACACATCTGGTTCTGCGTTGAGGCAATGAAGGGGATTGCGGGAGAGTTAGGGCTGGGCTGAGCTCCTCCCTAGTCGGAATGACGAAAAGGCTACCGTTCATTTTCGTGATGACTTCTTAGTTGCCCCTAACACCGCCAGGTTCCTCCTAATCAGCGCATGCCTTTGCTCCACGCACTTGTGGCTCAGCAACGGATCTTCCGGCGTCTGCGTGACGTAGTCGAGCAAGTTATCGACGGTGCTGGTAGCGACGTGCAGGCGGGTGTCGGAAGATGCGTAATAAATGAATACGGTTCCATCTTTTCGTGCGACCCAGCCGTTGCTGAACGCGACATTTGAGACATCGCCGACACGTTCGTCGCCTTGCGGGCCGATGAAGTACCCAGCTGGACGATGCGTGATCACCTCGGGACGCTTTAGATCTCCGCACAGGAACAAGTAAAGCACATAGCGCAGTCCCGCCGCGGTGTTGCGCACGCCGTGCGCCAGGTGCAGCCAGCCCTTCGCGGTCTTGATCGGCGCCGGCCCCATACCGTTCTTCACCTCCTTGATGGTGTGGTACTCGCGGTTGTCCATGATGATTTCCTCATCCACCGCGGCGTTCTCCATGCTCCTGGTCAGTCCCCAGCCGATGCCGCCGCCTTTGCCCGCTTGAATAAAGTCGTCCTGCGGACGAGTGTAGAGCGCGTATTGTCCGTCCACAAACTCGGGATGCAAGACCACGTTGCGTTGTTGCGGTGATTTGGTTTTCAAATCAGGCAGGCGTTCCCAGTTCTTCAAATCTTTCGTTCGGACGATTCCGCATTGCGCGACGGCAGACGACGTATCCCAGGCGGGCGCTTTGGGATCTTTGCGTTCGGTACAGAACAGGCCATAAATCCAGCCGTCCTCGTGCTTCACCACGCGGATGTCGTAAACATTCACGTCGGGACTTTCGGTTTGCGGCAGCAGAATGGGGTAATCCCAAAAGCGAAAGTTGTCGATGCCGTTTGGGCTCTCAGCCACCGCGAGAAACGACTTGCGGTCCACGCTTTCTACCCGGGCAAGCACAAGAATCTTCCCGTTGTGCTCGATGGCGCCCGCATTGAACGCAGCGTTAATGCCCATGCGTTCCTGCAAATACGGATTTGTCTTCTGATCGAAGTCGTAGCGCCAGATCAGCGGAGCATGCTCTGCGGTCAGCACCGGATAGGTGTAGCGGTCGTAGATGCCGTTGCCGTTTGGAGCTTTCGAGTTGCGGCGGCTGAGGATAAAAAGCTAACACCGCGACATCCTCGTTGCTCGATCGTTAATGCTCCTCGCGGTTGTTCTTCTCCAACCTCAGCCTCGCCATCACCTCAAAGCAAGTTCGGCTGTTGTGGTAGGGGCATTTCCACGGATCGACTTTGTACTTTTCGTTGCTGGGAACGCCATCGCGCGAAACTTTCCAGAACCATTCCCCGTGCTGATGATCGACCATGTACTTGTCGATGAACTCCCAGCTTCGGCCAGCGGCGGCGCGAAAGTGTTCCTGCCCGGAAAGCTGGTACGCATTCAGAAATCCGACTACAGCTTCCGACTGCGGCCACCAATGCTTGTCGTCATCAATGATTTCGCCCTTTTCCGATTCGTACAACAGGCCGCCATCGTCATCGACGGCCTGGCTGTAAACCGCCTGCGCCATGCGAACGGACTCTTGCTGCACTCTGGCAAGAACTTCAGAGTCCCCGTAAATCTCCGCCGCCTCGCACAGCAGCCAACTACCCTCGATGTCGTGTCCGAACGAGACAACCTCCGACTTTGGCTTCCAGCCTTCGTCGAAGAACAGTCGGAAGTGGTGGCTCTCCGGGTCGATGATGTGATTCAAGAATATTTCGATCAACTCGCGCAGGCGCTGGTGCAGCGTCTGGTCTTTCCATGCACGGACGAGATTCGCGTAAGCCTCCAGCATGTGCAGGTGCGTATTCATGGACTTCTTTTCGTCCATGTCCACTTCGCTCAGGCGCTGGTCGCCGGCGAGCGACCAGTCACGCTCGTAGGTCTCAAAGTAGCCGCCATACTTTTTATCGCGGCTTGTGTTCTCAATAAGTTCGTAAAGGCGAACGGCGCGCCGCAGCACGTCATCGTTGCGCGTAGCCAGAAAATATTCCGCAAGGGCATAAATCGTGAACGCCTGGCCATAGACGCGCTTTTTGGTGTCGGAAGGCTCGCCCAGATGATTCAGCATCCAGTAAACGCCGCCGAATTTGTCGTCCCAGAAATGCTGGACGATGTAGTCGTAGGCGCGGTGTGCGGTCGTGAGGTAGAGATCGTCCTGATATACCGAGTATGCCTTCGAGAATGTCCACAGAATGCGCGCGTTGAGGATGAGGCCCTTGTCAGCGTTGGGACCAATGGCCAGATCGTTTGTGATCTGGCCACGGAAACCTCCGAACTCCTCATCCACGGCGTACTTCAGCCAGAAGGGAAGGATGTTCGACCGCAGTTCTTTTTCAACGCGCTGCTTCAGGTCCGGCACGTTCACTCCTGAGAATGGGGGTGTGTAGGAGTCAGGTGCTTCTAGCTCGCGGCCTTGGCGGTGGATTCCCGCACCACCAGTTCCGGCTTGACGGCAACCTGCTTCGGCCAGTCCACGTGGCCTTCGAGACGATCCAGCAGAACTTTGGCGGCAATTTCTCCCATACGATGCAGCGGCTGGCGCACGGTGGTCAGGCTGGGCGAGTGGAACATCGCAGCCTCAATGTCGTCAAAGCCGACCACGGAAACATCTTCCGGCACCCGCAACCCGCTTTCGCGGATGGCGCGAATGGCGCCGATTGCCGAGGCGTCGTTATAGGCAAAGAGTGCGGTGAATTTCTTGCCGCGGTCCAGCAACATTTTTGCGTAAGGATATCCAAGTGCCGGGCCCGACTCCTCGCCCGCAAGCTGCACCGTCAATTCGGGTCGAATGGGCACGCCCAGTTCACGAGCGACTTCCGAGATTGCGCCCCAGCGTTGCGACGCGTCGGCGCTATCAGGGTTCCCGATCATCACCGCGATGTGGCGGTGGCCGAGCGACACCAGATGTTCAAGGGCCAATTGCGCTCCCAGGCGCTGGTCGAGGACCACGTTGGTTGCGCCTTCCTCCTGGCGGTGCCCCGCTACCGCCACGGTTGGCACTGGAATCGAGTGTTGCAGGTTGAGATCAATGGTGATGACGCCCTCTGCGCCGCGTTCCAGGAGCAACCGGCTGTACTTATCGAAGAGTTCGGGATCGTGGTGGTGAATTCCGGTGATGAAAAAGTAATCCCCCGGGCGCGCATGCTCTTCGATTCCGGCAATCCCGGGGCCGCCGTATCCATCGCTGATGTCGGTGGGGATGACGCCGATCGTGTAGGTGCGCTTGTTGCGAAGTGAGCGCGCCATTAGATTGGGTTTGTACTTAAGTTCGCGGGCGGCAGCGATAATTCGATTGCGCGTGATTTCGGGGATGTGCTTCGCCGAAGGTGAATTATTCAAAACGGCAGAGACCGTCCCGGGGGAGAGCTTCACCTTCTCTGCGACCAGCTTCAGGGTGACGACCGACTCCGAGCCGTTTTTGTTTAAAGCCATTGCACTCCAAACGTTGCGAAAGTGCCCGCTTGCAACTCCCCCGAGGGGGAAACATGAAACGCTATAACGTAGTCCTTTCAGATGCTTAAGGCAAGCTTAAAAAACGATTTTCCTGATACCGCCTGGGCCGCGGCAATAAGCCCTGCCGGGCTTCGCGGGGTAGGATTGACAGCGGGAACGTAGTCCTGCGGCGGCGCGCCGAAAGCGTCTGGCCCACGCGGTTGACGAACCCGAACCGATCTGTGAAATGACAGCTTCGGAGGTCCGCGCTTCGCTCCTCAATCATCGGCGGCGAAGGATGGGCTTCGCAAATGCTAAGTCCATGTCCGCATTGCCGCCTCGCAGCGCCTTGGTTATCATTGACTCATGAGCCTCGCCGACACGCTCGTCCTGTTTGTTTTGGCCCTGCTCCTGTTCGGGCCTAAAAAGCTGCCGGGGATTGCCCGCCAGATCGGCAAAGCTCTGAATGAGTTCAAGCGGGCTTCGAATGAATTCAAGTCGCAGATCGAAGCGGAGATCAGCCAGATTGAGTATCAGGAACGGCAGAAGAAGACTGAAGAGGACCAGAAGATCCTGCCTCCGGCGCCCCCGCCCGGGGTGGTAGCCTCGGAGCCGTTTGCGTATCCGCCACCTCCGCAGGAAGGCGGGCCGGTTTCCAGCCAGCTCGACGCCTCGCCCGAATCCCCCAATGCCTGAAACGAGCACACTGGAACCACCCGAGATCGAAAAAGAGCGGATGGCGTCGATGAGTTTCCTCGAGCATCTGGAGGAACTGCGGAAGCGCATTTTTCACTCGGTCGTAGCCGTTGCCTGCGGTATGGGTGGCTGCTGGTTTATCCGTGAGCGTCTGGTGACGTTCATGACCAAGCCGATTATTCAGGTGCTCAAAGCCAACGGCCAGTCCGAAAAACTGGTCTATCTGAACCCCACCGAACCCTTCAATCTTTACTTGAAGGTGTGCGCGTTAGCGGGTTTATTCATAACGTCTCCGTATGTCCTGTACCAGGTTTGGCTGTTCATCTCGCCAGGGCTTTATCGCAAGGAAAAGAAGTACGTCGTACCGTTCATGTTTTCGACGATTCTTCTATTTGTTGCCGGCGGCTACTTCGGCTATCGGCTCGTCTATCCGGCGGCCCTCGATTTCCTGATTGGCATCGGCCGCCAGTTCGCCGCCATGATTACCATTCACGAGTACACCGACCTTTTCCTGACCGTGATTCTCGGCCTGGGCGTCGTATTCGAGATGCCTATCCTCATCTTCTTTCTCGCGTTGATGGGCGTGGTGAGTGCGGGTTGGATGTGGCGCAATATTCGATACGCGATTCTGGGAATATTCATCGTCGCTGGCGCGCTTGCGCCGACCCCCGACATCGGCAGCATGGTGGTTTTTGCCTCGCCGATGCTCGTGCTCTACGTTTTAAGCATTGGGATTGCCTGGTTCGTTCACCCCACTCAGAGAAAAGCGCGTGAAGCAAAGAAAATGGCTTAACTGCATGTGCAGTCTGAGTCCCTCGAAAAAATACCTGACCGCGCTGAGCTGGCGGTTTGGGCTGGCGTGCGTTCTGCTTCTCGCGTTGACCAGCTGCGCGCGCAGCGCACCGAAAGAATCGTCTCAGGCCAAGCCTTCACCAGAAGCGCCTTCGGATAAGGGAACGGACGCGACGTCCTTGCCTGCCGACACTGCTCCTCCGGCCTTCAACTCCAGCCGCGCGATGGAGTATGTGAAAGAGATTGTGGCCTTTGGTCCGCGGCCGCTCGGCAGCGACGGCCACAAGAAGACGGAAAACTATATTCTCGCGCACCTCAAGGGGGACGAGGTCGAGCGGGACGATTTCGAGATTACACCACCTGAAGGGCGCTTTCCCGTTCACAACATCATCGCGAAATATCCCGGAACGAAAGACGGCGTAATTGTGATTGCCAGCCATTACGATACCAACTGGCCGCTGCGAAACATTAACTACGTCGGCGCGAATGACGGCGGTTCCAGCAGCGCCGTGCTGCTTGAAATCGCCAACCAGTTGCGCGGTAAGAAGCGCAACGGGTACAGCGTCTGGCTGGTCTGGGATGACGCCGAAGAGTCCATGAAGCTGCCCTGGGATGATCCCGAGTCGCTCTACGGCGTGCGCCACCTCGTCGATAAATGGCAGGCGGACGGCACCCTGAAGAGGATCAAAGCATTCCTGCTGGAAGACATGGTCGGAGAAACCGATCTGAGCATTGTGCGTGAATCCAACTCAACCCCCTGGCTGGAAGATCTGATCGGTCAGGCAGCCGTGCGCCTGGGGTACCAATCGCACCTCTTCGCCATTGAAATGGGTATTACCGACGATCATCTTCCTTTCCTGCAGCGTGGCGTCCCTTCGGCGGATTTGATTGACATGCCCTACGGCTACGACGACGTTTTTCACCACACCGTTCAGGACACCCTCGACAAACTCAGCCCCAAGAGCCTGGGAATTGTTGGCACGGTGACGCTCGAGACCCTGCGGATGTTAGACCAACGGTGAACGCCAATGCGGCGGGTGGCCGCGCTTGTCGGATTGTGCGATTTCATTTCTAATCTCGGCAGCACCTGAGACCGCCCTTTGAGCCAAGCCCTCGCCTGGATTCTTTTCAACGTTTTCGTTGCCGTGATGCTTGCCCTTGACCTGGGCGTGTTCAACCGCCGCTCGCGGGCATTCAACATGCGGCAGGCGCTGGGCTGGAGCGCGTTCTGGATAGTGCTGGCCGCCATCTTTGCCGGTCTGCTGGGGGCGTGGCAGGGTAAAGCGGCCTCCCTGGAGTTCTCGACCGGATACGTGATTGAGCTTTCGCTCAGCGCGGACAACCTGTTCATCTTTCTTTTGATCTTTCGCTATTTCCACCTGCCCCAGGAACAGCAGCACCGCGTTCTTTTTTGGGGAATCATTGGCGCGATCCTGATGCGGGCCGCGTTTATCTTCGCCGGGGTAGGTCTGATCCATCGCTTTCACTGGATCGTTTACGGCTTCGGAGCATTCCTGGTCTATAGCGGCGCGCGGTTACTCTTCCAGCGCGGAGAGCCGGTACACCCGGAAAAGAACCCGCTGGTCAGAGCATTCCGCCGGTTCTTCCCGGTTACAGAAAACTACGTGGGCGGCAAATTCTTTGTTGGCGGAAGCCAGATCTGCGCGACGCCGCTTCTGCTTGTGTTGCTGGTGATTGAAACCACTGACCTGGTCTTTGCGGTCGATTCAATCCCTGCCGTTCTCTCCATTACTTTGAACCCGTTCATCGTCTATACGTCGAACATTTTCGCGATTCTTGGCCTGCGCTCGCTGTTCTTTGCGCTCTCATCGCTCTTGGAGATTTTTGAATACCTGCACTACGGGATTTCCTGCGTGCTAATCTTTGTTGGGATCAAGATGGTCTTATCGCACTACTACCCGATCGGGACAGGCATTTCGCTGGCGGTCATTGCGGGGATATTAGCGGTCTCGATTGCCGCGTCCATGCTGAAGCCTCGGCGCCCGAAAACTGCTTGAGGGCGGCTTACTCGAAGCTTATCTTTTCTCCGGTAACGACAGAGTGTTTGCGGAATTTTGCGTCGTTGTGGTCGGGGAAGTCAGTGCGGTAGTGGGCACCACGGCTTTCTTCGCGCGCCAGAGCTGATCGCGCAACCAGCATCCCGTTAATCTGGAGGTTGCGGGCTTCAAACTCGCGCCGGCTGTGGGGACGGCGAATTTGAGTGCCGAGTTCCTCAAGCCTGCCAATCGCCTGCTGCAGGCCACTGCCAGTTCGCACGATTCCCGCCTGCTTCCACATCAGCTCCTGAATTTGAGCGATGGTGCTTTCGACGGGCACGGGTAGAGGCCCGTTTGAGGACGCTGCCTCTGTAGCAGCCTTGCGCACTCTTTCCAGCGGGGCCTTCCCCTCATCACGCATCTTTTTTCCTGCGCGCGCCCCAAAGACAAGCCCTTCGAGAAGGGAATTACTGGCCAGCCGGTTGGCGCCGTGCACGCCGGTTCCGGCCGCTTCTCCTGCCGCGTAGAGGCCCGGGACAGTGGTTCGTCCGTGCAGGTCGGTGCGCACTCCGCCCATCGCATAGTGCGCTGCCGGGCGGACCGGAATCATTTCGCTGGTGATATCGATGTTGTACTGCATGCAGGTGGAAAAGATCCGAGGAAACCGTTTGCGGATGTGGCCCGCGTCCAGGTGCGTCATGTCGAGATACACGACAGGGTCCTTGGCGCGGCTGCGTTCGAGCTCATGCATGATCGCCCGAGCCACCACGTCACGAGGAGCGAGTTCTGCCAGAGGATGGTACTTGGGCATGAAGCGAGTCATCTCCATGTTGCGGAGTTGGGCGCCTTCGCCGCGCAACGCTTCTGAAAGCAGGAATCGAGGGGCCTTCTTCAGATACAGAGCAGTTGGGTGAAACTGGATGAACTCAAGGTCGGTCAGCTCCGCGCCGGCGCGGTATGCCATGGCCACTCCGTCACCGGTAGCGACGCCCGGATTTGTGGTGTTGGCGTAAAGCTGCCCCAGGCCCCCGGTGGCGAACAGCACGGCTGAGGCATGTATCGTGCCGTGCTGCCCATGCTCGTCGATTACGGTGACGGCGCCCGCGCGGCCGTCTTTAAGCAAAAGGTCGATGGAGAATTCGAATTCGCGTACCGAGATTTCCTTGAGAGTCTGGGCCTTCGCATAGAGGGCCCTCTGGATCTCGCGTCCAGTAGAGTCTCCGTGAGCATGCAGAATGCGATTGCGGCTGTGAGCGCCTTCGCGCCCAAAGGTGAGCTTGGTTCCGTCGCGATCAAACTGAGTACCCCACGCGATCAGCTCCTCAATGCATTGCGGGGCTTCTTCGACCAGGACCTTGGCGGCCTCGGGATTGCACAGGCCATCGCCGGCATTCAAGGTGTCCTGCAGATGCAGGCTGATTTCATCTTCGTCGCTGAGAGCGGCAGCAATGCCTCCCTGGGCGTACTGCGTGCTGGAGTCAGTGACCTCCCGCTTGGCGAGAACGAGCACGCGGCCAGCTGGAGCCAGTTCAATTGCCGCGCGCAATCCGGCCACTCCCGCGCCAATAACCAAAAAATCAACTTCGGATGAGGCGGCTGGCATTGCTAGGCATGGTAACACTGCGAATCGAAGCCCTTCCAGCTTAAGCGCATCGGAACTCGACTCCTCGAAGGCAGGTCCGCTTGTTATCATGAACCCAGTGCTCCGCATCCCCATCAATACCAAGTCTCACGCCTATGACGCCGTGATTGAATACGGCGTGCTTGCTCGTGCCGGCGAAGTTCTGCGCAAGGCGCTGGGCGCTGCCCCACCTGCATTTGTGATCACTGTGCCCCCGGTTCGCAAACGGTGGGGCAGAATGCTGTCGCGGTCGCTCGAGGCCGCCGGCTTTCGTCCCCGGTTTGTTGAGATGCGCGACGGTGAAGCCTCCAAGCGCATGGCCACGGTGGACCAGTTGGCGGAAAGCCTGGTACGTGTGGGAGCCGACCGCAAGGCGCTGGTGATCGCCTTCGGCGGAGGCGTGGTGGGCGATGTCGCAGGCATGCTGGCGTCGGTTTATATGCGCGGGGTGAAGCTCGTGCAGATACCCACAACCGTGCAAGCGCAGGTCGATGCCGCGATCGGCGGCAAGACTGGCGTTAACCTTAAGGCGGGGAAGAACCTGGTGGGGACTTTCTATCAGCCGGAACTCGTGCTCATCGATCCCGCCACCCTCGAAACTTTGCCGCCGCGCGAGTTCCGCGCGGGAATGTACGAAGCCGTGAAGGCTGGAATTATTGGGAAGCCGAAATTGTTCGCGCAGCTGGCAAAAGTGTCGATCCAAAGTCTGCGAAAGGACGTTGACGCCGTGACCGCGGCGATCGCCGATTCGGTGAAGCTGAAGGCTGAAGTGGTTTCAGCAGACGAAAAAGAGGGCGACCTGCGCCGGATTTTGAATCTTGGTCATACTCTGGGCCACGCACTCGAAGCCGCCACCGAGTACCGCCACTTTCTTCACGGGGAGGCCGTAGCCTGGGGCATGCAGGCTGCCGCGCGTATTGCGCTGGAGATGACCGTCTGCGACGCGGCAACTTACGAGCAAATCCGCGACGCCGTTCACGCCTGGGGCCCGCTCCCGCAAGTGAATGTTCAATTTTCCAAGGCGATGCGATTGGTGCGCTCCGACAAGAAAACCGAAAACGGGACTGTACACTTCGTGCTCCCCAGACGGATCGGGAAAGTAGAAATCGTGAATGATGTTCCCGAGACCGCTATCGGAACCGCGCTGGCTGAAATTCGAAGGGACTCCCGTGACTGAAACGGCGTCAGGCGTTTCTCACCAGCCCGTCCGGGGAGCTTCTCCGAAGGGGACCACCGACCCCGAATCGGCGTCGCGCGCTGTGCGCGAGATGTTCACTTCGATCGCGCCAAGCTACGACCTGCTCAATCACCTGCTCTCAGCCAATGTTGACAAGATGTGGTGGCGGCGCACGGCGCGGGCGTTCCGCCCCATTCTGCGCCGCAGCGACGCCCATGTCTTAGATCTCTGTTGCGGCACCGGCGACATGGCTTTTGCGCTGCGAAAGCAGGGGACCGCGGCGAAGATCACAGGGGCTGATTTTTCTCACGCCATGCTGTCGCGGGCATCAGCCAAGACAACCGGCAAAACCCCGGTCATCTGGATTGAAGCCGATGCTTTGCGACTTCCGTTTCCGGAGGACCGTTTTGACTTGATCACGTCGGCGTTCGGATTCCGCAATCTAGCGGATTACGACGCGGGCTTGCGTGAGATTCTGCGTGTGCTGAAGCCCGGCGCAGAGTTCGCCATGCTCGAATGCAGTAAGCCGAAAGGCCCTTTTGGAAAGTTCTACGACCTCTATTTCGAGGGAGTCGTCCCCAGGGTGGGAACGTTGATCTCGGGCGTGAAAGGCGCGTACGCCTACCTGCCGGATTCAGTGGAACGCTTTCCGGCCCCGCCGGAGATGGTCACGCGAATGCAGGGCGCGGGATTCGACCAAGTCTCGTGGACTCCGTACACATTCGGCATTGCCGGCTTGTTCCGCGGGCGCAAGCGCCCGTCCGAATTCATCCCTTGAAGCAGTCGGCAAACGCTTCTGCGATGGGATACCGAATCACCGCCTTGTAGTCGCCGGCTAAGAATTCCTGCAACCGGGTTGTGTCCATTACGGTGTCAGAGAGCATATAGGGGGTGACGTCAGGGGGGATGGTCGAGATCCGCATCTTCCAGAAAAACTGCAGCGCCAACTGGAACAGCTGCTCCGTCGGAACCCGCATCAGCTTCGCCTTGGCCAGATGAACACATTGCTCGTAGGTCAGCGGTTCGCCGCGCCCGGCAACGTTCAGGATGGTAAGCCGCTGAGCCTCTGGTTCAGTCTTATTTAGGACGAAGGCCACGAGCCGCGCAACATCGTCGATGTGGACAAACTGGATTCGGTGATCGAGGTACTCTCTGCCCGAGGGCAGGATGCAGGGAATCCGTTTGTGCTGTTCCCGCATACGGGCAGCGCGTTTGCTGGTGCCGCCAGGAATGCCACGAAACGCCTCCATGAAATAGTTGTCCACCTGGGCACCGGCAAAAATGTGCGGCCGCAGAATGTAAACGCTGCATCCGCGCAGCGCTGGCGCGCGCTGCTGGACGACTCGGTCGGCCTCCATTTTCTGCAAGCCGTATTGGTAAGTGTGGGCCGCGAGCGGAGTCTCTTCGGTGGCAGGTGTTGAGAGATTCGGACCGTAGGCCGACACGCTGCTCATGAAAATAAACTTCTCGACCATCGGCCAGTCGCGGTTGGCTTCGGTCACGGCTTCGAGCACGCGCGCAGTCCCGGGAACGTTTGTTTTCCAGATGCGTTCCTGGTCGAGCATGCCCGTGCGCACCGCGTCCAAGACAAAAGCCAAGTGCAGCACGGCCACAGGCCGTACGTCACGGAACAACTGCAACAACTGCATGCACGAGGATTCGTCCGCCAGGTCCATCTGCTCGAATTGAAGCGGATGGACCGTCTGCGGAGGACGGAAATCGACACCCACCACGCGGAATGACCCCAGCAACGGCAAAAGCTGCCGTCCCAGGGTCCCGGAAATTCCCGTCACCACGATCGACGGTGTTGAGTTGCCCATTTACTTTTTTCCGGGCGCTGGTGTTCCGGCAGCAGGTGCCTTGGGCGCCGGGGGTTCTCCTGGATTCCTGAGCGACGGCGCAGCCGGGACTTCGAAGTATGCGTTGTCGTAGGTCGTCTTGTCGGTTACCGTCTTTCGCAGGTCTTCCGAAGCCTTTTGCAGCTTCTGCTGCTGCAGAGCGTGCGCGATTTCTTCATGCACGTCAGGAAGGGGCTGCGCCTGCTTGGCTTCGATTTTGTAAATCATGTAGGCCTGAGGGTCGGTGAGGACCGCCGAGACCTCGCCAACTTTTAGATCAAACACCGAGGCGTCACTGGGAGGAAAGCGATTCTTTGGCACGTTATTCACGCGCGTGCTGTCCGCCGTTGCCGTCAGCTTTTGCCCGGAGAATTCATAGGCTTCCTGCTGCAGTTTGGTGAAGTCTTCGCCCGCGGCGGCGAGCGCCCGCAACTTGTCGGCTTCTGCCTTCATCGCCGGGTCCGAGGCAGCGGCCTCCTGCCCGCCGGCCGCCGGCACCTTCACCTTGGGCACGTACAACTTGTCGTAGCTTATGGCTTGAAAGTCGCTATCGTGCTGCTTGTAAAAAGCGTCAATCTCCTCTTCCGTGGACTGTCCCGCCTGCTTCTGCATGTTCTCGCTGACCATGCGGGCAAGCAGTTGCAGGCGCTGCAGGTGCATTTTTTCCTCAAACGCCGGCCCCTGATCG
>WNFI01309190.1_pt1 | contig 12656 bp, 10 predicted proteins | sample 5400471 | NCBI WGS metagenome assembly WNFI01 (sample SAMN13153348, study PRJNA577476) | soil metagenome | isolation source: 100 cm saprolite on Douglas fir-dominated hillslope | place: USA:California | collected 2013-09-17
GCCGCGGCCGCGGTTGCCGTAGACCCTGGCGACCCTCGTCTGGATCATCCCGTCCGTCAGCAGGTGATCGAGGTGGCGCCGGACCGCTGCCGGGGTCAGCCCCAACCTCGTCCCGAGCGCTGCCGCGGTCACCGGGCCGTTCTCCATGATCAGCCGGGCAACGCGGGCGCGCGTGCTCTGCTCGGCGCCCGCGTGCGTGCGGGAAGCCGAGTCCTTGGTCGCGGCGCGCGCCGCACCCGACTGGCCCATGTTTTTCACAACATCATTGTGCCGTAAATCGTTCCCCGGCCGCAAACCCACCTGGCCGGCTTCCCGCATTGGGAGTGATGCGCTTAATGTCGGATCGGGACATCCGAACCGCGCAGACGGGAGCCGCGATGAGCGCTAGCCAGGTCGCCCGGCGGATGTGGACACTCTTCGAACCCATCCATGCCGTGACTTATTTCTCAGCCGAGGCCAGAGCGGCGTTCGAAGGCGCCGGGGTGCGCGGGTTCTGGCGCGGCTACTTCGCTGGCCGGTCCGCTCCGCTCGGGCAGATGACGGCCGCCCCCGTCGCGGCGTCCTTCTACACATTCGCCCCCCAGATGGTAGGCCGGGCGCTGCCGGGCGTCTGGGACCTGATCACTCCCGAGCAGGCGCTTGCGACACGCGAAGCCGGTGCCGTCGCGGCCCTGAACCGCCTGCTCGGCGACGTCACCGACGACACGGGCGTCGCGGCTGACATGCTCGCGGCGGCCGCAGCGGGCCTGGACTGCTCGGGCCGCGTGCTCGCGGGGGCCAACGCGGCCCTGCCCGTGCCGGCCGACCCCGTCGCACGGCTCTGGCACGCGGCGACCGTGCTGCGCGAGCACAGGGGCGACGGTCATTTCGCTGCGCTGCTGGCCGCGGACGTCGACGGCTGCGAATCGAACGTGCTCCGCGCCGGATTCGATCTCCCGCGCGAGACGATCCAGCCGCTGCGCGGGTGGACCGACGAGCAGTGGGCTGAGGCGGCCGCCCGGCTCACGGCGCGTCGCGTGATCGGCAGCGACGGGACGCCGACTCCGGCCGGCACGGCGCTCCGCGCGGGGATCGAGGCCACGACCGATGCCGCGGCCGCCCGGCCTTGGCCCGACCAGGGATTCGCCGCGGACCTGGCCGAGGTGCTGTACCCGATCGCGCGGGCTTGCGCAGCCGAGGTGCCGGCGCCGAACCCGGTCGGGGCGCCAGTCCCGATGGAGTGGACCGTTGAGCGCTGAGGTGGTGGGGCGAATGGTCGTTAAGTTCGGCGAAGTCAGGCTGCGGCCGTAACGGTCGAACCGGGCGGTTGGTTCAGCCTCGGCCGTGACTGCTGCCAAAGCGTTATCGGCCAATCCCTTACAGCACTTCACCGATAGATGTATAACAGCCGTAAGGAGGTGCCAGATGATATCTATTCCGGTAAAATCGGGAAAGTCCAAGTCTCGGCGAGGGGTGGGCTATCCCGCGGAGCGCGGGCACACCGGTCGCCTGGTCCGCCGAGCCGGCCTAGCGGCCTTCACCGTCCTGGCACTTGCGGCGGCTGGCTGCGGCAGCGGCGGGACCCCGTCAACCGGTGGCGGAACACCTGCCAAGGGCCACGCTGGAGGCACGTACACGATCTTGGCCAACTCCGCCTTCGGCGTGGCCGACCCGGCCCAGAACTACACGCTCGAAGAATGGCAGCTGCTGATCGACACCCACGACGGGCTGGTCCAGTTCAAGCGGGTTGGCGGCACAGCCGGCACGCAGATCGTGCCCGACCTGGCCACAGCGATCCCGACGCCGACGGACGGCGGCAGGACGTACCTCTTCCAGATCAGGAAGGGGATTAAGTTCTCCAACGGCCAGGTGATGAAGCCGAGTGACTTCGTCAAGACCTTCGAGCGGCAGTTCACGGTGCCCGGGCCGACGTCCTTCTACTCCGGCATCGTTGGCGCGTCCAAGTGCAACACGAAGGGCTGCGACCTTAGCAAGGGTGCCGTCGCTGACGACACGAACTACACGCTGACCATCCACCTCACCGCGGCGGACCCTGAGTTCCTCGACAAGCTCGCGCTCCCCTTCGCCTATGTCGTGCCGGCCAGCACGTCGTCCAAGCTCACCGGCAACAACGTTCCGCCGGGCACCGGGCCCTACATGTGGCAGTCGTACAACCCGAACTCGGCGGCGGTGCTGGTACGTAACAAGTACTTCCATGTCTGGAACCCGCAGGCGCAGCCGGCCGGATATCCGGACAAGATCGTCGAGAAGTACGGGCAGACGGTCTCTGACGAGGTCACGGCCGTGGAGAACGGCCAGGCCGACGAAGTATTCGACGGTGACGTAATCCCCGCCGACCGGCTGAACGAGCTGAACGGCGCGCAGTTTGCCAAGCAAGTACACGTGAACTCGCTGACCGCTGACTGGTACTTCGCGTTCAACACCAGGCAGCCGCCATTCAACAACCTGAAGGCCCGGCAGGCGGTCAACTTCGCCGCCGACAGGAACGCCTACGTCAAGATCGGCGGCGGCCCGTCCCTGGCCGTCCCGACCTGCCAGGTCCTGCCGCCGAACTTCCCGGGCTACCAGCCGTACTGCCCGTACACCGCGGGCGGCGGCACCACCAAGTGGACCGCGCCAGATCTGGCCAAGGCCAGGGCGCTGGTGAAGGCTTCCGGCACCGCCGGGATGAAGGTTGTAGTCAACACCGACATTCCGGACAAGGCGCTCGGGGAGCAGATGGTGTCTGATCTCAACAAGATCGGCTACAAGGCCTCGCTCCAGGCTTTGTCCGGCACGATCCAGTACGCGTTCGTGCAGAATTCCAACAACTCGAAGAAGTGGAACATCGCATGGTCGGCCTGGTACCAGGACTACCCGGCCCCGTCGGACTTCCTGAACGTACTACTGGGATGCGGCACAATTCACCCCGGCAGCGACGCTAGCCCGAACATTGCCGCGTTCTGCGACAAGTCCATCCAGGCGCAGATGACCAACGCCGAGAACCTCGGCGTCACGAATCCGTCGGCCGCCAACAATATCTGGGCGCAGGTCGATCACGCGATGACCGACCAGGCCCCGTGGGTCGACCTGTACAACCCCAAGCAGATCGACTTCCTGTCCAAGCGCGTCCACGGTTACCAGTGGAACCCCCAGTGGTACATCCTGATCGATCAGCAGTGGCTGAGCTAGGCACCGTCGCGATCGGCGGCCGCCTGGGCGGGCGCCGATGGCGATAGCCCTCACTGAGTCCGTTGAGCCTCCGGCGCAGGCACCGGACCTGCAGCCGGAGTTCAGCGGGCGCAGCCCGTGGGCGCTGGCGGGGCGCCGCTTGTGGCGCAACAGGATCGCGATGGCGGCGCTCGTCTTGTTCCTGCTGATCGTGGCGGTCAGCTTCGCCGCCCCGCTGTACGCGCACGACATCGCGAAGGTGAACGCCTTCGCGAACAACCTCAACGGCACCACCATCGTGCATGGCCACCGCGTGACGCTGATGCAGCAAGGCGGCGGCATCCTCAAACTGGGCGAGACCCCGATCGGGCCGACCTGGGACGTCGCCCACTACTTCCTCGGCGCCGACCAGCAGGGCCGTGACGTCATGGCCCGGGTACTGTACGGCGGCCGTAGCTCGCTGGAGATCGGCATCGGCTCGGCGGTCATCTGCTGCGTGATCGCCACGGTCGTCGCGCTGATCGCGGGATATTTCGGCGGGCTCATCGACGCGGCGCTGTCCCGGCTGATGGACGTGATCTGGGCCTTCCCCGTCTACCTGCTGGCGATCTCGATCTCGACCGTGCTGCTCACGGCATCGAGTGGCCTGAACATCGGCCCGCTGCATCTCGTCGCCACCAGCCTGTGGCTGCCGACGATCATCATCGCCTTCATCTACCTGCCGTATGTCTACCGCCCGATCCGCGGCCACGTGCTCTCCGTCTCCGAGAAGGAATTCGTCCAGGCGGGCATCGCCCAGGGTGCCTCAGATCTGCGCCTGATCTTCTCCGACATCCTGCCGAACGTGCTCTCGGTCGTGATCGTGCTGTTGCCGCTGATGATCGCTACGACGATCCTGACCGAGTCGGCGCTATCGTTCCTGTCGATCGGCGTGCAGCCGCCGAATGCCAGCTGGGGCACGATCATCAGCGATGGCCAGGACCTGCTGTACACCAGGCCCTGGGTCGCGATCGCCCCCGGCATCATGATCGTGCTGACCGTGCTCGCGCTGAACGTTCTGGGCGACGGTGTCAGGGACGCGCTCGATCCGCGCGCCAAGCTGCGCGTGGGGGGCTGATGCTGACCTTCATCGTCCGCCGCGTCCTGTGGACCGTCGTCGTGCTGTTCGCGATCACCGTGCTGGTGTTCGTCATCTTCTTCAAGACGCCGGGGATCGATCCGGCCAGGCAGATCGCGGGCCGCAACCCGAGCCCGCTGGTCCTGGCCGAGATCCGGCATCAGTTCGGCCTCGACCGCCCGTTTCCTGTCCAGTACGGCCGGATGATGATTAAGATCTTCTGGAGCCGGGACCTGGTGTCCTACTCGAACCAGGGCCAGAAGGTCATTCCCGAGGTCGTCGCCGCGGCCCCTGCGACTCTGTCGCTAGTCTTCGGCGCCGCGCTGATCTGGGTCGTCATGGCGATCGCGATGGGCGTCGCCGCGGCGGTTCTGCGCGGCACCATTCTCGATCCGCTGCTGATGATCATCGCGCTGATCGGGATATCCATGCCCGTTTTCTGGCTCGGCGAGGTGGTCAACCTGGTCACGCAGAGCCGGCTGCATCACTCGTTCCTGTTCAGCTGGGTCCCGCCGCTGGGCTACACGCCGTTCACGCAGAGCCCGGTGCTCTGGTTCAAGGGCCTGGTCTTCCCCTGGATCACGCTGTCGATCCTGTACATCGGCTTCTACGCCCGCGTGCTCCGCGCGAATCTTCTTGAGATCCAGAACGAGGACTACATCAGGACCGCCAGGGCCAAGGGGCTGACCGAGACCCGGGTCCTGCTCAGGCACACGCTGCGGAACTCGATGATCACGTTCGTGAGCCTGTTCGGGCTCGACTTCGGGGTTCTGGTGGGCGGGGGCGCGCTGCTGACCGAGGTGGTGTTCGCCATCCATGGCGTCGGCTTCCTGACCTATCAGTCGCTCACCAACCTGGATCTGCCGGTGATCATGACCACCGTGATCTACGGCGCGTTCTTCATTGTCCTGGCGAACACGCTCGTGGACATCGCCTATGCCGGGCTCGACCCGAGAGTGCGGCCGACGTGATTGTTGCGGTGTCGAATGGCTGAGCCACTGCTCGAGGTGCGCAACCTCAAGGTGAGCTTCCGCACCGAGGACGGGGTCGTGCGGGCGGTCGACGGCGTGTCATTCACCGTCTCCGAGGGCGAGACGCTCGGCATCGTGGGCGAATCTGGCTCGGGCAAGAGCGTGACGATGATGTCGGTGATGCGGCTGATCATCGACCCGAACGCCAGCTTTGATGGCGAAGTGATCTACAAAGGCCGCGACTTGATGGCGCTGAACCAGGTTGAACTGCGCGAGGTCCGCGGCTCCGAGATCGCCATGATCTTTCAGGACCCGATGACCTCGCTCAACCCCGTGTACCGGGTCGGCTGGCAGATCAGCGAGCAGATCAGGGCGCACGAGAAGGTTTCCAGGCAGGCCGCGAGGAGCCGGGCGATTGACCTGCTCGCGGCGGTGGGTATCCCGCATCCGGCCGAGCGGGTCGACGACTTCCCGCATCAGTTCTCCGGCGGCATGCGCCAGCGGGTGATGATCGCGATGGCGCTGTCCTGCAGTCCCAGCTTGCTGATTGCCGACGAGCCGACCACGGCGCTCGACGTGACCATTCAGGCGCAGATACTCAAGCTGATCAAGAAGCTGAAGGACGAGTACGGTTCAGCGGTCGTGTTGATCACCCATGACATGGGCGTGGTGGCCGACGTGGCCGACCGGGTGGCCGTGATGTACGCGGGCCGGATCATCGAGCAGGGCAATAAGAACGACGTCTTCTACGACGCCCAGCATCCTTACACCTGGGGCCTGCTTGGCTCGATCGCCAGGATCGACCGGCCAAAGCCCAGGCGGCTGACCGCCATCCGCGGCCTGCCACCCTCACTGATCAACTTGCCGCCTGGCTGCGCCTTCGGTGACCGGTGCCCAGAGCGGTTCGATGCGTGCGATCAGGTGCCCGAGCTCGCGAACCGAGCCTCCTTCGATCACACTGACGCCTGCCATCTCGATCCGGCGCTCAAGCGCAGCCGAAGGGACCGCACCATCCATCCCGAGCTGGTCGAAGGGGCGTCATGAGCACCGTGCCGGAGGCGCGCAGATGGCACCGTGCCGGAGGCGCGCAGATGAGCACAGCGGCAGACGAGCAGGTAGCTCCGGCCAGGGACGTGCTGCTGCGGGTCGAGCATCTGAAGAAGTACTTCCCGATCAAGCGCGGGATCGTGTTCCAGCGCGAGATGGGCCGGGTGCACGCCGTCGACGACGTCAGCATCGAGATCAGGGCCGGGGAGACGCTCGGCCTGGTCGGCGAGTCCGGCTGCGGCAAATCCACCCTCGGCCGTTGCATCATCAGGCTGCAGGAGCTGACCAGCGGAACGGTCGTCTTCGACGGCAAGGACATCTCGCGGCTCTCCAGGCGCGCGCTCCGGCCGATCCGCGGCGACGTGCAGATGGTCTTCCAGGACCCGTACGCGTCGCTGAACCCCCGCAAGCGGGTGGGAACCATCATCGCCGATCCCCTGCGCATCCATGGCGATTCCAGCCGCCGGCAGATCAGGGAGCGAGTGCGGGAGCTGCTGAAGCTTGTCGGCCTGTCACCGGAGCACATCAACCGCTACCCGCACGAGTTCTCCGGCGGCCAGCGCCAGCGGATCGGCGTCGCGCGGGCGCTTGCGCTGCATCCCAAGCTGATCATCGCCGACGAGCCGGTCTCGGCGCTCGACGTATCGATCAGGGCCCAGGTCATCAACCTGCTCGACGACCTGCAGGATGAGCTCGGGCTCACCTACATCTTCATTGCCCACGACCTCGGCGTGGTCAGGCACGTCTCCGACCGGATCGCTGTTATGTACCTGGGGAAGATCGTCGAGATCTCTCCCGCGGAAGAGTTGTACAAGCGCCCGGTTCATCCGTATACCGAGGCGCTGCTGTCGGCTGTGCCGATCCCCGATCCGGCGATTACGGCTCTCCGCGAGCAGGTCGTGCTGGAAGGCGATGTGCCGAGCCCGATCGTCCCGCCGTCCGGGTGCAGGTTCCACCCGCGGTGCAAATACGCCACCGAGATCTGCTCTCAGGTCGAGCCGCCGCTGATCGGCCATGGCGGCGAGGGCCATGTAGCCGCCTGCCATCATCCGCTGAATGCCGGGAGCTGAGCGCTAGCCCAGGAAGCCGCGGAGCAGGGACGCGGTGCCGGCCAGGTGCTCGGCCACTGCGTTACGGGCCCGCTCCTGGTTCCCGGCCAGGATTGCCTCGACGATCGCGGCGTGCTGCACGGCGGCATGCGCGATGTTCAGCTTGAGCACGGGGATCGCGTTGAGCAGGTCGTTCAGCTGCATCCTGGCCTCCGTGCAGGCGCTGGCGAGCAGGCTCGAACCGGTCAGCTCGGCGATAGCCAGGTGGAACAGCGTGTCCATCCGCCGGTAGTCCTGCGGCCCGGCGTTGTTGACGTCAGCTAGCCGGGCAAGCAGCACGTCGCGCTGGGAGAGCGGCGTGCGGTCCGCAGCGGCCGCGAGCTGCTGGGCCAGCATGTCGGCCGCGCCGGTCTCGACGGCGTAGCGGAAAGTGAGCGCGTCGGCCAGCTTCTTGCCGCGCTCCTGCGCCAGCCTGGGCAGATCGCTCATGTTCGGCGCAGGCCGCGTGTAAGTGATGAACGTGCCGCCCAGCCTGCCCCGCCTGGACTCGACATACTCGGCCCGCTGGAGCTCGCGGATCGCCTCGCGGAGCGTCAGGCGGCTGATGCCGAGCTGAGCGGCGAGCTCGCGCTCGGCCGGGAACCGCTCGCCAGGGCCGATCAGGCCGAGCTTGATCACGGTCAGCAACCGCTCGACGGTCTCCTCGAACGCGTTGCCCTCGCGGACCGGGCGGAGTACCCCGCTCAGGTCACCGCCAACTCTCACCGACACCGCCTCTGCTGCTGAACCTGACCCGTCACGCACGCAGACTCTTGCGAGCGGCACACATGCATGCCAGACCGGCACGCGGGCCTCCCCTTACCCGCGTGCCGGAGTCTGTGCCGCACGTGATCTTTCTGGCCGCGAACCCTTGACAATCGCACCAGCTAGACCCTCAATTGGTCTGTTATTAGACCATTAAATCTCCGCCGCCGCCAGACCCAAAATCAAGGAGCGCGTGATGTCGGTCAATGAAGCACCCTCTGCGGCCCTGAGCGACGAGGAAGAGCTGCACCAGCTCGGCTACGCCCAGGAACTGCTCCGGCGGATGTCGGGCTTCTCCAACTTCGCCGTCTCGTTCACCATCATCTCGATCCTGTCCGGCTGCCTGACCCTGTACGGATACGGCATGAACACCGGCGGCCCTGGCGCCATCGTCTGGGGCTGGCCGATCGTCGGCATCATGACGCTCTTCGTGGGCCTGTCCATGGCCGAAGTGTGCTCCAGCTTCCCGACCGCCGGCGGCCTGTACTACTGGGCGGCGAAGCTGGCCAAGAGGAACGCAGCCGCCTGGTCGTGGTTCACCGGCTGGTTCAATTTCCTCGGCCAGGTCGCGGTCACCGCCGGCATCGACTTCGGGGCCGCGTTCTTCATCAACGCGTTTTTGAACCTCACCATCGGGCTTGGCACCGCGCACTGGGAGACGATCGTGATTTTCGCGCTCGTGCTGGCCGTGCATGGCCTGCTGAACCAGTTCGGCATCCGTCTGGTCGCGCTGCTGAACGATGTCAGCGTGTGGTGGCACATAGCCGGCGTGCTGGTCATCGTCGGCGCGCTGACGATCGCGCCATCCCACCACCAGTCGGCGAGCTTCGTCTTCACTTCCACCTTCAACGGCACCGGCTGGCACAGCCTGTTCTACGTGCTGCTGCTCGGCCTGCTGCTCGCGCAGTACACCTTCACCGGCTACGACGCCTCGGCCCATATGACCGAGGAGACGCAGAAGGCAGCCACCGCTGGCCCGCGCGGCATTGTGATGTCGATCGTCGTCTCGCTGTTCGCCGGCTGGATTCTGCTGATCGGGATCACATTCGCCATCCAGAACTACTCACACGAGCTCGGATCGGCGACCGGCGTGCCGCCCGCTCAGATCTTCATCGACGCGGTGGGCAGGACTGGAGGCGAGTTGCTGCTGCTGATCGCGATCGGTGCGCAGCTGTTCTGCGGGATGTCGTCAGTGACCGCCAACTCGCGGATGATCTACGCGTTCTCCCGCGACGGCGCGGTGCCAGGCTCGGCCATCTGGCACCGGGTCAACAAGCGGACGAGGACCCCGACCAACGCGATCTGGCTGGCAGCAGCGGGCGCGCTGATTCTCGGCCTCCCGTACCTGTGGAACGGCACGGCCTACGCGGCGGTCACTTCGATCGCGGTGATCGGCCTGTACATCGCCTACGTGCTGCCGACGTTCCTGCGACTTCGCCAGGGCGCCAGCTTCGAGCGCGGCCCCTGGCACCTGGGCCGGTGGAGTTACGTGGTGGGCTGGATCGCGGTGATCTGGGTCGTCTTCATCACGATCCTGTTCATGCTGCCGACGGTCAGCCCGATCACGAAGGTCAACTTCAACTACACGGTGGTCGCGGTAGCCGTCGTCTTGGGATTCGCCTGGATCTACTGGGCAGTCTCAGCGAAGAACTGGTTCAGCGGGCCGAGGGTGCAGGGCACCGCCGAGGAACTGGCCGCGATCGAGCACGAGCTCGAGGCTCCCGTTTAACTCGGGGCACCCGCCTAACGACAGCCGATAGGACGGTTCATGACGGACAACCACGGCGGCGGCACGGCCGCCAGGCCTGGGATGCTGAGCATTGCCCAGCTCCAGGCGGCGGCTGGTGCGGGGCTGATCGACACGGTGACGCTCGCCTTCACCGACATGCAGGGCCGGCTGGCGGGCAAACGCCTGTCGGTGGAGTACTTCCTGGAGGAAGTGGCCGAGCACTACGCGGAGGGCTGCAACTACCTGCTCGCGGTAGACGTGGACATGAACACCGTCGGCGGGTACGAGATGTCCTCCTGGGAGCGCGGTTACGGCGACTTCGTGCTCAAGCCCGACCTGACGACCCTGCGCCGCCTGCCCTGGCTTCCGGCCACCGCCCTTGTTCTCGCCGACCTGACCTGGCTGGACGGCACGCCCGTGGTTGCCTCGCCGCGGCAGATCCTGCAGGCGCAGACCGCCCGGCTGGCCGAGCGCGGCTGGGTTGGGCTGGCCGGAACCGAGCTCGAGTTCATCGTCTACCGCGACAGCTACGAGCAGGCCGCCGATAAGGGTTACGTGAACCTGACCCCGGCCAACCAGTACAACGTGGACTACTCCATACTCGGCACCTCCAGGATCGACCCGCTGCTGCGCAGGATCACGACCGGAATGGCCAACGCCGGCATGTACGTAGAGTCGGCGAAGGGCGAGTGCAACTTCGGCCAGCATGAGATCGCGTTCCGCTACTCCGACGCGGTTACCAGCTGCGACAACCATTCGATTTACAAGACCGGCGCGAAGGAGATCGCCGCGCAGGACGGCATGGCGCTGACCTTCATGGCCAAGCCGAACCTGCGCGAGGGCAACTCGTGCCACATTCACCTGTCGCTGCGTGAGCAGGACGCGCCAGGTCCTGGCCGCAAGCCGGGACTGGGCGGCACCCCGGTCATGGCAGGCGATGATCCGCAGGGGCTGTCCGCGCTCGGCCGGCACTTCCTGGCCGGCCAGCTCGCCGCCATGCGCGAACTGACCCTGCTCTACGCGCCCAACGTCAACTCCTACAAGCGGTTCGTGCCGGGCAGCTTCGCCCCCACCGCGGTCCGCTGGGGGGTCGACAACAGGACGTGCGCGCTGCGCCTGGTTGGGCACGGCCAGTCGCTCAGGGTCGAGAACAGGACGCCGGGCGGAGACGTGAACCCCTACCTCGCGATCGCCGGGATGATCGCGGCCGGCCTGCACGGGATCGACAACGAGCTCTCGCTGGAAGAGGCATTCGGCGGCAATGCCTACATCGACGAGGGGCCGAAGGTTCCGCACACGCTGCGCGACGCGCTCGAGCTCTCCTGAATCCGGCGACCGAGCAGCCGGTGACGACGGTCCCTGGCACGTCGGCTGAGGAGACCGATGCCGCCATCGCCCGCGCCGAGGTCGCGCAGCGCACCTGGCGGTCGGTCGCGCCGGGCGATCGGGCGAGCCTGCTGCGGGCCTTCGCCGCCCAGGTGGACGCGCATGCCGAGGAGCTTGCCCGCCTCGAGGTCGCGAACTCCGGGCATCCGATCGGGGCGGCCCGCTGGGAGGCCGGCCAGGTGCGCGACGTCCTGCAGTACTACGCTGCCGCGCCCGAGCGGCTGATCGGCAAGCAGATACCCGTGGCAGGCGGGCTCAACGTGACCTTCGCCGAGCCGCTTGGCGTCGTCGGCCTGATCGTGCCGTGGAACTTCCCGATGCCGATCCTGTCCTGGGGTATGGCACCAGCGCTGGCCGCCGGTAACACGGTCGTTGCCAAGCCCGCCGAGATGACGCCGCTGACCGCGATGCGGATCGGCGAGCTGGCGCTCGAGGCCGGCCTGCCAGAGCATGTCTTCCAGGTGCTGCCTGGTAAGGGCTCGGTGGTCGGCCAGCGCCTGGTTGACCATCCGGCGGTCAGGAAGATCGTCTTCACCGGGTCAACCGAGGTCGGTCAGCAGATCATGGTGGGCTGCGCGAAGCAGGTGAAGCGGCTGACCCTGGAGCTTGGCGGCAAAAGCGCCAACATCGTCTTCGCCGACTCCGACATCGAGCGCGCCGCGGCGACTGCGCCGTACGGCGTTTTTGACAACGCGGGCCAGGACTGCTGCGCGCGGTCGCGGATCCTGGTACAGCGCTCAGTGCTCGAGGAGTTCATGGAACGGCTCGAGCCTGCCGTGGAGGGCGTCAGGGTGGGCGACCCGTCGCTGCCGGGAACCGAGATGGGCCCGCTGATCTCGGCCAGCCACCGGGCTTCCGTTGCTAAATATGTTCCAGACGATGCGCCGGTGGCATTCCGCGGCACCGCGCCGGACGGCCCAGGGTACTGGTTCGCGCCCATCGTGCTCGCGCCGATCGGCTTGACCGCGCCGGCGTATACCGAGGAGGTCTTCGGGCCGGTCGTGACCGTGACGCCATTCGAGGACGAGGCTGACGCGATCGAGATAGCCAATGACACGCCCTATGGGCTGTCGGGGTCGATCTGGACCAGCAACATCGGCCGCGCCATCCGGGTGGCGCGGGCCGTAGAGACCGGAAACCTCTCGGTCAACTCGCACTCGTCGGTGCGGTACTGGACCCCGTTCGGCGGGTTCAAGCAGTCGGGGCTCGGCAGGGAGCTTGGCCCGGACGCGCTCGACGCGTTCACCGAGACGAAGAACGTCTTCATCTCAACTCAGGAGTGAGCGGCCGCGCGGCGGGTTTCCCGACGCGCGCGCTCCAGACAAACTGATCAGGAGACGCGCAATGCAGCGCTTGCAGGACCGTGTCGCTGTCATCACAGGAGCTGGCAGCGGCATCGGATT
>WNFI01231403.1_pt1 | contig 12655 bp, 11 predicted proteins | sample 5400471 | NCBI WGS metagenome assembly WNFI01 (sample SAMN13153348, study PRJNA577476) | soil metagenome | isolation source: 100 cm saprolite on Douglas fir-dominated hillslope | place: USA:California | collected 2013-09-17
AGGGGAAATACCGGAAACTCGTGCTCGCCTTGGAGATGGAGGACGCTGCGGCTGGTCACCAGCACCTTGAGGTGGGGACACACTCGCAGGAGCTCCTCGACCTGGGGAGCGGCGTCGGCTACCTGCTCGAAGTTGTCCAGGACCAGCAGCAGGCGCTTCTCGTGCAGAGAGATATGGACGCGCTCGAACACTGATTGCTGGTCGGGTGCTGTAAGATCGAAGGCGTGAGCAATAGTAGGAATGACGAGACTGGAGTCGTGAATGGGAGCCAGGGAGAGGAAAGCGACGCCATCAGCGAAATCGCCGAGCAGCTCCGTCGCCACCTGGACGGCCAGGCGCGTCTTGCCGACTCCCCCCACGCCAATGAGGGTCAGCAGGCGGATATCCGGGCGGCGGAGCAAGGTACACACGCTGGCAGCATCCCATTCGCGCCCAACGAGTGGGGTGAGTGGGAGAGGAAAGTTGAGAGAACGTGTGTTCTCTCGGTGTGGTGCCTGGCCAGGCTGAGTTGAGAGCATCGGCATACTCAATGGCCCTCCAGATGAAGAATCATCTTCAACGTGAACAGTGCTCTCACTGCTGGACGGGATGGCCTTGCCCGCCAGTTTCGTGGCAACCGCGCGTAATCGTTCGAGCGTGAGGCTCTCTGACTTGCCTAAATAGGCTGAAGAGAGCTTGCCCCCGGCCTTGCGGTACGCTTTCCAATACCAGCCACCACGCCGATTGCCCGCTTGTTCTTTGCGGGCCGTGAAGGTACCGCTGGGGCTCGTAAAGGCGAAAGCCTCGGCCTGAGTCAGCCAGGCATACCACTCAGGTGTCCCGACGCTCAGAATAGACCCGTGTTCTTCCCGGCGATCCACCAGGAGAGTGTCGCGGACGAGAGGGATTGTCTTCGCCATGGTTCTGCTCCTCGCTACCGTCTCTGTTCGACGTCGCAGTTACCGAACAAGTATAGCAGATGTTCGGTAACTCGTCACGCTGAGTGCAAATTCCGCTTGTTCGGAGTGAGGCAGGAATGCTTATCAAGAGGGAGCTCTGGGATGCGTGGAAGCATCACTCATAAAGCCATGACAATACTGTCTGGCAGAACTACCACCCAGTGATATGAAAGCCCGCCCAATAGTAGGGATCGGCATAAGGACAATCACCGGGGACCGATTCCTCAGCGCCGAATTGAACGACCTCCTGAGCCTGGGCCGCATCAAAACGATTGGCTCGCCCGCGTACAGCGACCAGTTGACCTGCGTTTCCTGCCACGGGTGCTCCAGTGAGGAGTTCCGAGTCCTTCGCTAGATTATTGGCTGCTACTGGCTGAGGCGAGAGCGTTGCTTGCCAGAGCAGCAAGTCGCGGTTCGTGACCGTTCGTAACCACTGTTGGGCACGAGCCAGTGCTGTGGCTGGCGGCTCCGTATGCATCTGGGGAAACCACTCCAGGGCGAAGCGCACCATCAGCAGATAGGTTGCCTGGTCGTCTACCGACCATAACGAGGCCAGAATAGCAGCAGCCCCAGCTTGAAGCATTCCCGCTGCAAGGCTACGCACCTCATCACGCGCCCCTTGCAAATCGAGGATCGCGGTCTGGCATGCTGACAAGATAAGCAGCCGTAATCCTCGTAAATCGACTTGGTCACTCAACATATCGGCCAGGGTCAACTCCTCCTCGTGGGCGAGGATCAACCTGGAGCGCAAAAAGTTCCGCAGATCGAACATGCCATGACAGGATGCGTTCACAACAAGACCAGTGCGCAACGCTTCAATCAGCCAGGTCCGTGTGGCCTGCCACTGTACCCTGACATCCGCAGCGCGTGCAAGGCGCTGCCCCAGTTCTGCCAGCGTGAAAGCCTCAGCCTCACCCCAGCGGAGATTCTGTTGCGTTGGATAGGGGTTCCCAAGAGCATAAATCCCCGTGCGCGGCGAAATGATTTGCTTGTCATGCAACAGCGCACGCGCGCTCGGAGCGATGCTGGTAGGGAAAAGGTCGCCCAGCGTTTGTCCATCAGGAAAGAGAGTTCCTGCGAGCGGGAAGGCTGCGAGACGCCCGCAGGGAACGAGCGTCAGGCTGCAAACCCCTGCTTCGTGCAGCCAGCGTCTCAATGGTTGAAGCAGCGTTCTATTCAGCGCTGACTGACAGGCGTGCAGTTCCCCCTGGAGGACCGCGTGATTCAGCGTGCTTGCCAGGAGCGAACTGTGCTCCTCGCTCAACATGGTAAGCGGCTGATCAAGCAGCGGCGCCAATGGCGGGAGGGCAAGCACCAATTGTGTCGCCGCATCGATGGTGCCCGTATGCGCGTTTGCCAGACACGCAGCATGCAGCGTGTCGCCAGTCACCAGCGTGGGTAAAGCAAGGGCAGCAAAAGTGGGTGAAATCGACTTGTCTGGTTGCGCGCTCAAAGCTGCCACCGCAACCCCGCCCCAAGGGGTTGCGGCAAGATACACCAGCGCGTGCCCAGGTCCACAACCTTCGGCCGCTTGCAGAATCGTCGTCGCATCAAGGGTGTCGCGCAGAAATTCGGCAGGATCCTGGGCTACGCGAATCTCCTCAATCGCCGCCTCAAACGCTGCTCGCGCTTCCCGGTACGCTGCAGTGCGCGCCAGCATGATCTGTCGTTGACTGTTTTCATCAGGCTCTCTGGGCTGCGGAGCTTGCAAGAGTGCCTGGGCCGCGATAAAAGCCTGATGGGTCGTTCTATAGCGGATGCGGCGTTCAGGATTGCTGATGCGCTCGGGATCAGCCAGATTAAACTGGATGGCCTCAGCCAGCCCGCTGGCCCGTCCCCGCTCGATCGCGACCGCCGCCTCTGCTATTTTCCCCAGGCGAGTCAGGGCAAAGCCATCATGGATTGCAGCAGCGCGCCCTTCTTTCAGAACGGCATCGCGTCCAACTGCTCCCGCACCAAGGGCGACAAGCAGGTCTTCAGCCCTACGAGCAGCAACATAGGCGCTGTGGGCAGCCTCCCAATCTTCGCGTAACGCCTGTGTTTCGGCACAGTCCAGTTGGACCTGCCGATGTTCGATGGGGAAGGCATCCAACGTGTAGATACGCAGCGATTCTTGATGGGCTGCAACCGCGAGAGAGAGGTTCTCCTGGCGTTCCCCTTCCAGACGGATCTGGTACGTCGCGCCGAGATTGCGCTGGACCATCGCGTAATCCTGGGGCAACGCCTCCAGAGTCCAGACGCGCATCGCTTCGTGATAGCAGAGAATGGCCTGTTCCAGATTGTCGCGTCGCTCCCCTGCCAGGCGATGTTGATACGCCTCACCCAAATTATTTTGCGCCTTCGCATACTGATAGGGAAAAGCTTCCAGAGTCCAGACACGCATCGCCTCGCGATAGCAGACGATCGTTTGCTCAAGGTTATCACGCCGCTCTCCCGCCACACGGATCAGGTAGACAGCGCCCAGGTTGTTCTGGAGCATCGCATACCGAAAGGGAAAAGAAGCCAGGGTAGAGACACGCAGTCCCTCATGGCCACAGGCAATGGCCTGTTCCAGATTGTCGCGCCGCTCTCCGGCGATACGCTGCCAATAGGCAATGCATAAATTATTCTGGACCCCAGCATATTCAAAAGGCAGCGCATCCAGCGTGTAGACCTGCAAAGCCTGCTGATAATAGGTGATAGCCTGTTCCAAGTTGTCGCGCTGCTCCCCGCTGATGCGTTGTGAATAGGCAGTGGCGAGAAAATGCTGACCCTGCGCATATTCCCTGGGAAAAGCTTCTCGCGTGAAGATAGCCTCCGCCTGGCGAAAACACTCAATGGCCTGTTCCAGGTTGGCGCGCCGTTCGCCCGCGACACGCCGAACATAGGCTGATCCCAAGGTATGCAACGTTGAGGCATGCTCAAAGGGGAAAGTCTTTCCGGTACGCACTTCCAATGCCTTGCGACAACAGGTAATCGCTTGTTCCAGATTGTCCTGCCGCGCTCCCTCACTGCGGAGCTGGTAAGTTTGTCCAAGACCATGCTGAGCTTGTGCATACTCGTACGGAAAATCGGCGCGAGTAGAGACGCACAAAGCCTCATGATAACAGGCAATGGCTCGTTCAAAGTCACCACCATGCGCTCCCACAGCGCGCTCTCGATAGGCATTGCCCAATGTCACCTGCACGCCGGCGTACTGAGAGGGGTAATGGGCAAGTGTATAGAACTGCAAGGCTTCTTCACAGGCGGCAAGCGCTCTATCCACCTGTTGGATACGTTCGGCGTTGAGGTGTTCAAGGCTGGCAATCGCCAATTCGTGCTGAAAGTTCGCGCGCATTTCTTGAGAGCCTTTCGGCTCCGCGCGCATCTGAACAAGCACGTGTTGCAACAACTCAATGCGTGCGGCTGCCGTCTCATAGGGCAATCCCTGGCGCTTGATGTCGGCAAGCTGTTGTAGAACTGTTTCCAGGTCGGTGGATGGAACGAAAGAGGAAGCAGGAGGCTTCTCTGAGGAATCATCAGATGGCAGCGATTCGTGAGGATTGGAATGTCGCATGGATTGCTTCTTTCCGTGAAGAGGTATTTCCCGACACATCTCACCAGGAAACGCTCAATCACGTCTATAGTATATCATTGTAGCGGATGATTCGTATTTATTTTTCAGCAATGGTTGGGGTAAAGCGGCAACCCATTCACTCACATGCTTGTGAGTTTCCAGAAGAAGACCGGAGAGGGTATGCTTGCTAGCGAAAGGAGACGCAACGGCTATGACCATTGATGCTCTCTCCCATAGAGGGTGGAATCTCTTCGCACGTGTGCTCCAGGACATTCTCTCTGAGCACGGTTTGGGTCTTGGACACCTTGATGACCGCACGAGTATTCATCCAGAGAAGGTACGACGTCTACAACGTTCTCTCAAAATTCCCAAGAGCTTTCCTGTTTTGAATATTGATGAGATGGAACAAGTCATCGCGGTTTTCCAACTCAAACGGCAGGAAAAGACACGCCTGCGAGCAGCTCTGCTTGCCACATCAATCGAGGAAACCCTGATGGATCGCATCAATTCCGAAGATGCACTGCGGGCCGCAGAGCAAATTTTAGCGATTATTGAGCAGGCGCTAGAGGACCATATCCATGATCTGGTAGGGATCGGCGCCATTAAGGGAGAAAGTGGAATGTCGGGAGAGAGCGAGATTGATCGGAAGCTGGGAAGTGCGCTCGCCGCCATTGATCATGCCACTCTTGCCCTCCATCTGAGTCGCAACGCGGATGCTCAGGCGGAGCGAGTCGAGCGCGCACAACAAGCGCATGATGGTTTTACGTTAGCGATTGCTGAGCTTGACAAGGCAACTCCATCGCTCAAAGCGAACGATGCCTGGCACGTCTGGCATAAGGAAGCGCAAAATGGGCTGACTGCCGCGCAGAGCCGCCTTGCTTCGCTTGGGGTATAAATGGTGTGCGTTGCACCATTTCTTTTATGGTTTTATCTCAAAAGAAGGGAATGAGTATGTTCATCTTACAAATCGAGCACCCAGTTCCCAGCTTCGATGCCTGGAAGCAGGCATTTGATAGCGATCCTGTCAACCGGAAGCAGGCGGGCGGGCGCCGCTACCGAGTCTTACGTCCGATGGACAATCCAAACTACGCCATGATCGATCTCGAATTCGACAGCGTCAACGAGGCGGAAGGTCTTCTTGCTGCCATGCGCGAAGTATGGCGTCGCGTCGAGGGAACAATTATGGAGAGTCCACGAGTGCGCATCGTCGAGGCCGTAGAGAGCAAAGAACTTTAACCTGTCATAAGAAAAAAACGAGAATGAGAGGTAATCTGGGTCATCAACCCCCAGATTACTGCTCTGCTTAACTCAACCACACCACGATGTTTCTTTCCCATGAACTGTCCACGTATCGCTGTTCACACGTAGGGATTTTGTCTCATTTACCTCTTGTTTCCTACAATAACGGAGAAATCACGATGTCTCACACACATTCTCGCCGCTCGCCGGCCTTGTTTTCGCGTTCCAGGCTCGTCTTGAGCCTGGGTAGCCTCCTCCTCGTATGTTTGCTGAGTGCTTGCAGTATGGGAGGCGGCGGTACAGGAACTGCCGCGACCACTTCGGGTGCAAGTAGACCTGCGCAACAAGGGAATCAGGGTGCTCCGACAAACGCTGCACCAATCTCGTGCTCACGCGTTTCGGAAGCAACGGTCGGTCAGGCAATTGGCATACAGCTCGCTTCACCGACGGTGACAGGTCAGTTTAACACTCCTGTTGGTGATGGTATCTTCTGTATCTATAAGGATGCAGCGACCTCTCAAACGCAAGAGGTTGTCATCAGCTATTACAGCGGCTCTTCCGCCAGCGTGTCCTTTAACCAGTCACTAAAAAATATTGCGCCAGCGAATCAGCAATCCATCAGTGGCCTGGGTGACAAGGCTCTATTCGATACCCAGGAAGACGCTTTACACGTCATGAAAGGCAATCTGTACTTCATTGTTTCGCTGGTAAAGCTGAGTGAACAGGGTGCCTCCAAGTTGCTCCCCGAAGCGCGGCAGATTGCTACTAAGATCCTTGCTAACGCATAAGCTGCTCACAGAAACTGCGATGTGCTCAGTTCAAGAGCAGGTGTAGCTATTCACGTGAATTGTATACCTGCCCTTGACCCACTTCGAAAGAGAGGCTACCATGGCACAATCCATCACACATGCTTGCACAAATTGCGGAAATCCTGTCTCTAACAATACAGGCTTCTGTCCAAACTGTGGAGCGCGTGCCGGTGCTAGCAATGGCAACCCTGCCAGCTACGCTCAGACAGCGCCACCGCCGGCTTATGTGCGGCCACAGAAAAACTCGTCGGGAGGGATACCCAAGGTGATGATGATTCTTTTGATCCTTCTGATCCTTCTCGGCGCTGGTGGTTTCTTTGCCTTTCGCTATGTTACCGGCAGAAGCATTAAAGCGGCTAATACAGGCAAAAATAGTGAGATTACCCCGACCCAGGCTACGCTGAAAATGACGCCGATCAATGCAATGGTCAACTACGCGAGCGTCACTCTCACGATTATCAATGCACAGCAGGCGACGAGCTTTGCGGATGATAATGGGACATCCGCGCAGGGGGTGGTGCGCCTCAATCTTCACGCAGTCCAATCGGATGTGAATAAGGACTTTACGAGCGCTCCCGTTTTTGCCTACCCTGAGTGCTTTACCCTGTTCTTACCGGGAGGAAACAAGGTTTCCATGGGGGGATATAAAGACCTCACCGGACCTGCCCAGAAGGAAGACCGGACAACCTGGATCGATTTTCCCGCCTCCACTAGCCTGAAAGTGGACCAGATGATCCTGCAAATTGGCAAAGATACAGAAGAGCAAATCCAGGTCCCGTTAACTGGCAATGCCAATCTGAGCCAGTATCAGCCCAAACAGAATACGCCCAATCTGCGTGTAGCGTTTGGGAGCATGTTTTGGACCCTAAAAACGGTCACCTTTAAACTCAGTGATAGCGGGACGCAGGTCGAGAAAGGCAAACGCTTCCTGGTCCTCACCTTCTCACTTGATAACCCCGGCACTGACGGTTACAATGCCTTCCCGCCTGATTTCATACGCTTGCAATATGGCGGGACGACCATTGCGCTCGAGCAAGCGGTTATTGGCGATGCTGCTGCTGGTACCACAAATATTCCGGGACTAGTGTCCTTCCTGGTGCCGCAGGATACCACCACGGCTACGTTCATCCTCCTGCCAGGGCACACTCCTGGTGCAACCAATCAGGCCACGATCCCGTTTCAGATTCCCTAGACCTGTTGATGAATTCCGCTACATAAAATGGTGTTATTCTTACGGAAAAAGGAACCCAGGAGCGACCTCCTGATGACATGCTAAAGCGTCATCTCCCTCTTGGGGGAGACATTTCTGGTGATTCAGATGCCGTCGAGGCGTTTGCTACGACGGCATCTCGCGAATTGCCTCCAGATAGGCGCTCACCTGCTCATCCACCTGTTGCGGATAGGTATAGCCGAGCGCGTTGCCCACATCGGGGGTGACCTTGCGGAAGAGCGCTATCTCAGACGCGCACCGCCTCAATGATGGAATACGGTTTCAACACAGGAATAAGCCTGGTGAGCTCAAAGCCGGCACCCTTGAGGAGCGCACGGTACTCCGCTTCGGTACGTTCCTGGCCGCCCCTGGTGGCAGCGGGTGAGAATGGTGATGGCGTGCTCATCATCCCAATCATGGATCACCCGAGTAATTCTATAGTATTTCCCGTAAGAGCCTCAGCGTGCCCCGCCCTCGACACGATGCCGAATTGTGGTTCTCCGTCATCTTCCGTGCTAAGCCCATACATAGATAAAGAATGGTTCACACCGATTGGCTCCAGCAGCGAATTCCTAGACGGCGCTCTCAAAAATTGCATCTCATTGCACGGAAGATGACGGAGAACCATATTTACGGTGTTGTAGACACTCACACCTTTGTGACTGTTCAAATAGGATGAAGGGAGGATATACTTGCAGATGAAAACAGAAGTACGGGCGTAGACCGAATGGTCTAGCAGTGACTTCAGTGCGTCAAACAGGAGAATACCGCTATGGGAGAAGATCCCCGGATTAATTGGAGACAAGCAAATCCATTCGCTATTGAGATCGACTCTGAACAAGATGCTTGGCACGCGGGCAATGTGCGCGATGTCCTCGAACTCGATACCGGAGGGGTTGTTGTCGCAACTGAGAGCGGCGGAATATGGCAGATTATGCCTAATGCTGCGGCTCTGGCGTTGACCGATGCCTTAGACGATACGGATACGAATTGCTTGGCCTTCGGTCCCGACGGGCCCACGCACCTCTATGCTGGGTGCGAGGGTGGTGCTTTGTTGGAGACAGACCCATCTTCTGCCTTCCCTTTGTTCAATTGGCAACGGGTGTCAGGATTGCCAGACACCGGACAGATCTTCAAGGTCCTCGTTCTTCAAATGCGGCGCCGCATTGTCATTGCGGCCTACAAGGGCATCTTCTGGTCAGTGATCCCCGCAGCGGGAATGACAGGCTACCACTGGAAACGAGCAATCGATGATCAACCTCTCCCTGGAAAAAGTGGCTACTGGCGCATCGCACTGGGATGGACGGGAGAGGGGAATCCTCTGGGGTTCGGCCAGGACCTAAGCACGGTGACGATTGTGGCGGGTGGTATGGCGGACGATACCACTACCCATGGTCTCTTCTACGGGCAGTGGAACTCCCAAGACGATCAGGGCGATCTGATTATGAAGCGGGCTAGCCTTCACGACAAGTCCGGCGTCAACCTCGACCTGCTTATAGAGGTCAAGGGGACTTCTCACAATCTCGTTCATCTGGCTGGTGAACATGGTGGCGATCGTAACAACTGCATCGCAGTCTCGCAGTGGAACGCGGATTATGTCGGGCTGGCATGGCAGAAGGGTCCATTCACGTCCCTGGATGGAGGAAACACCTGGATGGAGGTGAAGGGCGGATCTGTCCATTTGCACGAGGATCTCCATGTTGTCTACTTTCCGCCGACCCGGCTTCTGCCCGATGGCAATCCTCGTCATCGACTCTATGTTGGCGGGGATGGAGGACTGGTATTCACCGACGATTTGGCCGCCCTCGATCGCAAGAGCTTCATTAGCATGTATAACCGCCATCTTTTGAACCTCCAGTGCTCCCAGCCGGTGCCAGGAGGTCGCGGCTTTTACGGGAGCATGGCTATCTCGAGCAAAATGCCTGGGCTTGTGAGTACCGGCCTGCAGGATCACGATAACTGCTATGCCCTGATTGGACCTAGCCCAACCCCATGGCGACACGTCGACATGAGGATGGGCGACGGCGGTAATAATGTATTCGCCGAGGAGTTTCTGGTTCGCGATATCCATGGGCAGAACCCGGACCCCCCGCTGCGCCAGTCCCACTGGTCCGGGACGGCGCTCGTCGATGACGCCATCATGCCGGTGACCATTCCAGGACCAAGCGCGACCAGTAGTGGTCTCGTTGACGCTTGGGTGAGCCCGGTGGAACACCCGCAAGGCGGTAGTCGCCCGGTCGCGCTGGCTGGGAAGAACAGTGAGGTCTATGGAGCCTTCTTCGACGCGCAGCGGCAGCACTTGGAGTGGCGCTACCTGGGCTCAGTGACGATGAGTCCGCCTGTCGACATCACCGCACTGGGCTCGAAGGACGGCAGCACTGTTTTCGTCGGAACGGCCGACGGACGCATGTTCGCCTTCGATACGGCGCTGGGCAGTGCTTCGCAACTTCCTGTGGTCCTTTCGCCTCCCTCCCCGACATCCGTCCTGAGCGGGCCGGGAACGGTGGGACGAATCACGGTGGCCGATTCTGACGTAGCTTTCGCGACGCTTAATGGTGTCAGATGGACCGGTGTCTCTCAGGACGTGAACTATGTGTTAGGCTTGAGCACTCTCCAGTGGATTATCAGTAGCGTTTCGCCCGACCAGATGTTCTATGCTGTTGAAACGGATTGGACTACCTTCCCTGCAACAGTGTTCGCCGCCACTCAGTCAAAGGTGTACGTAAGTCGCGACGCAGGGGGAACCTGGGGAAGCGCCTCGAGCGGCTTACCCAAGCATCCGCGTTGTTCGGACCTCCGGTTCGTACAGGACGAGCAAGGCACCTCTTTGTCCCTAAGCACTTGGGGAAGATCCGTTTGGATCACTCATCTAAATGGGAACTAAACGGGAACGTCGATGTCTCATTTTCTCTTAGCGAGCGTTTAGATTGCCGATGATGTGATGAGAGCTTCACAAATGAGTGAGGCATATACGTTTGGTGTGAGTTAGAAACCTCTTGAAAAAAAGGTGTCCAGGGTCTAAAGTAAGCTCAAGCAATACCATTCTCAAGGAGCTTACAATGGAAGACTTGGATACCTTTCTCACTCTACTGGAAACCGTTCATTTTCGGGTGCTGGGCTTCACTGACCCAGCAGTAATAACATTCTATGAATCATTCACAGAGTATTTGATGCGAAATATGAAGAAACGGATTTACCAGCACCCGAAAATGAATGGTCTCGGTGTGATGCTTACCATGATGTATTCACCTCAATCCTCATGGCTCACCGTTCGCTTAAATCTGGACGCAATTTCAAAATGCTGGTAAGCTGAAGGGCATGAAAGAGGCCCTGAGCATAGAGACAGAACGTATGGATGCTATTCCGTTGTTGATCACGCACATGCAGCGCATGAAACTGGTTGAGTTGCTGGACAAGCACATTCCCACCCACGGNGCGGGGAGGTGGGATGGAGGCTTTGTGCCCACCGGATCTGAGAGATGATCGACTGGCGGATGTGCTGCGGCTGCTCTCCCATGACGCGCACTGGCACGCGTTTGAGCAGGAACTGATGGGCTAATTGGTGCGAGTCTATGACTTGCAAACGCAGTGCGTGCGCATTGATACCACCACCGCCAGCAGCTATGCCGATGTCAACGAACAAGGGCTTCTGCAGTTGGGCCACAGGAAGGATCACCGCCCCGACTTGCCCCAACTCAAGCTCGTGCTTGCCAGCTTGGACCCGCTGGGGATGCCTCTTGCGACCGAAGTCTTGTCGGGCGAGCACGCAGATGATCCGTTGTATCTGCCCATGATTGCCCGTGTGCGTGAGGGACTCCAGAAGAGTGGTTTGCTGTATGTGGGGGATTGCAAAATGGCAGCAATCCAGACGCGTGCCACCATCCAAGCCCAAGGAGACTTCTACCTGTGCCCACTTTCGGCGGTGCAATTTCCCGTCGCACGCCTTGCGCAAGACATTGAAGCCCAACGCAAGCAAGGAGCCCGTTTGATACCCGTTGAGCGGCTCTCTGACGACGGAAAAATCACCTGTATTGCGGCATCGGGTATGAAACCGAAGAGACGTTGACCGTCGAGGTCAACGGAACGCCTGAGATCTGGACGGAGCGCCGCTTGTTGATCCAATCGATGGCAGCTACCCGCGCTGCTCAGGCCAGTTTGCGCGAACGTTTGCCGAAAGCCCAACACGCGCTTTCGGAAGTGGCCACCCGTCGACAGGGCAAGCCACGTTTGACGCAGCGTTTGGCGGTGGAAGAAGCCATCACCGAGATCCTTGCGCATTTTCGTGTGGAGGGCCTGGTGCGTGTGCAGGGAGAAGAACCCGTGCAAGAGCGTCCAGTACGTGCTTATCGAGGACGTTTGTCGGGCGTGCGAAAGGCGTTGACCTTTCCCATCAGCAGCCAGGAGGAGGAGACAGCTGTGGCCCAGGCCATGAGCGAGCTCGGATGGCGTGTCTATGCCACCAATCATCTGGCCACCCATCTCACGCTGGAACAAGCCGTCGAAGCCTATCGCGATGAATATCTGGTGGAACGCAACTTCGGGCGGCTCAAAGGCCGTCCCTTGTCGCTGTCACCTTTGTATGGGCAACGCGATGACCATCGGATCGGATTGGTTCGCTTGCTGACCATCGCCTTGCGCGTCATGACACTGCTGGAAGGAGTCGTCCGGCAACGTCTGAGTGAACAACAGATGGAGCTTGCGGGCCTGTTTGCTGGCAATCCCAAACGTCGCACCAGTCAACCGACCACCGAACGCCTGCTGGAAGCTTTCAGCGAAGTGACCCTGACGACTGTTCGTGCCCCTGGCTTCACACAACGTCATGTAACGCCTCTTTCTCCTCTTCAGCAGCAGATTTTGGCCCTGTTCGACTTCTCTCCAGCTGTCTATCTCCAGCTGGCGGATGATTCGTAATATCTGCCAAAAA
>WNFI01701035.1_pt1 | contig 12654 bp, 17 predicted proteins | sample 5400471 | NCBI WGS metagenome assembly WNFI01 (sample SAMN13153348, study PRJNA577476) | soil metagenome | isolation source: 100 cm saprolite on Douglas fir-dominated hillslope | place: USA:California | collected 2013-09-17
AAGCTTCTTTCCTCCATCGAGTACATCATAACCCCCTGGTGCTTTCTGGATCTAACATGCAGGGAGATGCTGATTTCGTGCCAGAGGAGGAGGATAGGCTGACTGAGCCAGTGATTGGTGCAATCGAGGACAATAGCGAGGCACCCAAGGCAAAATCCCTCGAACCAGCGCGTAACAGAAAAGTCTATAAACTTGCGGACTCTGCTGTGGCTATTCTGGGCGGCCGGTTGGCCAAGGTAAAGACACAATGGCGCTATTTGATCGCATAATAGGGATCTCACTTTCCGATTTGAATGCAAAGAGAAAAGCCGAAGCACTCGCTGCTGCCCGGGAGGGGGGAATGGAATATGGTAGGCTCAATGGAGTTTTTGCAAGTATATACATCCCGACTCAATGAACAGCTGTGTGTGCGCCAGGGAAGATGGTCATGGCAATCGTCGATCGAATGCAATTCTGATCCATGGGCCACCCATACGCCATCTTAGCACGGATAAAGTCTTTGCTTATAGTGGGCACTATGCAACAGCTGCGGAGCAAATAGAGTGGAGTAAGTGGTACCCGACTGGCACCTATCATCAAGTAGCTCATATCGTTCTATGTAGTCGACGATCAGAGTTGTGTTCTCGTTTACCCTTCTTCATCAATGGCCATGGCAGCATTCTCTACTCTGAGAAAGGTTCGAGAACCCTCCAATGCAGTAGAAGCCGCTATAGAGGGTGGTGAAGAAATGATTTTGTGCCAGCCCGTTCGTAAGTAGATCCAAGAGTCTGCTTTGTTGGTGAGCTTAATTGGACTTCTGTGAATCCTAGCGGCGTTACTCTGGCCGATGGAGGAACGGCTTGCCAAGTCATTGGGTAAATCTCAGGGACTTACAGGTCAGATCATGATGCGCTGGGCGCTCAGAACTGATCTCAAGCAGAGAGGATCTCGAAATAAAAGCGAATACTACAAGAAACACGGTGATACCGATGACACGAATCCATGGGAACGCTCTAACAAGCGGAGAAGAGAGGATGATGATAGTGCAAATGACCGTGTAATGAGAGAGCGTGAGCGTGCGGTTCTGGATGCGGAACTCGACACCTTCGCTTTGAGGGAGGGGGATGATTTCGGGATTGCTGCCACTCCTAAAGAACGAGATAGTGTGGGTTCGTTGATGAATCGGTTAGGCCCCCCTTTAGATGGCAGGAAGGTTGCACCACTACCGCGTCAGAGACGTTGGGGAGCCGGTAGCTCTAGGCATACTGGTCCAGGTTATGACCAAAGGCGTGCCCCAGATAAAGAGAGTCTGGATGCCCAACTTGATGCCTTCCTGAGAGAAAGAGAGGGAAATTGATAATAATGCGAAGACTTTCTAGTTTGTTTTCTTCTATGAATATGTACAACCAATTCCCCTTTGTTGTTACTCCCTGGATACATCAGGGTGAATGAGGGTGATGGCCAGTGATGTTGCTAGTCCTTAGAGCACCGGGTTTGGATGGATCAGACATTTTCGGAGTTCTGCGTAGTTCTCTCACTCAACTCCCATCATGAGTTATGAACGACCTGAAGGGGCGTGTCTGAACGTGTCATCCAGTTTAGGGGATGGCTCAAATGATGAAAAACTACATCCCATCACACTAGGAAGTCCTTTCATGCTCCATGACGCGTCGTTCGTGTTAAATTCGGCATCCGGTCCAAGCTTACTCCAAAGTACTCCCGCTCATAGTACTGGCCAAAAAAATACCTCCCGCAGGCGTTCCTCCGTCTTGCATCGTCTCAGAAACTCTGTCTCTTCTGTGCTCTTAGAATTCTCTCCAAATGCTTGCACTCCACCTTCACCTCCAGTGTCCCCCCAAACGTTCCTTCAGTACGCTGTTCTCCCCCTAGAATCGGATCTCTTTATTTCTGCATCAGACGAGGCTTGTCGCAATGACCATGGTACTACTGAAGAGGAACCGCGCAGATACATCGACCCAGTATACCTTCAGCGCGCGCCTCCCGATCCCTTGACGCCACCGGACTCCCCTGAGGTCTGGAGCGGAAGCCTGGTCTGGAGAGAACCTGCCCACGACTCGTCTTACGAACGACAATTCATGGCCTTGCGTGCAACACTCGATCCGTACTCTCTCAATTCGCTCGAAGGTGGTGAACCGATTGCTGATAATGACTATTCGACTCTCTCATCTGGGGAATCGTCGGATGTGATGTTTTCTGTTATTACTTCCGAGGGAATCCCTTCACAGTATATCCATGTAGAAGGAGAAGCAGGAAATGAACAAGACGATAATAGCGCCGATGATGATGCTACTATTCGATATCATGTTTCGCCTGCCGTCGAGCCTTCCAGGATGGAAGAAGATTGTAAAGGGAAGGCACCAGAGTATCCATCTCCTGGATTGGAGGTATGCTAGTGCCATTCATTAGGATTCATCATTACCCAGCAGCTGATAATCGACTCCACGCTGTGCCCCACATCTCCTTCTGGATCAAATAGAGCCACGAAATGCTCGAGGCATATGAAGAGGAATCTTATGAGGACCTAGAACGGGAATGTATCACCGCGACACTCGAAGAATCTCGGATCGAATACCGAACCAATTCCATGCAGTATGAGCCAAGCGGAGGCGAATTCTCGATGGTAAATAGTTTACACCTCTAGAGCCCCTTCGGTCATGCTCTGTACTTACTCCGAATCTGGCTCACCGTCACACGCACCTACTCGTGCACACAACCCTCATGTAGAGTTTTACCGCATTCCTTCGGATGCACGACGGGTACTACGAACGTGCATACGAAGAGTACTATTTCCATCGCTGGATAGCATGGCACCAAGAGATGAAACGAAGAAAACACAAGGCGTTAAATCGGCAGTATTTTGCTTCGCTGGCGTACGATCGTTCGCGCGCAGTGCGTTATACGAAACCGAAGATGAGGAAAAGAACACAATCCGAGTGTGGCCAAGGCTCGGTATCCGCTAATGAGGTGAGTCAATAGCCAAGCCCTGGCGGCTTACTTTTGTTTCCATTTTTTGTTACTTGTCATCATGCATGAAGGTCTGGATGGGAAAAGAGTAAGCTGATTTATCATGGCACATGTAGGTGAGAATGGAGGAACTCGAGGAGCAGCATCGATTGGCAAGGCCTGCATCTGCATTCTTTTAAATCATAGGTGTGGAGGTATACTTAGTTGACTTGAACACGCGATGGGGTACGAGCCATAATGATCCTACTGGAAAGATACAATGGTGATGAGTCAATCAGACTATAAGTAGTACACAACTGTCGCGTCCTACCTCGCTGTTAGATACTAGGAAGTAACCAATGACAAGTATGTTGAAGTTTCATCAATGCCCGCTCATAATGCCCCACCTTACTTTTGCCGCACAACATCTGTCACGTAACTTACCTTCATTCTTTGTTTCACACGGACGTGCATATATTTATATGCCCTGGTGTCCCTAGTGTACGACCTCTAATGAATAGAGCTTGTTCACTAGATTCACGACAGGTTATGAGCCCAGGCTGCCAGTGCTTCACCTGAGGACTAGCACATGCCACATAACTTGCCTTCGATAATATACATACCCTCGTCTTCACCTTATCGATTCCACCATCACCAGACAAAGTCCCTCCTTTGCACTGTATATCCACAATAGAAATGCATAAGAAAAACGACAGAAAAGTTTGCCATGGAGGGCAACTGGATGGGGTCAGAGGCAGTTAGAAAGGGAATACCATGACATCACCCCCCTTATAGGTCATGGCGGCGAAGCGGCCTTTCTAGTACAACATCAGTGCTGCAATACTGAAAGCACACAAAAGCAGGACCAGACATCCAGGCACAGCTCAAAGGGGAGTTAAGAAGGTTGTCACTCGCTGGATCGCACCGAGTGACCAAGCCGCAGTGCAGAGGCTCCTAACGGAGAACAGGATACGATCGATGTGCATTCCTAAGTGCTAGTACCGTATCATTAATCGCTGGGGATAATGTGAATTACAGCCAAGGAGTAATCATTCATTGGGGCCTAGCTATGTACATGGCCTGCAGTCCACTGTATGTCTGCGGAGACAGATTCGCTATGACGTAGCATCGCCGAGAATAGCCTCAACCCCGCTAGGTCTTGACATCGAGATTGTGGGGATTTCAATGTTGATTGAGAGGGGGTGACAAATACAAATCGCCATTCTGAGATCGGTGAAATCCGCGTCAAATAGTTTACCATCTTAGGGTTGATGTCGTGATTCGGTGATGTTGTGAATTTGAAGATGTACAGAAATCCATCAGCATGGATGAATGAGTCGAACCCCACCTGGCTCTTAGACCTGGGTATGTAGTAGGTACCATATTCCACATTCGTACTATCTCCTTCATATCCAGACATGGCCTTTGGCATAAATCGGAAACTAATCGTTTGTTGGAGAGCATTCTGGCGCAAGGATTCCAAGGAATCAGAAATGAATCCATGGCTAGAGTGCCACTGAGGCAATGTGTTCCCTTCGCTGGGCTTGTCCAACTTTACCATCGGAACAAGCTGAAGGTCAATGTTGGTCCCAAGCACATCGTGGCCGAGGGACTCGTAGATAAGACCCGGTAATACCGTCCCCTCGGGTGCAGCCTCGAAAAAGGCAAAGAGATCCAGCCGTCTCCATCGCTTTTCAAGCATCAATTTGCGAACAAGAAGATTCTTGACATTCTCGGAGATGGCCACCACCCTCGGGATTCCTTGAAAGTGTTCCATGCGAGAGATGAGAAAAATCTTATCAGAGGTGGAATCCAAGAGCAACTGGGAATCACGGTTCATTTTTTGTAGCTCGGGAAGTGTGAGGTTCGCAATGATTTGCATAAGGTCGGCCACGTAGGCACGCAGAGCCGACTCTTGCTCACAGAGGTTAATGCATATCCGAGGAGTGGGACCAAGCCAGTAGTACACGTCTTTGACGAGCCCGGAGTCGAGATTCTTAATGGAAGCGCTGTGAGAACAAAATGAAGATCTTGGACTTTAGCATGGGTTACAGAGATACTCACGCTTCGAGCATCTCCTTCTCGGTCCAAGGATCCATAATTGCCGTTGTGAGGTTCGTGGTACTGTGTAGACGGTGCCAGCGCTCGAGATTGGGAGGGGTTGTGTATATGACAAATAGCATGGTGCCGTGTGAAACGAGGCGTCCCGGAACACCCTTCCGGGACTCGTCCCAGTCAACAAGAGTCCATATGTAGGGTTTGAAGTAAGAGATGTCGACGTTCTTGGGTACCACAAAAACACCAGTATCTACGAACAGATGACACCTTTTATCACGGTACCAGATCACCGGCTGGCCCTCAGAAAGGCGTCGACGTAAAGCATAATAGATCCATACGGATTTCCCTTTTTCCAGAATGTCATGTCAGTTAGGGGTTGATGAAGCGAAAAGAGAACCTACCGATGCCTGGCTGACCAGTGATCACAACAGACGGGGCCATTTGATTGATGCGAGTGCGTTTCGTTCGCTCATAGTGATTGCTGCAATAATCGTACATCCGGATGTAATCTGAACGAATCCAGACCTTTTGGATTGGGAGATCATCAATGCCAATATCAAGGACATAACACCCGGGACCGATGTCGCCATCCACATCATCGATCATGCGATCGGAGCCATCGCACCCATGTATCGAGGCATCGAAGTCAGATTCTTGCTTTCTACGCCACTCTTTCTCCTCATCTAACATGCTCTTGCGCCAATACTTCGCATGCAGCTGGGCGAGAACCTCATGATCGGCTAGCTTAAGCCACGGACCCCACCGATCCTCATACAGCAGATTGTCGATGATGACAGATCTGGGCCCCAACCACTGTTCTTGTGGTTCCTGTTGGGCGGGAGGAGACATGTTGTGCAAATCTGATGGCAAGTAGTGAAATCCACGGAAACCATAAGTGAACTTCGACCGCACAGCATCGAGGAAAAACATCGAAGAGAGGCTGGAATCCTGACTAGGAATGCGCAATCGCAGATGGGCAACGGTGAAGGGGTCGTCCGGGTTGTGAGGACGACCCCTTCACCTTGCACAATGCCCACAAATGCGGAAATTACAGGCTAAAAATTAGAAATTTCGAAGACCGGGGCATATGCAACAATTGTAATACCACAGAATCTATGCAACACATTGTATTTAACTGCGAAGCTAATAACTGCTCCATCGCCTGGGATGTTATAAAAGAACTCTGTGCCCTAAAACACATCCAATGGCCCCAAGGTCTCGACATAACATCCATAATGGCCCTACCCCTACTAAAAATCAAGTCGGAAGACGGAAAAGTTAGAGCCGGCGCAACCCGCCTCTTCCTAATTAATAGCGGCATCCGAATGCGCCTTCCTCCTATGGAAAACCCGCTGTAAAAGACTCTTCAACGACGACCCTGAAACTCGGAACAACCCCCCCACTCCCCAGGAAACCAGACACCATACTATCGCCACCCTAAACGAAAGACTCGAACGCGACCGCATCCTCATCCGCTGGAAAAGATACCAATGCAGGGCCCTACCTGAGAAACTCGTACTAAGAACGTGGAGCGGCACCCTATCAGACGAGTCCAGCCTACCAGAAAATTGGCTTACTGTAAGGTCAACGGGGTTTTAGTGGGTATTGCCAAGCGCCTCCCTGCCGGCAACACGACCCGAGACCAATCCGGAATTGGTTGAGTCCCACACTCTCTCAGTGCGTAATGCATTTCCCCGTGGTGGTTTTTTCTGGTCACCGACACCCGCAATCGGTCAATCTCTATTTCTCCACACTAACCCCAGGGCTCTGGCCCTCTTAACTCACAACGCTTCTGCGTGCCCTCGAGGCCGTGAGTTCCACCAAAAAAAAAGAAAAAGAAAAATACGCAATTGCAATGATTGCAATAGTTACAATATGGGATCGCTTGTGTCCGAAGGCGAGTACACGATTTTTTAGCAGGAAGACAGCCCCGGCGACGCCGAGACTACCTCGATTAAAATCCAAATCATTCCAGGGATTTCCAGAAGTTGCCTGAGTATAATCGAATATTACCAGTACGTACGTGCATGTCTTCCAAACATTTCATGCATGGTACTCTCCAATAGCAGCAGCGGACCCCGACATAAGAAGTAACCGTTGTTTGGACATCCTGGCACTCAGGGCTTTTGACCTAAGCTCCAGGCCTGAATACTACTAATGATACGAATCGTTCTAAAAAGTTGAAGGTGGGTTCCTTTGGCTTTTGCGCCCAACAGAGACGTAGATAGTTCATAGTATGGGGACGAGCTCGGACTCAAGTTTCGGTGGACCACGCCAGCCGTGCAACATGTGGATGGCAGAGGTAGAACGCCAGCCACTAAACGAAGTAATAATCCCCGTTAAACAAGTGAAGACAATACAAGACAATACTTAAGGTAAGCATGACATTAAGATGTGGAGAGGATACGGGCAAGATTATCATTTGTCAGTCTTCTTTTTCTTCTTTGTTGGAACTTCGTCCTCATCGGCTCGTCGTTTTCTGGACAACTTGTCCACTTCAGTGCCATTAGTCTGTGGTTGCTGCGAGTCTGTGGCGGCGGCCTCCTTAGCAGCCTTCTTTTCCAGCTTCTTTAGGCGCTTTCTCTCCTTCGCTTTCGCGTTTCTCCTCCTTCCTTCTCCGGCGCTCCTCCTTCACGTCTGCAACGGCATCAAGAGCAGCTTGGACCGATTCCATGCTCGCCGGCAGATCGACCGAGTCGGCAGCGATGTTATACTTCCCGGCAGATCCACCATTACTGAGTTCGAACTTGGACTGCTTCCTGCCTACACCGCCTTTCCGTTGCCCTGGACCGGGATTCAAGTCGGAACGGTACTCCAGCGCGCGAAGACGACTCTCGAGTTTGGCACGATACTCAATCCCAATGGAGGGTGCCTGGGGATCAGACTTAGTGTCTGCGTCTGCAAGAGCATCGACACGGACGGAGAGAGAAGTTTTGGTTGCAAGCATGCGGGACATTTTCCCTTTTAGTTTATTTGGAGCCTGGCCAACTAGGGATGCCTGGGATTAACAGTGTCAGGACTGTGATATATTGCTTAGCAGGTACAGAATACGCACATGGTATATGAGACCATATTTAGGCGTGTCATGCTTGGTTTTAAGAGCACGGAAGAGTGCCTTTTCGGCACCGAGGATCTGCACGGTACTGGCAGGATGTTTGGCAAGGTTAGTCAGACTACCTGCGTGACTTATTAGACGGGCGCCAACCAGTTCCCCAACAAGGGCAGTGAGGTTGGGGGCAATGGCATGCATGCGGTTACGAAGGTACTCGCTCAGCTGGGAGCGGTATTCGGTGATGGAGATAACTTGATCGCAAAGATGGCAGATGTGGTCAATGTCTGCTTCCGAGATTTCACTACCCATACTAATCTCGGCTGCTGCTTTGATCGTGGCCTCGAGATCCTCGGGGAGAATGTGAGCGAGGGATGTTTTGGAAGCATTTGAGCGGATGCCTAACACAAAAAGTTAAGTGCTCCTCCAACAAATACATTCGACTGAAGCATACCCATAGTTTTGACGACCTTGGCAAACGCTAGATTATCAACAATGATCTTGCACATCTCGGGGAAATGCCACCCATACCATTCCTAAAAAGGTCGATAAAACAACAGGGAAACACAGAAGACGAGGAATGACTAACCTTCACTCGCATTGAATATATATTAATTTCCTTGTCCAAGTCGTCAAGTAAAGCGATAGCCTGAACAGCCATGGTATCGATTTTGTCCGGTGAGAACTTCACTTTGAACCTAGTAATAAGAGATTAGCGGATCTCCAATTCAGAAAACAGAGTGTGCACCGTGATAGTGAATGACTGAGACCCAAACTCATAGTGGCCATATCCTGAGGATCCAGGCCGTCCAAGAGGGATGCGAGCTGGCCACGTATGCCACGGAACAAGTCCAGTGATGTGCTATCCGAAACAACATCAATTCCGAGCTTCTTGTGTATTGAAGATGCTACAGAAGTTGGACGGTTAGCGCCAAATGCAAAGAATGTTAGAATGTGTTACCTAATGGCTTATCGACGACGGCCAGCTTCTCTTTCCCTTTTCCCTTCTTCACGACCTCCTCCGTGAGGAAGTCTTTCAGGCCTTTAGACAATTTACCTTCCTGCATTGCACTGATGTCCTCGACGGCAGTGGCTGTCGATCCGAAGCGGTGAATGGCCTTCAGCTTGACACTAACGTTTCAGAAGAGCACGACATAGAGGAAGGAACATCGTTATATTCACCAAGCCAGCATGAAAGTAGACGAGATATACTTACGCTGCGTTTGCCCGCTCAGCGGTCTCAAACTGCTTCCATAGGTCTGCACTTGAGAATTTCCCTTCATTGAACTTGAACAAACAGAACCCTAAAGCAGTCTCGAAGAGAACAAGCATGATGGGGGGATTTAGGCGCCGTTGACCTACGACTCGAAAAAAATCTAGTTCAACGTTCTTCAATTAAATCTACAAGGGTCAATTCGGCTGATCCCGTTTCTCACGATCGCCAAATAAGAAATGCCCAGAACCAATGGATTATGATACATGCCCAAGTTATTAGGTCAAGAAAAAGTTCATGGGGTTTGTTAAAAGGACAGGTCAAAATATTGACAAGTAGTGTACTCGGTAAAAGAATAAGGGTTAAATCAAGGAGACATAGATCACGTAGAGACCACGATAAAACAAGTCTTAACCAATTCCTGAGTCCTTATCGATACCTGTCAATGGAAACTGTGTGGTACTGCCGAGGAAGGTGCAGAGAATGTCCGTCTTGTGCTTTGGTCTGACGTACGCCTGAGCCTCGTCCCGCACTCCCTTGAGTGAGCTGGAGGGTCATTATATCGCTTAGTCCATACGCGGCAATACTCTCTTGAGCATCTCTGAACTCTTTCTCCTCAGCCCGCTCAAAGCGCTGCCTTTGGAGAAGCTCGGCGCGGATCTCAGCCTGACGCTGAAGCTCATAGTCTGAGTCATCACTCAAGAAGTCCGTGAAGTCTGACGAACCACCTGCTGTGCTAGACCCGCCATCATCAAAGCCATGAGAGCTCACAGACGTAACCGAGCCATCGGAGCTATCTGATGAAGAGGATGATGTCGAATGATTAAGTGGGTTGGAGGAAGAAGGATAGGTAGTGGGCGTGCTGGATGTAAGCGCCAGGCCCTGCAGAGCACGATCCAAAGCATGCACGCGTGCCAAATCCACTGAAGACAGCATGCTGCGGTCGGCAACTGCCACATCCTCATGAGGTGTACGGATAGCAGGGGGCGTTGAATTCCTATCTTGGTGCTTCACATCGGGAATAACAATAGGGACCCCAATCGACCGAGGCGATGCATTTGGCCGAAAGGATGAGCGATTACGGGGGGATGAAGATGGTTCCTCTTTGGGATAAAAGGTGCTTTGATTTTGGATGGAGATGGTGGTACGGCGTGGGGTAGATGCGTCCGGGTCGACCGGAGGCGAATAACGACGGATATTGGGGACGAAGGTGTCGCGAGGAACAACGATAGAGGATCTCTCAACGGTGACAGAGTCTGATTGAGGTGCGATGCGTTGCCGTGTGGAAACCAGTTCGTTGCATTGGCGGGCAGGAGGCGTGGTTGGCTCATCTGGAGAGCCAGAGCTGCTGTTTTTGGAATACGTAGGTGTTCTGGTGGTGCGGGGGGGGGCAGGCGCATCTTTTGAAGTTGGTGTATTGGGGCGCTCGCGCCTGACAGTCGGGATTTTATGCATTGGTCTTCACGCATGGAGGTGGAATCTCGCGAGGACTGCTGAAGAGAGCTGGATCTGGAATTGTCCTCTGAGGACAGGGCGCGGGATAACTTGTAGATGGAGCTGATGGCCGGCCAGTCAGCTTTGTCTATGTAGAGTTGGTAGTCTTGCACAGAGGGTGGACGGCCTGTTGAAGGGCAGCACAGAAAGTTAGAACGATGGTGGTCCTAAGGGGCTACAATGCCCATATGGGGAAGGATCTACGCACAGCAGCCGGGCCAGCCAGGATTGTTAAGGCGGTCTCTTTGGGTGCCATCTGGGTGCCTTTCAGCCCACTTTGATGGATGAAGGGCATGAGGCGCACACGTGGAGGTCATTAGGAGAAGTACATAACCGAATAGAATCGCACAAGTATACTCACCTTGCAGTAACCACACCCATTGAAGGTGTTTATCTCAGCGTTGCGATAGTGGATGATGTTCGCTCCCCGAGGGTGGTTCTCACGGCTCTGACAGATGCCCATCGCTTGCACATGGGGACACACCGGTCGAGGCTTTTGGTACACTGATTTCGCGACGGAGCACATTTTGCATGTTGCCGTAGTGTATTCGACGGAATCCTCAGCGTAGCACATAATAGGGAAGTACAGAGCCGATGGACGTGCTTGGGTTGCTGACGAGAAGTGAGGAGTACTTGCAGACGCTGGGTCAAGGGAGAGGAAGGAAACATGTTGCGATTCAAATCTGGCTGGGGTTTTTATACAGCCTTTACAATTATTTCACCCTTTTAGCGCGATGTAGCTGCTTGGTTTCTCGAGGCCTTATTTCCCGACGACAGCTTGGTCTGCACTGCTCTTTTCTAATCATCTTGTGGGTTTCTGAGGGTGCTTTGGTCATCAACTCGAACTACATTCCAGAACTATTCATGGCACTATCTAGATAGAACCAGTCTCCCATATCCGGCGTCAATGCAGCTAATGACGTCCATTTAATCCGGTGCGTTCAATGAAATATTAGGTCTGGGCTTAACGAGGGTTCGGAAACCCTTGACAATGGTCGCGTTTCAATCCAGTGGCGGCAACCCGCTCAAAAACCGGCTGCTCAAACTTCCAAGTGAAAGGACCAGAAGTGCACAGACCTGCGGGGATAAACCTATAGCTCCGCGACCTGAGTGTTCGCCCCTTTCGAGGCATTGTCGACGCGGTTTCCCTTTTGAGAGAAAACAAGTCACGGAAACTGCCATAGATTTCTTTCTGAGGATCACGTGCAACTGCCTGGATGATATTCACAGTGCTTTCGGGCGACGGACACTCAGCCAAGGAAAAGCCCCTAGCGTACCTGTTACAGATCGATGACGTGAGGATATTGCTCGACTGTGGCTCTCCTGAGTGGTGTCCTGAAAACAGTCATGCCGATTGGTCTTCCTATACCTCGGCGCTTAAGACGTGAGCAGTTGGTCTGACTTATTTGCTTTCTTATTGACGAACTCTCTTGAAAAAAGCGTGGCGCCATCTGTGGACCTTGTTTTGTTCTCACATGGGGATCTGGGCCATCTTGGCCTCTATGCATACGCTCATGCCAGATGGGGTCTGCATGCCCCAGCGTACGCTTCATTGCCCGTCCAAGCCCTTGGGAAACTTGCCGTATCCGAAGAGGCCGAGAACATGCGATCCGAACAGGACGTAGAGGAGCAAGCAACACCCGTTGAAATACAAGAAGCACCGTCTCACGTTGAACACGCGTCTGCAGGCAGTAACAAGCCCTTGATTCCTACCCTCAAAGAGATATCAACAGCATTTGATTCTCTTGTCACGCTCCGTTACTCTCAACCTACTCACCTTTCTGGTAAATTGTTTTTTCTACATACCTCGTTCAAATCCGACTCATCCCTGGTGTGAAGGGAAGTGTCAGGGATTAACCATCACGCCTTATGCCGCTGGCCATACCCTTGGCGGCAC
>WNFI01140114.1_pt1 | contig 12649 bp, 13 predicted proteins | sample 5400471 | NCBI WGS metagenome assembly WNFI01 (sample SAMN13153348, study PRJNA577476) | soil metagenome | isolation source: 100 cm saprolite on Douglas fir-dominated hillslope | place: USA:California | collected 2013-09-17
CACCGGTGTGGCTTTTCCTGCCCTTTCCCGGATTCAAGATGATGCCGAACGTCTTGCAAGATCTTTCCTCAGAGGCTACTCGTTGCTCGTATCCTTGACAATCCCGATCGCAATCAGTTGCGCTCTGTTTGCAGAAGAAATAGTTAGCGTTATGCTTGGCGCCAAATGGATGGAGGCAGCCCCGATTCTCAGATTGCTTGCCCCCTCGGTCTTAGTGTTCATATTGGCCAATCCGCTCTCATGGCTGGTCACCTCGACGGGGCGGATTGGTCGCGCCTTGAGCATGAGTGCGGCAACAACGCCGCTGGTGATCGCGGGGATCGCACTAGGTCTCAGCAATGGGCCTAAAGGAGTCGCCTTGGGCTACTCGCTAGCTATGGCACTCCTGATCTTCCCAATCACCGCTTGGTCTATACAAGGTACAAGGGTTTCCTGGGCGGGTCTTTGGAGTGCGATCAAACAACCGCTTTTGTCAGGTCTGCTGGCGAGTGCGATTGGCGTGATCGTGAAGGTCACTCTCGGCGGCATGTTGGCACCAATCCTGTATCTGCTGGTGGGACTTGGTCTTGTTTTAGGTGCTTACACTGCGATTCTTCTGATTCCGATGGCCCAGAGAAATCTATACGTCGACCTGTTGACGCAAGTGTTAGCTCGCCCCGACCGGTAACCATGCGTGCACCTATCTCAAGCATTGCGCAAGGCTGTGATGCGGGAATTGCCGATCTTCCGCCGGCGTACCGTAGGAAGTGAGCAGGAGGCTGCGGTGCATCATTTTGGAGTCATCGAACTTCGGTTATAGTTTGAAGAGTGGTCTCCCCATGTTAGTCCCCCCGTCTGCCCACCTGCCCCCAGGCGCTCTCGCGAGAATGTCTCAGTCGAGGTTTCTTCGAAAGTATCTGGGACGTCCATATCTTCGTATGAACATCTGGATTTGGAAGCATCTGCCCGCCTTCTTGGCCTTTTGGCGTCCAGTGCGTAGGTATGGCTGTCATTTGCAAAGTCTGATTCAACCGCGGGCTACAAGGAGACAAAGTGTAGGCACTTTCTTTTTTCGGAACCGCCCCGAACTTGAGTTGCTGATTCGCTTGCTAGATAAAAAGCTTCAGAACTCTACCGTCAAAGTGGCAGTTCTTGCTTGTAGCAAAGGCGCTGAGGTGTATTCGATTTCGTATGCAATTCGATGTGCGCGGACGGATCTGAAAGTCCGCCTTTGTGCTTTGGACATCTCGGAGGATATTTTGGAATTCGCGGAAGCGGGATTGTACTCTCTGAGTCACGACGGCTCGGGAGCTCCGAGTCGCTCTCTCGCTCTAGGTGGTGATGTAGCGACGAGCACCTCCAGAGATCAACCTTCATCGCTCTTCGAGCGCATGTCCTCCGGGGAGATGAAGGCCATGTTCGACAGGGAGGGGGACCAAGTGAGGGTCAAACCACGGTTCCGGGAGGGGATCACTTGGCTTCTTGGAGATGCTGGAGATCCTGGCTTAATCGACGCTTTGGGCCTTCAGGATATCGTCGTGGCAAATCGGTTCCTGTGCCACATGTATCCAAAACAGGCAGAAGAATGCTTGCGGAATATCGCGCGGTTGGTCAAGCCCAGCGGGTACCTGTTCGTCTCAGGTGTCGACCTCAGCGTGCGGAGCAAAGTCGCTCGTGAACTCGGCTGGAGACCGGTGATGGAGCTGATTCGCGAAATCCACGAGGGCGATCCATCGTTGCGCCGTGACTGGCCTTTGCAATACTGGGGTTTGGAGCCACTTGACCAGCGCCGAAAAGATTGGAAGATGCGGTACTCCTCGGTTTTCCAGCTCGGTCGAGCGCCCGAAGGTTAAGTAGAACCAAGTTTGAGACGCTTGCGGTGCTCTCCTGCGGCTCGGGCTTCGAATCTGCGCACGCGCAGAAAGATCGGCGAGTATAGCGGAATCCACCCCAGCCCGGCGCGCCCGCCCCAAAGGCCTTACCTGCTTGAGCGGCGGAAGCAATTACACAGTAAAATCCGGCCAAGACAAATCCTTTTCAGAGATTTCAGTCACAGGCAAGGGCCAGATAATTTTAAAACTTGGATCATCGTGGCAAATACCGCACGCTGATTGTGGTTCATAGGGTTCAGAGATGAGGTAACTCACCTCGACGTCATCGCTAAGTGTCTGAAAGCCATGAGCGAACCCTCTTGGAACATAAAGTTGATAGCCGTTGTCGGCTGATAATTCAAATGGCTCCCATTTGCGATAAGTTGGCGAATCTGGCCGGATGTCGATGATGACATCCCAGATGGCTCCCTTGATGCAGCGCACTAGTTTGGCTTCGCTGTGCGGATTGCGCTGATAATGCATACCGCGCAGAGTGCCCTTGTGGGCAGAGTAGGAGATGCTGTGCTGGGGATATAAAGTCTCAAGCCCACGGGTTCCGAATTCCCTAACGCAGAACGTGCGGGCGAAAAAACCACGTTTATCGCGGGCTGGCTCGAGTTGAACGAGCCATGCATCTCGAAGTGTGGTTGGCTGAAATTGCATCGGAGTACGTCAAGCGATGCAGCTTCCGATATCGTGATGATTCTCTGCTACCATATAGTAGCTCAGATGTCTGGTTACAACTTACTCATTGGCCGTATGTGAATGTCGGTCACCTCGGCTGTTGATGGTAGGCTGAGCGCGTTCAAGATCACTGAAGCGATATCCTCGGGCTGCAACAGGAGTTCCGGTCGGTATAGTTTTCCCTCGGCCTCGTGAATCCGCTGTTGCATTTCGCTCGCCGTCCGACCCAGATAGATGCTCAGTACCCGCACGCCGTGCGCGTTGACCTCGGCCCGCAAGCTGTTCGCGATGGCCGTCAAAGCATGTTTGGTCGAATCGTACTGCGCCGACGCCGGTTTGGCGACAATTCCGCTGCTGGAATTGATGAATACCACCTGACCGCGGCGGGCCTTCAGCATCGGCAGCAGCGCTTGTGTCAAAATGTAAGGGGCCCGCACGTTCGTTTGATAGTGTCTGTCAAATTCCGCGAGGCTCGCGTGCTCGATAAGGCCGACAGCGTATGTCGCAGCACTCTGTATGAGGATGTCAACCTGCCGCAAATCGTGAATGAGTTGCTGAGTCAGTTCGGATTGACCGGAATTGGTTGCTAGATCAGCTGAATAACAAATAGCCCGCGACCCTAAGTTGCGGGCCTCGGCGGCAACTGACTGTAATCTGTCCACCCGGCGTCCGATTAAGTGGACATTAGCTCCTGCCTTGGCGAGGGCAAGGGCCACCGCCGCGCCTACCCCGGTCCCACCCCCAGTGATAACAGCCGTTTGGCCCTCGAACACGCTCAACGGCGCCTCCTCCAGCTGGACGTATGTGACAACGGTTGCGCACTATCATGCTGCGCATGGTGTGGGGGGCCGAGCGGGCACCTTCCTCTTAATTAATTAAATAAGGCGCGGCAGAGCACGACATTTCGCACAATTCTACTGAAAGGAGTGGAGGTCAGGTCGATTGGACGTGCCGTCCGCGCGGACGTCAAGTTAATTAATTGGCGTTAGATTTAAATCAGGTCTTGGGACCTACACGTGCGAAGTGACGTCATGATCGGGCCGCGAAACCTGGTATACGGCATGAACTTTAATCGTTCGGTGTTTGAAGCACCACCGCCAACCGATATGCTCTTTATTGCCTCGAACGTAGACGCGTGTGCGCTAATCCCGAAACCGAGTGAGGTTAATAGTTGGCGGGGCTCTCGCGCGCTGCTATACAACCCGGAAAGCCACCAGTGTACGGGAGCACGTTACATCTATGAAAACGAATGGCGCATTTTCAGCCTGCTGCTACTCGACAACAGCAAACGTCGGTCCTACCTCCCACCAGGGGTCATGATTAAAGCATAAATATAAGTCTCCGCCATCGCACCAAGTTACGAAAGACTGACGCGGCCTTTCCCTTCGATGCTTTGGGTCACGGTTCGAAGTCTCTAAGTCAAATTTGTCAACCGGGCATAAGGACACAGTTACGTCTAATGAATCAGAATATTCAGAAAGGCGCGCTGTTGAACGGTAGGAGCCTTGCAGGCGGAGTTTGCAGGCTATGTCATGCCCCGCTGGCAACCAGCTTTGTCGACCTTGGTATGTCGCCTCTTTGTGAAAGCTATTTGTCTCGAGACCAGATAGATCAAATGGAGGCGTACTATCCCCTGCACGCGCTGGTCTGCAACGAATGTTTTTTGGTGCAGCTTCAGGAATACGTCAAACCTACTCTTATCTTCAGAGAATATGCATATTTTTCGTCGTACTCGACGTCTTGGGTTGAGCATGCGCGCCAGTATTGCAAAATGGTCAAGGCGCGATTCAATCTTGGCTCGAAGAGCCAGGTATTTGAGATCGCAAGCAACGACGGATATCTGCTTCAGCACTTCTTGCCGCTGGGTGTTCCCGTGACCGGGATTGAGCCGGCTGCAAATGTGGCAGAAGCCGCGCGCCAGAAGAATATTCCGACCCTCGTCGAGTTTTTCGGCCTAAAGCTCGCACAACAACTCGTGTCCGAGGGTCGCCGGGCCGACCTCATCATCGGCAACAATGTGCTGGCGCAGGTCCCCGATCTCAACGATTTCACTGCGGGAATGGTGCATCTGCTGGCCCCAAATGGTGTGATCACGCTTGAGTTCCCCCATCTTGAGCGGCTCATTGACGAGAACCAGTTCGACACCATCTATCACGAGCATTTCTCATACTTTTCGCTTATCACGATTGAGCGCCTCGCGGTCAAGCACGGCCTCAAGGTATTTGACGTCGAGCACCTCTCTACCCACGGCGGATCGTTGCGGGTTTATCTCTGCCACAGCGACTCCGCGCACGCGATATCGCCGAGCGTCACTGCGTTATTGGCTCATGAACGCAAGATCGGATTTGAGGACATTAGAAGCTACGCACCGTTTTCCGCGAGAGTTCATCGTACCAAGCGCCAGCTTTTGTCCTTCCTGATTCAATGCAAGGAGAAGGGCAGGAAGCTATGCGGATATGGCGCCCCCGGCAAGGGGAATACACTGCTCAACTACTGTGGGATCGGTACTGATTTCCTAGAGTTTACCGTCGACCGTAACCCATACAAACACGGCCGCTATACGCCCGGAATGCACATTCCAATTCTTCCAATATCTGCTATCGACGAGGCGCAGCCGGATATCCCCAGTGTTGAAGTGATAGATCCACGAGGGCTTGGGTCATGAAAGTTGTCCTGTTCTGCGGGGGGCTGGGCACCCGTATTCGCGAATACTCGGAGAGCATTCCAAAGCCGATGGTGCCGATCGGGCACCAGCCGATCTTGTGGCATGTCATGCAGTACTACAGCCGGTACGGTCATCAGGATTTCATTCTCTGCCTCGGCTACAAAGCAAACGTTATCAAGGACTATTTCTTGAACTATAGGCAGACGGCAAATAGCGACTGCGTGATCTCACAGTTCGGCAAGAGGGTCGAGATTCTGGGCGAACGGCCACCAGACTGGCGCGTTGCGCTTGTAGACACCGGAGCCTGGCGCAACATTGGGGAACGACTCGTGGCGGTCAGGCATTTGGTTCAGGACGAAGAGATCTTCCTCGCAAACTACAGCGACGGTTTGACCGACGCGCCATTGGCGGACATGATTGCTAGCTTCAAGAAGAGCGGTAAGATCGGTTGTTTTATCGCCATTCATCCGCCGATCAGCTTCCATCTTGCCGAATTTGATGAGCAAGGTTCCGTGCAACGATTGCGCTCGAGTCAACAATCCGAGATCTGGATCAACGGGGGCTATTTCATTTTCCGCAACAAAATCTTCGATTACATCCGAGAAGGCGAAGAGCTGGTGCTTGAGCCGTTCAATCGCCTGATCGAAGGCGGGCATCTCATGGCCTATAAGTATGAGGGCTTCTGGCGGGCGATGGATACTCTCAGAGATAGGCAGATGCTTGAGGACATGGTGGAGCGTGGGGAAATGCCGTGGCGTGTGCATCCGCAAGCTCGTGCCAGGGTAGCGTGATGATGAAGTTACAGCTCGCGTCGCCCGGTGACCGTTTGTCGATACTCTGTTTGGGCGCGCATTCGGATGACATTGAGATTGGGGCTGGTGCAACGCTCTTAAGCATGATGGATCGTGGTATTCGTGCCGAAGTTCACTGGTGCGTGCTGAGCGGTGCAGGCGACCGGAAAAAAGAAGCTACGGCCTCAGCGTCAGATTTTCTAGCAAAAGCAGAGAGCGCGCAAATCGAGGTGATGCCCTTTCGGGATAGTTTTTTTCCGGAGCAAAGTGAGGCAATTAAGTCGTGGTTCGAGCGGCTAAAACGCCGCACTAATCCCGATCTTATTTTCACACATCGCCGAGACGACGCACACCAGGACCATCAAGAAGTCTGCCGTCTGACGTGGAATACCTTCCGCGATCATTGCATCCTGGAGTACGAAATTCCAAAATGGGATGGAGACATACGCCAGCCGAATCTCTATATGCCTGTCTCCGCGGGCTTGCTACAGCGGAAGATTGACCTGTTGATTCTGCATTTTGGAAGCCAACGTTCCAAGCAGTGGTTCGACGCTGAGACGTTTCTTGGACTGGCGCGACTGAGGGGGATGGAATCTTGCTCGCCGGAACGGTACGCGGAAGCGTTTTTCGCCCGTAAGCTTACTTTGGTGTGACTGGCATTAGCAACGTCATAGCCATCAGAAAAGGCTTACAAAAGCAACCCGTAAGAATTGAGACACCAAACCAGGCCGGTCAATCAGGCAACGTTGTGGACCATTTTGGGCGGATTTTTACTGCTGCCTGTGGGCTCAGCCATCAAGTTCGAAATGGTCCCGCAACTTGACAAGGTCTCGATACCAAACCTCGCAGCGTTGATTGGATGCATGTTGGTCCTGAGGCGTACACCTCGTCTCTGGTATGGATTCGGATTGCCTGAAGTGCTGCTCCTGATGTGGCTCTTTGGTCCATTCATAACGTCGGAGCTCAATACCGATCCGCTCACGTACGGACCGCTCTCTTTGCCGGCCGAAAGCCAATATGATGCCTTATCTGCGGTTGTCGCCCAGTTCATTTTTATGATACCTTTCTTCCTGGGTCGCCAATTGCTGCAGAATTCGACGGACGGTGAGGATATACTACGTGCCCTCGCTATCGCGGGGTTAATTTATTCCGTTCCAATGCTTTTCGAAATCCGCGTGAGTCCTCAATTGCACACGTGGATATACGGGTATTTTCCGAATTCATTTGAGCAACAGATGCGGGACGGTGGATTTCGGCCCGTAGTATTTTTGGGACACGGGCTGATTGTGGCGTTCTTTGTAATGACGACTGCCGTTGCCGCCGCGGCGTTCTGGCGGACGCGAACCAAAATTCTGCAGCTGCCTGCCGCTGGTATTACGGCCTACTTGGGTACGCTGTTGATCCTCTGCAAGAGTATGGGATCGTTGGTCTATGGAGCGCTGTTGGTTCCGATAACGCTGTTTGTCACGCCGCGATTGCAAGTGCGTCTGGCCTTCGTGCTCGCGGCCATCGTATTTTCTTACCCGCTACTTCGAGCTGCAAACATTGTTCCTACTGCGCTAATGATAGATGCCGCACGATCGGTCTCGGAGGATCGGGCCTACTCCCTCAAAGTTCGCCTCGATCAGGAGCAGCAACTCTTGGAACACGCTTCCCGCCGCCTCATGTTCGGCTGGGGACGATTTGGACGGAATCGAGTCTACGATGTGGAAGAAGGCAAGGACCTCAGCATTACAGATGGGCATTGGATTATCACGGTGGGGGCGTACGGCCTGTTCGGTTTCGTGGCCGAATTTGGATTGCTGGCGCTGACGGTCTTCCGGGCGGCATCCGCACTGAGGTTTGCCAACCCTCCGCGCGATCGGATCTATTTGGCGGCGCTAGCGCTTATTGTAGCGATCAATATGGTCGAGCTCTTGCCGAACGCAACGCTGAGCCCGTGGACGTGGCTGCTTGCCGGCGCACTATTGGGCCGTGCACAGACCCTACGCAGTGCTCGCCTAGGGGTCTTGAATGAATTTTTCGGATTCCGAGTTCAGCGAACTCGAATCAGGTGAGCAATGGATATCGTGAGCGTATGAAACTAATCAAACCGGGAGATGCATAGTAGGTACGAGGGGCGGTCGTCAAAGCGGCCGCGGCCTGTACGCCTATTCTAGGAACATCATCTTGACCGAGAGAGGCGGCCCAATTGGCTTGACCGCAGCGTTTGCGCCTTATCATAGATTGCGCCTACCTGTGCAGGAGCTTGCGATGTCGACCGCGCATTCCACCAGCAACCCGCTGGTCACAATAGCTATCCCGACATTCAATAGAGCTTTATGGCTAAAGGATTGTGTAGTGTCGGCTCTTTCGCAAACCTATCAACACTTCGAAATCCTCGTATCGGACAATGCGTCGACCGATGAAACTGAGCAGGTGCTCAGCGAATTCTCCGATAGGCGGTTGCGGGTACTAAGGCAGAAAAGTAACATAGGCCTTTTACCGAATTGGAATGCCTGCTTGGCAGGCGCAAGGGGAGACTATGTGATTTTTCTTTCTGATGACGAGAGGCTTGCACCGTGGATGTTGGAGCGATGCATTAACTTGGTTAAAGTGCAGCCGGAAATTCCAATTGTGATAACCTTGAGCACACTGCATTCAACAGACGAAACATGGCCCGCACGCACTAGTGAATACCTCGATACGGGGATTTGGGATGGTGCTGATATTCTTTTAGAATATTTGACATACCAAATCAGTGTTCATATGTGTGGCATTATGATGCGAACCGTCGTAATACGTGCGCGGGGAGGTTTTCGGCTTGACTTTCCTCACCTAGCAGACACCGCCCTCTGGGCACCTCTTTTATTGAAAGGCAAAGCTGGCCTCGTCAACGAGGCTTGTGCAACCTGCTATAGTCATGGCGCCAGTGAGACCGCGAGATTGAGTGTCGAGCAGCTCCTTCGCGATGGATGGGAGGTGGCCAATTTGATTTCCAATTTGGCCGAACATTCCGTAAATGATTTAAAAAAGCGTCGCCGAATCTGCCTGCAATCCAGAGTGGCTTGTCTGCGTCGCGGCCTTATAATTCTTGATCTATACCGAAGGCAAGGCGGCGGACTGGTGGAAGTGCTGACCGTAGTCTGGCGCTTCCGTCACATCTTTTTGAGTAATGTCGGTATGAAGAATTTTCATTTAGGGCGGTGGCACATTGCAAACATTTTCTGTCGGAGGCAAATTGGTTGGATACGCCGATTCAAGCGATTCTGCCTGAATCAGCCCACGTGAGGGTTTATGACTGATGAAGAAGCTAATGCGAACCCGCGGAGTGCCCGGCTCATGGGGTTTCTCAAATCGCCAGCAAAGTGGTTTCATGGGCAAACAGAGGGACCTCATGGGTCAGGGCGATAGTGCCGTTGCTTTCGTTTGCGAGAGCCGAAAAGTGTAATACGCTTCATTGTGGCGCTGCGTTCAGCTGCTTCGACATGCGAATCACGTTCATTTCTCCGACAGTCAATATGGGTGGCGGCACAAGGGTTGTGGTTATCTATGCACAGCAACTGATGTGCCTGGGTCATTCGGTTCGCATCATTTCACCGCCTCCCCGCGTAACGCCGTTCGCTCAAAAGGTAAGATCGTGGTTGAAAGGCACTGGCGGGTCGGATAATGCCTCGCCGGAGTCATATCTAAATCGTAGCGGAGTTGACCATCTTGTGCTCGATCGATGGCGTCCTGTAGTCAATGATGATGTCCCGGACGCGGATGTTGTGATTGCGACTTGGTGGGAGACGGCAGAATGGGTAAGTGCGCTCGGTCCAAGCAAGGGGGCCAAAGTTTACTTTATCCAACACCATGAGATATTCCCCTACCTGCCAGTTGCGCGCTGTCATGCCACGTATCGCCTGCCATTCCACAAAATCGTGGTTGCGCAGTGGCTTAGGGAGATCATGAAGGCCCAATATGCCGACGACGTCGTGGACGTTGTCCCCAACAGCGTCGATCGGAATCAATTTTTCGCTTCCGTTCGCGGCAAGCAGTCTGTGCCGACGGTCGGTTTCCTTTATTCCACAGCCCACTTTAAAGGTTTGGACGTGTCACTGGCGGCGCTTCAGTCAGTACGCGAACATATTCCTAATTTGCGCATGATCTGCTTCGGCGCTGAGCTTCCAAGACCTGACTTGCCACTCCCCGAGGGTGCCACGTTTTTCTTTTCTCCCCCCCAGAATGAGCTCAGGAATATTTACTCGTGCTGTGACGTATGGCTTACTGCCAGCCGAAGCGAGGGTTTTAACCTTCCGGCTCTGGAAGCCATGGCTTGCCGGACTCCGGTCGTTGCAACGCGAGCGGGGTGGCCGGAAGAGGCCGTGAAGTCAGGCGTGAATGGAGTTTTGATTAATGTTGACGACCGAACTGGACTGGTTCAAGGTCTTCAATGGGTGCTCTCGCGAAGCGATCAGGATTGGCGACGCCTATCGTCAAATGCTCATGCAACGGCATCATCCGGCTCTTGGGAAGCAAGCGCAAAAATGTTCGAGAAGGCCTTGGAGCATGCTTGCTGCAGGTCGGAGCGTGGCGAGATTGCCGGCAAATCCGCCTGCCCTTTTCGCAGTAGCGCCCCTGGGGTCGGGCCAATCCAAGTGCTGAGATGGCATTAATTCAAATCGCCGAATCATCAATGCAGGAACAGACAGAATGATACTGCGGCCTCTCGATCGCGAAGCACTCCGGCAACAATATCTCCAGGCAAGTCCGTTCCCGTTCGTCAAGGTCGAGCAATTTCTCGATCCCGCTTGTGCGGCGAAGATCGCTTCCGCATTCCCATCATTCGACGAAGCGGCAGGACAGGGCAAGACCTTCAGATCGGTCAACGAACGAAAGAAAGTTCAGATCACAGACGCGAGACTCTTCCCACGACCGATTGCGCAGTTGAACCAAGCGCTTGCGTCTCCCGAGTTTCTTTCAGGTCTCTCTTATGTTACTGGCATCCCTGACCTCGTCGCCGATGAGGACCTTGTCGGAGGCGGCATTCACATTACCGGGCCGGGCGGAAGGCTCGATGTTCACGTTGACTTTAATTATATGGAGGGCCGGAAGATTCATCGCCGCCTAAATCTCTTGCTTTATCTCAATCCCATTTGGGAAGAAAAATGGGGCGGGCACATACAATTCTGGGACAGGGACGTGAAATATTGCCGAAAGGCCTTCGCGCCCGCGTTCAACCGTTGCGTGATTTTTCAAACGAGCGATATCAGTTTTCATGGCGTAACCCCAGTAACGACTTCAGCGCCATTTCCGCGCCTCTCGTTTGCTGCTTATTACTATACGTATCAGGCTCCGCCGAACTGGAAAGGCACCATTCATAGCACCATCTTCAAGGCGCGACCCGAGGAGCGGTTTCGCGGTTATGTGCTCATGCCGGCCGAACTTCTTCAGCAGCGGCTCATCACCGGTGTGCGTTCAATCAAGCGAGGGGTTAAGCAATTGATGAATGCTGTCCGCTGATCGTCGCATCCCGGTGAGATGACCCAAGCCGCCGCTCAAGCTTTCACGACCGCAGGGATCAGTGCGGACCTGCTGATTCTTGCGTACGCCTTAAAGAGGTTAGGAGTCATCAAGCTGGTGGGCGTATTGAAGTTCTGGGTGAAGCAGCCAGATTGTGAAGGCCACGTACGGGTTTCGTCGCGTAGCGAGCGATTGTCGCGGAGCTGCACGAGCGCCGAAATCTCGGAGTACGCGCCGCCATTCCGCGCGCTGCGCTTGGCTTACCTCACCACCCACTACCCCGCCGTCTCCCACACCTTCATCCGTCGCGAGCTAATCGAACTTGAGCGCCGAGGCCACCACGTCCTACGGTTGGCGATCCGCCGTGCCGCCGGACCATTACCTGACCCAGCCGACCGCGCCGAGCAATCCAAGACGCTCCATTGCTTGGCACAGCCTATCGCGCTGCTAGTTGCCGTGATCTGCTCCATGGCGTCGCGTCCTTTTCGGTTTGTGGCCGCAGCAGGCGCCGCGCTCACCCTCGCGGCGGGCCGAGCTTCAGCGTCGCCATTCACGGCCCGGGCGCGAATGCGACTGGGTGCCGGGCTCCTATTACCTGGTGCGGCGCGAGGTGATCGAGTGCGACGCGGGGATAAGGCACGAATCGGGGCGGCAGCGCGGCATGCGTGGACCGTGCTCAAGCTGTTGGTTGTAACCGGACTGGCCTCACGGGCTACGCGTTGACATGAAGTTCGGCGTCGTCGCGATCGGCCGCAATGAAGGCGAGCGCCTGAAGCGGTGCCTTGGGTCGCTGTCTGTAACCACCGCAGTCGTGTATGTCGATTCCGGCTCGACCGATGGATCAGCGCAATGGGCCCGCGACCAGGGCGTAGAGGTGATCGACCTGGACATGACTATCTCCTTCACCGCGGCCCGCGCGCGCAATGCCGGCTTTGGGCGCCTGCGGGAAATTGCTCCTGATCTTGCCTTCGTGCAGTTCGTGGATGGGGACTGTGAGCTGATCGAAGGCTGGCCCCAACATGCAGTTTCCTTGATGCAATCGCATAGAGATGTTGGCGCCGTGTGCGGGCGGCTGCGCGAGCGTTACCCCGAGCGGTCAATCTACAACTGGCTCTGCGACCGGGAATGGGATGGACCGGTAGGCGAGGTGCGGGCATGTGGCGGTATTGTGATGA
>WNFI01411877.1_pt1 | contig 12649 bp, 9 predicted proteins | sample 5400471 | NCBI WGS metagenome assembly WNFI01 (sample SAMN13153348, study PRJNA577476) | soil metagenome | isolation source: 100 cm saprolite on Douglas fir-dominated hillslope | place: USA:California | collected 2013-09-17
CAAGGAGCCGGGAAGCGTCGGTGAACCGCTTTACCTCGACGTGGTCACGGCCATCCACGAAGGCCACACCCGCTACTCCCACCTGCTGCAGACGTTCCCGAAGATCATAGGCGGACGCTACGGGTTATCGTCGAAAGAATTTACACCGGCCATGGTCCAGGGTGTTTTCGCGGAGCTGGAAAAGGAAAAAAGCCGCAACCACTTTACCGTCGGAATCCATGACGACGTGACTCATACCAGCATTGATTTTGATCCCGCATTCTCCACCGAAGAGGCGGACACAGTCCGGGCGCTCTTCTATGGCCTGGGCGCCGACGGCACGGTGGGCGCGAACAAAAATTCCATCAAAATCATTGGCGAAGATACGGACCACTACGCCCAGGGCTATTTTGTTTACGATTCCAGAAAGTCCGGCTCGCTCACTATTTCTCATTTGCGCTTCGGCCCCAAACCCATCCGCTGCAGTTACCTGATTACACGGGCGAACTTTGTTGCCTGCCACCAGTTCTCGTTTCTGGAGCGGCTCAACGTCCTGAAGTATGCGGAGCAGGGCGCTACCTTCCTTCTGAACAGTCCCTTCAGCCCGGACCAGGTATGGGACCATCTGCCGCGTACCATACAGCAGGAGATCGTCAGCAAGGAACTGAAGTTCTACGTGATTGACGGATATGAGGTCGCACGCGAAACCGGAATGGGCGGCAGGATCAATACCATCATGCAGACCTGCTTCTTCGCCATCAGCAACGTGCTCCCACGCGAACAGGCCATTGCTGCCATCAAGAAGGCGATCAAGAAAGCCTACGGAAAGCGCGGAGAAGTTGTGGTCCAGAAAAATTTTGAAGCTGTGGATAAGACGCTGGAGAGACTCTTCCAGGTAAGAGTACCGAGCGAAAGCGCTAGTAAGTTTGATCTGCGTCCGCCAGTGCCCGATCAAGCGCCGGAATTTGTGCGCAACGTTTTAGGTCCGATGATTCAGGGCAACGGCGATCTGCTGCCGGTGAGCATGCTTCCTATCGACGGGACCTATCCCAGCGGCACGGCGCAATGGGAGAAGCGCAACATAGCCTGGGAGATTCCGGAGTGGGACACGGAGCTCTGCATACAATGCGGCAAGTGCGTGCTGGTATGTCCTCACGCCGTGATCCGGGCCAAGATTTATGAATCGGACAAGCTGAAAGATGCGCCGGAGGGTTTCCTCTCCGCTCCCGCCCGCTGGAAAGATATGGGCCACTTGAAATACACCCTGCAGGTCGCTCCGGAGGATTGCACCGGATGCACGCTCTGCGTTGAGGTGTGCCCGGCAAAGAGCAAGACTGATCCTAATCACCGCGCGGTCAACATGGTCCCGCAATTGATGATCCGCGAGCGCGAAGTGAAGAACTGGGAGTTTTTTCTGGGGTTACCCGAGTCTGACCGGGAAAAACTCTCGCTCGGCCACGTAAAGGACGTCCAACTGCTTCAGCCTCTCTTCGAATTTTCCGGCGCATGCTCCGGCTGCGGTGAGACGCCATATATCAAGCTCATGTCGCAACTCTTCGGCGACCGGACCATCGTCAGCAACGCGACGGGGTGCTCGTCCATCTTTGGCGGGAACCTGCCCACGACTCCGTACACGAAAAATAAGCAAGGACGCGGGCCGGCATGGTCCAATTCGCTGTTTGAAGACAACGCCGAGTTTGGCCTGGGCATTCGTCTCGCGCAGGAAAAGCAGACGGATTATGCGCATGCATTGTTGCATCGGCTGGTCCAGGTAGCGGGCGAGGAGCTTGTCCGCGAGATTCTGGAAGCTGACCAGTCCAACGAGAGAGGCATTCACAAGCAGCGTGACCGCGTCGCGCGACTGAAACAGAAGCTCCAGGGAGTGGACGCGGCAGATGTCCGGGAACTGCTGGTCGTGGCCGATAGCCTGGTCAAGCGCGCCGTATGGATCGTCGGCGGTGACGGCTGGGCTTACGATATCGGTTTCGGCGGCCTGGACCACGTGCTGGCTTCGGGCAAGAACGTCAATATTCTGGTGCTCGATACCGAGGTTTACTCCAACACTGGCGCTCAAATGTCGAAGTCCACTCCGCGTGCCGCGGTCGCCAAATTTGCCGCCGGTGGCAAAGCCACCGCCAAGAAAGACCTGGCTTTGATGGCCATGGACTACGGCAACGTCTACGTGGCGCGCATAGCCATGGGCGCCGGGGACACGCAGACACTCAAAGCATTTCTGGAAGCGGAGGCGTACGAAGGAACGTCGCTGATCATTGCTTACGCGCACTGCATCGCGCATGGGATAGATATTTCACTCGGATTGACGCAGCAGAAGCTGGCCGTGCAGTCAGGGCATTGGCCGCTCTTCCGCTTCAATCCCAAATTGGGCGCGGAAGGCAAGAACCCGCTGCAGCTCGATTCCAACCCGCCGTCGATTCCGCTGGAAAACTACCTCTATAATGAGACACGATATACCGCTCTCCAGCAAAGCCATCCTGAAGCAGCCCGGAAGCTGCTGGAAGAGGCCCAGCACGACGTGATGGCCCGCTGGAAGCTATATGAGAACCGGGCGAACATGGCGGCGGAAGGCGTTGTCACGAAATAACTGAAGCCGGTTAATTGTCAATTGCCAATTGCTGCATCCAAGGAGCGCCGATTGAAAACGGTATTCGTAGTGGGAGCAGGCCCGGCTGGCTTGTTCGCGGCACAAAAGATCGCGCAGGGCGGACATGAAGTGATCGTCCTGAATCGTGATATCAAGCCCGGAGGCCTGGCCGAGTACGGCATCTATCCGACGAAGGACAAGATGAAGACCGGCCTGCGCAAGCAGTTTGCCAAGGTCCTGAGTTTGCCCAACGTGCACTATCTGGGCCATGTCTCCGTAAGCAATCAGGCCGAGCTCAGCATTCCCGAGCTGCGGGATTTTTCGCCCTCGGCCGTGGTCTTCGCGGTCGGCGCGCAAGGGACCAAGAAACTCGGCCTTCCCGGCGAGAACGCGCGCGGTGTCTATGCCGCCAAAGATTACGTCTACCATTACAATCAGCTTCCACCATTCGCTGCGCAGGATTTTTCTGTGGGGAAGCGCGTGGCGATCGTGGGCATGGGCAACGTCATGGTGGATATTGCACACTGGCTCCTGGTGGACGATCCCCGGAAGCAGGCGGAAGAGGTCATTGTGGTCGCCCGCCGCGGACCGTTTGAAGCCAAGTTCGACCTGAAAGAGTTTGTCTACATTGAGAATTATCTCGACCGCGACGCCTTTCGCGACGAACTGAAACGAATCCAACCGAGACTCAATGCCGTCGGGCAGGACTGCGCCAAAGTCGCGGAAGATACTTTCCCCATTCTGAACAAACCGTTGCAGCAGGCCGAAGGCGGGAAGCTGCGGTTCCGCTTCTTGTCGTCGCCGCAAGCCATCCACGCAGACGCCAGTGGACGCATTGACCGCCTCACTGTCACCGACAATGTTCTCTTCGAGCGCGACGGCAACATCTCATGCAAAGCCATCGAGACCACGGCCGTTCTCGATGTGGACACGATGATCTTCGCCATCGGCGACGTGGCCGATCCTGCCGTTGGCCTGCCCTACAATCGCGATAGCTATGTGACCAATCCGGACACCGTTGATCCCAAGCGCGCTGCCTATGAGATCTTCGACCCGCAGGGCAGCAAGGTTGTTGAAGGAATGTACGCCGTCGGCTGGGCGCGGAAAGCCAGCGAAGGCCTGGTCGGAATCGCGCGTCATGATGCGGAAGTCGGTGCTGTGCATGTCTTGAAATATCTTGAGTCGGCGCCTGAGCGTACCGGAATCTCCGCCCAGGAACTGATCAAGCGGCTGCAACAAAAAGGCGCGCGCGTGGTCAGCAAGGGCGATCTCGACTATCTTGCCCGCGCCGAAGAGCAGGAAGCCCAGGCCCGCGGAGTTCCATGGTTTAAGTTCTCTGAAGATGAGGCAATGCTGCGGGCGATTGAAGCGCACAAAGCCAAAGTGGCCGTAGGGTAAACTCACCGCAGATGGTGAAACACCTCTACGCGTCCAAAAAGTCCAGTCTGCTTCTGATTGCGGCGCTGCTCTTTGCGTCGTTGATCCCGAGTCTTGGCGCGCAAGCCAAACCGCTCTGGCCCGGCGCGCGCTATACCGATCAGGACCGCGAGCAGGCCCTCGAACGCGGTCTACAGTTCATCGGGAAGATTGCCTCTGATCCCAAGTACTTCGAGCGCCAGGGATACGACCTGCTCTGGTGCTTTTACACCATCTCAACTACGGCCAGGAGTGACAAGCTGCGGGCCATGGCGCGCGAGATGGGCGTGGAGCGCGCGCGGCAGTGGCGACACGACCATCCGCAGGTGCCGACCGGCGATCCGGAGGAACTAGCCGCCTTCGTTTCCGGAGAAAAGTCTGTCGACCTGTTGCTCGGCGACAGTGATCCCGCGATCAAACATCAGACTCAGGAAGCCGCAAATCGTTTCTCGGCGTTGGATTTTTTGGGGTTCGATCCCAGCCTAGAGCCACCGCCTTCCAGCATTCCAATATCGTGTGATGGCTGCAGCCGCCGAGAGGCGCGTTATGCGCCATGCCCGAAATGCACCAGCAAAGACTTTCGCAGCAAATACGACGTCTGGCTCGATGCCCTGATCACGACTTATTCCGGTGATCTGTACGGCGTGCGACTGGGCGCAAGCTATGACGACGTGCTGCAATGGATCTCAGCCATGCGTCCGTATCCGCGGGCCGCGAAAATTGACGAAGACCACTTTGACGATGTGATCTACGCCATTACGCACGTCGTTTACACGCTGGACGACTATGGAACATACACTCTCTCGCCCCAATCGCTCAGCCGGGAGCATGCATACCTGAAACGCAATCTCCGGCAAGCCATTCGCTATAACGATGGCGAACTGCTGGGCGAGTTTCTGGATACTCTGCGCGCCTTCGGCCACGATGAGAGCGATTCCGACATGCAGGCTGCCATCGACTACCTTCTTTCTCACCAAAATCCCGACGGGAGCTGGGGCGACCCGCAGGAAGAGGACGTTTATACGCGCTATCACGCGACCTGGACGGCGATCGATGGCTTGCGCGAGTACGCGTTCCAAAAGCAACGTACAGTGTTTCCCGCGGTGCTGCATGGTTCCAACGGAAAATCTCAACGCAGAGGAACGGAGTAAACGGAGGATTTGTAACTGCAAAATCGGCTAATCGGTAATTGAACATCTGAGCACGGTCCTCAATTTTGGGAATTACGGCGATTTTGGCAATTCTGGCAATCTCCAGTCCTCCGTGTCCTTTGTTCCTCTGTGTTGAGGTTTTGATCCTCGGCACTTCGATATTATGTAAGTCATGGAATACGTCAATCTCGGAACAACTGGGCTGAAAGTTTCGCGGCTTTGCCTCGGCACCATGACTTATGGCTCCAAGAAGTGGCGCGAGTGGGTGCTGGAGGAAGATGCAGGCCGTCCCTTCATCCTGCGTGCTCTGGAACTGGGTATCAATTTTTTTGACACGGCCGACATGTACTCGGTCGGCGTGAGCGAGCAGATTCTGGGCCGCGCGCTCAAAGAGTCCGGACAGCCGCGCGAAACGCTGGTCATCGCCACCAAGGTTTTCTTTCCCATGGGCAACGATCCCAACCAGCGCAGCCTCTCGCGTAAACACATCATGCACGCCATTGACGCCAGTCTTTCCCGCCTGCAAACGGATTACGTCGACCTCTATCAGATCCACCGCTTCGACCACGCGACCCCGATCGAAGAAACCATGGACGCGCTGACCGACGTAGTTAAGTCCGGCAAGGCGCGCTATATCGGCGCGTCCTCCATGTTTGCCTGGCAGTTTGCGCGGATGATTTACGCCGCGGAGCGTCACGGCTTCGAGCGTTTTGTCACCATGCAGAACCATTACAACCTCATGTACCGCGAAGAAGAGCGGGAGATGATTCCTTTCTGCCGCGCGGAAGGCATCGGCGTGCTGCCGTGGAGTCCGCTGGCTCGGGGCCTGCTCGCGGGCAGCCGCAAAGCCGGGACCCAGCGCTCCCAGCAGGATGATTACGCGCACCAGATGTACACCATCGACGCCGACAACCGGGTGGTGGAAGCCGTGGCCCAGGTTGCGGTCAAGCGCGGCATTCCGCCGGCCCAGGTTGCACTGGCGTGGCTGCTGCATAAGCCCGCGGTCACCGCTCCCATCATCGGCGCCAGCAAGCCGCATCATCTGGAAGACGCGGTGGCGGCGCTCGGCGTGAAACTCACGGAAGAGGAGATCACTGCGCTCGAATCCGTGTATGTTCCTCATCCTGTCCTCGGACACCACTGAGCAACTCTGGCCCGATGCAACTCGCCTGCGGTGAATCGAATCTCATCAGGAAACACCGAGGTAAATCAGGATGCGACTCAAACATTTATGCGCACTTGTGTTCGCGCTTCTACTTGCATTCGGGGTGATGGCCCAGCCATCGGTCCAGGACGCGAAGCAGGACATGAAAGACGCCGCCCGTGACACCAAGAACGCTACCAAGAAGGCCGGCCGCAAGATAAAACACGGTACCAAGAAAGTAGTCAACAAATCAGCCCACGGCGTACGTAAGGGCGCCGGCAAAGTCGAAGACAAGACCAGCCCTCCGCAGTAGAGCAAATATTTTTGACCAAGCAGGGGTCTAATAATCTTTCCTGCGTGGTTTTTCGCCGCGGCTGGGTTATGCTTGCCCACAGATGCTTCATTCCCGTGCCCGAGAACGCAGCGCCGCTGCCATGGCGGAATTGGACGCCCTGCGTGAAACTTTTCGCGCCGAGATTGCAACTGCGGAACGGCCCGCGGTGTTTTCGTCCCGGACCGGCGTAGTGCTTTCCGGAGGCGGAGCGCGCGGCGCGTACGAAGCCGGCGTGCTCATGGCTTTCCAGGATGCACAGGTTCCAACTCATATCCTGGCAGCGACATCCATTGGCAGCATCAATGCTGCCTCGTATGCCGCGCATTCCGAAGGCCTGGTGGGCAAGGCCGAGACCCTGGTCAAGTCGTGGATGGAGTTGACTCCAGCCACTCTTGGCATTGACTGGTCGCGCTACATCTTTCTTCTCGCCGGGCTCGTCGCCGCTTCGGCCGGGCTGGGGAACCTGGTGCGTGAGTGGCTGGAAGAGCATGGCATTTATCTGCACGCACATCACCCAAAGCTCACCTGGTTCGCGCTCGCAGCGGCCGGCGTCGCCGTCCTGTTCTTCTCCGACAAGCTTTCTTACATGGGCCACCTCGCGCTGAACCTTCTGCGCGGACGCCCGTGGGCGCCTGACCGGCATAAGGCGTGGGTGTCCCTCGGTGCGAACCTGCTGGTCTGGGGATTCGTGGTGCTGGTCCTGAACTTCACCCACGTCCACATTCCGATGACGGGACGGCCTTACATCGTTGACCTGAGCGCGCCGGGTCCGGCCATTCTGATCATTTTTATCGGATGGCTCGCGTTCCGCATGCTGCGCGAGCCTTTGAGCCGTCTCAGTCATCGCTTTCTCCGATTGCCTCTGCGCACTGGCCTTTTTCCCAACTTCGAGCGCATACGCTTTCTCCGCGCGCGGATTCCCGAAGAGGGTCTGCGCGCGTCGCAGATCCGCGTGGTCATGACCGCCACTGACCTGAACCACGGCGTGGCGAGATTTTTCTCCAACACTCCGGTTGACGTCCTGGCCAGCGATCCAGGCGCCCAGGAAGACTTCATCCTGCGCGAGTGCGAGCAGCCACCGGACCTGGTACAGGCTGCCGTCGCGTCGTCATCGTATACCTTTGCCTACGAAGCGGTCCCCATGGACGGACGCCTGTGGACTGACGGCGGAGTCATGACCAACCAGCCGATCCTCCCCGCATTGCGATTGGGCGCCGACGTGCTTTTTCTGGTGATGTTGTCCCCGCTGCAAGGCACGGACCAGGCGGGAGAGATCAAAACGTTTCTTGATGTCGGCGTACAAACCGCGGACATTATGGTCTCCAAAAACTTCAAGTCCGATATAGCAATGCTGAACAGCATCAATCGTCTGTGCTCGGCCTACGCGAGCGAACTGGGCGTAAAGCCGGAACAGATCGAACTGGAGATCGGCCCGGGACGCTACCGCTACGTCAAGTCCTTCAGCATCGCGCCGCAAGAGCCGCTGCCCGCGATGGCATTGGATTTCAACGCCGAGATCATTGGTCCCATCATCGTGCATGGTTATCGCGATGCCACGCTCATATTGTGTGAGTTTCTGCAATATGAATCTACAAGGCCGACCCGCGAATCCAGGCGAACAGTGCACCTCGCGGCTGAGCGGACCGAAGGAAATTTCCATACGACAGCCAGAGGGCGGATCGGGTAATTGAGTAGTTTGGTAATTGGGTAATTGAACTGCGGAACTTGGCAGCTTCTGCATTTCCGATTACCCAATTACCAAATTACCCATTTACCCAACTCTTCTTCACCCAATTTTCCTCCTCGCGCTCCGTACTCGATCCAGACTTACCATGGCCGTCACCCAGACCGCGGCCGCGAGATATCCCGCCAAAACATCGCTGGGATAGTGGACACCCAAATAAATGCGCGACAGCCCGATCATGCCAATCAGCGCAGCCGCGGCGCACCAGATGGCAATCTTCAGCGGCCACGACTTGACCCGTGCGATCAGTAATCCGGCGAGCACGCCGTAGATGCAGAACGAGAAGAGCGAGTGTCCGCTGGGGAAGCTCCACGAATGCGGTGCAGCGCCAAAAAATGGAATTGGACGCGGACGATGAAAGGCGTACTTCAACGCCAGATCAAGCACCAGCGCTCCGCCCATGGTCACAAGCAGCCAGGTAAGTCCGCGCCGCCAGCGCCGCTTCCAGAAGATCAGTAATGCGACAACAAAGGCCGCGACCAGCACGTAAGAGCCGATGAAAGAGAACACCTTCATCGTCATCGTCATGCCGGGCGAAGCAAAGCCATGCACCCATTCGCGAACTGCCAGGTCGAAGCGGACCGTCGAACCCTCGGTCATCTCCTCCGCTATCCAGGCAAACAACAACACACAGGCGACGGACGCAGCAAGGCTCACGAGCACCGCGACTTCAAGAAACACGCTGGCTTTCGGCGCGGGCTCGGGTCCGGTTAGCTGGATCGGTTCTGTCATGACGAGAAATTCAACGAGCTTATTGGGTAAGTGGGTAAATTGGTGATTGCGAAATTGGCTGCACGATTTTCAATTACCCATTTACCAAATTACCCACTTACCCAATCTCCGTGTCGATCAGCGAATCGAGCTTTGCCAGCAACGCCCCATTGCCTTCCCGCGGATACGATTTCAAGTTGTCCTCGTATACGGCGAGATTGAAGAGAAACGAATCCACGTGCTCTTTCTTCAAGTCTTTCCAATAGGCGCCGTAGCCGCTCTTTTCCAGATGATACGCATTGAGGATCTGCTCAAACTGGTGCTTCACCGGAACAGCAAGATAAGGCTTGCCCAGATACAGAGCTTCACTGACCAGCGAAAAGCCGGCGTTGGCGATGATGGCTTTGCATCCGGCCAGATCGCGCAGAAATTCGTCCATGCCCGGCTTCTTGAAGAGAATGTTTCCTTGCTGGCCTTCCTGCCCAAACCCATAAGCAATGAACTTGCACCGCACCTTGCCCAGCAACTTGATCAGGTCCGCCGATGGGGAAGTGACATACACAAGCACGTGCTCGCCCTGAGATGGTTTAGTTGCCAGGACCTCACGGCGCACGATCGGCGGAAAGACAAACGTATTGCGGCGGCGCGGGCGCGCCGGCAGAAACGACGTCACAAGATAAACGTCAGCGCGCGGAGTCATCAGGCGCGTGACCAGCTTGGTTGCAGCCATGTCGCGGCGATCGGTGTGCGGTCGTGGAATATCTGTATTCGTCAGCCCATGCTGGTTGTCAATCGAGATGATAGGCAGCCGCTTCCTGTGGCCTACATGGCAGGAGAGCGGCTCGAAGTCGGTGATGACCACTTCGGTCTTCCATTCTTCCGTGAGCCTGGCCAGGCGGCGAATGCTGCGCGCGGCACGCGGAGCAGTGATCAGGTTCTTGGCCAATGTCCGCTGATAGCGTACGCGGTTGTTGACGTAGGCAAAGCGGAAGCCGTGGATCTCGGTCACGTCAAAATCCGCGCTCAGGTTGCGCAATCCGCGGTCAAATGAGACGACGTGCAAATTGTGTCCCTGGTCGCGCAGATGCGAGAGCACTTCTTTGGCTCGGGTCGAGTGGCCTGCGCCCTCGCCGTTGACTCCGTAGAGAATGTTGGCCATGGAGAATGAAAGTATATATTCCAGCCCTGATTTCTTATGCGGGCGCGTCGCTGGGCTCCCAGACGCCTTCAAAGTCCACGAAATAAGTCCGCACGGACAATTCCGGGATCGCCGTCTTCAATACGGCGGCAGCGCGCTCTAATTCGGCTTTCAGGTGCTGGCGCTCTTGCTCGGGATCATCTTTGAACGCGGCCAGTCCGCCGTAAGCGCCGCAATCGGAATGGACCATCAGCAGCACGTTGTCCGTGCCATGCAGGCGCATGGACCAGCGAAGCTGCTCCAGGATGAACTGGCGGTCGCTCTCCTTGTCCGGATGGGCCAGGGATTTCGCTCCGCCAGCCACGCGAATAGGATCAGACCGCTCCACGCTCAGGCGCTTCAGAAGCTTGCGCAGCGCCATTTCAAAGCGATGGTCATAACACCACACCACTGCGGCGTCACACTTGTATCGCTCGCGAGGTGAGGGAAAGTGGAGGACCTTGCGCATAGTCGAATCGAAAGCGGTGCACAGGACTCTACGGGAAACCAGCGCCTGGGCGAAGGCTTCCATTCAGCTTTTTGTGGGGCCGGTCAGCGTTTGGTTTGACTTCCGCTGGATACACCTGCAGGGTTGGCCATATCGGCTTTTGTGTCGAGCGTAGCCAGGTCCTTTTCGTGGTCGGGGCCGAGGCCCAGCTTGATCAGCGCGCGGGAATCAGGAGTGACTTTTGTTTGCCATCCGTTATCACCCTGGAACCTGGACATGGCTTGCTGCGTGCGCGAGTCCCAATCGCCGGTCGGTGTGCCGGTAAGATACTTTTCCCGGATCAGGGCCTGCTGGATTTCGAGCGCGCGGTCGTTCTTGATTTCCTGCTGTCCGTGGCGCTTCCAGGCGCCGCGCCGTGCGTGGCGGCGCGAAGACTTGCCGTGGCTCGTCTTGGAGACTTTTTTGACCGAGCCGGACTTGGTGGTGGAGTGTTTCGCGTGCTGTGTTTTGGGAGCCGCCAGACTTACTCCCGCAAAAAGAACCAGAACAGCGCCGATTTTAAATAATTGACTCATGTGCAAAACCAATTACCTCAATGACTTATGGCCTTTGCGCGCGACTATCATGCCACGATTGGATGCGGCTGCGCCAGCAATATGTTTGCTCCTGGATCACGGAAGTGTACCAGAAGATAACACCTTTGGGTCCTGCGCCACATCCCCTAAGGGGAAAAACTGCCGATATTTCCGTTAAAACCGGAGTTTTGCGGGCTACGGAAGCGTTCCCGACAAAAACACCGTATTTGCATTGGGCCCGCGGCCTAGCCGAACCAGGAAGGCCACATCCTGCCCGCTCTTGAGTTGGGCAGTGACTTTCTTGAACTCGTCCTCGTTGTTTACTGACTGGCGGTTTACCTGCAAAATCACCATATTGGGTTGGAAATTAAGGTCTTCGGCAAAAGACCCAGGCTTAACGTCAGTCACGACCACGCCTTTGCCTTCCGGAGTGCCAAAGCGCTCCGACTGTTCGGGGGTAATCGCGTGGACGGTCAGCCCGAGCTTGGAGGGCTTGATCTGTCCTTGATCGCTCGCGGGCGACGCGTCTTCTGAGCCGGCATCATCCACCAGCTTGTTGCGGTCAATCACGCCGACGCTGGCTTCTTTTTCCTTGCCGTCGCGGACGTAAGTAAGCTGAACTTTGCTGCCGGGTCTTGTGGCCGAGATGATATTCACCAGTTCGTCGCCGTTTTTCACCGCTTTGCCGTTGACCGCCGTAATGGTGTCCCCGGTCTGCAAGCCGGCTTTTTCCGCAGGCGTTCCCGGACTCACGCTGGCAATGGTTACCCCGGCTTTTACGCCATAAACGCGTGCCAACGCCGGGCTGGGCGATCCACTGAATCCAATGCCGATGGAGCCGCGGGCCACGCGATGGTCAGGGCCGGTCAACTGTTCGTAAACTTCGCGTACCGTGTTCGAAGGCATGGCAAAGCCCACACCCTGATAGCCAAATGATTGCGTGAAAATCGCCGTGTTGATGCCAATGACTTCACCCGACATGTTGACCAGCGGCCCGCCAGAGTTGCCGGGATTGATGGCTGCGTCCGTTTGTATGAAGGACTGGAACTGGCGTCCGCCGGGCAGATTGCGGCCCTTGGCGGAGACGATGCCGGCAGTGACCGTTTGCTCAAGATCGAAAGGACTGCCGATAGCCAGCACCCAGTCGCCCACGCCCATCTTTTCCGAGTCTCCGAGCCGCGCGGGGGTGAGCGTGTGGTCTTTGGGAGGGTCAATTTTGATTACGGCAAGGTCGGTCTCTTTGTCCGAGCCAATGAGTTTGGCGTCATGGAGCACGCCCGGCGGATCGTCATTGAGCTTTACCCGGATGCGGTCCGCGCCGTCCACCACGTGGAAGTTGGTGACAATGTAGCCATTCGAATTCAGGAT
>WNFI01043034.1_pt1 | contig 12645 bp, 9 predicted proteins | sample 5400471 | NCBI WGS metagenome assembly WNFI01 (sample SAMN13153348, study PRJNA577476) | soil metagenome | isolation source: 100 cm saprolite on Douglas fir-dominated hillslope | place: USA:California | collected 2013-09-17
CGACCCGATCGACAAGGACATGTACCACCTGCCGCCGGAAGAGGCGGCCAAGGTGCCGCATGTGTGCGCCTCGCTGGAGCAGGCGCTCGACTGCCTGCGCGCCGACCACGCCTTCCTCACCAAGGGGGGGGTTTTCGACGACGATTTCCTCGAGTCCTACATCACGCTCAAGGAAGACGAGATCACCCGCTTCCGCATGACGACGCACCCCGTCGAGTTCGACATGTACTACGCTTCGTAGACTTGTCGCGATTTAGGTGGCGGGAAAGGGCGGGTTATACCCGCCCTTTTCTTTTGGGCTAGACTCTTGTTTCATGCGCCGCCTTAGGGCATTGATTTGCTTGATTTTCGGCCTGGTATTGCTGCCGGGCTTGGCGGTGCACGCCCAGGTCACGGAAATCTACAAATGCCTCGATGGCGGCGGCAGACCGCTCTATACCAGCGACAAGAAAGACACCGCCGGCAAGAAATGCGAGCTCGTGTCCCGCGAAATAAACGTGGTGCCGGCGCAGAAGCTCGCCGTTCCACGAGTCAGAGAAGCTGCGAGGGGCGAAGGGTTTCCGAAGGAGTCGCCTTCCGACCGCGCTTCGGCAAAGGAGCGGCAGCGCGAGATCCTGGAGAGGGAATTGGCGACCGAGCAGGAGCTGCTCGCCAAAGCGAAAAAGGACCTGGCCGACCAGGAATCGGTGCGTAGCGGCGACGAGCGCAACTACGCCCGCGTGCTCGATCGGCTGCAGCCCTATAAGGACAACGTCGACCTTCACGAAAAGAACGTCGATGCGCTGAGGCGCGAGCTCGGCAGCCTGTTCCGCTAAGTGTCCTCGTTTTCAGGCCTGGATCTGCTCGCCACGGCGGTCGTGGCGCTCGACGACGCGTTCGTCGTGCGCTATGCCAATCCCGCCGCCGAGAACCTGTTCGACACGGGGGCAAAAAGCCTCATCGGGCAGCCTTTCCTGACGTTGTTCTCCGAGCGCGCCGAGCTCGAGCGCGCGCTCGACGAGGCGCGCGTCACGCACTGGGACTACTCGGCACAGAACGTCACCTTCAGCCGCCTGGGCCGCGACCCGCTGCCGCTCTCCTGCGTCGTTACCCGCATCGACGCCGCCGGCCTGGCGCTGCTTGCGGAGCTGAGGCCGATCGAGCAGCAGCTGCGCCAGGCGCGCGAGGAGCGGCAGGTATCGGAGCAGCAGTCGAACCGCGAACTGATCCGCAATCTCGCGCACGAGATCAAGAACCCGCTAGGTGGTCTGAGAGGGTCCGCTCAATTGCTTGAAAGGGAACTTGATAAACCCGAGCTGCGCGAATACACCCAAGTCATCATCAAAGAGGCCGACCGGCTGCAGGGCCTGATGGACCGGATGCTGACGCCGCACCGCGCCCCGCGAGTCGAGCCGGTAAGCATTCATGAGGTGCTGGAGCGCGTGCGCAGCCTGGTGGAAGCCGAGTTTTCACTGGAAGTCCTCCGGGACTACGATCCCAGCCTGCCCGAGATCGTGGGGGACCGGGAGCAACTCATCCAGGCGGTCCTCAATGTCGCCCGCAATGCGGCCCAGGCGGGGAGTAAAACCATTACTTTTTGTACGCGGTCGGTCCGCCAGATGACCATCCTCCGGCAGCGCCACAAGCTGGCACTAGAATTGCAGGTAATCGACGATGGGCCCGGCATACCGGAAGAGATCCAGGACCGGATCTTCAATCCGCTCGTGTCCGGGAGGGAAGGCGGCAGCGGCTTGGGACTCTCGCTCACACAAACGTTCGTCCAGTACCACCAGGGCGTGGTCGAGTTCGAGTCCCGCCCGGGCCGCACAATATTCAGGATTCTGCTGCCGCTGACATGAAACCGGTCTGGATCGTCGACGACGACCGCTCCATCCGCTGGGTAATCGAGAAGGCTCTCAGCCGGGAGGGCATTGCCTATAACTCGTTCGCCTCCGCGCAGGAGGCGCTCGACGCGCTCTCGGGCGGCGCCCCCGAAGTGCTCGTTTCGGACATCCGGATGCCGGGGCTCTCGGGCCTGGAGTTGCTGCAGGCGGTGAAAGACCGTCATCCCGCGGTGCCGGTGATCGTGATGACCGCCTATTCCGACCTGGATTCGGCCGTTGCGGCCTTTCAGGGTGGCGCTTACGAATATCTGCCTAAGCCGTTCGACGTCGACCAGGCGGTGGAGCTCATCCGCCGCGCCCTCGACGAGAGCCGTCGCGAGGCGGAGGCCATCGAGCCGGTTGCCGACGCGCCCGAGATCCTCGGCCACGCCCCGGCGATGCAGGAGGTTTTCCGCGCCATCGGTCGCCTGTCGCAGTCGAGCGCCACGGTGCTGATCACGGGTGAATCAGGAACCGGAAAGGAGCTTGTGGCGCGTGCCTTGCACCGTCACAGTGCGCGTGCGTCCAAGCCGTTCATCGCCATTAATACCGCGGCTATGCCCAAGGACCTGCTCGAGTCCGAGCTCTTCGGCCACGAGCGAGGCTCGTTTACCGGCGCCCAGCAGCAGCGTCGCGGCCGCTTCGAGCAGGCGGAAGGCGGGACGCTGTTCCTGGACGAGATCGGCGACATGCCGGCGGAGCTGCAGACGCGGCTGCTGCGGGTGCTCTCCGACGGCAGCTTCTACCGCGTCGGCGGCCATCAGCAGATGAAGGTGAATGTCCGCGTCATCGCCGCCACGCACCAGGATCTGGACCAGCGCGTGCGCGAGGGATCGTTCCGCGAGGACCTCTATCACCGGCTGAACGTCATTCGCCTGCGGCTGCCGAACCTGCGCGAGCGCTCCGAGGACGTGCCCCTGCTCGCGAAACATTTCCTCGCCTCGAGCGCCCGGCAGCTCGGCGTCGACGCGAAGCGCCTCTCGGAGGATGCGTTGCAGCACCTCTCGAGGCTCGAATTCAAGGGCAACGTGCGGCAGCTGGAAAACCTGTGCCATTGGCTCACGGTGATGGCGCCGGGTCAGGTGATCGACACGGGCGACCTGCCTGCCGAGTTCCGCGATCGGGCGGCGAGCGCCGCTTCCGACTGGCTGGCCGCGCTCGAGCATGAAGCCGAGCGGCGCCTGGCGCGCGGCGAAACCGGCATCCTCGATGAGCTCAGCCGCCAGTTCGAGCGCGCCCTCATCACCAAGGCGCTCGCCCGCACCGGCGGCAGGCGCATCGAGGCGGCGAGCCTGCTTGGCATGGGCCGCAACACCATCACGCGCAAAATCCAGGAGCTCGGCATCGAGGGCGACGACGCCGAGGAGTGACTAGGCGGCTTTTGCCGTCTTGCGGTTTATCTCCAGCTTGGCGTCCACCAGCGCGACGATCTCATCGACGGCGTCGGAGCGCATGCCCTTCTGCGCGGCGATGGCTTTCACCAGGCGGTCGACCCGCTCGATGTTGGGTGCGCCGGCGAACAAGGCGCGCGCCGCCGAAGACGGGCTCGCCAGGCCCTGCGCCGCCGCGGCGTATTTCTCGAACGGCACCAGGTCCTTTTCATCCGCGCCGAGCGACTTGCACAGCTTGACGACCCAGTTGTAGACCGCACGCGAGGCCTCGAGGTCCTGGTGCACCGCCTCCTTGATGGATCGGATCCCGTCCTTCGTGACGCAGCGATAGTTCCCGGCGAGCAGCATGGCCCACTTCGCCAGGGGCACGAACACCGAGTCGTGCACCTTGAGCTTGACCGGCAATTCGACTTTTTCGGAACCGGTGTCGAAGCGGGCCGCTTCGATGTCGGACTCGAGCCGGCGCAGCATTGCGGTATGTGCCTGCGAGGGAAACCGCGCCGACTTGAAATTGGTCGGCAGCCGGACTTGCAGCACGTTCACCTTTTCTTCGGGCGGGCGAAAAGCCTGCGGGTCCGGGCTGCACAGCGTGACGAGCGCCGGATCGAAGCCGTCCCAGACCGTGGCGTCGGTGTAGCAGCTTCTGCAGGCCTCGGCGTTGACGCCGGGAATGCGCGCGAGGTAAGGCAGCGGCGGCATGTTCATGATCGACATGCACGGCACCCTGGCTTTGGCCACCTTGTCCAGCAGCTCGCGCACGCCCGGCGAGCGGTACTGCGGCTCTTGCATTGCGAGAGCGACGAGGTCGTAATCGGAGGGATTCACGGTTCCGGGACCCTCGGCCGACAGCTTGCCCGGCAGCGCGCGGGAATCGACCTCGACCAGGCCATCCCTTCCTTTGACCGGCATTCGCACCCGGGCGCCCTCCTTGTTGATCAGTTCAGCCTCGACCGGGAGGCACACCAGCTTCGCGGTGTGGCCCGCAAGCGCCAGCTTCATCCCCAGGAGCGACCCGTAAGACGCGCCCATGATTAATATCTTGTACGTCATCGATATCTCACGATGTGAAATGGAGCCTCGGCAACCGGGAAGGAAGGCTACTCCTATCAGCTTGCCATTTCATGTTGCAGTGCCGCATTTCAGTACATAGAATGCGAGCGTGAGCACCACCGTCATCGACTCGATCCAAGCTACGGTCCTCGGCCGGGTTCGGCCGGAATTCGCCCAGATTCTCACCCCGGACGCGCTGGCATTCGTCGCCAAACTGCAGCGCAAATTTGGTGCACGCCGCGGGACCCTGCTCGAGAATCGCGCCGCGCGGCAGAGGGAGTTCGACTCGGGCGCATTGCCGGATTTTCTGCCCGAGACAAAAGCGATCCGGGAAAAAGAGTGGCGCGTGACGCCGCAGCCGGCAGACATGCTTGACCGCCGCGTGGAGATCACCGGCCCGACCGACCGCAAGATGGTGATCAACGCGCTCAATTCGGGCGCGTCGACCTTCATGGCTGATTTCGAGGACGCGAACTGCCCGACCTGGCGCAACATGATAGACGGGCAGGTAAACCTGCGCGACGCGGTACGGCGCACCATCTCTCTCGAGCAGGGCGGCAAGCGCTACAAGCTCAATGAAAAGACGGCGGTCCTCATTCCGCGGCCGCGCGGCTGGCATCTCGATGAGAAGCACGTCCAGGTCGACGGCGCGCCGGTGTCGGGCAGCCTGTTCGACTTCGCGCTGTTCTTGTTCCACAACGCCAAAGAGCTGATCGCGCGCGGCTCCGGGCCGTATTTCTATCTGCCGAAGATGGAGTCGCACCTCGAAGCGCGGCTGTGGAACGATGTTTTCGTATTTTCGCAAAAGGAACTGGGCATCCCTCAGGGAAGCATCAAGGCCACCGCCCTGATCGAGACCGTGCTTGCCGCGTTCGAGATGGACGAGATCCTGTACGAGCTGCGCGAGCATTCGGGCGGCCTCAACATCGGCCGCTGGGACTACATCTTCTCCTGCATCAAGAAATTCCGCGCCAACAAGGATTTCTGCCTGGCGGACCGCGCGCAGGTGACGATGACGGCGCCGTTCATGCGCGCGTACGCGCTTAGCCTGGTGAAGGCCTGCCACCGCCGCGGCGCGCCGGCAATGGGCGGCATGGCGGCGCAGATCCCGATCAAGAACGACCCGGCGGCCAACGAGGCGGCGCTGGAGAAAGTCCGCCAGGACAAGCTGCGCGAGGTCACCGACGGCTGCGACGGCACCTGGGTGGCGCATCCGGGCCTGGTGCCGATCGCCAAGCAGGTGTTCGATCAGCACATGCCCGGGCCCAATCAGTACGACCGTCAGCGGCCCGACGTCAACGTGACCGCGAAGGACTTGCTTGATTTCCGGCCGGACAAGCCGATCACCGAAGCCGGCATCCGCAACAATATCTCGGTCGGCATCCAGTATCTCGGAGCCTGGCTCGCCGGCAACGGCTGCGTGCCGGTCTTCAACCTGATGGAAGACGCCGCCACCGCGGAGATCTCGCGCTCCCAGATCTGGCAGTGGATCCGCTCGCCGAAGGGTGTTCTGGACGACGGTCGCAAGGTTACTGCCGAGCTCTTCAAGCACCTGCTGGCCGAGGAGCTGCCCAAAGTCAGGGCCTATCTCGGCGAGGCTGCCTACAAGACGGGGAAGTACGAGCAGGGCGCCAAGCTGTTCGAGAAAATCACCCTGGGCGAGTACGTCGAGTTCCTGACGCTCCCCGCCTACGAGCTGATCGACTAAAGATTCAGGTCGGCCAGGACCGGCGTGTGGTCCGAAGGGCGCTCGCGCTCGCGCGGTCCGCGGTCGATGCGGCAGCCGGCGCAGCGCGCGGCAAGCTCGGGTGACAGCAGAATCTCGTCGATGCGCAGCCCCCAGCCGCGCTGGTAGGCCATCAGCCGGTAGTCCCACCAGGTGAATTCCTTCTCGGGCTGATCGAACAGCCTGAACGCGTCCTTGAAGCCGATCTCCAGCAGCTTGCGAAACGCCTTGCGCTCCGGCTCCGAGACGTGGATCTCGCCTTCCCAGCGCTTCGGATTGTGGACATCGCGGTCCTCGGGCGCGACATTGAAGTCGCCGAGCAGCGCGATCTGCGGCCGGCGCGCGAGCTCGTCCTTCATCCAGGCGGCCAGCGCCTCGAACCACCGCAGCTTGTAGACGTACTTCTCGGATTCCAGCGATTGTCCGTTCGGTGCATAGATGGAGATGACGCGGACATCGCCGACGGTTGCGGCGATCACGCGCTTCAGATCGTCGGCGAAATCCGGGATGCCGAGCTGCAGATCCTTGAGCCCGGCGCGGGCGAGGATCGCGACGCCGTTGTAGGACTTCTGCCCGCAGAAGACGGCCTCGTAGCCGGCGGCACGCAACTCGCCCGCGGGGAAATTCACGTCCTCGGTCTTGGTCTCCTGCAGGCACATCGCGTCGGGCTTCGCCGACGCCAGCCAGTCGAGCAGATGCGGCAGGCGGACCTTGAGCGAATTGACGTTCCAGGTCGCGAGCCTGAAGGCCAATTTCTTGCGCTTACTTCTGCCGTGTGTGCTGCCGCGGCGCCCCGGGGGCGTACGGACCGGTCGGCGCCGTCTCTTCCTCGGCGGGCTTGACGGGCTCCGCGCGGGGCGTTTCGCGGCCTTCCGCCGAACCAAAGCCCTCCGGCGGCGGCGGTGCCGCCTGTGCGCGAGGCGGCAGCAGGCCTGCCTTGGGATAGCGCGCGGCATCGAGCAGCGCGTCGTACGCGCCCTGCTCGAATCCCGATTGAACGCTTCGACCCACGACCAGCACCGGAACCTGGTTGTTGCCGGAAAGCCGCTTGACCTCTTCGATCATGCGCTCCTCCCAGACCTGGATTTCCTGGAAAGGCACGGCGCGCCTATTGAGCGCATCACGGGCGCGGGCGCACGGCTGCTTGCAATCCGGAGCGGTGTAGAGCACGACCGGGAAGTCCTTGATCGCCTGCGCCAGCTCGAAGGGTGTCTGCGCGGGCTCCGCCGCGCCGGCGGCGGCGGGATTCTTTGTCTGCACATCCTTTGCCGTTGGGGGCGGCGGCGTGTCGGTGACATTCACGCGGCCCTTCTCGTCGATCCAGCGGTAGAGCTGCGCCTGCGCTGCGCCGGCGGCGAACATCAGCAGCGCGAAGGACAACGTCATCATGCAGCGCGACTGCATCATGCGGAAATCATACCACTGTGTTTCAGCAGCGCATCGACGCGCGGCTCGCGGCCGCGGAAGGCGCGGAACGATTCCGCCGCGGGACGGCTGCCGCCGACGGCGAGAATTTCGTCGCGAAAGCGTTTGCCCGCCTGCGGACTCAGGACGCCGTTTTCCTCGAAAAAACTGTATGCGTCGGCGGAGAGGACCTCGGCCCATTTGTAGCTGTAGTACCCCGCGGCATAGCCGCCGGCGAAGATGTGGGAGAAATTGTTCGGGAAGCGGTTGTAAGCCGGCGGCTTGAGAACCGCCACGCGCTCGCGCACCTCGGCGAGCAGCTCGAGCGCGCTGCGCCCGGCGCCGGGGTCGAAATCCGAGTGCAGCCGCATGTCGAACTCCGAAAATTCGATCTGCCGCAGCATCGCGAGCCCGCTCTGGAAATTTTTGGCGGCGAGCATCCGTTCAAACAAGGGTTTTGTCATAGGGGAACCTGTATCCACTTGACGCGTCATCTGGCGCAGCACCTCCCACTCCCAGCAGAAGTTCTCCATGAACTGGCTGGGCAATTCCACCGCGTCCCATTCGACGCCGTTGATGCCCGAGACGCCGAGGTCCTCGACGCGGGTCAGCAGGTGGTGCAGCCCATGGCCGAACTCATGAAACAGCGTCAGCACCTCGTCATGGGTGAAGAGCGCCGGCCTGCCGCCGGCGCCTGAACCGAGAGGACGCGAGAAATTGCAGGTGAGATAGGCGACCGGTATCTGCACTTGAGCGCCTTTCCTGCGGCGCGAGATCGCGTCGTCCATCCAGGCGCCGCCGCGCTTGGTCTCGCGGGCATACAGGTCCATGTAGAACTGGCCGACCAGCGCTCCCGAGGCGTCGCGGAGCTCGTAGAACCGTACGTCCTCGTGCCAAGCGGCAGCTTTTGCAGAGACTATTTTCACTTGATAAAGAACTTCGGCGAGGCGAAACAGGCCGGCGACCACGCTATCCTCGGGAAAGTACTGCTTCACCTCCTGGTCGGTGAACGAATAGCGCTGCGCGCGCAGCTTCTCCGAGGCGTAGGCCACGTCCCACGCCTGAAGCTCTTCGATATGCAATTCATTCCTTGCAAACGCACGAAGCTCCTGCGCGTCGCGCTCGGCGAAGGGACGCGCGCGGCGCGCGAGATCTTCGAGGAAGGCGAGCACCTCGGCGGGCGATTTCGCCATCTTCGGCACCAGCGACACCTCGGCATAGTTCCGATAGCCGAGCAACTGCGCCTGTTCGCGGCGCAGCGCCACGACGCGGCCGATCAGCGGCGTGTTGTCCAGCTCGGGCTTGCCGAACTCGGAGGCGCGGGTCGTGCTCTCGCGGTAGAGCGTCTCGCGCAGCCCCCGGTCGTCGGCGTACTGCAGCAGCGGCATGTAGGACGGTGCATGCAGCGTGAATTTCCAGCCCGTCCTGGATTCCTTCTCCGCAGCCTCGCGCGCCGCCGCGAGCACGTCGTGCGGAATTCCGGCGATTCGCTTTTCATCGACCACGATGGAAAAAGCGTTCGTCGCATCGAGCAGGTTCTCGGAGAACTTGGCGCCGAGGCGCGACAGCTCTTGCTGGATCTCGGCGAAGCGCTTTTTCCGGTCCGGCGCCAGCTCGGCGCCGCTGAGGCGGAAGTCGCGCACCGCGTTCTCGACGATCCTCTTTCTTGCCGGGGAAAGCCGGGCGAACTCGGCCGAGGCGCGCAATTTCTTGTAGTTCTCGAAAAGAGCTTCGTTCTGGCCGAGCTCGGTCCAGTATTGCGAGAGCTTGGGGAGATTGGCGTTGTAGGCCTCGCGCAGCGCCGGGCTGTCGAGCACGGCATGAAGGTGCGACACCTGCCCCCACGCCCGCCCGATACGCTCGTTGGCATCCTCGAGCGGCGCGACGAAAGCGTCCCAGCTCGCGGCTGCGCGCGCCACGGCCGCGACGGTGGCGCGGCCTTCGACGAGCAGCTGATCCACGGCCGGGGAGACGTGCTCCGGCCTCAGTTCCGAGAATCTTGGCAGTCCGGAAAAATCCAAGAGCGGATTCATAGTGAAGCGGCTTTGACGCAGTTCTCGAGAAGCATCGCGATCGTCATCGGGCCGACGCCGCCGGGTACCGGCGTAATCCAGCCGGCGACCTCCTTGACGGCGTCGAAATCGACGTCGCCGGCGAGCGCGCCGTCGGCGAGCCGGCTGATGCCGACGTCGACCACGCAGGCGCCGGGTTTGACCATGGCGGCGCCGACGAGTTTCGCGCGGCCCGCGGCCGCGATCAGGATGTCGGCCTCCTGCGTCACGCGCTCGATATTCTGCGATCTCGAGTGACATATTGTGACCGTCGCATCCTTTTGCAAGAGCAGCAGCGCCAGCGGCTTGCCGACGATGCTGGAGCGGCCGATCACCACGGCGCTGCGCCCGGCGAGCGGCACGCCGGCGTGCTCGAGAAGGCGCATGATGCCGGCGGGCGTGCACGGCACGAGCCGCGGCCTGCCTGACAGGAGCGCGCCGAGATTGGCGGGATGAAAGCCGTCCACGTCCTTTGCCGGCGAGACTGTCTCCAGGATTTTTCCGCTGTCGATATGCCCGGGCAGCGGCAGCTGCACCAGGATGCCGTGCACCGCGGGGTCCTCATTGAGCGCCGCGACGCGATCCAGCAGTTCGTCTTGCTTGACTGAAGATTCATACTCGAACTGGACGGAGCGCACCCCGGTTTCCTCGCAGGCGCGCGACTTGTTGCGCACATACGCGCGCGAGGCCGGATCATCTCCGGCGAGGATCACGGCCAATCCGGGACGCACGCCGCGTGCGGCGAGCCTCGCGACCGCTTCCTTGACCGATGCGCGCATGGCGGCCGCCAGCGTTCTGCCGTCCAGAATACGTGCGCTCATGGGGGCGGGGAGTCTACCACCACCGCCGCGAGCGGCGGGCCACTTGAGCGCAGGGGGCCGGCGTATTAAGCTTCGCTCACCCCTCCGCTGTAAATCCAAAGCCAAAAGCTCGGGAGCAAGCCATGTCCGCCGTTCCGCAATTTCCCGCCGCGAACGACCCCGATTCGCTCGAGACCCAGGAATGGCTCGATGCGCTCGAAGCGGTGCTCGAGCGCGAAGGCCCGGAGCGCGCGCACTTTCTGCTCGAGCGGCTGATCGACAAGGCGCGCCGCTCCGGCGCCTACATACCGTTCTCGCCGAACACCGCGTACATCAACACGATCCCGCCGCACATGGAGGAGCGCTCGCCGGGCAATGTCACGCTCGAGGAGCGCATCCGTTCCATCTGCCGCTGGAACGCGATGGTGATGGTGGCGCGCGCCAACAAGAACGACGACGAGCTCGGCGGCCACATCGCGAGCTTCGCCTCGGTGGGCACGCTGTTCGGCACCGGGCAACAGCATTTCTGGCACGCGCCCCACGACGGCCACGGCGGCGACCTCATCTACTTCCAGGGCCACTCCTCGCCGGGCGTGTATGCGCGTTCGCTCATGGAAGGAAGACTTTCTCAAGAAAAATTATTGAATTTTCGCCGCGAGGTCGACGGCAAAGGCGTGTCCTCGTATCCGCATCCGTGGCTGATGCCGGATTACTGGCAGTTCCCGACGGTGTCCATGGGCCTGGGTCCGATCCAGGCCATCTACATGGCGCGCTACCTCAGGTATCTTGAAGCGCGCGGGCTGGCGCAGACGGCGAACCGCAAGGTCTGGGTATTTTGCGGCGACGGCGAGATGGACGAACCCGAGTCGCTGGGGGCGATCGGCCTCGCGGCGCGCGAGAAGCTCGACAACCTGGTGTTCGTCGTCAACTGCAACCTGCAGCGCCTCGATGGCCCGGTGCGCGGCAACGGCAAGATCATCCAGGAGCTCGAAGGCGAGTTCCGCGGCGCCGGCTGGAACGTCATCAAGGTAATCTGGGGTTCGTACTGGGACCCGCTGCTCGCGCGCGACAAGGAGGGCCTGCTGTTGCGCATCATGGAGGAAACCGTCGACGGCGAGTACCAGAACTACAAGGCGAACGACGGCGCTTTCGTGCGCAAGAACTTCTTCGGCAAACACCCGAAGGTGCTCGAGATGGTCTCACGCATGAGCGACGAGGACATCTGGCGCCTCAATCGCGGCGGCCATGATCCGCACAAGGTGTACGCGGCGTATGCCGCGGCGGCGAAGCACAAGGGCCAGCCGACCGTGATTCTCGCCAAGACGATCAAGGGCTACGGCATGGGCAAGCAGGGCCAGGCGAAGAATCCCACGCACCAGCTGAAGAAGATCGACACCGCCACCATCAAGGAGATGCGCGATCAGTTCAACATTCCGATCCCGGACGACAGGCTCGACGAGCTGCCGTTCTACATCCCGCCGGCGGACGCGCCGGAGATGAAGTACCTGCACGAGCACAGGAAGGCGCTCGGCGGCTACCTGCCGCAACGCCGGCGCAAGGCCGACAAGGCGCCGGCCGTTCCGCCGCTGTCGGTGTTCGATCAGCTGCTCAAGGGCTCGGGCGAGGGTCGCGAAATTTCGACCACCATGGCCTTCGTGCGCGGGCTCACCGCGCTGATCCGGGACAAGGAGATCGGCAGGCACATCGTGCCGATCGTCCCCGACGAGGCGCGTACCTTCGGCATGGAAGGCATGTTCCGCCAGCTCGGCATCTTCGCCGCCGAGGGCCAGAAGTACGAGCCGGTGGACAAGGACCAGGTGATGTACTACCGCGAGGACAAGCAGGGCCAGATCCTGGAGGAGGGCATCAACGAAGCCGGCGCTTTCTCCTCCTGGATCGCTGCGGCGACCTCGTACAGCCATTCGAATCAGGTGACGGTGCCGTTCTATATCTTCTACTCGATGTTCGGGATGCAGCGCATCGGCGATCTCGCCTGGGCGGCCGCCGATCAGCGTGCGCGGGGATTCCTCCTCGGCGCTACCGCGGGCAGGACCACGCTCAACGGCGAAGGCCTGCAGCACGAGGACGGCCATTCGCACGTCTTCTCGTCGGTGATCCCCAACTGCATTTCGTACGACCCGACCTACGGCCACGAGGTGGCGGTGATCGTTCACGACGGCCTGCGCCGCATGGTGACCAATCAGGAGGACGTCTACTACTACATCACCCTGATGAACGAGAACTACGAGCACCCTGCGATGCCCCAGGGCGTGGAGCAGGGAATCCTCAAGGGCATGTATCTGCTGCGCGAATCGAAATCGAAAGCGAAGTCGCGCGTGCAGCTGCTCGGCTCCGGGACCA
>WNFI01441733.1_pt1 | contig 12645 bp, 11 predicted proteins | sample 5400471 | NCBI WGS metagenome assembly WNFI01 (sample SAMN13153348, study PRJNA577476) | soil metagenome | isolation source: 100 cm saprolite on Douglas fir-dominated hillslope | place: USA:California | collected 2013-09-17
CCGTCCCGAGGAGCACGGGGAAGGTGAAGAGCACGAAGAGCAGGTTCTGGACCAGGAACATGGCATCGCGCGAGGGGCCGGTCTCGAGCCGCCCTTCGGCGGCGAGGCTGTCGACGCGCACCGTGAGCAGGGCAACCGAGAAGAGCAGCGCCGCCGCGAGGAAGACCAGGATGGTGGGCCCGATGGCGCTCTGGGTGAAGGAGTGAACGGAATTGAAGACACCCGAGCGGGTCATGAACGTTCCGAGGATCGTGAGCAGGTACGTGGCGATCACCAAGATCACCGTCCACCCCTTGAGGACGCCTTTGCGCTCCACCAGGAGCGCCGAATGGACCGCGGCAGTCGCGGTCAGCCAGGGCAAGAACGAGGCGTTCTCGACCGGATCCCACGCCCAGTATCCGCCCCAGCCCAGCACTTCGTAGGCCCACCAGCCGCCCAGCACGATCGCGACCGTGAGGAGGATCCAGGGCAGCAAAAGGAAGTTGCGCAGCGGGCGGATGAAGTCGTGTCCGAGCCTGCCCACGAACAGGGCGGCGCAGCCAAGGCCGAACGGGATCGTCATCCCCACGTAGCCGGCATAGAGGAAGGGTGGGTGAATCACCATCAAGTAGTGGTTCTGCAGGAGCGGGTTGGGGCGGGGACCGTCCAGCGGCGGGCTGGGCACCGTGGCGAATGGCTGCGCGGGGCCCGCGAGAAGAAAGGCGAAGAACGTGCCGCAAGCGAGCCAGACGCCGATTGCGTACGGCATGTACTCGGGGTGCTTGTCCCGGTTCTGCCAGGTGGCGGCGGTGACGTACGCGCCCATGACGAGACCCCAGAACAGGATCGAGCCTTCGAGCGACGACCAGAGGCTGACGATCGACACCCAGGTGGGCACCGAGCGGGAGCCCACGTGCGCTACGTAGCTCACGCTGAAGTCGTGCGTGAGGAGCGCATATTCCATCAATAGGTTTGCGAGGGCCATCAACCCCGCGAAGGCGTACGCAAGGCGCCGCGCCCACGCCCAGCCCACCTTGCTCGGGCGCGCGCCCGTCGCGAAACCCACGACGGCGCCCGCGCTGGCGGCGAGGAGCGCGAGAAGGATCAGGATACGGCCGAGGGTAGGGACCATGTTTGATCAGCCTGTTAGCGGGGCGGCGCAGGGCCCTCGGTGGCGCTCTGCACCAGCGGTTCGTCGAGGCCCTCGGTCGAGCGCATCAACGTCTTGATGTCCACGTCCTTGTCGGCGGGAGCACGGTACCGGTTGTCGTGGGACACCATCAGGCGGCGGCTCTCCAAAGAGCCTGATCTGGTCATCGTCCCCTCGACCACGACCCCGATTCGATCGCGAAAGAGCTGGGGCGGCACGCCCTGCGAGACCACGTGCACGGTGGCGGTGCCGTCGGTGACGTCGAACTCGAGGTTGGAAACGCCCTCGCCGCGCTTGATGGAGCCGACCGCGACCTGCCCCCCAAGCCGGATCGTGGCGCCGAGCGCCTTCGCGCCGGCGGCCCGCAGCTCCTTCGGGCCCCAGTAGTAGACGAGGTTCTCACCGATTCCACCCACGGCGATGAAGACGAACGCGGCCGCCGCTACGCCGAGGGCACCGAACGCAAACCATTTCGTCTTGCCGCGGCCCGTAGTGGGGCCCGCCGCCTCGACAGGCATGCTCATGTCGCCGTCCCCCGCTGCGCCTCCGTGGAGGCGCGGCGTTTCTCGGTGCGGTAGCGCAGGAACACCGAGGTCGCGTAGCCGGTGAGGACGATGGCGCTGACGGCGTAGGCCGCCGCGACGAACTCCCAGCCGCCCTGGACGACGCCCGTCACCGTGCGCCTCCGGAGGAGGGCACAGGGGCGGCCGGGGGCGTGCGCTCGGGCAGGGCGGACGGCAGCGGAGGTGCGATCTCGCTGCGAAGGCGCAGCGCCGCGACGCGTGCGCGCAGCGCGACGAGCCCGATCCAAAGGAAGAGGATGCCGAACGCATTGATGCGGAGAGGCCAATGGAACGCTTTCGAGACGGTCTCCGGCGACGATTGCGCCTGGTGCAACGAGTTCCACCACTTCACGGAGAAGTAGACGATCGGCACGTCGACGAACGCGACGATGCACGCGACCGAGGACCAGACGGCGCGCTTCATGGGGTCATCCACGAATGCGCGCAGTGCGAGGATGCCCCCAAAAGCGAAGACCATCACCGCGGTCGTCGTGAGTCGCGGGTCCCAGTCCCACCACACACCCCACGTCGGCTTGGCCCAGATCGCTCCTTGCGTGCAGAGCAGCGCGGAGAGGACGACGCCCATCTCCATCGCGGCTTCCAAGCGGTTGTCCCATTTCCAGGAGTTCGTGAACAGGAACGAGAGCGCGCAGACGAACGCGAAGGCGAGCGCGAGCATGGCGTTCCACGCGGTCGGAACGTGCACGTACATGATGCGTTGCACGTCGCCCATGAAGACTTCCGCCGGAGCCTTCGCGAGGCCCCAGTAGGTGCCCACGGCGAGCAACCCGACGCCGAGCGCGACGAGCGCTTGCGGGGCTCTGCTTCGCGCAGCGGCCATCATCAGTCCTCCACCACGCGACCGAAGAGCAGTCCGCCGAGTGCCCAGTGGACGACGGCAAAGGCTCCGAGCAGCGTAGCCCACGGTCGCAGCTGATCCATCGGATCCCCCAGGATCAATAAGGATGTGGCCTTAACCGCCGCAAGCAGCACGGGGACGACCAACGGAAATAGGAGAAGCGGCAGGAGCGTCTGCCGCGCGCGCGCTTGCGCCGTCATCGCGGCATAGAGGGTGCCTGGGGCCGAGAGCCCGGCGGTGCCGAGGAGAATGATGCCCGCGAGCGATCCAAGGCGGAGGGTCCCCGCGTCGTAGAGCACCACCATGATCGGCACGAGCGCTGTGCCGAGCAGCGCCAGTTGCGCCCAGCGGACCGATCGCGAAGCTGAAGAGCAGAAGGGTCGCCGCTCCGAAGGCGAAGATGGCCGCGATCTGGAGGCGGCCCCGCCACTGGAGCAGGAGGTCCTTGCGAAGGGCGACGAAGAGATCTCTCAGGCTCCCTCCGCGAATCCCGCGCCGTCGGCGCCTGCGGGCTCCGGCATGTCCGCCGTTGCTCCGGCGAACACGAGCCGACCCGCCTCGAGGACCAGGCCGCGCTCGCAGAGCGCGCGGCCGCGGGTCAGTAGGTGAGTCGCCATGAGCACAGTGGCCCCTTGATCGCGTAGCCGCCGCAGCATGCGGTCGACCAGCGCGAAGCCGGGCCGATCGAGGTGCCCGTACGGTTCGTCCAGCAGCACGACGCGCGCCTTCTGCTGGAGGACGCGAGCGAGCGCCAGGCGCTGGCGCATTCCGGCGGAGAACGTTTGCACGGGGTCGTCGCCGCGGTCGGTCAGTCCGACTTCCTCCAGACGGGCCAGGAGCGCGTCACGCCCTGGATCTCCACCGAGGAACCGCGCGGCAACCGCGAGGTTCTCGAGCGCGGTCAGCGGCTCGTAGAGATGCGTGCGATGGCCGAGGAGCGCGATGCTCTCGCGGGCCCGGTCTCGCTCTCGCTGCACGTCGAGGCCGAGGATTCGTACCGTTCCGCGGTCGGCGCGAATGGCCGTGGCCAGGACGCGTAGCAGAGTGGACTTGCCCGACCCGTTCCGGCCCGTGACCATCACGAGCGCGCCCTCGGGCACCTCGAAGCCGATGTCGATCAGGGCCCAGCGGCGCCCGTAGCGCCGGCACAGGCCTGCCGCAGCGACGGCGATCATCTGGCATGCTAGGCACCGCGGACGGCGCGGCGCCATTCCTGCATCCAGCAGCAAAATGAAAGTGTCCGGTTCCGCCCAAGTCGTGAGAGTGAGGCCGCGCGCTTCGAGGTCCGACAGTAGCCCGCGGGCGGCGATCAGAAGGCGAAGGCGGCGACGAGCGTCAGCGCCTCGAGCTCCAAGTCGACGGAGGTCTTCGTCGAAGTCGGCGCGGGGGCCGCGATGCCGCCCACTGCGCTCCAGCCTCCGGGTGGCTGCCCGCTCGCCGACTCGAGGTCGGCGAAGAGCACGAGCTTGATGTTGGGGCGCACCGCCGAGGCGATACCAGGGAGGATGCGCAGGTTGTTCACGCTCGCGATCCCGTCCTGCACGAGCCGGTTGTACTCGACGCGTACCGCAGGAACCAGGTACGGCTGTATGACATACGAGAGCTCGCCATACCCCGCCCAGAGCTTCGCTCCTCCGCCCTCCGCCGCGGCATGCTTGTGCGTCTCCAAGTAACCGCCGCCGTTCAGCTCCAGCGAGTTCAACTGCACGCGCAGGTTGCCGCCCACCACGATGGCGGGGTCGAGCCACAGGACAGGCACCGTCACGGCAGGGTCCGGGTTGGCGAAGTTGGCGCTGTTGACCGAGCGGTAGACGAAGCCGTCGACGGTCATGGCCAGTTCCTCCCACGGACGCATCGCGTTCGGGACCGCGCTCGCGCCTTCGCCGTCGAGGCGCATGCCCCCGAGCTTGAAGCCCAGGTGGCCGTAGAAGTTTTCGGTGGAACGGGTGTCGACGCTGTTGCCGGCGGTGGCGCCGACCGAATAATCGACGCGGCCGCCGATGACGCCGTTCACCTCGATGCCGTTGAAGTGATCGAAGACATTCCAGGTCGTGGCGCCGAGCGATCCATTCAGCGCCGTCACGCCCGAGGAGGGCATGATCTGATCGAGGACGTAGCTCGAGTGCGGGCCGAAGCTGGTCAACGTGGAGAAGCCCCGGCCGACGCGCACGTTGACGAAGTGTTTGGGGCCGAAGAGATCGCTTGCGTAGACCTGCGCGTGTTCGAGGGAGGTCGATCCGCTCGACGAGAACGTCACTTCGCCGAAGTAGGTGATGGCATCGCTGAAGCTGCCGCCAGCCCAAAGGTGCGCTTCGGCCAAGAGGTTCTTGCTGAGGAAGACCGCGCCTTGGTCGTTGCGACCACCGGTCGAATTCTTGTCCGGATGGGCGACCGCGGAGCCGTTGAAGCCGAGTGAGAGGGGCGGGATCGCGTTGATGCCGTATTGGTCGTCGGAGCCAGCGGCCTTCGGCGTGAGCGGAATGACCTCCTGCTTCACGTAATCGCTGTCGACCCCGGGGAAGCGGAAGCTGTTGCGCCGGAACGCCTCGCCGAATGGCGCGAGCTTCGGATAGACGGTGTGGCACGTCATGCAGCTCGTGCCGTACTTGCGCGCGAACGAGGGGATCGCCTGCGCCGGCGCCGGCAGCGCCGCCGCGAGGAGTACCGCGAGCATTCCAAAGCGGCGCATGGGCCCGCTCCTTGGGAAATAGACACGCATCGTCTTTACCGCTCGACTGAGAAGTTCACTTCCGTCTTCCCTGCGCCCACGGCCGCTCGAGCGCTCGGAGCCGTGAAGCGCGAATTCCAGATGCGCACGGTGTATTCGCCTGGCGGCACGCCTTCGATCTTGTAGCTGCCGTCCTTGCTCACCACGGCCGCGAATGGGTTCTGCCCCACGATCACGTAGGCGAGCATCTCGGGGTGCGCGCTGCAGATCTGCGAGTACACGCCGGGTTTGTGGAAGGTGTGCTTGCCGACCTTGTTGGTCGCAATCATTCCGAGGTTGTAGCCCTCGTTGTCCGGCGAATAGACGCTGTGATACACGCTATCCGAATTGAGGAACTCGACGGTGTCGCCGGCGGTGACGGTCATGAGATGGGGAATGAACTTCATTCCCTTCTGATCCATCCTGTGCGTCTTCGGCGCGAACGTCCCGCGTGCCTTCTCGACATAGACGACTGTCTCGTCGCGATACTTGGCCGGCGTCGCATCCACCTTGCCGACGATCTGTCCAGCGGTGGCCGCGCCGGTTGCGCAGGTCCACAGAGCCAATGCAAACCTCATCCACGATCGCATGACGATTCTCCAACAGCCCGCGCGCGGTGTCCCCTGCTTTTGCCTCTCTCAAAACCAGTGAGCAGTCGCGCCGGCGTCCTGCGGACCGTCGGGATTGAAGGTCTGGAGTCCGCGCACCGGCGTCAATGGCGTCGCTGAAAATTCCCTGTGTGAAATCGGGCTTCGACCGTGCGGATGCTACGGCTCTCTTGGCGAGGCCGCGCCGGTCGCCGGCACCTTCGCCCCCTTCACCGGCACCATCCACGCGCGCAGGATCGCGTTCCAATGTGCGTCGGTGACCTGGTCGTCCGGCGTGATCCAGATCCGGTGCGCGCCGCCCTCGATCGATGCGGCGAGCGCGGCGGAGAGGTCCTCGGGCGGCACCGGCTTGCCGTCAGGTCCCCAGAGGCCGATCGACAGCGTCCACTTGCCCGGCGGAAGCGTCGCCGCGAGGCGCGCGGCCAGGTCTCGCGACGCGCTCGGCGGCAGGTTCTGCAGCGCGAAATAGTTCCAGACCACGAGCTGGTCGACCAAGGGCAAGAGGCGCGCGTAGTCGTGGCCGTGGTCCTTGCCGTCGCGGCGTAAATCGTCCCAGCTCGCTGCCACGTCGAGGTACAGCAGCTTGCCGTTCCGGTGGGCCGCCGCGGCAGCCCGCGCGACGAACCTCTCCATCAGCGCGCTCTTCCATTCCCAGATGCGGGGGTCGTCGATCTTGACCCTGCCCCGCCAGTCGCGCGGCCAGTCGGCGCTGCCGGTCGATTTGCGGAACGAGGCAAGGTCGACCGGTCCGAAGGAGGTCTCGCGATAAGCAGCTTCGGTGAGGTTGATCGCGTCGACCGGATAGTGCGCCGCGATGTACTCGACCATCTCGACGACGAGGGTGCCGAACTGTCCTTCGGCCAGCTCGGTCAGGCCCACCTGCTCGGGATGGGCCGTTCCGTCGGCCCGGATGGCGGCGGAGCCGGGGTGCGTCCGGATGAAGCCGGGCGCGAACAGGTCGATGAACGCGGCGACCTTGAGCCCCTTCTCGTGCAGGTCGCGGGCGGCAGTGAGCAAGAGGTCCTTCGGCTCGCCCTTCTGGTGATTGGACCAACGCTCCTCGTGTCCCTCCCAGCGAAAGTACGTCCACTCGGTGCGGCCGGCGCCGATCCCGACGGCGTCGGCCAGGCGCACCAGCGGGCGATCCGCCACATGGCGGGTCGCATCGCGCCAGTCGGGCCAGGCATCGAAGTGCGTCGAGAGAGAGAGGTGGAAGGCGAGCCGCGCCGCCTCGGTTCCCACCGCCTGAACAGGCATCGCGGGGGCGGGCGCTTCCGCCTGCCTTCGCATCATCCAGGTCCAGGTCGTCGCCGCCCCGGCGAGGGCGACCGCGACGAGCGAGGCGGCGAAGGCCCACTGGCGCGGCAGCGCAGGCGCAGGTCCCAGGCGCCGGATCTTTTCCCACTTCTCCTCGGCTCTCCGCATTTCTTTCCACCAGGAGTAGATGACGACGGCGTTGTAGAAATAGGAAAGCGGCAGGATCAGCGGGCCCCAGAGAAGGTACCGCAGATCGCCGAAGTCCCGGTCGAGCAGGATTCCGTAGACGGCCACCGCGAAGAAGAACGACAGGCCCAGCCAGCTGACGAGCTGCCAGGGTCCGTCGACGTTCAGCCACCCGTGGGTGAGCGCGATCGGCAGCCCGAGCATCAGCGCCGTCTGGAGCAGCGGGACGAGCGCCATGTTGGCGAAATTCACCGGCAGGTAGAACGAGAACGGGAAAGCGCTGGGGCGCAGGAAGAGGCCCCGGTGCAGCCGGGCAATCTTGAGATAGCTGCGCACCCAGCGCACGCGCTGGCGAAAGAGCGCGACGAGGGTGGAAGGGCAATCTGCGAGCACCGCCGGCTCGGGATCGAAGACGATGCGCCTGCCGTGCGCGTGCAAGCGCCAGGTGATTTCCAGATCTTCCCCCCAGATCGGCACGAAGCCGCCGATCGCCTCGAGCACCGATCTGCGGATCGCGCCCAGGTTGCCGGAGATGATGGGGAGACAGCCGATCATCGAGAGCGCGCGGCGCACGTAGCCCGTGCCGATGTGCGTGGTGACGACGAGGAGCTTCTGCAGCACGGTGCCAGCCCGCAGCGGCATGTCGTTTCCGCACACGGCGTCGATGGACGGATCGGCGAACCAGCGCGCCATCTGCGCCACGGTGTCGCGGAAGAAGAGGCTGTCCGCATCGGTGTAGATCACCACCTCGCCGGTGGCCGCGGCGATTCCGGTGTTGAGCGCGGTGGCCTTGCCGGCGTTCTTCTGGCGGATGAGCCGGATGCGCCCCTGCTCGTGCAGGTCCGCGATCAGATCGGCGGTCCCGTCGAGGGAGCCGTCGTCGACGACGATGACCTCGAGGTCCGGGTAAACCGATTCGAGCAGCGTCTCGACCGCCACGCGAATGGTGCTCGCCTCGTTGTAGGCGGGCACCACCACGCTGACCCGGCCCTGGAAGCGCGGAAGACGCGAAAGCGTGCGCCGTTTCCAGAACTCGTAGGCGAGAGTGAGCGGAAAATAGAGCGCGCCCTGGAGGCCGAGGAAGAAGACGACCAATCCGAAAGCAAGGAAGAGGGCGCGGAGGAGGGCCATGGTCAGCGGATGAGCTGCACGGTCCGGAACGCCAAGGCAAAGTGCACGCCGATCTGCATACCTCGGTGGGCAGCGCGACCCTGGAGGACGTGCGTGTCCATATAGGTCCGGTGGTCCTGGGTGCGATGGAACGCGCAGGCCTTGAGGTGGTCGTCGATGTAACCGGTGATGTCGACGTAGAAGTCGGGTGTGAACTGGTTCGTGGTGGAGACATCCTCGTAGCACAGCAGGGTGGGCACGGCACGGGCGGCCTCGCGCGTGGCGGTGAAGACCGCGCGGTGGTCGCCGTGGAGGTCTACGTCCGTGTGCGTGATCACCATCGTGGTTCCCAGCTCCTTGATCTTCGCTTCGATCGCGCCCTTCAGCTCCGGGATTACCCCGGCGAGGCCGGTGTCGGGGAAACCGAGCACCCAGTATCCGTCGAGCCCCAGGAACGCGGCGGCCCTCTGCGCCTCGTTCTCCCGGAGGCCCTGCCGATCGGTGCCGACCTCGCCCTTGGTGAAGGTGAGGCCGTAGACGCGGGCGCCGCTCGCCTTGAGCTTGAGGAGGAAGCCCGCGCAGCCCAGCTCGATGTCGTCCGGATGGGCGCCCAGGGCGAGCACGACCTGGCCCCCGAACTCGGGCACGATGGGTTCTTTGCGCAGGACCGCGATGAAGGAGACGCAGAGGCCGAGGAAGATCACCACCTCGCTGGCGGCTTCGAGGAGCCGTGCGTCGCCCCAGCCCCAGGGCACGCCCCTGAGCAGATGGGCTGCGATGCCGAGCACGACGAAGCCAGGCACCACGTAGTTCGCGAAAGCCCAGGCGGCGGGCCTCCGGCGCAGCGTGCGCCGCGACCTTCGCGCGAGCAGCAGCATCACCGGGAACAGCGCGGCGTAGGCGAGGATCGCGGTCCACTCGGTGGCGGACCGCAGGGGCCCGACGCGCCCTTCGCGATCGAGCTCGGCGAGGAGTTGGCTCGCCGCGGCGTCGGTCGGGCTCATCCGCGCCGCGAGCCCCGCGTGCTCGCGGGCGAGCGAGAGCTTTCCCATCTCGAAGTAGGCGCGGGCCAGCCCGACGTGGCTTCCGGCCGCCTCGGGCGCGAGCTGGGCCACGCGCAGCCAGGCGTCGACTGCCCTAGGCCAGTCGCGCTTCTGCTGGAACGTCTCGGCGAGCTGCCGCAGCACGTCGACGTCGGACGGGGCGAGGCGCAGCGCCTGCTCGAGCACCTTGACCGCGCGGTCGGGCTGTCCCTTCTGCGACAACATCCGGGCGCGCTCACGGTGCAGGTCCACGTCCTCCGGGTAGAGGGCCAGGGCGCGGTCGATGACGCCTTTCGCGGCCTCGGTCTCTCCTCGCAGGAGGTGCGCCCGGGCAAGGCCCTTGAGCGCCTCGTGGTGCTCGCGGTCCCGCGCCAGTACTTCCTCGTAAAGGCGCTCCGCCTCCTCGAGCCGCTTCCCCCAGGTGAGCACGTCGGCGAGATCGCTCTTCAGTCCGAGGTCCTTCGGCTGCCGGGAGATGAGATCGCGATAGACGACGATCGCCTTGTCGTAGTTGCCGCTCCACGCGCAGAGTTGCGCGAGGTTCAGCAGCGCATCCGAGTCCCCGGGCGCGAGCGCGAGCAGCCGCTCGTACGCGCCGATGGCCGCCGCGAACTGTCGCGCGCGCGCGCGGCTGCGGGCGTACCGCCGGAGGCCTTCGATGGTGGGCTCGACCGGCCGCTCGCGCGGGGCGGCGCTGGCCTGCTCCGCCCTTCCGGCGAGCCGCGCGAGCCGCTTCGTGCCTGGGTTCGGCGCGAGGGCGAGAAGGACGAGTAGCGATACGAAGGCCAAGGGAGCCTGGGCTAGAAGAGCGACGTGAGGTACTCGAGGCCCACGAGCAGGGTGGCGTCGTTGCGCGTCCCGGCGCCGGGAGTGGTGCTCGCGGGGCTCGGGTTCGTCACCCACTTCAGGCCCGCGGACACGGCAAGCGTGGGGATGACCTGGTAGCGGGCCGTGCCCCAATAGATGTTGCCGTAGTTGCCGGCGAAGAGCGGGCCCGAGCTGCTGGAATACCGATCGAGGATCCATTGTAGATTGAAGGACAGCTTCTCGAGCGGGCGCAGATCGAGGCTCGAGACGACCGACCAGGAAAAGCCCGCGTCGAGGTCGCGGTTGGGGATGTACTTCACCGCTGCGCCCCACCTGTCGGTCTCGTAGCCGAGCGAGCCTCCGATGAGGGCCTGGTTGCGGAACGCAACGCTGGTCGCGGTCGCGCAGAGGCTTGGTCCGGCGCCGGGGCAAATGGTGCCCCCCTGAGCTCCTGGGAGCGGGCGCCCGCTGATCGACGTGCGGGCGGGATCGGGATCGCGCAGGATCGCGCCGAAGACCCCGGCGACGAAGCCGCCTCCGAGCGGCACTTCCATCTCGGCGCTCACCTTGTGGTTCACGATGCGCGTCGACTTGTCATAGAAGAAGTTGGGCGCGAAGATCTGGTAGGAGAGGCCCACTCGGACCCGCCTCGCGAACCAGTGGGAAACCTCGACGTCGCCGCGGGGCACCAGCTCATACGCGTTGGAGTCGGGCGTCGGGCGGCTCGCGCCGGTGTAGTTGTACCGACGGAGGCTGAATCCGCCTTTGATATAGGAGTCGGTTGAATACGACCAGAGGGCCTCCGCATATCCCTTGGAGGAGTCGTAGAAGATGTTGTCGGTCCAGCTCCCGCCGGCGTGAAGCTCGAGGCGATCGAAGCCGACATAGCCAAGGTCGCCGTTGAAGGCCGTCTTCGAGGTGCCGGGCTCCGTGCCTCCCAGCCAGGCGCTGACGCGCAGCCCGCGGGACCTTTTCAGATTTTCGAGGTCGTCCCGGGCCTCCCTGTCGTGGGGGTCGAGCTCGGTGGCCCGCTCGAGGGCCGCGGCTGCCGCGGCGAAGCGGTGCAGCGCCTTCTGCGTCCATCCGATGTGCTTGAGGAGGTCGGCGCTCTCGCCTGCGGCGGCAAGCTCGTCCTGGTATGCTTGGAGCGCGGCCTCGTACTCGCCGGCCCTGCGCAGGGCATCGGCGCGGGCGCGCAGCTCGCGCGCGACGCCCGTGGTTGGGAGCGGAGCGGCGCGGGTGGGAACACCCGCGGCGAGGCCAGGGGACGAAAACAGCAGGGCGAGCAGCAGGGTTCTCAGGAGCATCGACCGTTTCTCCATGCGTGTTCCAGCGTTTCGAGCACCTCGGGCGCCGACGGAACGTTGGCGCCCAGGCGTGCGTTCACTTCCAGGATCGCCGGCCGCCCACCGGCGGAGAGGCGAACATCCATGTCCAGCGGACCCTCCAGGCTGAGAGCGCGCGCGGCGCGCATGCCCAGCTCGGCCAGCTCGGGCCGCTCCACGCGTTCCGTTCCGAGCGCGTTGCCGACCAGCCCTTCCTTGAGACCGGTTTTGCGGAGCACCACCACGGCGGGCACCCGGCCGTCGCGCTCTGCGAACAGGTTCAGATCGTATTCCTCGCCGGGGAGGAACTCTTGCCAGACGACCTCGTCGGGTCCGGCGCGCAAGAGGTCTTGCGCGTTGCGATGCACGAGCACCCCGCGGCCGCCGCGGCCGAAGCGGGGTTTCGAAAGCAGCGGGAAGCCGAGCGCGGTCGAGAGCTCGGCGGGCGGCGTGCTCGAGGCGAAGGTGACGGGGACCGCGATCCCGGCATGGCCGAGCTCCTGCGCGGTCCTGAGCTTATCGTTGGCGACGTCGATGCCGGGCGGGTTGGAGACGCACAGAGCAATGCCACGCTCGCGCAGCGCTACCCGCATCCGCGCGACGATGGGCAGCTCCTCGGTCACGGTCGGCACGACCAGCGAAGCCTTCTCGGCGGTGGCGATGGCGAGCAGCGCCGCAACGAAGCCGGGATCGCGCGCCGCCGGAACCGCGCGCAGCACGCTCGCGGGGGAGGAGACCTCCCGCATGTCGGTGCCGACGACGCGATAGCCCTTCTCCGCGAAGAACGCGGCGCCGGCCCGTCCGGCCGGACCTCCGACGCCCGTGATCAACACCGTTTCGCGCATGGACTTCAGGCACCTTTCTCACCGCCGGGCGAGGGTCCGCGCGCGCGGGCCTTCGCCACGGAGTTGGTGAGCTTCGGGAGGGGGCGATCCTAGACCGCGAAGCCGGTGCCGCGATCACTTTTCGTGGAGACCGTGTGTGGCACGAAGCCGCACAGAGCGGCACCCCACACGGGCGTCGCGAGCGAACGCGCAGATCATGTGAGCTG
>WNFI01607623.1_pt1 | contig 12644 bp, 10 predicted proteins | sample 5400471 | NCBI WGS metagenome assembly WNFI01 (sample SAMN13153348, study PRJNA577476) | soil metagenome | isolation source: 100 cm saprolite on Douglas fir-dominated hillslope | place: USA:California | collected 2013-09-17
CGTGGAGCGGGAGACGGGGCTCGAACCCGCGACAGCCTGCTTGGAAGGCAGGAACTCTACCACTGAGTTACTCCCGCATGCTATTACTCAAATCAGATGTGCTTATTTCTTTCGGTCGGGGTGCGCGGACTTGAACCGCGGACCTCATGGTCCCAAACCATGCGCGCTACCAACTGCGCCACACCCCGCTAACGCGCTCTATCCATCCCAAACATGGGTGACCCTCGCTCCAACCGACTCCTACCACCACAGAACGCACGCGCACTATAGCACGCTTTTAGCGATGTGTCAAGTATTATTTGCCTTTTCTTCGACGATAGCGAAGTTTTAGCAGGAAGAGATGCCAACGTGTCGCAAGACTACTCAAGGGATTCCGTCGCAATGGCGTTACATTCCCAGAACCAGGAGATCGTCCAGGATATGGCGACCGGGACACAAATGGCAAAATAATCAAAATTGCAAAGCATACGGCCCCAATAAGGGCGATAATTCCGGTGAAAAGATCTGGACTGGTGTGTGCATATGCCCAGCCGCCAGCAACGAGTGCCGCGCAAAATGCAATCACCAGGCACCATTCCGAAAGACCGAAATTAAAGGACGGTAAACTACGCTTACGCGCACTCACGCGTGAATCCGCTTTTCGGCGTAATCGCCCGCCAAATTTCCGTCCCAGTCCTGGCTTAGGCTCTGTTCGTTCCAAATTACGCAAGATTTCTTCAATTTCGCGCTCATATTTGTTTGGCATAGTAGTTCTCTTCCTTGAACGCGCCAATAATCCCTTGCTTTTAATGATACCAACTTCTAAGCGCAGAGACAAGAGTTTAGCATGTCAATTGTATCATATCTCACGACATTTTATGAAACTATAGCCTGTTAATCTGTTGACTATGCTTGACTGCTCTGTTATCATTTTCGGTACGTTACTTCTTTCCCTTCTTCATCTCCACTTCTTTTCACTATACTTCTTTCAGGCAAAGTATTCGCCACCTCTCGCCCATTTTTAAATACATGCAGTCGAGCAGGAAGCAGGCGTAGCGCCTCAAAAGCAGATGGTGCATCAAGCACAAGGAAATCTGCCGGTTTGCCTTCTTCGATACCATATCTATCCTGGATGCGCAGAGTTTTTGCTGCATTTGTCGTGATCAGATCAAAAACATCGTTGATTTCTTCATAGCCGCTCATATGGCACAGGTAGAGAGCAAGCTGGGCAGCAGCAAGCATATCACCCCTGCCCAACGGAAACCATGGATCCATGATCGAATCATGGCCGAGAGCAACATTGACACCGGCTGCCAGCAATTCTTTCACGCGCGTAATGCCTCGTCGCTTGGGATAAGTATCAAAGCGACCTTGCAAAACAACATTATCAAAAGGGTTGGCAATGACATTCACCTGGGCACCCGCCAGCAGGCGTATCAGCTTAAAAGCATAGGCATTATCATAAGAGTGCATTGCGGTGCAGTGGCTGGCCGTCACTCGCCCCTGCCACCCTTGCTGAATCGTATCGGCTGCCATCACTTCCGTGAAGCGTGAGAGCGGATCATCAGTTTCATCACAATGGCAATCGATATCGCGGTTAAACTCTTTCGCCAACGCGAACGCATACTGTACATCCTCGACACCCATATCACGAGTCCACTCATAGTGCGGAATCCCTCCTACCAGGTCGCACCCCAGTTCCATAGCCTTGCGCATCAACTCGCGTCCATTCGGGAAAGATATGATGCCATCCTGGGGAAAGGCAACCAGTTGCAGGTCACAAATATCGTGAACTTCTTCACGCACCTCGATTAAGGCCCTCAGAGCGGTCAAAGCCGGGTCGCACACCACGAGTCAAGCTCGGCTTGCGTTCACTCCAGATCTGAATGCCCTCCAACAATGTACCAGAAGAGTTATAGCGGGGCTGACCCACGGTCAAGACAGCGTCCAGGTGTACATGTGCATCTATTAATGGTGGTGAGACAAGCCTGCCGGCCGCATCAATCTCGCGAGTAGCACTCTCCGAGGAGAGATCGTTGGCGATTTTGGCGAAATGCCCATCTTTTATGGCAATATCAACAAGATCCTGGAGGCGGTGTAAGTGCGCATGGCGAATGATAAGGTCATAATGCATTTGACATTCCTCATTACATACTACTACCATTTAAAATCAGAGGCAGGCGGGTGTGACCGCCTGCCTCTGTGAACGGATAAAAGAGAAACAGCTACTCAGCAGCAGTGCTCAATTCACCACGCGGGCTGTTTCTTAGTTCAATACGACGCAAGATCAGGTAGGAGATGGCAGCAAACACAATAGCCAGTTCGAAGCCTACGTCCATGCCATAAGGCTTATTAATCAAGCCACCTATGGGTCCGGTGATAGGTGTCGTGTTGCCGTTTACTGTGAATACCTGAGCAAAACCAAGGCCGGCACCTATCAAACCAATCACCATAGACACTATCGCAGCCCAGCCAACTGGGAGTTTACTGGGCGTATTCCAATCATCGACATCGTACCGCCCATGACGGAATACAAAGTGTTCGATGATGAGAATGATTGCATAAGGGCCTAGCCAGTAGGCAATGAGGAGCATGAAACTGCTAAGTGTTTCATTAAAGTTGCCACCAAGAGCAAGAATAGTAAGCGCGATCGCGACATACACCACTGCCCCGATGAGCGTCCAGATATAGCGCTTGACACGCATGAACGCCTTACCAAGCACCTGCATGGAGAGACCAAGGCTATAATCGTTCGGAATATTGTTAGCGACTGTGCTTAGAGCAAGCAAAGCCACGATAAATGTTCCAAAGGCGCCTAACGGACTGGCAACAGCGGCAAGTAAATCGCCACCACCCAATGGCTTCCAACTGGTAAAGGCCATACCAATCGTTTCTAACACCACACACGGCACAAAAACACCAAGATAGGTAAGCCAGAAGACACGCTTTGGCGATGTGTTCTCAGGCTGGTTGACGTTGTAATCTGCCGCGTATGAACTCCATCCTGTGGCGAAACCATAGATAGCTCCACCAAAGGAGATGAAACCTGCAATTTCAGCCGCTCCAAATGCAGGCGTAGGTATAATTCGCATGTGTGGGGCTGCTACAATCACCAGGATCGCAAATATAATGGCCATGGGGATCCAGGCCCAGCGCTCGTAGCGATGCACGTACCTGTAGCCATAAATGCTGACCAGGGTTGTAAGAATTGCAATGACAAGTACACCCACCCATCCCGGAATAGCGCCTTTAGTCAGTGCTGAGACCAATTGACCGCCGATGATGACGTTGACAGTTGACCAACCAATGCAGGCAGCGACATTGAAGAGCGCCATGATGATGCCACCTACCCAGCCGAAAGAGAAGCGCGAGATGGTCATCTGGCGTAAACCCAGTTTGGGACCAAGAGTCGAGAAAAAGGCAACGGGTAAAACACCAAGTGCGTTGAAGATAATAATAACTGCCAGGCCATCCCAGAATCCGAGGCCAAATGCCAGGTTAGCTATCGCTCCTAGAGCGATTGTTGAAATCACTAGATTGGCCGAAAGCCACATGGTGAAGTTGTCGAAGACGCGGACATGCGTACGAGTCTTTGGCGAAACACGTTCGATACCGTGTCGCTCAACACCTTGCTCTTCGGGAATCAGTACCGTGTCGGTGGTAGCCATATGATTGTTCTCCTAGAAAAAACCTATTGAACCATTCCGTAAATGCATCTCGAAAGGCGCTCGCCAGTCGATCCTCTTCTCGTCAGAGATGCCAGGCACTTCAGAAGTTCTCCATTCTTCTGAAGAACTATGCAGAACAGTCTTTTTCATCTGACATACTTTAAAACGCTGTATGCAATGAGGACACATACAACGTTGTATGCCATGGAGCTAGATATATGTCAAGTATACCAGAATCAATGTAAAGTAGCTAGTCAATTTCTCCTAGTCTCCTAGTCCTGTAGCAAAAATATACATATACACCTCTTTAAAGCCCGGCAAGTGCTGCATCGGAAACGCCAAATTATGCAGAATATTTTACGAAGTAGGAAAATTTATTCCCAATTTTGAACGTAATTCGTACCATTTTAATTTGGAATATCCCCAATTAGTAAATTCAAGGGTAAAACTATGGACGAGATACCAGAAAATATGTACAATGGTTGTTATATACATATCCCTGTAAATTATCTAACAACCAACGACACTTCTCATGATATCTCTCCACGTTGATGGAGAGCTTTTCTAATCAGCTAGATCAGGAGGCCGGCATGTCTTCCAAATTAGTCTCATCAAAAAGCAACACGGGAAACACGGCAGAGCAATCTAACACAGCAGGACAATCTATTGATATCGAGCAAATTCGCCAGGAAAATGCGGAACTGCAAAAAGCACTCGAGGCTCGTACCCAGGAGAATATCCTGCTGAATGAGGTTATTTCGACCGTCGGCTCGACTCTCAAACTAGATGAGGTATTGGGTCATCTCGTAGATACAGTCTCTCGTGCCATCTCCTGCAACGCTGTATTCTTTTACCTGTATGATAAAGACAAGGAGCGCCTCACGCTTGCGAGCACAAACAAGCAATATAAAAAACTAGTGGGTAAAATCGAGCTGGCTCTGGGCGAAGGCGTTACAGGCTGGGTTGGTACGCACCTCCAGCCAGTCATTCTGAAAGAGGCGGCCCTCAACGATCCTCGTTTCCGCTACTTTCCAGAGCTGGAAGAAGAGAAGTTTCAGTCTACTATGACGGTGCCCATCGTCGGCAAAGATCGCCATCTCATCGGCGTTATCACCCTGCATACCATTGCTCCCTATGAATTCACAGAGCAACATCAGAACTTCCTAATAAATACCGCGGCACTCGTGGCAGGCGCTATTGAGAATGCCCAGCTCTACGAAAACACGCAGAGAAAACTCAATATCTTAACCACGCTCTCAGTAATGAGCCAGACCATCAGTTCTGGATTGTATCTCGATGAGATGCTGCGCTCATTAGCAACCTTGACAGTACAAATTGTAGAGGCAGATCTATGTGTCATTATGTTAATGGATCAGGCAAAAGGACGTTTAACGGTTCGTGCCTCCTCCCCCAATCTAAATGACCGTGTATTGAGCTTCCAGCCAATCGACGTTGATCGTTATATCTGGGAAAAGCTGCGAGATTTCAGCACCCGCGGTCAATTTCCAGAGATGAGCGCCCATGCCTTGGAGCGACTGAATCCTCTGAAAGACTCGCAGTATAAAACGTTGCTCTCGGCCCCCTTGATTGCTGGTACAGAACACCTTGGATTGATCAATTGTTATTTCAGCAAAACGCGCCGTCACACACCCGAAGACCAAACATTACTGGGTACCATCGCGAACCAAATTGCGATGGCGATCAAAAATAGTCACCTGGTTGATATGCTGGCACAGAAGAACCTGGTCAAGGGCTTCTTTGATGACCTGATGTACGGGACATATGACTCAGAGGATTCGCTGCGACAGCGGGCGAATTTCATCGGCTGCGACCTGACGAAATCACATACCGTAGCCATGATCGAAATTGCTCACCTGGATGAAAGTGACGACGATGAAGACGGACGCCCAAGAGCATCGTCCACTTCCACCAGGCCCCTTGCAGAGACCCTTCTACAGACCGAAGAAGATCGTCTCATGATACACAAACGCATAAGTGCTCAAATAAGGCGTCGAATTCAGGATAATTACCCTGGTTCAGTCTTATATGAACGTGAGAATCTCCTCACCTGTATCATCTGCCTGAGCAAAGATCCAGCCGCTGCACGCTTGAAGACGTGGTTACGTGACCTTGCCCGCCAGATGCGTGCTGAGCACAGCGTACGCCTCTCTATTGGCATCGGTAATCAATGTCAAAACATCGGCGACTACCGGCGGGGCATCGCCGAGGCCAATGAAGCTCTACAAATGGGTCAGAGCCTGAATCGAGATGGAGGTGTCACACACTTCAATGACCTGGGGGTCTACCGCTACCTGTACAAGATTGCACGCATGGATGACCTGCGGGATATGTACCAGGACCAGGTCGCACGCATCGCCAACTACGATCGGCGTAAAGGGACCGATCTCCTGGATACCCTGGAGACCTATCTGGAATGCGCCGGCAACCTCACCAAGACCTCTAACCGGCTCTTTGTACATCGAAATACGCTGATCCAGCGCCTGGAGCGTCTGCAATCGCTTTGCGACATTGATCTACAAGAGAGAAGCAACTGGCTCACCCTCCAGGTTGCTATCAAGGTATTCAAGTTACGCTCAAGCGGTATATAGGAACTCCACTCGAAATAGAAACCTGGCACCTTTGGAGGTGCCAGGTTTCTTATGATTACTTGTCAAGAGCCCTAGGGCCTTTAAAGGCCTTTATCCCTGACTGCTCAGCGTGATTATGGTCATCACACGCCTCCTCCATCTGGCAGTAAAGGCCATTCACCGCGCAATACGTCTCCTTGTGAGGATCACACTCAAACTGGATGGTGGCATGCCCAATATGATACTTCTCGCTAAGCATAGTGTTTAAGGATTGCAGTATGGAAGAACTATCGCTCGGTGGCAGATTATCTATGAGCACGTGGCACGATAAGGCATACATATTGCTGGTTATACTCCAGACATGTAGATCATGCACATCCTGTACCCCTTCAACGCTCTTCATATCTTTCACCAGGTTTGGCATGGAAAGATCTTTAGGAGCGGCTTCCAGCAAAATGTCAGTGGTATCGCGCAATATACGCCAGGCACCTACGGCAATGAGTGCGGCAATAGCGACGGAAAGCAGCGGGTCAACAATTGTCCAGCCGGTAAAGAGAATGATCAACCCGGCAACGATAACGCCTACTGATGCCCCGACATCACCAAAAACGTGCAGCATCGCGGCACGCACATTCAGATTATTGCCTTCTTTTTGCAGACCAAAGCCGATGAAGAGATTGACAACAATACCTATTCCCGCCGCGAGGAACATGACCAGCGGCTGGACGTGTTCAGGATGTTGGAAGCGCTGTACGGCCTCCAATAGGATGGCGAAAGTAATGGCGATCAGCGTCACTGCATTCACCAGTGCCGCCAGAATACCAACACGGTGATAGCCAAAGGTCTTGCGAGCGTTCGCGGGCTTTTCTGCCTGCACAATAGCAAACCATGCCAGGCCCAGCGCAAAGATATCGGTAACGACATGGCCTGCATCAGAAAGCAATGCCAGCGAATTTGCAATCAAGCCACCGACTAGCTCAGCAATCAGAATGATCACAGTTAAAAAGAAGGCTAAACGTAGGCTCTGTCTTGCTGTTCCATGAGTATGTGTATGCCTATTATTCATGCCAACGTCTCCGCTTCACCTTCTTGTGAGGGCACCGGTAATTCGCTGGCATGTGTCAAACCTAATTCGAGCAGCAGACGAATATGATCATCAATCAACCGGTAATAGACGACCCTCCCGACTTTGCGCATGGCTACTATTTGCAGATTGCGCAAAACACGCAATTGATGCGAAATAGTGGTATCATCACGGCCAAGACCAGCGGCTAAATCATAGACGCACAACTCACCTGTGGGAGCACTAAGTAACGCATACACAACCTGCAAGCGAGTAGGATCACCCAGAACGGCAAAAAGAGAGGCTACGCGCGTCGCTTTGCCGGTAGTTAAGAGATTACGACGAACGGCAAGTACATGCTCCGGGTGGATAAAACGCTCCTGGGTCACTTCCTCTACAGATCCTAATGCCATACAACCTATCCTCTCTTCCTATGAATATCTGTACAACCATGCAACTATTCTCTATGTAATATAGCACATCTGAGCATAAATTACAAGAACATTTTGCCTTGCGCCAATTTTATAGGCATGTTACACTACATACGTGTTTATCCCATCAGAACGCACAATTGATACCCGGTGGCGGCAACTACGGCTACGCCTCACACTACTCTATCTGGTCGTTGCACTGCTTCTGCTTATCATGAGTGGAATAGGGCATGCACGTTTATTAAGCCAGGTCGGACGAACCTTTGGCGGCTTTTTCTGGGCTATCGATACAGATAGACAGGTGGTTGTTGTCTCAACGCCCCCTGAATTGCCTTCATTTGCCGTGTCCCCCGCTTCTATTACTAGCCTTAACCCCATTGTAGGAGTGAATGGCAAATCGGCTTCTAAGCTATCGGATGTCTATCAACATGCCCAGCCCGGTGATACTATTACATACACCGCTCAACAGAACAACAAATTATCAACGATCAAACAACCTGCTGCGACATTCACCTCGAATATGTGGTTTGAAAGTTATGGGTTAACGCTCATCGCAGGTCTGTGCTGGTTACTGGTTGGCTTTATACTACTCGCCAGGTCACTAAATTGGACAGGAGCCGTTGAAGGCATTACTCTCTTGCCACCGGCTATGCTCTTTTTGCTCTTCAGTCATTGGGGAAATGTTCAGCAACCATATCAGGCGGATCCCGTTTTTCAATTATTGTGGACACCTGCATTTGCATTACTTGGAGCGGCCTTTATTCACCTCAGTTTAACCTACCGGCCCGAATCGACGCGTGAATCTCATTCGCCTCGGCTAGCTGTGGATGTATTGCCGTATCTGCTATTGATTGCTCTACTCGCATTCGATATATGTTCATATCTCTTTAGAGGCAGTGTGCCAGGTCGCCTCCAATTCATTATCTCGCTTAGTTACGCTGTATTCGGAGCATTACTCAGTCTCATTATTGGTGTTATCACATTGCTGCGCATCAGTGGCTTGCTTCCTGGAGCAAAAATCCCAGCAAACGTTCGCCGTCGTCTGGGTGAACTACTAACTCTGTGGATTGGCGCTGTGGGCCTGGGATTCTGTCTCGGCATTTTACCTATCCTTCTAACCGGCAAATCGCTCCTACCACTGCAAATTTTTTACATACTGGCAACCGTCTATCCATTGATTCTCTTGTATGCTCTGCGCTCGTTGCGTATGATCGACCACCTGCAATACACGATCGAACAACGCGAGCAAGCGCTGCTCGAACAACGAAAGCTATCTGAAGAACTGCGCCGGGCAAACAGCGAACTCCAGCGAGCGACCTCTCTGCTATTGCATGCTGACGCGCACCTGCGCTCTTTGCTTTCGCAACGTATCCACGATCAGCCCAAGCAGCAAGCGCTGCGTATCCGTTCGCTGCTGAGTCACTGGCAGCATAAGCTGAGAGTTGAAGCAGAGCATAATCACTCTACCGGGCATGTCGTGCAACCCGTCATTGAGGCATTGGGAAAGGTACGCAAGATCAGCGAGGAGTTAGAGGGCGATTTGCGTGGATTGCAATTGCTCGTCGAAGACGTCTACCAGCGGCGGAGCCTGGGACTGAAATTACACCTGGAGAAATTGATCCGCGAAGATCTGCCTGCACTGCACCCGGAATCTCCACTCAAGGTCCAGCCAGATCTATGGGCACTGGATGCACTAAGTTACGACCTGGAACAAACGGAGACTGGCGAAAAGTTTTCAGAAGCCATCTCATATACCGTGACGCAGGCATTGCTGAATGTCTATAATCATGCCGGGGCAAGTTTTGCAACAGTGCACACTGCTAGCATCAACGGCAACCTGGATGTCTATATTACCGATGATGGACGTGGCTTCGATACAAGTGCAGTTTCTCCTGATAAAACCAGTTTGTTCAAGGCACAATTGAAGGTTCGTGAGGCTGGCGGTACGCTTACGATTAGCTCTATTCCTCGCCCACGGCCACAACACGGCACAACCATTATCCTCCGTTTGCCATTCCCCGACAGCAAACAAGCACCAAAGACCAGGCCTCTTCCAGGCTCTATGGTTCCAAAGGTCCAGGCCTCAGCCCGCAATAGCAATCACAAGAATGCCCGCGAATAGTAAAATAGCTCCAACCAGCCGCATAGCCCCAAAATCCTCACCCAGCCAGCGCCAACCGAGGAACGCTGCAAAGACAACGCTAATCTCACGCACAGCACCGGCATAGCTCACACGTGTAATTGTGTACGCTTTCAACGCTAAGATGTACGCCAGCAGAGTAAAAATGCCAACCAGTACAATACGTATCCAGTTTGAGCGCCACTCAGCCACAATGGCACGATTTCCATAACGTTTCACGACAGCCGGTGTAACCAAAACGGCGGCTAAGGCGATCACCAGTACAGTGTAAGGGAGAGGGGAAACAAGACGCACAGCGGCACCATCAATAGCTGTGTAGATCGAAATGCAACATGCAACGCCGAGAGCCAAAGCAAGTACACTCTTGTTCAACCTGGCTGTCTTGCGTAAAGTCCACCAGGTCTTTCCACTCACTACAGCCAGGCCAAGTATGAGTAGACCTATGCCAATAAGCCCGTAGAGTCGCGGACGCTCACCCAGGAAGAGAGCTGTCCAGAGAACCAGAAAGGCTGGCGCAGCACCCCGAGCCATCGGATAGACAAGCGAAAAATCACCATTTTCATAGGCGCGTATCAGCGTTATATAGTAAATCGCTTCTAAAAGCGCGCTGCTGACAAGGTACGGCCAGACAGAAATCGGAACTGCTGCACTTGTCAATAGCAGCGGAGAGAAAATAATTACGCCAGCAGTCAATGAGCACCAGGTAAAAACCTGCTTCTCTCTCGCACGTTTGACGACCAGGTTCCATGTCGTGTGCATCATTGCCGCCACCAAGAGTAATCCTATCGCGGTCAGCGGCATATGTTCTCCTTCACGGGTTGTATGAGAGATTTATCATGTCAACACTTGCCATTGTACCAACACTGTCCAAACCAACTTCGCCCTAAAACAACGATTTTTTATTCTCTATCTGAGCTAAAAGAAAGGAACCACCGCACCAACCACTGCAGCATCGACCCCCAGGCGGGAAGGAACGATCTCTAGCGTACTGTATTTTTTGGCGGAAGAATACGTCATCAGCGCACTGCGAACTTTTGTAAGCAATAGCTCACTTGCGTTAAGCACACCGCCGTTCAGAATAAGCACATTAGGTTCGAATATACTCATATATTTAGCAGTTGCAGCTCCTAACCAACGCCCTAACTCACCATAGACTTGCAGCGCAACCGTATCGCCTCGTAACGCCTCTTCTGCCAGCAATTGCTGGCTAAAATATTCGCGATTACTCAGTCGCTGTAAGAGACTGGTCTGTTCACCCCTACGCAGAGCACGTTGCACCATTTTTTGCATGGCTTCCATGGAGACCAGTGCATTGATACAACCACGTTTGCCACAGCTGCAACGCGGCCCATTCGTGGAAACCGACAGATGACAAACATGCCCTGTGTATTCTTGCGTAGATCGTTCCAGTTTACCATCTATAACAAGCGCAGCGCCTACCACCGCATTGACATTCAAGAAGAGCAAGCGGCGAAAACCTCTGCCTGCACCAAAATGAAATTCACCTAGCACAGCAGCATCGACATCTACATGCAGCCGGGTAGGCAGATTATAGTGCGCCTCCAGTAGATCGCACAGGGGAAAATCGTTAAGTGAAGGCAGAGTAGGAATCAGTATAGGACAGCGGGTCGCCTGGTCAAGTGTGCCTGGAATACATATACCCAGACCACGCACATACAAGCCCTCAGTTTTCGCATGGCCAAGAGCAGTTTCGATCGTGCGTAAATAAGGCTCAAGTGTGGCAGCGGCAGGACGCCCCCGCAGCGTCTTCGCGTAGCCGCGGTGGCGTATCCTGCCGTGATGATCAACCAATGCTACAGTAGCTCTACTTCCAGTAATCTCCACCCCCACTGCCACACTGTAGTCGGTTTCTTCTCGGTGATCCGGCACTGATGACTCTACTAAATTCAAGCATTTATATAGAACTTATGTTCTATATCTGGTAAGCGACAGTAACAGATACAAGAACAATCACGACACTATATGCAAGAAAAGTATACCGAGCATTGAGAACATTTGTCAAGATCAAACGTTCAAATCATTCGGTCTCAGGAAAGGCGTCCCACGTAGAGGTCTACAACCTCGTCATTCTCCAGTAGATCGCGCCCAGTTCCTTCTAACCGATTCCGACCCAGGACCAGGACGTAGGCCCATTGGGCGTGGCGCAGGGTCTCGCGCGTGTTCTGCTCGACGATGAGAACCGCGACGTTGGTCGAGCGGATCTGCTCGATGCGTTCCCAGATCAGCCCCTGGAAGCGGGGCGACAGACCGGAGCTTGGCTCGTCCAGGATCAGAACCGCCGGGTCGACCATCAGGCCCCGCGCCAGAGCCAGCATGGTGCGCTGGCCGCCGCTCAGCGTACTTGCTCGCCGATGCGCAGACGCTCTGAGGTCGGGAAAGAGGACGAAAAGTTGCTCGATCCTCTCCCGGATGCCGGATTTGCGAATATAGCCGCCCATATCGAGATTCTCCCGGATGGTGAGGTCGGGGAATACGTTTTCCACCTGGGGCACATAGGCGACCCCGCGCCTGACGAGCGTCTCCACTGGCTGGCCGGTGACCTCTTTTCCTTCTACGATCACCTTGCCCGCCGTAGGCCGGACAAGCCCGGCCACCGCTTTCAGGAGCGTGGACTTGCCGGCCCCGTTCGGTCCCACGATGGCCGTGATCGCACCCCGGCGCGCCGTCAGGCTGACCTGGTCGATGATGGGCGGACCACCGTAGCCGGCGGTGAGCCCCTGGATACTGAGCGCCGCTACTTCGTTACTCATAAGA
>WNFI01205392.1_pt1 | contig 12643 bp, 10 predicted proteins | sample 5400471 | NCBI WGS metagenome assembly WNFI01 (sample SAMN13153348, study PRJNA577476) | soil metagenome | isolation source: 100 cm saprolite on Douglas fir-dominated hillslope | place: USA:California | collected 2013-09-17
GTGCTCCGCCCAGCGGGCCGATCGCCACCTCAAAGCCCTCCTCGGCCGGACCCACGCCCGCCACCGACAGACGCTCGGGCACGAACAACTCGGCCGCGAGCCCGCGGAGGTCGTCCAGCCCGACCGCGTCGATCCGCTCGATCACCTCGTCGGTCGAGAGCACCGGCATCCCCGCGAGCACCGCGCCGCCGAGGCGGCCCATGCGCGCGCTCGTCGACTCGAGGCCGAGCACTACCCGGCCCTTGAGGTTCTCCCGGGAGCGCGTCAGCTCCTGCTCGCTGGCGGGATCGGTGACGCAGCGCCTGAGCTCCGCCGCGAGGACCTCTACGGCCTCCGCGAGGTTCTCCGGGCGCGTGCCGACGTACAGCCCCACCTCGCCGGTGCGGGCGTAGAGGTTCGAGTAGGTGAAGACCGAGTAGGCCAGGCCGCGGCGCTCGCGGATCTCCTGGAACAGCCGCGAGGAGGAGGTGCCGCCGAGAATCCCTTCGAGCACCCGCAGCGCGAAGCGCCGCTCGTCGTCGCGGGCGATCCCTGCTCCCCCGACGCAGACGTGGAACTGCTCGGTGTCTTTGCGCAGGAACAGCCGCCGCGGCTCGAAGTGCGGCGCCGCGAGCGCGGCGGACCCGGCCGCCGACCCGTCGGTCCCCGCACCGGGCTCCGCGGCACGGACCATCTCCACGAGCCGATCGTGGTCGATCGACCCCGCCGCCGCGATCACGATCGCCCCCGGCGTGTAGCGGCCCGCGTGGTATGCGGCGAGCTGCTCGCGGGTGATCGCACCGACCGCCTCGGCGGTGCCGATCACGGGGCGCCCGAGCGGGTGGCCGTCGAAGACCGCCCGGCCGATCTCCTCGAAGACCCTGTCCTGGGGGTCGTCTTCGTACATCGCGATCTCCTCCAGCACCACCTCCCGCTCGGCCTCCAGCTCACCGAAGCGAGGCCGCCAGATCATGTCGGCCATCACGTCGAAGGCACGCTCGAGGTGCCCGTCGAGCACCCGCGTGTAGAGGGTCGTCGCCTCCTTGTCGGTGCCCGCGTTTATCTCCGCGCCCATCTCGTCGAAGATCTGGTCGATCTCCTCCGAGCCGAAGCGCTCGGTGCCGCGGAACAGCATGTGCTCGAGCAGATGGGAGATCCCGGCCTGCTCGTCGGTCTCGACGACCGAGCCCGTGTCCATCAGGAAGCCGAGCGCCACCGAGCGCACCCCGGGGACGCGCTCGGTGACTACTCTCACGCCCGAGTCGAGCGTGGTGATTCGGTGGTCGGACCGGCCGGTCCGACTGTCTGCGTCAGTCGCGGTCGCGGCCATGACGCGGGCGGCCCGACCCGCGATCGCCGTCGCCCCGCCGGCCACCGCGCTCGGAGCCACGACCGTTGGAGGACGGGCGCCGCTCGCGACCGCCCCCTCCCCCGCCGCCTGTGCCGACCCCCGCGAGCTCCTCGACGGTCTTGCCGGCGATGTCCGGGTCGTCGGCGAGGCGCAGGCCGATGCGGCCGCGCTCGCGATCGACCTCGACGACGCGAACTTTGACCTCATCGCCCTTGTTGAGGACGTCCTCGACCGTCTCCACGCGCTCGCCGGGCGAGACGTTGGAGATGTGCAGCAGGCCGTCCGTGCCCTTGGCGAGCTCGATGAAGGCTCCGAAGGTGGTCGTCTTGACGACCTTGCCGTCGTACTCGTCGCCGACCTCGACCTCCTTCATCATCATCCGGATGCGCTCCACGAGCGCGTCGCCGAGCTCGCCGTTGGCCGAGTAGATCAGCACCTGGCCGTCGTCGTTGACGTCGATCTGCGATTCGAACTCGTCGGCCAGGCCGCGGATCGTTTCGCCGCCCTTGCCGATCAGCAGGCCGATCTGCGAGGGGTCGATCTGGATCGTCTGGATGCGCGGCGCGAACTGCGAGAGCTGCTCCCGAGGAGCGCCGATCGTCTCGTGCATCTTGCCGAGGATGAACGTGCGCGCCTCTTTTGCCTGGGCGAGCGCGTCGCGCAGGATGTCGAAGGTGACGCCCGTGATCTTGATGTCCATCTGCAGCGCCGTGATGCCGCGATCGGTGCCGGCGACCTTGAAGTCCATGTCGCCGAGGTGATCCTCGACGCCGGCGATGTCGGTCAGCACGACGTAGTCGTCGCCCTCTTTGATCAGGCCCATCGCGATCCCCGCGACGGGGCGCTTGATCGGCACGCCCGCGTCCATCAGCGACAGCGAGGAGCCACACACCGAGGCCATCGAGGAGGAGCCGTTTGACTCGAGGATGTCGGAGACCACGCGGATCGAGTAGGGGAAGTCCTCGATCGACGGGATCATCGGGGCGAGCGCCCGCTCGGCGAGCGCGCCATGGCCGATGTCACGACGCTTGACGCCGCCCATGCGGCCCGCCTCCCCGACCGAGAAGGGCGGGAAGTTGTAGTGGTGCCAGTAGTACTTTTTCGTTTCCAGGCCGAGCGTGTCGAGACGCATCTCCTCCTTGAGGGTGCCCATCGCCACGACCGACAGGGCCTGCGTCTGCCCGCGCGTGAACAGCGCCGAGCCGTGCGTCCGCGGCGTCACGCCGACTTCGATCGTGATGTCGCGGATCTCGTTCTCCGAGCGGCCGTCGGGACGCTTCTTGTTGACGGCGATGCGCTCACGGATGATCGACTTCTCGAGCTTGTCGAAGGCGAGCTGCGCGGCGGCTCGGCGCTCCTTGGCCGCGACGAGTTGCTCCTCGCTCGCGCCCTCGGGCGCAGGCGGCGCGTACTGCTCGAGGATCTCCTCCTCGACCGCCTTCGTGGCGTCCTGGCGCTCGAGCTTGTCCTCGACCTGGGTGGCCGCGTCGAGCTTCGCGCCGTGGGAGGCACGGATCTCCTGCAGCAGCTGCGGGTCGACCTGGATCGGCACGAACTCTTTCTTGGCCTTGCCGACCTTCGCTGCGAGGTCGCGCTGCAGCGCGCAGAGCTTCTTGATCTCAGCGTGGGCGATGTCGAGCGCGTCGAGGATCTCCGCCTCGGGAATCTCGTTGGCGCCCGCCTCGACCATCAGGATCGCCTCCTCGGTGCCGGCCACGATCAGGTCCAGCTCGGAGGGCGTCTCGGCGGCCGCGAGCAGGTCCGGCTCGGGCGGGTTGACGACGAAGTCGCCCTCGATCTTGCCGATCCGCACGGCGCCGACGGGTGTCGGCAGGGGGATGTCGGAGATCATCAGCGCCGCGGAGGCGCCGTTCATCGCAAGGATGTCGTACGGGTGGACGTGGTCGATCGAGATCGGGATCGCCACGAGCTGGGTGTCATAGCGCCATTCCTTCGGGAACAGCGGCCGGATCGGGCGGTCGATCATGCGCGCGGTGAGGGTGCCCTTCTCGCCCGGGCGGCCCTCACGCTTGAAGAACGAGCCGGGAATTTTGCCGGCGGCGTACATGCGCTCCTCGACATCCACCGTCAGCGGGAGGAAATCCACGTCGCGGAGGCCGCCGGCCACCGCGGTACAGAGGACCATCGTGTCGCCCTGGCGGACCACAACTGCGCCGGAGGCCTGCTTGGCCATCCTGCCGGTCTCAAACGAGATCTCGCTACCAGCGATCTCCACGGAGACCCGCGTAAGTGCGTCACTACTCATATTCACTGCCTTCCTGTTCCGCCCGTCGGTCGGCGGTCCGATTCTTTTTTCTCATTTTCCGAACGCAGGGAGCTTAGCGGACGTCCTGGCCCGGCTCCGCGGCGACGCAAGCCCGTGCGGGGCCGAAACGACAGCCCGCGGCCCGCCCCGCAGTTCAGCCCGCCGAACCGTCGCCGAAGGCCTCGACGACGCCCTGTGCGAGCAGGTCGGGCCCGGGGAGCTCACCCGGCGAATCGGCCTCGTAGCTCCACCGCACGGTGCCCTCGGGACCGGTGATCACGAGCGCTCGCTGGGAGAAGCCCCCGGGATGCAGAACCCCGAACGCCGCGCTGGCGGCGCCCTTCGGCTCGAAGTCCGAGAGCTGCTCGCTGCTCACGCCGAGCTTCTCCTTGAAGGCGCTCTGGGACCACGGCGAGTCGCACGAGACGCCGTAGAGCCGCAGCCCCCGGCGGCCCAGGTCCTCGAGCAACGGCTCATACAGCTGCAGCTGGTCGGTGCAGACGGGGCTGAAGGCGAACGGGTAGAAGACCAGCACCGTCCCCTGGCCCTTCAGGTCCTGGAGCGCGAAGTCCTCCCCCTCGGCGGTCTTCAGCGTGAACTCGGGGGCGGGCGAGCCCGGCTCGATGACGCTCACGCGCGCCCCGGGCGCCTAGCGCCTCAGGCCGAGCCGCTGGATCAACTCGCGGTATCCCTCGAGGTCCGTGCTGCGCAGGTAGTCGAGGAAGCGCCGGCGGCGGCCGACGAGCATCAGCAGGCCGCGGCGCGAGTGGTGGTCCTTTTTGGCGCCCCGCAGGTGCTCGGTGAGGTGGTTGATGCGCTCGGTGAGCAGCGCGACCTGGACGCGGGTGTTGCCCGTGTCCTGCTCGTTGGCGCCGAACTGCGCCGTGATCTCGCGCTTGCGCTCGCTGGTGATGGCGGTCATCGATCGGGCACGGTAGCAGACCCCGGGCGGCGATCAGACCGCGGAAGCGGCGATCTGGCGGGTCTGCTGCACGTCGGATTGCATCTGCTCGACGAGCGCCTCGGCGCTGTCGAAGCGGCGCTCTCCACGAAGCCGCTCGAGGAACTGCAAGGTCAGCGTGGAGCCATAGAGGTCACCGTCGAAGTCGAGTATGTAGGCCTCGATGAGTTCGCCCCTGCCGGTCTGGAAGGTTGGGCGCACGCCGATGCTGACGGCAGCCGGGCGGCCGTCGGCCAGGCACGCATAGACGCCGTGGCCGGGGCACGCGAGATCCTCGTCGGGGACGATGTTGGCGGTCGGGAAGCCGAGCTCGCGTCCACGCTCGTCGCCATGGGCAACCACGCCCGCGAGCTCGAACACGTAGCCGAGCAGGCGGTTGGCCTCGGACACCTCGCCGGCGCCCAGCAGCCCCCGGATGTGGCTCGAGGAGACGATCTCGCCGTCGACCTCCAGCAGCGGGTGGACGATCGTCTCGAAGCGCCCGTCGGCGGCGAGCAGCGGCGGGTCGCCCTGTGCCCGGTGGCCGAAGCGGAAGTTCTCGCCGATCGACACCTGGCGGGCATCGAGCGTCTCGACCAGCACCTCGTCGATGAACGCAGCTGCGCTGAGCGCGGCGAACTCCCGGTCGAACGGGATCACGATCATCTCCTCGACCCCCAGCGAGGCGACCAGCTCGGCCTTGCGCTCGAGCGTCGTGAGGAGCTTCCGCGTGTGTTGGGGCGCCACCACGGAGACCGGATGGGGGTCGAACGTCAGCACGCTGTCGGCGCCGGCGATGACCTCGCGGTGGCCGAGGTGGACGCCGTCGAACGTGCCGACGGCGACGCTGCGCTCGGCCCGGCGCTCGACGTCGGGCAGGCGAGTGACCTTCACGGGGCCAAAGCCTAGATGCCGCGAGGATCAGCCGTCTTGCGCTCCGGCCAGCGCGAGCGCTTCCGCGAGCGCGAGGAAGCCGGGGCCCGGTGGAGGCTCGGGCCAGCTCGCCCCGCGCGGCGGCGGCGGAATCGCGTCTGCGACCTTGAACGGGCCGATCGCGGTGCGGCGCAGCTCCAGGCAGTAGGCATCGCCGAGATCTGCGATCAGAGAGCGCACGTAGGTGCCCGAGCCGCACTCGATCGCGAAGCCCGCACGCGGCCCCTCTCCCGGCGGACCCGGCTCGCGCCAGAGCTGCTCGAAGCGTGTCACCGTGACGATCCGCTCGGGCATCTCGAGGACCTCGCCCCGGCGTGCCCGCCGGTAGGCGCGCTCGCCGCGGATCTTGATCGCAGAGTGAGCGGGCGGGCGCTGGCGGATCTCGCCGGTGGGCAGGAGCGGCGGGTCGGGCGGGATCCGGCCGGTCTCCGAGACCTCCCCCTCGGGATCCCCCGTCGTCGAAATGGCGCCGAGGCGAGCGGTCGTCTCGTAGCTCTTGGGCAGCCCCATCAGCAGCTGCTGGGACTTCGTCGCCCGCCCGATCAGGATCAGCAGCAGGCCCGTCGCGAAAGGGTCGAGCGTCCCGGCGTGTCCGACTCTGATCCCGCCCCGCCCGCGCTTGCCGCCGAGCACCCGTCGCACGGCCGCGACGGCGTCGTGAGAGCTGATGCCTGCGGGCTTGTCGATCAGGAGGACGCCGTCCATCGTGGTCCGCGCCTGCCCGCCGAGGCGGCCGGCGTCCGTGCTCAGGCGGGCGCCGGGGTGGCGCCGTCGTGCTGAGCGTGGAGCTGTTCGGCGATCGCGCCGCGCAGGAAGGAGAGGAGCTCCACGGCGTCGAGGTCGGTCGTGAAGCCCGCCGCGCGACGATGCCCCCCGCCTCCCTGGGCGCGGGCGATCACCGACACGTCGACCTCGTCGTCGGTCGCCCGCAGCGAGACTTTGTGCTGGCCCTTGCGCTCGCCGCTCGAGAGCTCCCTGACGAGCGCCGCGACCTTCGTGCCCCGAAGCGCGCGAAGCTGATCGATGATCCCCTCGGAGTAGCTCTCTTCGGCTTCCGCGGAGCGGAAGTCCTCGGCGCTCAGCGAGGCGATCGTCAGCTCTCCGTCGTCGTAGCGTTCCAACTGCGCGAGCGCCAGCCCCAGCAGCGTCAGCTTCCCGGCCGGCATGTCCTCGTACAGGTGCCGGTAGACCAGCGGCACGTCGACGCCCGCTTCGAGCAGGGCGGCGGCCATGCGGTGGGAGCGTGGCGTGGTGTTCTCGTACATGAAGCGGCCCGTGTCGGTGATCAGGCCGATGTACAGCGCTTCGGCGACCTCCGGAGTGGGGGCCACGCCGAGCCCGCCCATCAGGTCCCAGACGATCTCGGCGGTGCATGAGGCTCCGGGCTCGACGAGGTTCAGCGTCCCGAACCCGGTGTTGTCGTGGTGGTGGTCGATGTTCAGCAGGTGCGCGCCGCCCCGCAGCTCGTCTGCGGCGATGCGGTCGATGTTGCCGCAGTCGAGGAAGATCACGGTCCGCTCGTGGATGTCGGCGGGGGGCTGCTCAATCAATGGAGCGAGCGGCAGCGCCCGGTACTCGCGGGGCAGCGGCAGATCCTCCGGCGAGATGAACATCTCGGAGCGCTTGCCGAGGGCGCTGAGCAGGCCCTGCATGCCGATCAGCGAGCCGAGCGCATCGCCGTCGGGGTGTTCGTGGGTGACGAGCACGAAGCTGGTGTCCTCGCGCAGACGCGCGAGGACCATCTCTCGCGCGGCCTTGCCGTCGGTGCTCACGCTCATCTTCCCTGCCGCTCGATCAGCCGCTCGAGGCGCATTGCCCGGTCGGTGGTGTCGTCGTAGAAGAACTCGAGAGCGGGCGTCCGCTTGAGGTGAAGCTCCTGCGCTATGCGGCCCTGCAGGAACCCGTGGGCGCTGCGCAACCCGTCGAGGCTGTCATCGCGCTCCTGCGGCGCGGAGGGGCCTCCGGCGGCGCCGAGCACGCTGACGTACACGCGCGCATGGCGCAGGTCACGGCTGGTTCTCACATCTGTCACGGTCACAAATCCCACTCGAGGGTCCTTCAGCTCTGATGCCACGGCGTCTCCGATGACCTGGCGAACCGCCTCGTCGACCCGACGCATGCGTCCCGTGGCCATCTTCAACTCTCCAATTCCTCGCCGAGCCCGGCGTCCCTTCCGTTTCCGCAGTCAGGCCTAAGACGCCAACTCGCGCTCGACCTGCCTCGTCTCGTACGTCTCGAGGACGTCTCCCTCCTTGAGATCCTGGAAGTTGGCGAGCACGATCCCGCACTCGAAGCCGCTCGTGACCTCTTTGACGTCGTCGTTGAACCGACGGAGGCTCTCGATCGTGGTGTCGTAGATCACGGTGCCGTCGCGGACCAGACGGACCCGCGCGCCGCGCGTGACCTTGCCCTCCGTGACCTGGCAGCCCGCGATCGTGCCGATCCGCGACGCTTTGAAGAGCTGGCGCACCTCGGCCTGGCCGATCGTGCTCTCGACCTCCTCGGGAGCGAGCATGCCCTGCATTGCCGCGCGCAGCTCCTCGATCGCCCGGTAGATCACCGAGTAGGAGCGGATCTCCACGCCCTCGCGGTCGGCGACCACTCGGGCATCGCCGACGGGTCGCACGTTGAAGGCCAGGATCACGCCCTCGGAGGCCGCGGCCAGCATCACGTCGGACTCGTTGATGCCACCGACGCCGCGGTGCACGATGTTGACGTTGACCTCATCCTGGGGCAGCTTCGCGATCTCGTCCTCGAGCGCCTCCAGAGAGCCTGCCACGTCCGCCTTGACGACGAGCGCGAGCTCCTGGACGGTGCCCTCCTGGGCGAGCTTGAAGACGTCTTCGAGGGACACCTTCCGGCCCGAGCGGCGAGCGAGCGCCTCGGTCTTCAGCCGGTTGGCGCGCTCACCCGCGAGCTGGCGCGCGCGGCGCTCGTTCTCCACCACCCGCACGTGCTCCCCGGCCTCCGGTACGCCGTCGAAGCCGAGTACCTCGACGGGCTCTCCCGGCGTGCCGCGCTTCATCTTCGCGCCGTTGAAATCGTGCATCGCGCGAACGCGTCCGAAGTTGGCGCCCGCGACGAGCGCGTCGCCGACGCGCAGCGTGCCGCGCTGGATCAGGACCGTCACGACGGGACCGCGGCCGGGGTCGAGCTTGGACTCGATCACCGCGCCGGAGGCCTCGGCGCCGGCGTTGGCGCGCAGTTCCTCGAGGTCGGTGACGATCTGGATCGTGTCGAGCAGCGAGTCGAGCCCCTGGTGGGTCTTCGCGGAGACGTCGACGAACTCGGTCTCCCCGCCCCAGTCCGAGGGCTGCAGGCCGTGCTGGGTCATCTCCGTGCGGACCCGCTCGGGCTGAGCGCCCTCCTTGTCGATCTTGTTGACCGCCACCACGATCGGCACTTCGGCGGCCTTCGCGTGGTCGATCGCCTCTTCGGTCTGCGGCTTGACGCCGTCATCCGCGGCGACGACGATCACCGCCAGGTCGGTGACGCTGGCGCCGCGGGCGCGCATCGCCGTGAAGGCCTCGTGGCCGGGCGTGTCGAGGAAGGTGATCTCTTTGCCGGCATGGCGAACCTGGTAGGCGCCGATGTGCTGGGTGATCCCCCCGGCCTCTCCGGCGACCACCTCGGTCTCGCGGATCGCGTCGAGGAGCGAGGTCTTGCCGTGGTCGACGTGTCCCATGATCGTCACGACCGGCGGCCGTTCGACCATCTCCTCCTCGCTGTCCTCGTAGACCGGCTCGACCTCGACGTCGTCGGCCGCGTGGACGATCTCGATCCGCTTGTCGAACTCGTCGGCGAGCACCTGGATCGCGTCGTCGGAGAGGGTCTGCGTGAGCGTCGCCATCTCGCCGAGCGACATCAGCTTCTTGATGATCTCGGGTATCGCGACGCCGAGGTACTCGGCGACGCCCTTCACGGTCGAGCCGGAGTTCACGCGGATCAGGTCCGTGGCCTCCTGGGCGGCCGTGTCGATCGGGGCGATCGTCTCGTCGTAGGTGCCGCGGCGGCGGCGTCCGCGGCGCGGTCGCCGCTGCGGCTGGTTGGACGGTCCCCCCTGCTGGCGCCGGGAGGCCTGCGAGTCGATCACTACGCGGCGCCGGCCACCGGGCCCGATGTCGCCGGGTGTGCGCTCACCGGTGCGCGAATCGCGCGTCGGACGGACGCGATCGCCGGCCGGCGTCGCCGCGGACTGCGCAGCGCCGGCGGGCGCCGGCGGCGCGGCCTGGGCTGCGGGAGGGGGCGGCGTGGTGCGGGCCTCGGCAGGGCCGGCCTGGTTGGGCCCTTCGGCCCGAGGCTGCGGGCGCTCCGGCGCGCCGGCTTTCGCTGCGGGCGCGGTGGCGGCGGGTTGTGAGGGCGCGGCGGATTCGGGTTTCGCAGGGGCGGCCGAGGCGTTCGCCGCGGCGGGCTTCTCTGCGGGCGGCGCCTTCGTGGTCGCGGCGGCGCCGTTGCTGGCTGCCGGGGCGCTGAGGCCGAGCGCCTTCAGTGCCGCGTCCTCCTCCACTGAGGAGGCGGCGGCCTTGGCCTGCACGCCGGCAGCGGCGAGCTTCTCGAGCAGCTCCTTGCTGCTGATGCCGTGCTCTTTGGCGATCTCGTGTACGCGCTTCTTGCTCATCGACCCACCGATTCTACGAGCTTGGGGTCGAGCGCCACCTTTGCACGCAGCGCCCGCGCGAAGGCGCCCCGTCGCATCGCGGCGGCCAGGCACTCCGAGCGCGGACGATCACCTGCCGCAGCGCGGCACAGGTAGGCGCCGCGACCGCCGAGGCGACCGTCGCGGTCGAGCACGGCCAAGCTCGGGCCTCCGGCGGCGGCGTGGCCGCCGAGGGCGACGCGCAGAAGCTCGCTCTTGAGCGCTTCTCGGCCGCAGCCCACGCATGTGCGCACAGGCCCCTCGGCGTGCGCGGCGGTCCGGCTCGATGTCGTTCGCCGGTCGGCTCGGGGAGCTATGGCGCCGCCTCCTCGGCGGCGTCCTGGGGCCTGCCAAGGGCCTCGGGCGGAGCGCCTGTCTCCGCGGCGAGGTCTGCAGGTTCCGCCTCGAGCTTCTCGGCGAGCTCCTCTTCGGCTTCCGCTCCGTCCTCGGTCGGCTCGGGCGCGATCACGGCCGCCTCGGTCTCGCCCAGCGGGCCGACCTCCACGGCGACATCGACGGCGCGCGCGGGGACGTCCTCGGGGACGAGCGTCTCGCCGGCGGCCTCTTCAGCCGCCTCCGCGCCGGCCTCCGTCGGCTCCTCGGCGAGCGCCAGCACCTCCTCGTCGGTGGCGGGCGTCTCGAGCGGCGCGTCCGCGGGGGCCTCCGAGCCGGTCACGGCGAGGTCGCCGATGTTGTCGCTGTCGATGTTCGCGAGCGCCTGGTGGGTTTCCAGGCCGCAATACCGGGAGTTGGGAAGCGCGGCGTTGGGGCAGCGCCGTCCGTTGGAGAGGACCGCCGCGCAGCGGCCCTGCACCTCCTCCTCCTCGTAGCCGTGCTCGGCCTCCTCGGCGGCGAACTCGGTCTCCGAGCGGATGTCCACGCGCCAGCCGGTCAGACGTGCCGCCAGCCGTGCGTTCTGTCCCTCCCGGCCGATCGCCAGCGAGAGCTGGTCGTCGGGCACGATCACGGTCGCCTGCTTGGCCTCGTCGTCGACCAGCACCTCACGCACGCGCGCCGGCGAGAGCGCCTTGGCGACGAACCGCGCGGGCTCCTCGTTGTAGGGGATGATGTCGATCTTCTCGCCGCGCAGCTCGGAGACGACCATGCGCACGCGCGAGCCGCGCGGCCCAACGCAGGCGCCGACCGGGTCGACTCCGTCGGTGTGGGAGACGACCGCGATCTTCGAACGATAGCCCGGCTCGCGGGCGACGTTGGCGATCTCCACGAGCCCGTCGGCGATCTCCGGCACCTCGAGCTCGAAGAGCTTCTTGATCAGCTCCGGGTCGCGCCGGGAGACGATGATCGCGGGTCCCTTCGTGGAGGGCGAGACCTCCTTGATGACGGCCTTGATCCGCTGCGAGTGGTCGTAGCGCTCGCCGTCGACCTGCTCGGACTTGGGCAGCAGCGCCTCCACGCGTTCGCGCAGCTGGACGAGCGTGTAGCGAGAGTCGGACTGCTGCACGATGCCGGTGATCAGCTCGCCGACGCGGTCGCGGTATTCCTCGTACATCATGTCCCGCTCCGCCTCGCGGATGCGCTGCAGGATCACCTGCTTGGCGGTCTGCGCGGCGATCCGGCCGAAGTCGTCGGGGGTCACGTCCCGCTCGTCGATCTGGTCGCGGTATTCGGCGAACTTCTTCGGGTCGATTTCCGGGTCCTCGGGTTCGCGCATCTCCCCGGTCTCGGGGTCGATCGTCGTTTCCTCGTCGATCGTCTCGACGATCAGGTGGGCCTCGAGGCGTTCCGGAATGATCAGTTCGATCACGCGGAAGTCGGCCGTCTCGCGGTCCATCTCGACGCGCGCGTACTTCGCCGACCCGGGCTGCTTCTTGTAGGCGGACAGCAGCGCGTCCTCGAGCGCGACCATCAGCTTCTCCGGCTCGATGCCCTTCTCGCGCGCGAGCGCGTACATGGCCTCAAGGATTTCGCGTGACATAACTCTTCTCTCTTACTCCTCGATCAGGTTCGAACGACGGATCTCCGAGTAGGGGATCGCGATGACGCCCCCATCGGCGGCCAGCGTGACCTCCTCCTCGGAGGCTCCCACGAGCTCTCCGGTGAAACTGCGCACGGGCCTCGCCTCGCCCTCGCGGGCTCCGGCTGGACGGAGCGGGCGGGGGTGGCGGACGCGGACCCGCGCCTTGCGCCCGACGAAGCGCCGGAAGTGCGCGGGCTTCGTCAGCGGCCGCTCGCTACCCGGAGAGGAGACCTCCAGCGAGTAGCGCTCCCGCATGTCGTTCAGCAGCACCGTGACCCGCTCGCACATCGCGAGGTCGACGCCGTCGGGATGGTCGATGAAGACGCGCAGGCTGCGCCCGCCGAGCACCTCGGCGAGGAGCACCTCGATCTCGGGCTCGGTGTCTGCGAGCCGCTGTTCGATCTCTGTCTGGAGCGTGTTCATCGGGTCTTTCAATCTGGTCCTTACGCAAAAAAAGCGGGCGGGCGCCCACTCTCGGAACTGCTGCCGCCGCGCGAGCGACGACACGAAAGCTGTCGATCGAGCATAGCATCGGAGGGGTCCCGCGTTTACAAGGAGAG
>WNFI01182258.1_pt1 | contig 12642 bp, 7 predicted proteins | sample 5400471 | NCBI WGS metagenome assembly WNFI01 (sample SAMN13153348, study PRJNA577476) | soil metagenome | isolation source: 100 cm saprolite on Douglas fir-dominated hillslope | place: USA:California | collected 2013-09-17
GACTTTCTCACCTTTATGAAGGGTCACTCTTCGCCGAGTCCAGTAGACGCGGCTGCCGATGCGATAGGAGACATAAGCGGTCCTGGCCAAGACGAGGCGTACCACTCGCGCGTGGTCGTAGTCGAATCCGGCATAGTGGGCAGCCACGACGGGGTCGTGTTCCGCAACCCACTTCAGTTCGCGTGCATCCTCGATTCCTCCCGGCACCACTGAATACGGGTAAACCGGACGCGCATCTGCCCTGGGACGAAATGCCTGTTCCTCATTGGTCAGCAAGAGCCGCGTACGGCTGTCTTCAGCCTGCCGCCGCGCGGGGGATGACGAAGGGGGTGGCACGAAGAGCGAAGGGCTGAGCTGCCTGACCGCCACCGCGGAGAGAACCGCTGCCAGCAAGGCCAACGTAAGAAGGAAAGAACCGCGCCGAAGCAAGCGGTTACGACGATGACGACGGGTACGGCGGCGGGGGAACTCCGTGCGAATTATCCCTGATTCCGGTTGGGTCAAAAACAAACTCCTACTTCCAGCGGGCCGGACGCCTGGGCTTTAGACTGGCACTTCGCCGCACTCATTGGTGCAGGTCGAATGCCATCGTCGATCACGCTGTCTCCCCCAAATACTGGAGATCGAAGCTTTTGTTTGGACGATGCTAACAGACAGTGCAGCGGTTTGCACAAAATGTGTTGTGGATTTCCTTGGTTCGCCCCAAATCGGCGCTGGAAGTTTCCTCTTCGTACCGGTCTCCGGTGGTCTCAGGTAGATGCTTCGCGCCGGTAGATCCAGGTATGCAAACCTTTGGGCCATTTGACTACTTACCAGCGTTCGCCTCTACGTCCTGTTGACCTGGTGCAGAAGGACATTGTGCTTAAAGTCCTCAGCCGCCTGCGCCACATTCTCGGCTCTTCCCAGATCACGCCAATAATAATCATCGGCACGAAAGCTAAGGATTTTTTCTCCCCGAGCAGCCAGACGCAAATAGGCGTTGATGATGGAGAAAACGCCTTCTTCACTCATGATGGAGAAAATATGAGGAGAAATTACGTGGATTCCGGAAAAAGCCAACGCCTGCACCGGCTGGGACGATCGGACCAGTTCTGTTTTCTCATCGCTCGCGGATCGTCGGCCGCAGAGCTGATGCGCTGTGTCGAACAGCAGATATCGGGAAGTCTTCCGGTCTTGCACCGCCAAGGTGGCAAGAGCCTGATTTTCAGTATGAAATTGCACCATGCGTCCTAGATCAATGGTGCTGATGACGTCGACGTTGTGCAGAATGAACGGCTCTGACTCCTCGCGAAAAAAGTATGCGGCCTTTTTCAGGCCGCCACCCGTATCGAGCAAAACTTCTTCGCGAGAGGTTTCAACATGCATGCCGAAATTATCGTTCTTCTGCAGATACTCCAAAATCATGTCGGCAAAATAGTGCGCGTTGATGATCACATCGCCAATTCCAAAGCTCCGCAGGCGGGCGAGCGTGATCTCCAGCAGAGTTCGCCCAGCGACTTCCACCAGCGCTTTGGGACGACGGTCGGTGAGTGGCCGCAAGCGCGTGCCCAGGCCGGCGGCCAGAATCATCGCCCTCATTTGCTCTCGTTCTCCAACACGGGCTCCAACCCGCGCTCCAACTCGCGATGCCTTACCACAACCTCTACTCCGTTGCGGCCGCGTAAACGTTTCGCCAGTTGCTCCGCCAGATATACCGAGCGATGCTGCCCGCCGGTGCAGCCGAATGAAACCATCAAACTCTTGAAGCGGCGACGCTGATACTCGCTCACGCTGGCATCCACCAACGACAGGACGCTGGCCAAAAACTGATGCACGCTTTCCTGCTGATTCAGATAATCGATCACCGGCGCGTCCTTGCCCGTGAGCGCGCGGAAGCGCTCTTCACGGCCCGGATTGGGAAGGCTGCGACCATCGAAAACAAATCCCCCGCCATGCCCAGTCTCATCCTTGGGCCAGCCCCGATGAAACGAAAAGCTGAAAATCCGCACCGTCAGATTGTCCGCATCGGAAGCGAGGCTCTGCAGTTTCTCCGACCCCAGCATGCTGTTGAATGCGTCCATCAGCGTGGGCAGAGCGACAGGCAGCTTGACGTTGTGCAGCAGCCAACGCAAATTTTTCAGTGCGTACGGTACGCTTTGCAGGAAATGAGCCTTGCGCTCATAAAAACCGCGAAAACCATAAGCACCCAACGCCTGCATGATGCGAACGTAAACGTAGGCATAGTAGTGCTGCATGAACACGTCGCGCTCCAGCGGAATGAAACCGGCAAGCCTGTCGAGATAGTGATCGAGTAATTGCTGGCGCAGTTCCGGCGGCAGATCGGCTTTGGCGTCGTACAGCATGGAAGCGACGTCGTATTGCAGGGCCCCTTTTCGGCCGCCCTGATAGTCGACGAAAAATGGCTGGCCGCCGCGTAACAGGACGTTTCGTGACTGGAAGTCCCGATAGAGAAAATAATCGTGGCCCGCACTCAACAAAAACTCCGTCAGGCGTTCGAAATCGTCTTCCAACGCCTGCTCGTTGAAGGGAATGCCAGCGAGCCGAAGAAAGTAGTACTTGAAGTAGTTCAAATCCCAGTCGATCGATTGGCGATCGAAGCTGGCGCGCGGATAGCACACTCCGTAATTCAAATCACGACCCGCCTCGATCTGAAACCGAGGCAGGATTTCCATGACTCTCCGATAAGTTTCAACCGCCGGTGGCACAATGTATTCGCCGGCACGATTTCTTGAAAGAAACTCAAAGAGGGTCGTGTCCCCCAGATCTTCTTCGAGATAAGCGCCCTGGCTCAAATCTTCCGCGTAGATTTCCGGCACCGGCAGACCGTGCCGGCGAAAGTGTCTGGAGAACTCAAGGAAAGCGACGTTCTCCTCGCGCACATCGTACAGAATGCCGATGGCGCTGAGTTTGTCGCTGGCCAGCCGGATAATGTTACGGCCCGACCCGCCCAGATCTCCTTGCAACGGGTACACCCGCAAGACCGGTGAGTGGAAATGCTGCTCAAAGAGCCTTTTTAGAACGTCCATGAATGTCGGGTCCAGCGTCCGTCCCACAAAGATACCATCGAAGTCTGCTCACCACTACCCTAACTTGGTGGGTAAAACTTGTATATGGCTCGGATGGGCTACCTGTCGATGACAAGGTCTTAGGGCATCTTTCGAGCAGAGCCGCGCAGCTTTTCCATTTCGGTGGACCAGGACGGAGCGTAACTTCCCAAACCGGATCCGGAAATTAGAGAAGCCTCATCATCGCAGTCGAGTTTCGAGTCCTGCTTCTCCGTAAATCGTTGTGTTAGCGAGTGCAAACCGCCCTGTACAGACGGCGGTCACAGCGCACTGCAGCCGCGGGCATTCGCGTGCAAAGGTATTCGTGCCACCAGTCGAGTGTGGTGTCTCATCATTGAAATACCAGTAAAGTGGCTCGAGCGTGTCCCGCCCACGAGCGGTCTTGCTGCTGCCCATGCAAGCTCAATACTTGTAGAAACAGCCACTGCTAAGTGGAAGAGGCGAAGCCTGTCCGAAATGTTGGAAACGCAAAGGGTGCCCGTTCCGAGCCACGAGGTGTCAGAGTCGCCGCGTAAGTGGTATGCGGTGCACACGCGGCCTTCGCGCGAGCGACGGACTGCGGATCACTTTTCTTACCAGGGCCTGGAAAACTTCATGCCCCACTATCGCGTGGTGCGACGCTGGAAGAACCGCTGCACGAAAACCTCGGACATTCCGCTCTTTCCGAGTTACTTGTTCGTGAGAATCGCGCCTGCGGAACGGATCAGAGTGCTTGAAGTACCCAGTGTGATTTCGATTGTCGGCAGAGGCCGCGAGCCGCTGCCGTTACTTGATTTTGAGATCGAGTCCCTTCGGGCTGGTCTTCACCTGCGTCATGCGGAGCCTCACCCCCACTTGGTAGTCGGGCAACGAGCTCGCATTCGCGGTGGCGCTTTGACCGGCATGGAAGGTGTCGTGGTGCGCAAGAGCAACAGCCTGCGAGTCGTCCTGACGCTCGACTTGATCACGCAGAGCGTGTCGGTCGAGGTGGATGGGGACGAGCTTGAACCAATTTGTTCTGTCACTGCAGCTAACCGGATCTGAGACGAAGCGATATGAAAGCCCTGCGCCTCCGCACTACTTAACTACGTATTGATGTCGTCACCGCTCCTGTTAGTCGGACTTTTCACTCATGTTGATTCTTGTTCGACATATGGCGACGGCAGCTCTTGCGTGTTTGGTCGCCACATCGAGTTGGGCTGCGCCTCAAGACATCCAAAATCGTGCTTCGAAGAATTCAACCGACCCGCGAGACCCGACGTCGGCATTCTTCCCAACCGTCGAACGGAACAACCTACAGTGTTTGTGCCCATTGTCCTTTCTGAAGAACCTCTCGTCGGATCAGAAGACAATTTGGCTCAGCCCTCTGCGCCTTCGTGAGCGTGACACGGCGTGGCTGCTGCCCTTCGGAGTAGTCTCGGCCGGTTTAATTGCCAGTGACCACCACTTCATGCAGCAAGTCTCTCACTCGCCCCAGCGCCTCAGGTACAGCCGAGACTTTGGCAACGCTGGCACCGCAGCCCTGCTAGGTACTGCAGGAGGCTTTTATCTGTTGGGAGGACTCACAAGTGACGAACATCGCCGCGAGACCGGTCTGCTTGCCGGTGAAGCGCTGGTGAACGGGACCATCGTCACGGAAGCGCTGAAGCTGGTCACCAAACGACCGCGCCCCGAATACGATAACGGGCGGGGACGGTTTGGCTTGGGAGGCGCATCCTTTTCGTCCGAACATGCCGTAGCCGCGTGGTCAATCGCGACCGTGATCGCTCATGAGTATCCCGGCACGCTAACAAAACTACTGGCCTATGGCGCTGCCTCTGCCGTCAGCGTTTCGCGGGTCACCGCGCGGGAGCATTTCGTGTCCGACGCTGTGATTGGCAGCGCTATGGGTTGGGCGATCGGCCGGCAGGTCTATCGTGCGCACCATGACCCAACCTTGGGAGGGGCCAGTCGGAGAGCGGCCGAACCCAAAAAGCCGCAACTGCCCCGGGCAGTTGCCGAGTTTGCGTCGCCGTACGTTCCGCTCGATTCCTGGGTCTATGAGGTCTTTGACCGGTTAGCCGGGCTCGGATACGCGCCAAGTGCGTTTGCGAGCGTGCGGCCTTGGACCCGCATGGAGTGCGCCCGGCTCATGAGCGAAGCGGGTGAACTGCTTGCTGAGGGCGAGAGCCACCAGTCCGATGCAGTCCTGCTCTATGCCGCGCTACAGACCGAGTTCGCTGCGGAACAAGAACGATGGGGAGGTTCTGGAACATCAGGAATCAGGGTCGAAAGCATTTACACGCGCTATGTCGGCATCAGGGGCGTGCCGCTTGCCGACGGCTACCATTTCGGCCAGACGCTGGTGAATGACTACGGCCGGCCGTATGGGCCAGGGTCCAATGTGTTGAGCGGAGCTTCGGGTTGGGCGTCTGCAGGCCCAATGGCGCTGTACGTTCGAGGCGAGTACCAGCACGCACCGCAGCTTCCAGAATATAGCGCGACCGTGCAGCAACTGATCGGCGCGGTCGACTTCACCCTGCCCGCGTTGCCCACGCCCGCCCGAGCACCCGATCAATTCCGTCTGCTGGATGCATATGCGGCGTGGAACTTCAAGAGTATTCAGTTGTCCATCGGCCGCCAAAGTCTGTGGTGGGGGCCCAATCGGGACGGGCCACTGATGTACAGCGACAATGCGGAACCCATGGACATGGTACGGCTGAGCAAGACATCGCCTTTGAGGCTTCCCAGCTTTTTGAGCTGGCTGGGTCCAATGCGCTGGGAGTTTTTTTTCGGACTCATGGCCGGGCACCACCACCCTGCCCATCCCGCCGTCGACGGCCAAAAAATCACCTTCAAGCCTACTCCCAACCTGGAATTCGGCTTCTCGCGCACCATCGTCTTCCGCCCCGTTACATTGAACATGTTCTGGAGAGGTTTCATTAGTGTCGGGGACAACGTCAGAACCATACCGGGCAGTCCGCTCGACGTGGGTGACCGGCGCGGAGGTTTCGATTTCAGCTATCGCGTCCCCGGTTTGCGAAGGTGGCTGATAGTCTACAACGATGCGCTGACCGATGATGATGTGTCGCCGCTGTCCGCGCCCCATCGTTCGATCATGAACCCGGGGATCTATCTGCCGCAGATTCCCAAGATCCCCAAGCTCGATTTTCGGGTAGAAACACCATTTTCCGATACCCCGGCAATCGCAAAATACAACGGTCACTTCTTCTATTGGAACAGTGCGTTCCGCGATTCCTATACCAATCGTGGCAACCTGCTCGGTTCCTGGGTAGGGAGGCAGGGCCGCGGGACTCAGCTTTGGAGCACTTATTGGTTGTCGTCACGCAACACCCTGGAATTAGGCTATCGCGAAGCTGCCGTCGACCGGGAGTTCATCCCTTCGGGCGGGCACATTCGGGACTTCACTGTGCGCGCGACGTTTTTGGTCGGGTCTGGCTTCGACGTTTCCACTTTCGTCCAGCACGAACGATGGAACTTTCCGGTGTTGTCGCCGCACTCTGAGTCGGACACAACCGCCACCGTTCAGCTGACTTATCGGCCAAGTCGGGCCAAGATACTCCGGTCCACGCAACCCTAGTTTCAAGAAATCGCCGACGCCAAAACGAAGTCTTGGCGAGACGGTCAAGAGGTCTATCGCTCTGATGAATGCTGTTGTGAATTGCCGTCGAATCGTGAATCTGCTGGCTTGCCTGTGCTCGTTCCAAATTCTTGGCTTCGCCCAGAGCACCGTGCTCGTACCGGCTACGGACGGACCGCGTCAGACATGTGCGGGCGCGGTGTGCCCCGGCGTCCCCGGAACCGGTCCGCTCTCCAGTCCGGCAACCTCGGGCTCAGCAGCTTTACCGTCGGCTGCTGTAGGAGCGGAAACGAATTCGAGCTGGCCTCCGAACCTCCCCGACAGGATGGCTGCTCCGGAATCGTCCCCCCCCAGCCACCGAGTTTCAGGACTTCGTGACGACTTCAGTCGGGCGCAAGCTGCCGATCTATGGCTACAACTTGTTCGATCATGTTCCCTCCACCTTTGCGCCCATCGACCGCGTTCCCGTCACAGCCGATTACGTAATTGGTCCGGGAGATGAGCTTCTGATCCGGGCGTGGGGACAGATCGATCTTGATGCAAAGGTAATCGTGGACCGCAAGGGTGAGGTCTATCTGCCGAAGGTTGGCATCCTCTCGGTCGCCGGCCTGAAGTATCAGCAATTGCGAGACTATTGCAAGGTTGCGGTCGGTAGGGTATTTCGCAACTTTGATTTAAACGTCAGCCTCGGTCAATTGCGATCCATTCAGGTATTCGTCGTGGGCCAGGCGAAACGCCCCGGAAGCTACACCGTCGGTTCGCTGAGTACTCTGGTCAACACCCTGTTCGCATCGGGGGGGCCAGCGGGTAGCGGCTCAATGCGGCACATCCAGCTGAGGCGTCACGACGCCGTAATCTCCGAGTTTGATTTTTACGACCTCCTTCTGAAAGGCGACAAGTCAAAAGACGCCCAATTGTTGCCCGGAGACGTCATCTATATTCCGCCCGTGGGACCGTTGATCGCGGTCGCAGGCAGTGTGAATGTGCCCGCAATCTACGAACTGCAAGACCGGGCAAGTCTGAAGCAAGCCATCGATATGGCGGGCGGTCTTACGACGACCGCCGACGGACAAAAGGCGGTGGTGGAACGGATCGAGAACCGCAGCACGCGCAAAGTGGAAGAGTTTCCTCTCGACGAAAATGGCCTCCAACGTCCACTGAGCGATGGTGACGTCGTCCGCATCTTTTCACTGTCGCCGCGCTTTGACAGCGCAGTGACCCTGCGCGGAAATGTCGCCCATCCCGGCCGTTATGAATGGCGCAGCGGCCTGCGTATTAAGGATTTGATACCTGGCCCCGAAGCGCTTCTTACCCGCGATTACTGGCGCGACATGAACTCAATTTCAACCCTCAGCGAGATTCATGACTTCCAGCAGGAGCATGCTACACGTAAGGAACTGCAAGCCAAGTCCGCCACTGTCGACGATCTGCAGGCGGACCCGAACTTGCTTAGCTCAATGAAAGCTTCCGCCGAAAACACAAGTCCGGAATTTCGCCAGTCAGAACTTCGCAAACCGGAATTTCGCGAAGATATCAAGCACGGAGTCCCTGAAATCAACTGGGACTACGCAGTCATTCAGCGGCTCAACCCACTGGACCTGACTATGCAACTGATCCCCTTCAATCTTGGCAAATTGGTGCTTCGCGCGGATCAGGAGAACAATCTATCGCTCGAAGCCGGCGATATCGTCACCATCTTTTCGCAAGCGGACCTGGCGGTTCCGCTCGAAAAACAGACGAAGTTCGTGCGCCTGGAAGGAGAGTTTCGGGCCGCCGGGGTCTACCGGGTCGAGCCCGGTGAAACTCTTCGTCAACTGGTGGCACGCGCCGGTGGTTCAACTGCGAACGCCTACTTTTATGGCGCTGAGTTTACCCGCGAAGCAGTGCGTATCGAGCAACAAAAGGGTCTTGATCGGCTCCGGGATAGTGTTCAACGTGACATCGCCCGGAGTGCGGTGATGCCCGGCTCGATAAATCCTGAAGATGTTGCGGAGAAGCGCGCGCAAGTAGAGGCGCAACGTCAGCTGGCAGATAAGTTAGGACAGGTCAAGGCGACCGGGCGCGTGGTGCTGGAGGTGAAGTCCGACGCCGCCGGCACGGAGGCCTTGCCCGATATGTTGCTCGAAGACGGCGATCGTTTTGTGATCCCCTATCGTCCCTCTACGGTCGATGTGCTGGGTGAAACTTACAACAACAACTCGTTCCTTTACCGTCCTGACAAGCGTCTGGGGGATTACCTGAAGCAGGCTGGCGGCCCCACCCGGGACGCCGACAAGGGCCGCATCTTCGTAATCCGCGCCGATGGTTCGGTCTTGAGCAAGCAGTCGGTCAGTGGATTGTGGAACGGAGGGTTCAACTCGGTTCGCCTCATGCCTGGCGACGCGATCGTCGTGCCGCCTCGCCTGCGGGCCGGTACGACGCTCCGGGCTTTGAAAGATTGGACCCAGGTGTTCTCGCAATTTGCGCTGGGCGTAGCTGCGGTAAGAACGATTAACCGCCCCTGAAAGTTGCAGCCTTTAACCTTTATGTGTCACTCCGTCCCTACCTTCCCTAGCGGGTCAAGTCAAACCGAAACCAGATGAAAATTCAGAGCACCACCATCGAGCCCGTTAAAGCCGGGCCAGACGAGAAAGGATCGGGGAGTCCATCGGTCTCGCCCGGCCCGGGAACCAAACATAAACGCGTTCGACCTGCTGGTTGCAGTGGCCAAATACAAGAAGGAGGTTCTTTGGGCGGGCGCCTCGGCAGGTATTCTGGTCGGGCTGATCTCGCTCTGGTTGCCCAACATGTACACCGGTACGACCCGGATACTGCCCCCTCAGCAGAGCCAATCGCTCGCCTCCGCCATGATGGGGCAGTTGGGCCCGCTGGCCGGTTTTGCCGGGCGCGATCTTGGCCTGAAAAACCCCAACGATATCTACGTCGCCATGCTCGAAAGCCGCATTGCAGCCGACGCTCTGGTTCAGCGTTTTGACCTGCGGCGGCGATACCATTCCAAGTCCACGGGCAAAGCTCGCGAGGAACTGGCGAAACGTACTGCGGTACTCAGCGGAAAAGATGGAATCATCAACGTCCTGTACGACGACGAGGATCCCCAGCGGGCCGCCGACATCAGCAATGCTTACGTGGAGGAGTTGTCCAGAATTAGCCGGACGCTAGCCATTACCGAGGCCTCCCAGCGCCGGCTGTTTTATGAGAAGCAGTTGCAGCTCGCCAAAGAGCAATTGAGTGACGCGGAAAGCGCGCTGAAAGCTACCCAGGAATCGACCGGGCTCATTGAGCCGGGAGCGCAATCGAGAGCCATCATCGACTCGGTCGCCAGCCTGCGCGCCCAGATCGCTATGAAAGAAGTCCAGTTAGGCACCATGAGCGCATTTGCGACCGGCCAAAATCCGGATTACGTGCGTACTGCGCGTGAAGTCGCCGGCCTTCGCGGTCAATGGTCGCAACTGGAACGAGCCAGTGGCCAGAAACGCAAGGGGGACCTGCAAGTCGCCACCGAGAAGGTGCCGCAAGCCGGCATGGAGTACATCCGCGCGTATCGTGAGGTTAAGTACCACGAGACGATCTTTGAAATGATCGCCAAACAATACGAGCTGGCAAAGATGGATGAAGTTCGCGATGCTGCCGTCATTCAGGTTCTGGATGCGGCCATTCCTCCGGAAAACAAATCCGGTCCCGGGCGTCTGGGTATGGCCCTGATGGGTGGGTTGGGGACCATGTTGGCTGTCATGCTGCTCGCCATCCTGCGTGAGCTGCCGCTACTCAGCGCTGAACAACATGCAAAATTGCTCCTGGCCAAATGCTATTTGCTTGGAAACTGATTTCGCCCTTTCCTATAGCCGCAAAGTGATGGCAACGGAAAACAAATCGCGCCACCCGAAGCTGCGGATAATCCCCCGGCTCGATATCAAAGGGGGAAATCTGGTCAAAGGCATCCATCTCGAAGGTTTGCGTGTGATTGGAGAGCCGGCGCGCTTTGCCCGGCACTACTACGAAGAAGGCGCGGACGAACTGCTCTATGTCGACATTGTGGCCAGCTTGTACGAACGCAATAGCCTGCTCGACAGCATTGAGCGTACCGCCAGGGAAGTTTTCATTCCCCTCACCGTGGGTGGCGGGCTGGGCTCGATCGACGACATCGGAAACACTCTGCGGGCGGGCGCGGACAAGATCGCCATCAACACCGCCGCAGTGCGCCGGCCCGAGTTTATCCGTGAGGCCGCCCAAAAATTTGGCTCCTCGACGATTGTGCTATCGATCGAAGCCGTAAAGCGGCCGGACGGAAGCTACGAGGCCTACACCGACAACGGTCGCGAGAAAACTGGCTTGGACGCCTGCACGTGGGCCGTGCGCGGGGTTGAACTTGGCGCCGGAGAGATCCTGGTAACCTCGGTTGATCGCGAAGGCGCGGGCCTCGGCTTTGACCTGGAACTTTCGCGCCGGATCGCGGAGTCGGTTCCGGTGCCGGTAATCGCGGGCGGAGGCGCGGCCAGCGTCGAGCATGTCAAGGGGGCGGCACTCTGCGCCCACGTGCAGGCCAAAAGAACACAGTCTACCCTGATGAGTTGGCCAATTTTGCGCAAACATCTCGGCGAGCTGCGTTCCCTGGCCGCGCACGCTTCGGAGATGTCCGTTCGTGAGAAGGTAAGAGAAATTATTCCCGACTACCACTATGCGTCCGAAACCCGCACGCCGCCGGAGCTTCACGCACATCCTCTTGCCGCTCCTTTGGCCTCGCCGAACGATGCCGGCTTGTCGGTCGGTGCCACGGCTGGGAGCTGATGACTTGCGACAGTTGCGATGCTCCGTGGGTTAGCTACCCGTCGGTACCGCTATTCCTGAAAGATGAAAAATGGCTGCCCGAAGAATAAAAGCCCTCGGTCTGTTCGTGAGCGTAGGCACCCGAGGTACCGTTGATCATTGGCTTTTCAATTCTCAAATTCAGCCGTGCTCGTGTCCGGACGGACATTTACGTAGACCGTGCTTTTATCTTGATAGACACGAATCCCAAGGAACTTAGCCAGACCGCCAAATCTCACATCCGACTGAACCAGTACCATTCATGTACGATTTCCCGAGTGCGTGGAGGACCTTGAGCCGCGGACGACCTGCGACTACACCGGAGACTCGCTGGGCCAATGGCACGAGTAATGGACTGGAGAGCACGGTCAAGCAGTTCACCACACACCAACCCCAAATGAGGGGACAACTCTGATCGATTCGATGCGAAAACTTACATTTTGATCGGGCGGGAAACACCCAGCTTATGCATCTTGCCAATCAGCGTCGTGCGTTTTAGTCCTAACCTGGCAGCAGCACCGCCGGGACCTCCAATAAGCCAGTTGGTTTCCTTGAGCGCCTTGAGGATGTGGTCCCGGTCGGCCTCCCGAAGTGTGATGGCGTTGTCTGGGAGCGTGCCAGTGCTGTCTGGATCTCGCTCTGAGGACAACTTCAGGTCAGACAAGGGAGCTTGCAGTGTCCGTCCCGACGAGAGGATTACGGCCCGTTCAATAAAGTTCTGAAGCTCACGAATGTTTCCTGGCCAGTCATACCGGGACGTTGAGCCGATAATAGAGGTCGATGCGAAACTGCTTTTCAGAGACGAGTCGCAGCAGGTCGCGATTCGTTGCAGCTACCAGGCGTACATTCACGCGCTGGGTATGGACACTGCCGAGCCTTTCGAACTCCTGCTCCTGCAGAACTCTCAACAACTTCGCCTGCAGTTCCAGCGGGACATCCCCAATCTCGTCGAGAAACAATGTGCCCTTGTCCGCCAACTCAAAGCGCCCTACTGTACGTGCGATTGCTCCTGTAAATGCCCCTCTTTCATGGCCAAACAATTCGTTTTCCAGCAGGTCCGCCGGGATCGCCGCGCAATTCAGTCTGACAAACTTGCGATCGCTCCGCGCGCTGAGGGAGTGAATTGCGCGCGCGATGAGTTCCTTGCCGGTGCCGGTTTCTCCTTGAATGAGCACGGTGGAGTCAGTCGGCGCCACCGTACTGACCTGCTTCAGG
>WNFI01205503.1_pt1 | contig 12642 bp, 23 predicted proteins | sample 5400471 | NCBI WGS metagenome assembly WNFI01 (sample SAMN13153348, study PRJNA577476) | soil metagenome | isolation source: 100 cm saprolite on Douglas fir-dominated hillslope | place: USA:California | collected 2013-09-17
CTGCTGCTTTTTGTTTAAAAATTTGTTGCTCACTAACCAGTAATAACCCCACTATTACACCGACAACTAAAACTAGGATTCCCAAAAGTGGAACTAATAACTTTTTATTCATTAATTTAGAATAATATAAAATGAGAATATCTTAAGATTATCTCGGGCCTGCTGTTGAGATTGGACCTGGAACAGAGCTACACGCACACATTAATCCTTGAATTGTAGTTGAAGGACAAGCTGGATTTGCACATTTCCCTTGATAACAAGCTGGTTTTAACCCTTTTTCTGGTGTCTGGCAATCCAAGTAAGAAGTGCAGTTTTCTCCACATACAGATTTTTTCTTCGGTGGTAGGGTAGTCGATGGACTTCCGCCTCCTCCTGAACTTCCTATTAGACAAGGAGATCCTGAACTACATGATGAAAAAGAGCAGGGCTTCCCTACTACATATCCTCCTTGAGAGGAACACTGGGATGGAGATGTACAATAATCACTACATTGGCCAGTAGAACCTGAACCGCCAGAGTTTCCTCCTCCCCCACTTTTATAACCACAACTAACACTATTGTAACAATTCAATAGTCTATCTACACACCGTGCATCTTGTTGTTTAAGACAAGTTTCACCGCCACTCCCGCTACCGCAACCTAAATCACCGTTAATCACTGTCGTACATATTCCTTCTGCAGCTTTTTGTTTAAAGATTTGTTGTTAGCTGACTAATAATATTCCAGCTATTGCTCCTACTACTAAAAGTAATGTTCCTAAAATATTGGGAAGTAATTTTATCTTTTTATTCATTAGTTAATGGTAACACAAAATAAAGGTGTTACACGTTATTTATTTATTAATTCACAAACTTTTCGTACTTTTTCATGGAGAGCTGGGCTTGGAGATCACGGGTCATTTCTAGGATGACTGAAACAACAATAAGAACACCAGTGCCTCCTATTACTAAATTAGAAATGCCTAGGGCTGACTGAAGAATTGAGGGGAGAATTGCAATGAAACCCAAAAATACTGCTCCTGCTAAAGTAACTCTGGTTAAGACATATCTTAAAAAATCTTGTGTTTGTTTTCCGGGCCTAACTCCGGGAATAAAAGCGCCGTTTCGTTGAAGTCTTTCTGAAATTTTTTCTGGGTTAAATACTACTGTTGCTGTATAAAAATAAGTGAAACCTACGACTAAAAGAAAATAAAGGACGTTATAAGCAATTGTTGCTGGATTTAGGAAAGTTAAAACTCCTGCTGCTATTTTTGATAATGCACCGTTTGCTATTCCACCTGCAAATTGGGCAACTAGGCTTGGTGCAGAAACGAGTGCGACTGCAAAAATAATCGGGATGACTCCTGCCTGATTGAGCTGGAGTGGTAAATATGTGGGAACTCCCTCAACGACACTACTTCCACGCCTAGCATATTTTATTGGAATTCTTCTTATTGCTTCACTGACAAAAACGACAAGAGTAATGATAAGAAGAGCAACAACAACAAATATTCCAACTTTTGATAAATCTGAGGATCCTCCGCCAAAAGATTTGCTGATTGTAACTGGAAGCCTTGAAATTATACCTGCAAAAATAAGGAAAGATACTCCGTTTGTTACTCCGTATTCTGTAATTAATTCTCCTAACCAAACTGCAAACATTGTTCCTGCTACCATTGTCAAAATAAATGCAATGAGAGTAACTGGGTTAAAGTTCCCAATAATGTGCTGACCTCGTAGTAATAAATATGCACCGAGCCCTTGCATTGCAGCCAGGGGAACTGTTAAAAATCTTGTATATTGATTGATTTTTTCTTGGCCTAACTCTCCTTCTTCCTGTAATTCTTCAAGACTTGGAATTACATAACCTAATAACTGCAAAATGATTGAGGCATTAATATAAGGATTAAGGCCGAGCGCCATTATGGAAAAATTTGCTAAGGTTCCTCCTGAAAAAACATCTAGAAGAGATAGAAGGGGGCTTCCTGCAAATAAAGATGCAAGAGCATTCCTATTTATTCCAGCAACTGGAATATGTGCAATTAATCTGAAAACAATAAGGAGAAGAGCAGTAATAAAAATCTTTTTGCGGACTATATCACTCTTTGCACATTTTACAAAAAATTCTGCAATTGATTTAAGCATTGGTTTTGGCAACTGACTTTGACATTGGTAACTCAATAATTAATTTACGAGTTAATTTCCCTCTTCCTAAAATTTTAACTCCGTATTTTTTTGCATCTAACTCATTTACTAACCCCGCTTTAACTAAGTTTTCGATATTAACTTTGGAATTTTCTGGTAACGCGTTTAATGCTTCTAGATTAATTACAATTGATTTAACACTTTTTGGTTTAAATTTTCCCATTCCGCGTTGCATTGGAAGACGCCTTAAAAGTGATTTTTTTACTTTAAATCCTTCAAAAAGAATATGGACTTTTCCACGAGATTTTTGTCCTTTTTGTCCACGACTTGATGTATGGAATCCTTTTCCTGATCCACCTCCATGACCTTTTCTTTTATTTCTTGGTTTGACTATTTTTAATAATTCCATATTTTTTATTTAACAAGCTTTGTTTATTTTAATATTCTAAATCTTTCGATTGCTTTCATTGTTGCATAAACATTTGTTATTTTATTTTTAGTCCCCAGTATTTTTCCTGATACATCATGGACTCCAGCTGCTTCCATAACAACTCTGATTGGCCCACCTGCGATAATTCCACTTCCTGCTGGAGCTGGTTTTAATAAAATTTTAGCTGCACCGTACTTTATATTAATTTCGTGTGGAATAGTTGTACCTTTTATTGGGACTTGAATCATTCTTCTTTTTGCTGCTGCTACTGCTTTTTGAATGGCGCTTCGAACGTCTTTTGCTTTGGCAAGGCCGACTCCGACTTTTCCTTTACGATCTCCAACGACAACCAGGCTTGCAAATCTCATTTGATTTCCGCCTTTTGTTTTCTTTGAAACTCTATTGATTTGAACAACCGTTTCGCTAAATTCTCTTTCTGGTTGAACGTAATTATTATTTCTCATTAAAATTCTAGTCCTTTCTCTCTAGCTGCATCTGCAACTCTCTTCACTTTTCCATGATACTTGTATTTTCTTCTGTCATAGACTATTTTTTTAACTTTTTTGCCTAAAGCTAATTCTGCTATTTTTTCTCCAACTACTTTTGGATCTTTACCAAAAGCTGCAGCAAGAGTTATGCCTTTTTCATCATCAATTACTTGGGTATAAATATACTTATTTGATCTGAAAACTGCTAATCTTGGACGAATTTTTGTACCTATTATTCTTTTCATAAATGTAATCAGCTTAAGCTGCCCCTCCTGTTTTTGCAGCTTGCTTTCCAGGCTTCAATTTTAACACTTCACCAACGTATTTTATCCCTTTACCTTTATATGGATCTGGTCTTCTAACTTCTTTTATTTTGGCTGCTACTGCCCCAACTACTTCTTTATCAGATCCTTCAATTGTTATTATGTTTTTCTCAATTACAAATTTAATTCCAGATGGCGCTGCTATTAACACTGTATGGGAAAAACCAACAGTTAAAACTAAATCGTTTCCTTTAAGCTCTGAACGAAACCCTGTTCCGACGAGCTCTAATTTTTTATTCCAGCCGACTGTCACTCCTTTAACCATGTTGACGATATGTGATCTTATTGTTCCTCTTATGGAATCACCAAATTTTGAGACTTCTTTGCTTGCTACGAATAATTCTCCATCTTTTATAGTAATTTCTACTATTTCAGGAAATTGGCGTTCCAATGTCCCTTTTAGACCTGTGACTTTAACTGAAGTTTTTGTAACCTCAATTTTTACGTCTTCTGGAACTTTAACTGGTATTTTTGAAAATCTACTCATATATTTATTTTAATTTAAAACAAGCTTTGCTTACCAAACTTGGACTATAACTTCTCCACCGACATTTTCTTTAATTGCTTTTTGTCCTGACATAATTCCCTTAGGGGTGGATAATATTAAAATAGATGCGCGAGCTTTACGAGCTTTGATTTGATCTATATTTTTGTAAATTCTAAGACCTGGCTTTGAAACAAGTTTAAGATCAACCAGAACTGGTTTTTTGTGTGCTTGGGCTAATTTTACTGTTAAGATTTTGTCTTCTAGCTTTACTTCTTGCAAATATCCTTCTTCTTTCAGGCACTCTGCAATTTTATAGATAAATTTGGTGCTACTTAAACTTAATTCAGTTTTTCGCGCTAAACCTAAATTCTTAATTCTGATTAAAAAATCTCCTGCGTTATAATTTGTTGTTGTCATATATTACCAACTAGCCTTTCTAACTCCTGGAATCTCACCTTTATTGACTAATTCTCTGAAACACAAACGGCAAACTCCAAATTTTCTCATATAACCCCGGCTTCGTCCACAAAGCTTGCATCTATTTCTATATCTGATATCAAACTTTAATTTTTTATCTTCTCTTACTATTTTTGCTGTTGTTGCCATATTATAATTTTAATTACAAGCTTCGCTTATTTATTTCCTTCCTTTTCAAAAGGCATACCTAAATTTGTAAGTAATTCTCTTGATTTTTCGCGGTCATTTACATTTGTCACTATTGTTATTTCCATTCCTCTTGGTTTATCTACTTTTGCCAAATCGGTTTCTGGAAAAACTGTGTGATCCAATATTCCTAAAGTATAATTTCCTGATTTATCAAAACTGGTTGTCTTCACTCCTCTAAAATCACGAAGGCGAGGCAAAGTTATTTTAACTAATTTTTCAAAAAAGTCACTCATGCGTTTTCCTCGTAATGTGACTACCATTCCAACATTCATTCCAGCTCTTAAATTAAACCCTGCAATAGAAATTCTTGCTTTTGTTATTTTTGGTTTCTGGCCAGAAATAGCAGCTAAATCGCCCTCTATTTTAGCTAATGCTTCTTTACTTTTTAATGTGTCACCAATTCCAGTATTAATGACTATTTTTGTTATTTTTGGTGTTTCCATTATATTCATATATTTTTTCCACACTTTCTACAAATTCGTGATTTTACATCTTTTTCTATTTTGAACCCTACTCTTGTTTGTTTTTTACAATTTGGGCAAATTAGGGCAAATTTACCAAAACCAATTGGTCTTGGTAATTCAAAAACTCCACCTTTTCCATCGACTGTCAAATTTGCTTTGACGTGCTTTTTGTAAATATTTATTCCAGGAATAATAGCTTTTGACGCCTTTGGCATTATTTTTTCAATTTTACCCTCACGCCCTTTGTCTTTTCCTAATGTAATTTTTACTGTGTCTCCTTTTTTAAATTTAATCATATGTTTATATAACCTCGCGAGCGAGAGATGCGATTTTTGTAAATCCTGCTTCTTTTACTTCACGAGCAATTGGGCCTAAAACTCTTGTTCCTCTTGGAAGGCCTTGATTATCTACAACAACTCCAGCATTGGCTGAATTTCCTGTAAATCTTATATATGTACCATCTTTACGACAATATTCTTTGGCAACTCTGACAATTAGAACGTTAACTTTTTCTTTATCTTTTACTACTCCTGTTGCAATTGCTCCGTGGACGACACATTTAACAACTTGGCCCACATGTGCAACTTTTCCAATTCTTCCAGGGATACCCATGACTGATAATTTTTTGGCTCCACTATTATCTGCCGGGTTTAAAACAGTTCTTAGTTGTATCATTTAATAATCCTCCATCTTTTTGTTTTACTGAATGGCTTTCCTGCAACAAATTTGACTGTCTCTCCAACTTTTACTCCAACTTCGTCATGAACTTGATATTTTCTGGTCTTTTTCATTTTCTTCATATAAGTTGGATGTGTTACAAGACGAGTTACACTTACTGTTGCTGTAAGCAAATTTTTAGTTGCTGTTACTTTTCCTGTAAATATTTTCATAATTATTAATTACTTATTCTTTTCCTTTCATATTAAGTACTGTCATTATTTGTGCGATACTACGCCTTAACATTTTGCCTTTTTTCAAATTCTTTTCTTTATTCGTATTAACTCTTCCTACAAACTTGGTAAGCTCTATTTTCATATCAAAAATCATTTTAGTTAACTCACTTTCTTTTTTTGTTTTTAATTCTTTAAATTCTTTTGTTTTCATAATTATTAATTACAAGCTTTGCTTATGCTATTTCTCCTTTTCCTACTATTCTTGATTTAAACGGTACTTTAAAACTGGCTTCTCTCAAAGCTGCCTTTGCGATTTCTTCTGGTACTCCTGCTACTTCTAAAACAATGCGCCCTGGTTTTACTACACAGACATATCTATCAATATCACCTTTTCCGCTTCCCATTCTTTGGCCTGCTGCTCTACTTGTTACTGGCTTATCTGGAAAAACTCTTAACCATATTCTACCTTTTCTTTTTAAGTTTCCTGTTACTGTTCTTCTAATTGCTTCTATCTGGGCTGCTGTCATCCAAGCTTCTTCAAGAGCTTTAATACCAAATTCACCAAATGCTAATGCTGACCCACGAAACGATAGACCTGTTCTTCTTCCTCTAAATTCTTTTCTATATTTTCTTTTCTTTGGTTCTAGCATCAATTTTCCTCCTTATATATCCAGACTTTTACTCCAACATATCCTCTTTTTAAAAGAGCTGGAACTGCTGCATAATCAATATTTTTTCTCATAGTTTGCGTTGGGACGCTTCCAATGTGATATGGTTCTTGTCTAGCTATATCTGCTCCATTAATTCTACCTGCGAGAAGTATTTTAACTCCTTTTGCACCTGATTGCATAACTCGCTCCATTGTCTTTGTGACAACACGCCTTGACGGCATACGCCTTTCCAGTTCTCCTGCAATCCTCATTGCGACTAAATGAGCAGATATTTCAGGATTTTTAATCTCTGTTACATGTAAATCAATTTTTGATTTTGACCTAACTGGCCCCATCAATTTAAGTATTTGTTTTTTAATATCTTCTATTCCGCTTCCACCGCGACCAATAACCACTCCTGGCCTTGAACAAATTAAATTTATAACAATGCTTTTTGGAAGTCTTTCGATTTCAACTGATTCGATTCCTGCTAACTTTAATTTATCCATCAATAAACGACGGATTTTTACGTCCTCTATTAATGATTCTTTGTAATTTGCTCCAACGTCAAACCATCTTGATTTCCATGTTCCAAATCGCCCTATTCTAAAACCTATTGGATTAACTTTTTGTCCCATACTTTACTTTATTTCCCTCGCTTTGCGCGGGGACCCCCTTTCTGTTTTAATTTTGGTTTTGATTCAACCTTTACTTCTTCTTTCTTAACATTTTGAGTTTTAATTTTCTCTACCTTTGTGGTTGTTAATACAACTCGTATATGGCTCATTCTTTTTAAAATTGGATGAGATCTTCCTTTTGGGGCTGCAATTCCTCTTTTAAGTGTTGGGCCTTCTCCGATTTGTATTTCTTTAAACATTAATTCTTCCACCTTTGCTCCTAACATTTGGGCGTTTGCTATTGCTGATTTTATTGTTTTTTGAAGTGGTTCTGAACCTCTTTTTGCAACATATGGCAAAATTTCAACAGCTTTTTCTGGGCTCATTTTTTTAATAGCAGCAACAACTACACGAAGCTTTTTAGGGCTTATTCTTATAAATTTTTGTGTTGATGTATATTCCATATTAAGTCTTATCCATCGTTCTCTTGACGATTTGTCCGTGACCACGGAATGTTCTGGTTGGAGAAAATTCTCCAAGACGGTGGCCTACCATGTCTTCGCTAACATAAACTTCAATAAATATATGGCCGTTATGGACTTGGAAATATTTCCCTACAAACTCGGGGGCGATTTGACAATTACGGCTCCAAGTTTTGATTTGGTTTTTTTTATCTCCCATACCGGAGGCTACCTTTTTTACAAGGCGTTCATCTATGTATGGTCCTTTTTTACTTGATCTGCTCATATTAGTGATGGCTCCCCAATTTACGACGGCCTACAATCAATTTATCTGAATATTTAATCTTTCTTCGAGTATTACCCACTGCCTTCTTTCCCCAAGGTGTTTTTGGATATTTAAGACCTACTCCGCTTCTTCCTTCTCCTCCTCCGTGAGGATGGCTATCAGGGTGCTGTGCAACTCCTCTAACTGTTGGTCTTATACCTCGCTTGATATTTGTTCCAGCTTTACGAACTACAACATTCCCCATTTCTTCATTTCCGACTTGACCAACTGTTGCGTAACAATCTGGATTAAATCTTCTGATTTCTCCAGATGGCATTTTGACTAAAACCCAATTTTCTTCGCGGCCTTGCAATGTTGCAACTGACCCCGCGCTTTTAACTATTTGGGCTCCTTTTCCTGGCATTATCTCAATATTATGAATTTGAGTGCCGACTGCAATTTTTGAAAGTGGAAGGGAATTTCCAATTTCTAAAGGTGCATCTACTCCGCTTACTACCTTTTGGCCTATTTCAAGACTATAAGGAGCTATTATATATCTTTTATCTCCATCTGCATAGGATACTAATGCTATTTTTGCCCGACGATTTGGATCTACTTCGATTGAGACAATCTTTCCTGTTACTCCGTCTTTTTGTCTTCTTACAAAATCTATCTCTCTGAAATATCTTTTATTGCCACCGCCTTGATGACGCACTGTGACTTTTCCAGTATTATTTCTTCCCGATTTTTTTATTAATATTCTTTTTAATTTTCGCATTGTTATTTAGCTTTTTTTTCAGTTATCTTTTTTCCAGCTGAGCTGGATTTCGCTTTGCTCAACTTCTTTTCTTCTTCAAATAAATCAATTTTTTCTCCCTCTTTCAAAAAAACGATTGTCTTTTTTCCTGCTTTTATTTTTTGAATTTTTCCTCTGTTATTCTTTTTTGTTCTTGCTTTGTAATTTAGTGTTTTTATTTTTGTTACATAAACTCCAAAAGTTTCAGAAATTAATTTTTTAATTTCTAACTTTGTTAAAGAAGTTGGAACCCAAAAAGTGAACCCGCCACTTTTCACTAACTTCAAACTTTTTTCTGTCATTACTGGAATAATTTTCATAATTATTAATTACAAGCTTTGCTTATTTTTTATTTCCTTTCTTTAATGTTACTTTTACCTTCTTTTCGACTTTTTCTGCTTTAAAAATTGTTGCATCTAAAATTATTCTTCCTCCAAAGAAAATAGAAAAAACATTTAAATCTAAAAGACTTATTACTTTTACATTTTTAATGTTTCTTAAATATCTTTTTGTTTCACCGTTGACTGCTTTTAAAACAAAAGTGACTTTTGCATATTTTTTAGTTGTTACTTTATTAAGAAAAACTTGGGCTTCTTTTGTTTTCTTGAAGTTTAATTCTCCTACCATTACTCTTTCTTCTTTAACTGCTTGGGTTATTGCAACTGCCAATGCTTTTCTTTTCATAGCTGTTGAAAGAGTTAATGTTCTACTTATTCCTTTTGGTCCATGAGCAACTCCACCGCCAACGAAAATTGGGGCTGATCTTGCTCCGTGACGCGCTCTACCTGTTCCTTTTTGTTTGTACCATTTTTTAGTTGTTCTATTAATTTCTCCTCTTCCTTTGGTGTAGGCTTCTCCAATGTGGGCTCTATCTGTATAAACACGGATTGCTTGAGCTAGTAGTGCTTTATTCATTTTTGCTTCCCATTCTTTTGGCAAAGTGACAAGTGTAGTTAATTTGGTTCCTAATTTTGAATATGAATTAATTTTAAGCATTTATGACTCCTTCTACGGGTTTGCCCGCTCCCTGTTTTTCTATAACTAATAATGTTCCATTTCTTCCTGGTACTGGGCCTGAGATCATTACTTCATTTTTTTCGTTATCAATTGAAACTATACTTAATCCTTTAATTTTTTTCTGGTTAGTTCCCATTCGTCCTGCCATGTGTTTACCTTTATAAACGCGTCCTGGTGTTGTTCCTTGTCCAATAGACCCTGGAGCACGTTGTCTGTCTGATTGTCCGTGTGTTTTTGGTCCTCCTGAGAAATGCCATCTTTTGACTCCTCCTGCAAATCCTTTTCCTTTTGAAATTCCTGAAACTGTAACTAAATCTCCAACTACAAAAATATCGGAGGCTTTTATAGTTTCTCCGACTTTTTCTTTTGGCTCAACTTTGAATCTTATTTCTCTTAAATATCTTGGGGCTGTTTTTGTGTCTTTTTGAAGTACTGCCTTGAGGTGTCCTTTAATTTGTTTTGTTATATTTTTAAGTTTTTTCTGACCGAACCCGATTTGAATTGCCCAATAACCATCTTTTTCTTGGGTTTTAACTTGAGTAACTACACATGGAGAAACGTTAACTTTTGTGACAGGAATACGAGCCCCATCTACATAGGTCTGACTCATCTCTAATTTCGAACCTAATATTGTATTCATAAATTTTTAAATTAAATTATTTTTGTCTTTTCCCCAATAAAAAAAGGTGTCCCGCTGACACCTTATACTCTAAGGTTACTTAGCGACAAACCCGAGGTTATTTAGACAACAATCACCTCCATGAAATTAAGACAAATTATATCATCTGAGGAGTGAGCTTGCAAGGCAACCATTTATTTGAGAAGTGGATATTATTTCTATAAACTATAGAAATGGATTCTGAAAGAAAAATGCCGTCTGATTGGTATGCAAATTATAAGGAGGGAAAAATTACTTTATAATTTATACTGAATATCAAGTGGATTTTGTCTATAGACATATTCTTTCTACTTCCTGTATTAATTCGTCAATCTAACACCGTTTTTTGTGATTTATTCTCAAAATTTGACATATAGTTGATTATTTGTTAGAATATCCTTATGTTACTTCAATTTAGTGTAGCCAATTTCAGATCGTTCAAGGAGGTAGCTATGTTAAGCAGTATAGCCACTCTCGATAAAGAACATCCCGAAAACATAATAAAGGTATCTAAAGACTTACGTGTCTTGAAAACAACAGCACTTTACGGAGCTAATGCAAGTGGAAAAAGTAATTTTTTTGCAGCTTTGCAATTTATGCAAGGGTTTGTCTTTGGATCGTCAAATTTACAGATTACAGATAGGATCGCCGTAGAACCTTTTAAACTCAGTACTGAAACAGAAACCAAGCCCAGTCGTTTTGAAGTGGTTTTTCTGTTTGAAGGCATTAAGTATAGATATGGTTTTGAAGCTGATACACAGTCAATTCATTCAGAGTGGTTATTTAGTTATCCAAAAGAAAAAGAAGTAAAATATTTTACTCGAGAAAAAGGAGTTTATTATATCAATAGACTTAAGTTTCCTGAAGGGAAAAAAGATCTAATTAAAAGAACAAGAAATAACGCTTTATTCATATCCAGAGTAGCACAAGATAATGGCCAAATTTCAAACAAGGTTTTGAAGTGGTTTCAAACGTTAAATGTACTTTCGGGCTTAGAGGAGCAGTCTTATATGAATTTTGCTATTGCGAAACTTAGAGATCAAGGGTTCAAGGAGAAGATTCTTAAATTTGTTAAGTCAGCAGATTTAAGTATTGAGGATTTTACTACGGAAACTATAAAACTGGTACCTGAAAACCTGCCAAATTTTCTAACTGAGGAAGCCCGTTCACAAATAGCTCTTCAGGCTTCACAGAATAGTGTGAAGATAAACACACTTCACAAAAAATATAATTTGGACAAGAAATTTGATTCTTTAATACCTTTTGACTTGGGTGCAAATGAATCAGCTGGAACAAATAAACTATTTCTATTAGCTGCTCCAATACTAGATACCTTAGAAAATGGTAAAACTCTTTTTGTGGATGAGATGGATTCACGCTTACATCCACTAATAATAGAATCAATGATTAAACTCTTTAACTCTAAAGATAGTAATCCCAATAATGCACAGCTTGTATTTAATGCGCATAGCACTTTGCTTTTAGGTAATAAGTATTTTAGAAGGGATCAGATTTGGTTTATTCAAAAGAACAGGTATGGTGCCAGCGAGGTATATTCTCTTGACGACTATAGTGTGCGCAAAGATAGCTCGTTTGATAAAGATTATTTATTAGGTAAATATGGAGGGATTCCAGTCTTAGGTGAAGAATATGAGCCAGAAAAGAAACAATAAACCATGGAGCAGATACGGATTAAGACGTAGTACTGGAGCCAAAGGAAAGCCTAAAAAACGGATACTGATTGTTTGTGAAGGAGAAAAGACAGAACCAAATTACTTTCGATCATTCCGTGTAACTTCAGCGGTGATTAAGATTAAAGCATTAGGAAAAAACACAAAAGAGCTTGTGACAATAGCAAAACGATTAAAGGAACAAGCTATCAAAAACGACGAGCGATTTGATCAAGTTTGGTGTGTTTTTGATAGAGATTCGTTTAAAAAGAGTGATTTTGAAGATGCGCTAGCCTTGACTGCAGAGAATCAAATGCAGGTTGCTTATTCGAACGAAGCATTTGAAATCTGGTATTTATTACATTTTAGCTACTTTAGCACGGCAGTATCGAGAAAAGATTACGGCAAGAAATTGTCTAAATCTTTAGGAAAAACCTACACTAAGAACTCAACTACTATGTATGAAGATTTACTGAGTCTTCAGTCCAAAGCGATAAAAAATGCTAAAAAGCTGATATTAAGCTACGATCCACACAATCCTGAGGCTGACAATCCTTGTACAGCTGTCTTCAAATTAGTGGAAGAATTAAATAAGAATTTATAATAAATGAGCATTTTAGGGAACAAAAAACCT
>WNFI01038224.1_pt1 | contig 12641 bp, 11 predicted proteins | sample 5400471 | NCBI WGS metagenome assembly WNFI01 (sample SAMN13153348, study PRJNA577476) | soil metagenome | isolation source: 100 cm saprolite on Douglas fir-dominated hillslope | place: USA:California | collected 2013-09-17
TCGAAATCGGTGGCCGCATCGTTAAAGCGAAAACCTTCTCGTCCGGCAAGCGGATCGCAAAGCGGCTCAAAAGTCTTGCTCTCGGTATCCCAAGTCGCAATTCCCTTGGCGGTAGCAGCGATGAAACCTCCCGCCTTTCGAATCCCCAGCGCCATGACCGGCATGCCCGTTTCAAACACATCGAGTCGCTGCGTGCTCGGGGAGAACCTCAGGATTTGATAATCCCCGATGAAGTTCACCCAGTAGAGGGATCCCTCGCGCGAATGCCAGACGGGTCCTTCCCCGATCACATTACGAACTTCGAGAACATGTTCGACTTCCGCCATAGTTAGTACCTGCTCCTTGAGTTCTCGTTACTCTGAGAGAGTACTAGACTTTATTGTCCAGAGTCTCCGCTTGGACATTTATCAGCCCGGTCAAACAGTGTCAACAATGATGTTGACTGTAGTGGACAAGTTCGGTGATAATTCCCAGTCGCGCTCCGACGTTCCTTCCATGAAAATTACTGCTGTCGAGACCATCTACCTGCAACGCGGAATTACGGTTCACGCCGGTGCTATTACGTATCTTTGGGTTCGTATCCACACCGATGAAGGTCTCATTGGGTTAGGAGAGAGCTATCCCAACGCTGAGGCGGAAGCAGCAATCGTGCACTCGCGTCTGGCCGCCGTGTTGTTGGGCAAGGATCCCAGCGCCATCGATCGGCTGTGGGCGGACATGTTTCTCGCCGTCTCTTACAGTGGATGGGGTGGCGCCGAGATGCGGGCCCTCAGCGCGGTCGACGTCGCGCTCTGGGATTTGCTCGGCAAAGTTACCGGACAGCCGATCTATAAACTGCTGGGCGGTGCGTCGCGTGAGTCCATACGCATTTACAACACCTGCTACGACCGGCTCGATTTCAATCAAGAACCGGCTCGCCTGGCCGGGGAACTTCTGAAGAGCAACATCAAGGCCATGAAGATCTGGCCGTTCGATTCCATCGCCAAAGAAAACCGCGGCAACCACATCACGGCGGAGCAGATACGGCGCGGGGCTGAACCGCTGCGGCTGATTCGCGAGGAATTTGGCGACGCGATCGACGTCGCAATCGAGTTCCACGGCTTCTGGAATCTACCGTCGGCCATCAAAATCGCTGCCGCTCTCGAACCCTACAAGCCGATGTGGCTGGAAGAAATGCTGCCGCAGGACAATCTGGCTGCCTATGCCGAGCTGGCGCGTTCTACGAAGATACCGCTCTGTTTGAGTGAGCGGCTCTTAACCCGTTGGGGATTCCGCGAGCTTCTGGAAAATCGCGCCGCCAGCATCATCATGCCCGATATTTCATGGTGCGGAGGAATTTCCGAAGGCAAGAAGATCGCAACCATGGCGGAAACTTACTATCTCCCCATTGCGCCGCATAACTGCGGTGGACCCATCCTGCATTTCGCGACGGCGCATCTCTCGGCCAATGTCACTAACCTCTTTATTATGGAGAGCGTCCGGCGTCATTATGGGGAAGAATATGACGGTCTGGTTACGCAAAAGCTGGTGGCAGGAGCGAGTGGCGAGCTGCCACTGCCTCCCGGACCAGGTTTAGGCGTAGAGCTCAGTGCGGATGTGCTCAGCCGCAAGGACGCAATCGTAAAGCGATCGTCTCTTTAATGGCTTGCGATTGTTCTTGATTGCTCAGGGCCAGCTTGCGTAGCCTAGACTCTAAATCCCCATTCCCGGCTCGTCGGTCAACTCGGCGAGCAGAGTGCCGACTGGTACTTTGAGGCCGAGCTCTACCTGGATTGCTCCAAGGTAACCCTTTCCCATCGACTCAACTTCCATTTCGACCTTATCCGTTTCCACGATAAATAAAGCTTCGCCCTTCTCGACAAAGTCACCCGGCTTTTTCAGCCAACTAGTTACGGACCCTTCCTCCATGGTGAGACCGAGCTGCGGCATAACAATTTTGTACGACATCTCTAACACTTTCTCCTTGGTTGTTTCATCATTTCGTGGACAGCGCTGACGATGCGATCGACCGACGGAATCATCTGATTTTCGAGGATCGGACTAAATGGATTCGGGACTGGTAATGAGCAAATGCGCTTAGGGGTCACTTGGAGTTCCTCGAAGCAATCCTCGACCGCTATTGCCAGAAGCTCTCCCGCAAACCCGCAATACGAAGGCGACTCGTCAACCACCACAAATCTGCCCGTCTTCTTAATGGATTTGGTGATTTTATTCCGATCGAAGGGGACGATGCTTCGAGGGTCAATCACTTCGGCCGAAACGCCCTGTTCCGCCAGCAACGTTGCAGCCTTGGCAGCCAGGTCCACCATACGGGACATGGCTACAATCGTCAGATCTTTTCCCTCACGGACTATGCGCGCATCTCCGAAGGGGATCAGGTACTCCTCTTCGGGCACCACGCTCTTGATATTGTAGAGCGACTTATGCTCGATCAGCGCGACCGGGCCGGGGTCGCGAAGTGCCGTTTTGAATAGCCCCTTCAGGTCGTAAGGCGTAGCGGGGATCACAACCTTTAATCCAGGAGTATTCGCGAACCAGTTATAAAAGGTGTGCGAATGGTGCGCTCCCGCGCTGCGCACCGATCCCATGGCTCCTCGAATCACGACCGGCGCCTTGATCTTCCCGTTCGACATGTAGGAAATGTTGGCAGCCTGCTGCACGATCTGAGTGATGGCTTCGAGAGCGAAGTCAAGGAATACTTCGTCGACGACCGTTCGCGTGCCGGCCATCGCTGCGCCGATCGCCGCACCCGTCGCCCCGAGTTCACAGATGCCGGTATCGCGCAGCCGTTCGTCGCCGAATTCTTTCCACAGGCCGCGGGTCTGACGAAAATTTCCACCGCGCGGACCGATGCCTTGCCCGATATAGACAATGCTTGCATCTCTGCGCATCTCCTCGCGCAAAGCTTCGACTCCCGCATCCGCGTACGTGATTACACGGCCTTGCTCTGACATACGTTCTCCCTCTTTCAAAGCCAATGCTCAAAATACATGGTCGTTTACGGATTCCGCCGATGGTTCCGGGCTTTTCTCGGCGAATTCGACCGCTTCATCGATCAGTCGCTCGACCTCCAGGTCTGCCTGCTGTAACTTGCTTTCCGGCACACCAGAGTCGAGCAGCCGCGCCCGAGCGATCTTGACGGGGTCCTTCTGTTTCCACCGCTGTACTTCCTCGCGGGTTCGATAATCGGTGCCCGGATCGCCTTCGTGGTGGCCCACATAGCGATACGTTTTGCATTCGATCAATGTCGGGCCACCGTCGTTGCGTGCGCGCTGGATCGCTGCTTGCGCGGCTTCATGGACCGCAGCCACATCCTGCCCATCCACTTCGACGCCCAACATTCCATATGCGGCTGCACGGCTGGCCACGCTCGTATTCTTGGTAGCACGCAAAAAGGCCATCTCTGTCGCGTATAGATTGTTCTCGCACACGTATACAACCGGCAAGTTCCAAACAGCACCGAGATTTACGGACTCGTGAAACGACCCGCTGTTGACTGCGCCGTCGCCAAAGAAGCAAACGACAACGTTGGACTCATTCTTCAGCTTCGCGCTCAGCGCAGCCCCGGTTGCCAAAGGGATAGGAGCGCCCACAATTCCGTTCGTGCCCATGAACCCGTATTCGGGTGCATACATATGCATGCTGCCGCCGCGCCCGCCAGAGCTTCCCGTCGCCTTGCCCCAGAGCTCGGCAAGCACGATCCCCGGGGGGACTCCTTTTGCCAGAGCGTGACCATGGCCGCGATGGGTGCTGAAGACCAGGTCTGGTGTTTCCAGATGGGAGCACACGCCGACCGCGACCGCTTCTTCTCCTACATACAAGTGAACAAATCCCGGAAGCCTGCCGTTGCGATACAGCTCCTGAACTTTAAGCTCGAACAGTCTTAGTTCGAGCAGCTTCTTGTAATAGCTAAAAAGCAGTTCCTGCGAGATTTGCTCCGCCAGAACTCGTTCCGACATGATGGAAGCCTCCGAACTTACTGCGACAACGGCAGTTTCTGCGGCGCATGCTCGCGCTGCGACCGGTAAACAGCTGTGAAAAGCTCCACCACACGGCGTCCTGCTTCAGCATCTACCATGTGTTCCCGATCTTTTGACACTGCATCGAGAAAGTCGCCCAGTTGCAACTGGTGGTAATGAGTCATCACGTTACAGGGACGTGAGCGGTCCTCACGATTCCACGCTTGAAGATTCTTCTCTTCGCCCGGTATAGTCCAAATGTCGTTAAAGGGAGGATCCATCTTCTCAGTTACTCCGGAGATGAAAGGGGACCCGCTATCGGTTTCCGCTCCAACGGACGCTCCTGAAGAACCGTGAATGTGAATCTTGCCCCACAACCCGGGGCGCTGCGAATTACTCAGGACAATCGAACCCATTCCGCCGTTCTTGAAGCGGACCGAAGCAATCACGGTGTCGTCCACCTCGATGTCGGGATGGTTGTATGTGTCCCAATAACCATGCAACTCCACAGCCGGTCCCATAAACCAACTCAGCAAGTCGAGATAGTGCGGTGCCTGGCTTACCACCACTCCACCTCCTTCACCTGCACAGGTTCCGCGCCAGGGATCGGAAAGGTAGTAGGCAGGTTCCCGCCAGCCGAGCATGGTTACTATCGCGAGCACTGGTTTGCCGAGCTTGCCGGCATCAATCGCCTCTTTCATTCGCAACACAGGCTCATACCAGCGGCGCTGGCTGATGACACCTAACTTGACCCCAGCGGCACGCGCCGCGGCAATGGCGCGGTCGCACGACGCGAGATCGATGGCCAGCGGCTTCTCCGAAATTACGTGGACGCCTGCCATCGCCGCGATCTCAACCGCGGCGGGATGTTGTGTGTGCTGGGTGCAGATGGAAAGCACATCCACTTTTTCCCGCTTCAGCATTTCAGCAAGATCGGTATAGGCACTGACTTGGAATTTGTCAGCGAAGGCTCGCGCCCGCTCGGCAGCAACGTCGCATACAGCCACCAGTTGCGAGTTCGGGAGCGTCTGATAGGCGAGTGCGTGAGTTCCGGCAACCTTGCCGCATCCCACGATGGCAGTCCTCAGACGATTTGTGTTTGTCTTCTGCATGACTTTCGTTTCAAGATCTTAAGAAATAGAAGTGCCATCCGACTCGCCCGGACGGTGCCGCAATTCCACAAGAAATCCAAGTAACTTGTGGGTGTCCATCAGCGCCCATCGGGTGCCGGGACGAATGCCCGTCCCAGACTGAAGCACCGTTATTCCAGACTTTGCCAACTCCTCTATTGCCGGGTCGATATCTTTGACCTCGAAAAGCACGTGGTGAATTCCGCCACCGGTTTGATCGAGGAAGTCTTGGTAGCCGCTGTGGCCTTCGAGAGGTTGAATCAGTTCAACCTCTACATCTCCCAATTGGACAAATGCCTGCTTGATGCGAACCTGCTCTTCCACGCCGCGATAGTAGTACTTGGATTCCACTCGGTCGGGCCACTCCACGGAGTGAAAGGGCCCAATCCCAAACAGAGAAGTGAGCAACTGCGTCGTACGGTCGCGATCGGGGACAACAATTCCGATCTGCACCAGGCGTTGGAGCTTGACCGCGGATGGAAGCGCAGATGACAAGCTCGATATCAGACTGTCTTTCAAAGTCATCGAGCCAGATAGCCTCCGTCCACTGGAAGAATCACCCCCGTCACCATGGAAGAAGCGTCGGACGCCAAAAATAATGCCGGACCCACGATCTCTTCCGGTTCGCCCACGCGGCCGAGCGGAATATTGGATACCCAGGTTTGCATCAGTTTCTTCGGATCGAATTGCGGCTCAGCCATAACTTCTTTGAGCCCAGGCGTCATGAACTGGCAGGGTGCAATGGCGTTGACGCGAATACCTCGATCGGCCCATTCTAGAGCCAGTTGCTTGGTCATGGCGTTCACGCCGCCTTTGCTGGCGCAATATGCATTTGCACCGCGGCCAACGCCTACTACTCCAGCGATCGATGAGAAATTGAGGATGACGCCTGCGCCTTTCTTTAGCATGACGCGCGCAGCCGCCTGGCAGCACAAGAACGTGCCGCGCAAGTTGATGTCAAGCACGCGGTCCCAGGTCTCGAGCGGCGTTGATTCTGCGGGATCATGTTGCGGGATGCCCGCACAGTTCACCAGGATGTCCACGCCGCCCAGTTGGCTGACAGTTGCATCCACCATGGCGGTGATGTCGACAGGAACGGCGACATTCGCCTTCAACGCTATCGCTCGTCTTCCCAATTTGCGGACTTGCTCGGCGGTGCGCTGTGGGTTCTCGATGTTGAGATCGCACGCCGCAATATCGCAGCCGAATTCAGCAAAACCGAGTGCAATCGCTTCACCGAATCCGACTCCAGCGCCGGTGATCAATGCCACGCGCCCGCTGAGATCAAACAGGTTTCGAGTTGCGGTCTTCTTGACATCCATGATTCAAATCTCTAGAAGTTCCCTTAACGTTCGTTCAATTGCTCTTGGCGGTTACCAGAGCGCTTTCAAATAACAACATCTCCGACGTGCCAGATGTTCCAGCCTGAAAGCCGGACAACTCGACCGTCTCGCCACGGTTTTCGAACGTGATCCTATAATTAAATATCAAAAGCATCTGGATCATCGTTTGGTAGGAACCCGGACATTTCGCGATGTCCCGCGTCCTCGCACCTTCCAAAATAAGTTTTGTTGACAGACGAAGAGTCACTGCAGTTCGCGACCGCAAGAAGCAACATTCCCGGAAAGGATCCGGCAGAGAATCTCGTTACTACAGACCAACCCCGTCCAAGGACCTAGGCCCGGCCGGCATAACTTAGAATAGCGATCGCTACCACGAGAAAGCTCACTCCCAGAATCATCGTTCGAAGCGGTCGGGTCCCAGTCCGTTTCCACTCGCCCGTCAGTACGCCAAACACCGTGCTGGCCACGACGATGGACGCGAGAAACAGCGGCCAGCCGATCGAAGTGCCGAGAACACCTAGTTTGACGGTCGAGATACTGTAGAGAATGATGCTACCGAACCACAGAAATCCCATAATGGCCCCGATCAGCCAGTAGTGCGAGGTGCCCGGCAACCGGAGTTTGCTTGCATTGCGGTTCTTGCGCATCAAGACCAAACAGTAGATTGCGCCTGGCAGGAATCCGGCGTAAAGACACGGCAACCATACCGCATTTGACATCATGGCAACACTCGCCCCGTGCTGCTGCGCGGCGTGCTGAATGCTGCCCCCAAACGCCAGGCCAAGGTTCAACATGGATCCGAGAATGCCAGAGATAAACGCCAGCAGAAGTCCGCTCAGAAAACCCTTTCGAACGGTCGAACTCTCCCGTTGCAGAGCCTCCTCTCTACTCTTGCCCGCCAAACCGCACAGGGCCACGCCCACCAGAATCGCGAGCACTCCCAGGAAGATCAACCCTCCTTGCCTAGTCATGACAAGATTGGCATGCTGCGCGATCAGCGGCGTGAGCGCACCCACAGCGGCTGATGTTCCTAGGCATACCGCGAACGTGATGGCCAGACCCAGTCGAGTGAGTGCGAGACCAAAGAACACAAGCGACACTCCCCAACTGGCGCCGAACAGCACCATTTTCGCTAGTGTTCCACCCGAAACCGCTGCGTACGTCGACCAGAGTCCAGGAACCGTGAGCAATGCAATCACGGTGGGAACCACGGCCACGCCCAGGACGGAAAAGGCAAACCACGAATGTTCCCAATCCCACTTCCGATTCAGTTTCATGGGGAGTGCGTACGCGGCATTCATGATCGCAGCGCACAAAACCAACAGAACTGCCTGGACGGTATCTGAGGTCAGCATAGTTTTTCCTGCATAAATCCGAGGAGTTTCTACCGGAAGATTGTGTCTGGCATCTCCGTGGCGAGCTCGAGCCGAGCCATTGGAGCATCAGTATTTTCTTATGTCAACAGAATTGGTGACAAGACCCTGCTCAGAATTGGCAGTGCGAGGATTCTTTAGGTGCGGAGCGAAATCGTTCGTCCAATGGTCCGCGGCAAATCCCGGGAACACCGGGCTCTGCTCGAAAGTGCGAGAATACAACCCGTTAAAGTACCGCTCTACTTCGATTTCGATTTTATCCAGCGGTGTTTTAAGGACCATTCGCACATACTGCTCATGACTTTCACGCCGCTGCGCCAACGGAAGACGCGAGGAATATGCGCGGGCGATAATGAAGATGTAGGGGTTCATCAGCAAATTAAGAGTCCGGTAAAGAAGCGGTTGGTTGGCCGCCTTCCAGATGGTTCGGTGTAATTCCATGTCGGCATTAAAGAACTGTTCTTCATTCTTCTTTGCCGCCGCGGCCTTCAGCTTCTTCAGAGCGCGACGCAGAAGAGCTTCGGAGTCATTGGACTGGCCCTCCCTCATGTAGCGTACGCAGAGTCCTTCGAGCTTGGCGCGCATGCGAAAAATCACGTCGATTTCCGCCAGCGAGATATCGCGGATGAAGGTGCCGCGTCGCGAGGTCGTGACTACCAAGCCGTCGCGCTCCAATCTTAAGAGTGCCTCGCGGACCGGGCCGCGGCTAACCTTCAATTCCTGGGCAAGATCCTCTTCAATGATGCGCTGGCGCGGACGCAATTTGCCGGCATGAATGGAGTGACGCAAATGAGCTTCAACACGTTTGCTGGCGGAAATACCGCGTTCAGGCTTGGCAGAGTGAGTATTCGATGTTCGCATTTCAGACTCGTCAATACTTATAAACTGGATTCGGGCCAGACACAAGAGTCACTGACAGCGCAGTTCGCGAACATTCTACGCGCCACTGCAAGAGGGTCTTACTTTGTCGACTGGAAGTTAAGAATCTATCCGGACGCTTTACGATGTTGTCAACAATGTGGATGACAGCAGGGCCCCTAGAAGCAGCGCTCTACAAACAATCATAATGAAAACGTCGATCGCACGTAAGCACCATCGCCCCGCGCATTCCAAATGCTGTAGACATTAGTGTTGACAATATTTGTCTTGACACTCGATTCGACATGCGTTAACGTGCGCGTCGGCATGAGAACGCGCACGGCCGCGTGCGCAAACTCGATGGGTAGCGCCTCCCACGTTGGAGGCACATTTTCCGGTCCACTGCGCAGTGATCCAGGAGGCTCCACGATGAACTCCGCCGCATACCGTTTTCTGGCGCTAATCGTAGTTCTTTCACTTGTGAGCATTGGCACGTTGCACGGGCAAACCGCGGTGACAGGAGGCCTCGAGGGCAACGTGACTGACCCTTCAGGAGCCGCCATTTCCGGCGCAACGGTAGAAGCAACGAACGCTGACACTGCAGTGATCGAAAGCACCGTCACGAATAACGATGGATCGTATCGATTCCCCAGTCTCATCCCGGGAACATACACGATCACAGTCAAGAAGCAGGGGTTTGCACAACTTACGAGACAGGCTACGCGTATCGATGCGGGAATCAGTGTCCGTATCGACGCCAAGTTGCCCATTGGCACCGCAACAGCCAAGGTTGAGGTTAGCGGCGAGGCTCCTCTTCTTCAGACCGATAGCGCCGAGGTTAACGAAACCCTTCACTCCTCGGAAATCAGCAGCTTGCCTACATTTGGCAACAACATCACTCGATTGTCGCTTTTGGCTCCTGGAGTTTCGATGCCGGGCGGCCAACTGGATCTTCACCCGGAGAATTCGGGCTCCGACTTCAACCTTAACATCAACGGAGCAGCACCCAATGCGAATGGCCACCTGCTCGACGGAGTCGAGAACACCGAAGCGATCCAGGGCTTATCGCTCATCGTGCCTTCGCAAGACTCGGTGCAGGAACTAAAGCTCACAACCAGCAACTACGACGCCGAATATGGCAAGGTTGCCGGTGGACTTTGGCAGATCACGACTAAGTCAGGCACAAATGCATTTCACGGATCGCTTTTCGAGAACTATCGCACCTCTGGTTTCAACGCAGCCGACCAGTTTACTCAACACATAACTGGCGTGCCAGGCAATCGCTGGAATCAGTTTGGCGGCAGCGTCGGTGGCCCAGTAATTAAAGATAAACTGTTTTTCTTCGGAGACTACCAGGGGATGCGGAATAACCTGCACGCTTCGGGCAACGTAACGGTGCCGATCGACGCATTTAGGAAGGGAGATTTCAGTTCGGTCGCAGCAATCGATCCGATCTACGATCCGGCGACAGGCAACCCCGATGGAACCGGTAGAACCCAGATTTCGTGCAACGGCGTCCTCAATGTGATCTGCCCCGACCGAATCAGCAACGCTGCGAAAAACCTGCTCGCGCGGTTGCCTGAACCATCACCATCTTCTACGGGATATAGCGCAAACTACCAGATCTCTCGTCCAGCCACCTTCGACCAGAATCAGTTCGATATTCGCGTCGATTACTTTGTTACTTCAAAGACGGTTATTTTCGGGAAATTCAGCTACTTTCAAGCGTCGTTTTTCACACCCACCGCATACGACGTCGCGGGAGGCGGACCGCCGCTGGGAGGCGTAGGAGTCGCAAACGCGGGAAATTCGTCCGATCATGATAAGCAATTCATGGTTGATTACCAGCACACCTTCTCGCCATCGCTGCTCACTGATGCCCGTTTCGCTTTTTCGCGCATCATCATTTCGGAATTACAACTAGATTCAAATTCAAACGCGGCGACCCAAGTAGGAATTCCTGATATCAACCTGGGCACGGTCTACACCTCGGGACTGCCGCAGATAAGTGTCGGTGATCCGTTAACCCCCTTCAGTATGGGTGATTTTGGGTTGCCATTCTTTGAGCGCGAGACCAACTTCGAGTTCTACAACAACTGGACCAAGACCTCTGGCCACCACGCGTTCAAGTTCGGTGCCGATATCGGAAAATTTTTCGGCATCCGGACCGACGTCAGCGGACGCGGAGCCTTCTCGGTTAGCCAATCCCTCACTCAACTTAATGAACCCGCGGTCCTCGGGTCATGCACTAAACCGTTACCCCAGCACTTTTGCGGTTCTGGCTTGGCGGCACTCGAGCTCGGTCTTACCTCCGGTTTTGGGAGAGACATAACGCTGGTTCAGCCTCAGGAAAAACTTTGGAAGTACGCCTTCTACGGTCAGGATACCTGGCAGGTTACGCCTAAGCTAACCCTGACATTGGGCTTGCGGTGGGATTATATGAGTCCGATCTTCACACCTAACGGCCAGAGCGTCGGAAATATCGATATAGCCACCAACACACTCCTGTTGACCAACCTGGCGAGCAAATACGCCGGAGTAACAACCCCGAAAACCGAATTTTCGCCGCGTCTTGGAGTGGCGTATCGACTGGGACATCAGACAGTGCTCCGCGGCGGATACGGCCGAAGTTACTATATGAATGCGGACGGAGCGGGATTTGGAACCCAGGGTTGTTGCTGGCCCATCAAGCAAAGCCAGAGTGATGTCCAGGCCAATCCCTATGCCCCACTGGCTTACACGTTCGATCAGGGACCGGGCCTGCCTCCCGCGCTTCCGCCATTTCCATCCAATGGCAAGATTTCATTTCAGGGTGCCCCTGGCGGTAGTGAATACTTCGTTGGGACCGGAACCTATCCGCATAGTTACAACGACACTTACAACGTAACCTTGGAGCATGCCTTCCCATTTCAGATAATTGCCTCCATCGCATACGTAGGAAACATTGGCCGCCACCTGTGGGACAACTTTAACGTCAACTTGCCGCCGCCGGGACCGGGCCCCTTCACCTCCCGCGAGCCGTTTTTCGTCAGCTATGGTTGGGCTGTACCAGAATTCCAACGGAACAACGCGGTTTTCCATGAACCTGAAATGAGAAGTAACTACAATTCTCTGCAACTTCACGCAGAAAAGCGTTTTCATCAGGGATTGTATCTGCTGAGTAACTTTACCTGGGCTAGATCGCTTGACGTTGGAACGTTCGGTCCAGGAGATGGCAACGGAAATCAATTCTGCTACTCCTGCAATTACGGACCCTCAGGCACCGTAAGGCCCTGGTCCTGGACGAGCGCGGCTATCTGGGAACTCCCATTCGGCCACGGCAGAGCTTTTGTAAATAGTTTGAGCCGTGGTGGGGACGCCGTGGTTGGAGGCTGGAGGCTCAGTGGATTTTTCAATTTCGAGGGCGGACAGTATTTCACGCCCTATAACTTAAACTCCCCAACGGTGCTAAATTCTCCTATTTATGATAGACCGAACCTCATTGGCAATCCGCATGTGTCCCATCCCAACCGTAATGAATGGTACAACCCGGCTGCCTATGGCCAGCCGGCGCAGTACACCTTCGGGAATGCCGGACGTAACAGCCTATTGGGCCCGGGCTTCGGTGAAGTGGATCTATCGTTGACCAAGTCCTTTACCATCACGGAGAGGACCCACCTCGACCTTAAGTGGGATGTATTCAACGCTCTCAACCGTGTAAACTTGGCGAACCCAACGTGTTCCGGCGCGGCATTTGTTGATATTGGAAATGCAGGCCAAATTTGCAGCATTGTTGACTTCAGGCGACGAATGCAGCTTGGAGCCCATCTCACATTTTAATCTCCTTCTTCCAGGCAATCGAGACTTGCCTCGGCTAATCGCCGAGGCAAGTCTTGTTAGCTAGCTACTTTCCGTCGCAAAATAGCTCGCCCTAAATGAGCTATTCGTTTTCTAGAGACCGTCTGATTCTGCATGCACGTTTGATTTTTGCCGCTCGAC
>WNFI01283328.1_pt1 | contig 12640 bp, 9 predicted proteins | sample 5400471 | NCBI WGS metagenome assembly WNFI01 (sample SAMN13153348, study PRJNA577476) | soil metagenome | isolation source: 100 cm saprolite on Douglas fir-dominated hillslope | place: USA:California | collected 2013-09-17
ATGTCTACAGACGCCACTGACCTGCGCAATACCGGCGTCGATGCGAGCCATCTGGAGCCTTGGGAAAGTTTCATTGGGAAACCTTTCGGTTGGGGATGGATAACTATAAACCAGCAGGGTTACTGTGACGGATTGCTTCTGAGCTTCGGAGGCATCGTCCCACAAGTCATTTTAAATGTGATCTCCTCTTCGATTAAGGTCAGCGCGATTACGGGAGGCGGTCAGTTATCTTCCGTAGCGGTACCGGCACCCGAGGCTGCAAAGGCGTGGCCGGTTACAAGAAACCGAAACGTGTTATTTCCGGAGAAGCAGTCATAGAGGTTGCTGAATGGCCAAGGTACACCAACCGGAGTTTGGAGAGGCGCGCAATGATTTCTTTGTCGCGCGCCCGTACCGCCAGCGAGCGGATTGCTTTAAGCCTGTGCGAAAACGCGCCGCCGCCTAAAATCGGCAGTTCTGCCGCCGGCCCCCAAATAGGAGTGCAATTTATTTTCAACTTTGTTCGTCCCTGCGAAACCCTTTCGCCTCATTCTTATAGCGCCAAAATAGCGTTCCCGTCACCCCCCGGAATCTTGACACGACACCGTACAATAACAATAGAAGAGCGCCTGGAACGCACGCCCCGGCAATCGTCATCCCAACCACGGTGACGGATGCCTTCGAAAATCTGTCATCTTTTTCGAAATCTTGCGTCACCAACTGAATGGAATCAAGGACTTATCCTATATGCATAGCCCTCCCCCCTTCGTTCGCCGGCTGTTCAACGCGAACCCTCCATCTCTTCCCGACGCAAGCCCTCAAATTTTGCGTCGGCGAAAGCCGATGTTAAGACTCAATCCAAACAAAATGAACCACTTATTCCTGTGTCCGACTTTTATGATTCCTGCGTCGGCCGCTCCCCCTCCCGGCTCCCGACTCCCTGGTCTACAATAGAACCAATCCCGCCTTATGTGGATAGTCCGCCTCGCCCTCCGACGACCTTACACTTTCGTCGTCATGGCCCTGCTCATCGTCGTCCTCGGCACCCTCGCCATCTTCCGCATGCCGACCGACGTCTTCCCCGAAATCAACATCCCGGTCGTCAGCGCCATCTGGAGCTACACCGGAATCTCGCCCCAGGAAATGGCCGACGTCATCACCGTCCGCTGCGAGCGCGCCTTCACCACCTACGTCAACGACATCGAACATATGGAGTCGCAGTCGCTGCCCGGCCTCAGCATCATCAAGCTCTACTTCCACCCCAATGCGAAAGTGGAGGCCGCCGTTGCCCAGGTCGCCGCCTCTTCCCAGGCCGTACTGCACTCCCTTCCCACCGGCACTACTCCTCCCCAGATCCTGCGCTTCAACGCCTCCAGCGTTCCCATCCTGCAGCTCAGCATCACCAGCGACTCCATGCCGGAGCAGGCACTCTACGACTACGGCTACAACTTCATCCGAACGCAGATGGCCACCATCCAGGGCGCCAGCTTCCCGCTGCCATTCGGCGGCAAGCCCCGCGCCATCATGGTCGACCTCGACCCTCGCGCCCTCTTCGCGCAAGGCCTCTCGCCAAACGATGTCGTTACGGCCATCAACAACCAGAGCCTCATCATTCCTTCCGGCGAAGTGCGCATCGGGCAGAACGATTTCGCCGTCAAGCTGAACAGCCTTCCGGAGCGCGCCGCCGCCTTCAACAACCTCCCCATCAAGCAGGTGAACGGAACCACGATTTACGTGCGCGATGTCGCACACGTGCGCGATGGTTTCGCGGTGCAGCAGAATATCGTGCGCCACAACGGCAGCCGCGGCGCTCTTCTCAGCGTCTTGAAGAACGGCGGATCTTCCACGCTGGACATCGTTGCGAAGTTGAAAAGCATCCTGCCGCGCATCCGCTCCACGCTGCCCCCGGCGCTCAAGATCAATCTGCTCTTCGATCAATCCATCTTCGTCCGTGCCGCCATCGAGGGCGTCGTCAAAGAAGCCATCGTCGCCGCGCTGCTCACCGGCCTGATGATCCTGCTCTTTCTCGGAAGCTGGCGCAGCACCATCGTCGTCTGCATCTCCATCCCGCTGTCGATCCTGACCTCGCTCGCGATCTTGAACCTCTTCGGACAGACCATCAACGTCATGACGCTGGGCGGTCTGGCGCTCGCGGTCGGAATCCTGGTGGACGACGCCACCGTCGCCATCGAAAACATCCATCGCAACCTCGATCAAAGCAAGCCTTTGATCCGCGCAATCCTCGATGGCTCGAGGGAAATCGCCACGCCTGCTTTCGTGTCCACACTGTGTATCTGCATTGTATTTGTGCCCGTGATCTTCCTGACCGGCGCCGCGCGGTATCTGTTTACACCGCTCGCGCTCGCCGTAGTTCTGGCGATGGCGGCATCGTACATCCTGTCCCGAACACTCGTACCCGCAATGGTGAAATACCTTCTGGTGGGGCAGGCGCCCTCGCCTGCGGCCGGCCCCCCGGCCGGCCTTCCTCCATTCAAGCGCTTTCACCACGCCTTCGACCGCCAGTTCAACCGTTTCCGCAACGCCTACGTCAACCTGCTCTCCGCCTCTCTGGAACACCGCAAACTCGTGGCCGCCTGCTTCCTCGGACTCCTGATCGTCAGCGGTTGTCTCATCCCGTTCATCGGTACCGACTTTTTCCCCAAGGTCGACGCCGGCCAGATCCGCGTGCACGTCCGCGCGCCCGCCGGCACTCGCGTCGAGCAGACGGAGGTGTACTTCGCCCAGGTCGAGGACACCATTCGCCGCGCGATTCCTAAAGAAGAGCTGTCCGACATACTCGACGACATCGGCCTCCCTTATAGCGGTCTCAATATCGCAATCGGCGACAGCGGCATCATCGGCCAGTTCGATGGCGAAATCCTGGTCTCACTGAAGTCGGAACATCGCTCCACGTGGGATACCATTCGCCAGTTGCGAACTCGGCTTGCCCGCGAGTACCCCGATCTCACCTTCTTCTTCCAGCCCGCCGACATCGTTGGCCAGATCCTGAATTTCGGCCTGCCCGCGCCCATCGACATCCAGGTGATCGGGCCGAACGCCAATGCCGCGAAGAACTATCAGGTCGCGAAAGACATCCAACGGCGGTTGTCGCGCATCCCCGGCGCCGTCGACGTTCATATCCACCAAGTCGTCGATGTGCCGGAAATGCGCTTCAACGTGGACCGCACGCGCGCCGGTCAGCTCGGGCTCACACAAAAGGACATCGCCAACAGCGTCCTCGTCTCGCTCAGCTCCAGCGGCCAGACCTCGCCAAACTATTGGATCAATCCCCAGACCGACGTCGATTACCCCATCCAGGTCCAGACGCCGATCTACCGCAACGATTCCATGGGAGCCCTGCTGAACACGCCGCTGCGCGCCACTAGTGGTGAGACGCACGGCGGGACGCAGTTGCTCTCCAACGTGGCGACATTGCGCCGCGGTACCACCGCGGCCGTCATCAATCACTACGACGTTCAGCCGCTCTACGATGTCTACGCCAACGTGCAGGACCGCGACCTCGGGTCGGTCGCGTCGGACGTCTCGAAACTCCTCGCTGAATTCCGGCCGAAGCTCCCGCCCGGCAGCTTCTTCGAGACGCGGGGCCAGGTTGAGACCATGCGGTCGTCATTCGTCGGTCTCGGCGTTGGCCTGCTTTTTGCGATCCTGCTGGTCTACTTCATCATGGTGGTGAACTACCAGTCCTGGCTAGATCCGTTCATCATCCTGATGGCCCTCCCCGGTGCGCTTGCGGGCATCCTGCTGGCCCTGTTTCTGACGCAGACTACAATCAATGTTCCGTCGCTCATGGGCGCCATCATGAGCATCGGCGTGGCGACTGCGAACAGCATCTTGCTTGTGAACTTCGCCAATGACCTGCGTCTTAAGGGCGAAAGCGCCAAGACCGCCGCGCTCGAAGCCGGATTCACCCGCCTGCGGCCGGTGTTGATGACCGCGCTGGCCATGATCGTCGGCATGCTGCCGATGGCCATCGGCTGGGGCGAAGGCGGCGAACAGAACGCTCCCCTGGGCCGCGCCGTGATCGGAGGGCTCGTCGTAGCCACGGTCGCGACGCTGTTCTTCGTGCCGGTTGTCTATTCGGTCTTACGCAAAAAGCCGCCATTCGATCCCGCCGATTCTGGCATGATTGAGGAATAGGTGGTAGAAATACCCAGAAGCAAAAGTGGCGCAGGCACTCATGCCTGCCGCGTCGAGACTCGTCTCGACGCTTCGGAGCTCTAAGAAATGCAGGCCAGCAGAACCCCGAGCGCCAGCGAGGGAACCGTTACTGATCCGCGCACCACACGTCCCCGTCCGCGCCTGCGCCCTCTGCTCACGCCGCGGCGGAAAAAGAGCGAATCCAGAAGCCCGTCGTGAATGTGATCACAGCCCACCAGGCCTACGACAACACTCCGCTCGATCTTCCGGGCGATTTGCAAGCCCTCATCGAATCGCCGATTTACGCCCGCGCCGACGGCTATCTCGTGAAGCGCTACGTCGACATCGGCGATCATGTGAAGGCCGGGCAGCCGCTAGCCGACCTCGAAACGCCGGAGCTCGACCAGCAGATCCAGCAGGCGCGCGCCACGCTGTCCAACACGATATCGTCGCTCAAGGAATTGGAAGCGAACCTCGCCTTGGCGAAGGCAAATCTGAAACTCGCGCAGCAAACCTCCCAACGATGGTTGGAACTCGAGAAGAAGGGCGCGGTCTCGCACCAGGACACCGATGAAAAGCGCGCCGGCCTCGACGTCAGACAGGCTCAACTCGAAGCCTCCCAGGCACACATCGTGGCCACCCGCGACATCATTAAGGCGAACGAAGCCAACGTCCAGCGACTGGAACAGATGAAGGCTTATTCCCGCGTGACCGCGCCCTTCGATGGGATGGTAACGGCACGCAACGTCGACGTCGGTACGCTGATCAATTCCGGAAACGGCGGAGCGGGTAAGGCGATGTTCAGCGTCGCGCAAACCGGGATCCTTCGGATTTTCGTCAACATCCCGCAGGCGAATCTGCCCGGCCAGGTCTTCGAAGCGCGCGTTTCCCGATTCACTCATGAAATCGACGCGACCTCGCGATCCATGCTTGCGATCTTACAAGTCCCCAACCCTCGCGCCATTCTACTGCCCGGCATGTACGCGCAAGTTCGCTTCCGCGGCGTCCGCTCGACCCCCGGCACCGTTCTGATCCCTAGTGACGCCCTGATCATGAGCTCGCAGGGTCCCCGCGTGGCGGTTGTCGACGCTGAGAATCGCGTTCACTTCCGCGATGTGAAAGTAGGCAACGACTACGGCAACGAAGTCGAAATCCAATCCGGCCTCGCCCCCGCCGACCTCGTCGTGATGCACGCCAGCGATGCCGTCAAAGACGGCGTCGAAGTCGAAGTCCACAAGAGCGCCACCCCGTGACCCGTCTGGTCTTGGTAGCACAGGCTTTAGCCTGTGTTTGCTCCGCCGCGAACGTGTTATGGTACCTCCACCCCGCAGCAACCTGGACCGAAGCCCTCCCCATTGGCAACGGCCGCCTCGGCGCCATGGTCTTCGGCGGTGTCCCATCCGAACGCATCCAACTCAACGAATACTCCGTCTGGGCCGGTGAAAAACGCGACCGCAACAACCCCGCCGGCGCCGCCGCCCTCCCCGAAGTCCGCCGCCTGCTCTTCGCCGGAAAACCGAAGGAAGCCGAAGCCCTCGCCGAGAAAGACATCATTTCGATCCCGAAGCGGCTGCCGCCTTACCAGACCCTCGGCGACCTGACCATCCGATTCCCCGATCAACAGAACTTCACCGATTACCGCCGCGAGGTCGATCTGAACACGGCCATCGTGCGAGTCCAATACAAAGTTGGCGACACGACGTTCACCCGCGAGGTATTTTCCTCGGCACCCGACCAGGAAATCGTCATTCGCCTCACCGCCGACAAACCGAACCGCATCGGATTCTCCGCCACCCTCTCGCGCCAGCAGGACGCCACAACGAGGCCATCCTCAAAGCCGTCGCCGGCGGCGGCCGAGTCCACACCGAAGGAAACGAGGTCGTCGTGGAAGGCGCCAACTCCGCGACTCTCTTCGTCGTGGCGCAGCGCCTCGCTATCTCCGACAAACCTTACGAACAGCTCCGCGCCGCGCATATCGCCGACTACCAGCGATTCTTCCGCCGCGTCGATTTTCACCTCGCCGGCGCCGCACCCGATCTCCCCACCGACGAGCGCCTGAAGCAGTTCGACCCGCAGCTCATCCCGCTCTATTTCCAATTCGGCCGCTACTTGCTGATCTCGAGCAGCCGCCCCGGCGGCATGGCCGCCACCTTGCAAGGCCTCTGGAACGACTCGCTCGCTCCGTCCTGGGACAGCAAGTACACCATCAACATCAACACCGAGATGAACTACTGGCCGGCCGAGGTCGCAAACCTGTCTGAAATGACCGGGCCTCTATTCGACCTGATCGATAACGCCAAAGAAGACGGCCGCCACGTCGCCAAGGACCTGTACAACGCCCGCGGCTTCGTCCTCCACCACAACACCGATTTCTGGGGCCACGCCGTCCCCATCGATGGCGTTGGATCGGGCCTCTGGCCGATGGGCGCGGCCTGGCTGAGCCTGCACGAATGGGATCACTACGATTTCACACGTGACCGCGATTTCCTCACCCGCCGCGGGTATCCGACCATGAAGGAAGCCGCCCAATTTCTGCTCGCCTACATGGTCGACGACGGCAACGGCCATCTCATCACCGGCCCTTCGATTTCACCCGAGAACCGCTACCGCACAGCAGACGGTGTCGTCGCGAAGCTCTGCATGGGGCCGTACATGGACACCGAGATCGCCCATGCTCTGTTCAGCCGCGTGATCCAGGCGAGCGAGATTCTCGGCGTCGATGCGGACTTCCGCAGGCAAGTTGCTGCCGTGCGCGACCGTCTGCCGCCACTCAAGATCGGCAAGCACGGCCAGATCCAGGAATGGCTCGAAGACTACGACGAACCCGACCCCGGCCATCGCCACATGTCGATGCTATTCGCTCTGCACCCCGGCAATCAGATCACTCCGCGCGGCACGCCGGAATTGGCGAAGGCGGCGCGAGTCTCACTCGAACGCCGCTTGGCATCGGGCGGCGGACACACCGGCTGGAGCCGCGCCTGGATCATCAACTTCTGGGCACGTCTGGAGGACGGCGACAAGGCCTACGAGAACGTGGTGGCCTTGCTGAACAAATCGACCCTGCCGAACATGCTCGACACGCACCCGCCGTTTCAGATCGACGGTAACTTCGGCGGCACGGCCGGCATCGCCGAGATGCTGCTTCAAAGCCACGCCGGCGAAATCAGCATTCTTCCGGCATTGCCGAATGCCTGGCCCGACGGCTCCATTCACGGTCTCCGCGCCCGCGGCAATGTCGAAGTGGACATCGACTGGTCCGGCGGCAAGCCAACCCGAGTCGCGCTCCGGCCCGGTGTCCCCGCAGGCTTCAAGCTCCGCCCACCCCCCGGTTCCCAGATTGCCGCCAAGCGGCAACACGGCAACGAATATGCGGTCACGTTTAAGTAGAACAGGTCTCCAGACCTGTTCTCTCCGGTTGCTGCATAGTCATACAATGAACCGCCCCCAACCCGAGAATGAGGTCAGTGCAGTTGATTCCCACGACCTCGCGTTCAGGAAACAGCTCCGCAAGCGTGTTCAGCGCGACCCGGTCGTTCGGATCGTTGAAGGTCGGCGCCAGCACCAGCCGGTTCGCGATGTAGAAATTCGCATAGCTTGCGGGCAACCGCTGGCCGCCGAAGTACACCGGCTCGGGCATCGGCAGCGTAACAATTCGCAAACCCGCTTCCTTCAGCGCAGGGTCGTCCAGCACGGTGACGACAGTTTCGGCGTTGACGAATCGCGCCACGTCGTCGATATGGCCGTGCGTGTCGTCGCCCTCGATCCCGCCCTTGAGCCAGAGGGTCCGCTCGATGCCGAGGTACTCGGCGAAGATGGCTTCGAGTTGCTCGCGGCCGAGTCCGGGATTGCGCGCCTGGATTGGACTCAGCAGACATTCTTCGGTGGCGAGCAGCAAACCGGCGCCGTTGACCTCGATGCTGCCTCCTTCGAGTACGATGCCCGGCTCAACCTGCGGCATTCCAAGCCGCTCAGCAAGAAACCCGGGCACTTCGTTGTCGAGGGCCCAGTTGTCGTACTTGGCCCAGCCGTTAAACATCCAGTTGGTGATCGCAACGGCGCCGGATTCCTCGTGAACGAAGATCGGGCCGTAGTCGCGCGTCCAGCTTCGATTCGTTTTGTGGTGGAAAAACTCGACGGCGCTCAAGTCAACGTGGCACTTTTTCAGGACGCGTCTCGCCGTCCGCTCAACCTTATCGTCCTCGACGAGGATTCGCACTATCTCGACTCGCGCGAGCCGCCGCGCGATTTCGCCGTAGACCCACGGAATCGCCGCGAACTTCCCCGGCCAATCAGTGATCTCGTGCGGCCACGCGAGCCACGTTGCTTCATGCGGCTCCCATTCCGCGGGCATGCGGAAGCGGCGATCCGCCATCAGTCCAGCCATCGGTTGCAGATCTGCCCGTAGGCATCGATGCGCCGGTCGCGCAGGAACGGCCAGTTGCGGCGGACCTCGTCCATGCGGCTTGGGTCGCACTCGGCGATCAGGATTTCTTCGGTGTTGTTGGACGCCTCGATGACGATCTGGCCGAACGGGTCGGCGACGAATGACGAGCCCCAGAATTCGATGCAGTGGTCCGGCGGACCCTCGAAGCCGACCCGGTTCACCGCCGCGACATACACACCGTTCGCGATGGCGTGCGAGCGCTGGATGGTGCGCCAGGCATCGAGCTGCGCCGCGCCGTACTGCTGCTTCTCTACTGCTGCTTCTCAGACGGATGCCAGCCGATTGCGGTCGGGTAGAACAGCACGTTCGCGCCCTGGATCGCGGTCAGGCGCGCGCCCTCGGGATACCACTGGTCCCAGCACACCAGCACGCCGATGCGGCCAAACGCGGTGTCGAAATTCAGGAACCCGAGATCGCCGGGCGTGAAGTAGAATTTCTCGTAGTACAGCGGATCGTCCGGGATGTGCATCTTGCGGTAGAGGCCGTGGATGTTGCCGTCGGCTCCGATCACGGCGGCGGTGTTGTGATAAAGTCCCGCGGCGCGCCGTTCGAACAGCGATGCGATGATCACGATGCCGAGTTCGCGCGCGATGGGCGCGAGCCGCTCGGTCGACGGGCCGGGGATCGTTTCGGCGAGCGCGAACAGTTGGGCGTTTTCTTCGCGGCAAAAGTACTGCGACCGGAACAGCTCCTGCAGGCACACGATCTGCGCGCCCTTGCCCGCCGCTTCGCGCGTGCGCCACACGGCTTTTTCCAGGTTCTCGGCCGGGTCTGGCCCGCAGCTCATCTGCACGAGTCCGATGGTGAATTTGCCGGTTGCCGATGAGGGCATGGTTCTATTGTCCACTAGCGAAGAGACAGGTCTGGAGACCTGTTCTACATGTAAATGCCGCCGTTGACGTCGATGACGCAGCCGGTGATGTAGCTGGCGTCATCGCTGGCGAGGAACTTGACGGCGGCGGCGACATCCTCGGGCTGGCCGATACGGCGCAGCGGGATGTTGGCGAGCATCTTGTCCTTCAACTCCTGCGAAAGGTTGCGGGTCATGTCGGTTTCGATGAAACCGGGGGCGACCGCATTCACCGTGATGCCGCGGCTGCCCATCTCCTGCGCGATGGCCTTCGTCAGGCCGATGATGCCCGCTTTCGACGACACGTAGTTCGCCTGGCCGGCGTTGCCCATTTTTCCGACCACCGACGCGATGTTGATGATGCGGCCCCAGCGGTCGCGCATCATTCCCTGCAGCACCTGCTGGATGCAGTGGAACGCGCCGGTCAGGTTGATCTGGAGCACCAGGTTCCAGTCATCCGGTTTCATGCGCAAGGCAAGGCCGTCGCGCGTGATGCCGGCGTTGTTGACCAGAACGTCGATGCGGCCGAGTTCTTTGCGGACTTGGTCGAACGCCTGCTTGATGGAGTCGAGTGAAGTCACATCGAGATGTACGACCAGGGCGTTCGCATTGCCGGCCCGGATTTCGGCGGCCACCGCTTCGTTATTCTCGTCTTCCGGCGACGCGACAACGATGTCGAACCCGGCGCGGCCCAGCGCCAGCGAAATGGCGCGGCCGATGCCGCGGCTCGCGCCGGTAACGAATGCGACTCGGTTGGACATGAACTTCAATGATACACTTCCGGCGTACAATCGAAGTTCCATGGCTTACGATGATTTGCGTGACTTCATCCGCGCGTTGGAGAAGAGCGGCGAACTAAAGCGCATTCCGTTCGAGGTGGACCCACGGCTCGAAATCACGGACTTCGCCGACCGCGCCGTGAAACAGGGCGGTCCCGCGCTGCTGTTCGAAAAACCGAAGGGCAGCGGCATGCCGGTCCTAATCAACGCGTTCGCTGGCGAGCGCAAGATGCAAATCGCGCTCGAAGTAGAGTCTGTCGACGAAGTGGCGCATCGCATCTCGGACTTCCTCGAAATGCGGATGCCGCAGGGCCTGATCGCCAAGATCAAAATGCTTCCGAAGCTCGCCGAGATCGGGGCCTTTTTCCCGAAAACTGTCTCGGGCGGCGAGTGCAAGGAGGTGATCCGGCACGATAACTTCTCGTTAAGCGAATTCCCGATCCTGCAGTGCTGGCCCGATGACGGCGGGCGCTTCATCACGCTGCCGATGGTGTTTTCGATCAACCCGGACACCGGCAAGCGCAATTGCGGCTGCTATCGCATGCAGGTCTACGACGAGCGGACCACGGGCATGCACTGGCAGACGCACAAGCAGGGCGCGGAGCACTACCGGCGGCTGGTCAAGGAAGGTAAGCAATCACGAATGCCGGTGGCGGTGGCGATCGGCTCGGACCCGGCGACGATGTACTCGGCCATCCTGCCGCTGCCTCCCGATCTCGATGAGATGATGATGGCCGGATTTCTTCGCGGCACGCCGGTCCGGATGGTGAAGTGCGAAACGTCCGATATCGAAGTGCCGGCGAATTCGGAGATCGTTCTGGAGGGCTACGTCGAGCTGGGCGAGCTGCGGCGCGAGGGCCCGTTTGGCGATCACACCGGCTTCTACTCGCTCGAAGACGACTATCCGGTGTTTCACGTCACGTGTGTCACGCACCGCAAAGACCCCATCTATGCGACCACGATCGTGGGTCCGCCGCCCATGGAGGATTTCTACATGGGCCGTGCGGTGGAGCGCATTTTCCTTCCGCTGATGCGCCTGCAATTGCCGGAGATTCGGGACATCTCCATGCCAGCCGAGGGCGTGTTCCACAACCTGATGCTGGTTTCCATCCGGAAGTCGTACCCGCTGCACGCGCGCAAGGTGATGCACGCCATATGGGGCCTGGGCCAGGCGATGTTCACCAAATGCATCGTGGTGGTGGATGAAGACGTCGACGTGCAGAACGTGCGCGAAGTGGCCTGGAAGGCGCTGAACAACATCGACCCGGAGCGCGACATCCAGTTCGTGCTGGGGCCGGTAGACTCGTTGGACCACGCCAGCAGGATGGCGAACTACGGGTCGAAGATGGGGATCGACGCGACGCGCAAGTGGAAGGAAGAGGGTTTCACGCGACCGTGGCCGGACGTGATTCGGATGTCGGACGAGGTGCGGGCGCGGGTGGATGATTTGTGGAAGAAGGCCGGGTTATAGCGCGATGGGCTACTCCGGTAAACCTCGAAGGTTCGGTCTTGTCGCCGAGGCCGATACGAATCAGGAGGATGGAGTACTGCTTTACGGGATCAGCAAGTCCATTCCACTGATTTGCTTCTGCGCCTTCGACCACCTCCGCCCCTTCGACTGCCGTTGCCGGTGCTGGTTGTAATTCGGCTGCTCTGTTTCGGCTTCGGTCACGATGGCTTTGGCACGCTCCACGGAGTTTTCAGTATCGCATACGTTTCAAGCGTACTTCGTGGGAGATTCGTCATGATGGAATCGTCGACGCCAGTGGTCTCAGGTTCAAAGCATATGGAATGGCACGTCCTCGGCGTAGAGTTCTTTCAACGTGCCTCCGATCCAGTGGGGACCATACAAATCGCCGAACGCCCTCCAGCGCTGATCGAATGGCCCGCGGAACAAGTCCTCTGGGAACGGTACGCGCGCATGCGGATTCTCAAGTACGATGGCTCGCAAGGTTCCTTGATACTGGTATGTATTCGGCAAACGATCAAGCTGCTCGTCCAACACTCGCATGCTCTCGCCCGGCCGCAATCTCTCGCCGGAGCGTTGGCGGTTCATCAATTGCCTCCACACCTCGAGGTTCCGGTCGCTGAGTGCGTAATCGCCAAAAATTACCAATCCACTGATCCTCCGGTTGCAGGTACTCGACAACACTGGATTCGCGAGATGTTGAATGCCAGCCGGAAGTTCGTGTCTACGCGAAAACCGCAAAACTGGAGGAGAGCTGTCAATGACCGAGCGATCCGGACCATACTGCCTGAATCCCGGGCCGAAGGCGGCGCAAGCAACCACCGTGGCGTCGAGGTGGTGAAGTGCCGACCGGCTGCTGAGGACGACGCAACACGGCTCATCGCACGAAGTCTTGAGCTGTGGTCGCGCCCGGCGAATTTTCTGCTGGATTGACCTGCAAGGATCGTATCCTCCGGACTTCA
>WNFI01565975.1_pt1 | contig 12639 bp, 10 predicted proteins | sample 5400471 | NCBI WGS metagenome assembly WNFI01 (sample SAMN13153348, study PRJNA577476) | soil metagenome | isolation source: 100 cm saprolite on Douglas fir-dominated hillslope | place: USA:California | collected 2013-09-17
CGTAGCTCAATCGGTAGAGCTCTGGATTGTGGCTCCAGCGGTTGTGGGTTCAAGCCCCATCGGTCACCCTCCGCAAGACCTCAACTGTATAACTGTGTGGCTTTACTTATAGTTTGTCCACTACGGATAAACCATACTTCTAATAGTGTTAGGACAAGCTTTGCTTCCTTTCCCTCGTCCAAATTGCGTCCTCTAGCCACCAATCTAATTGAGAAACATGCCTGAACCTATTGGGTCAACTACCATTCTTTACTCTTCCATCCACAATGTTTTCCTGTTAAAATGACTATCATCTTAGGAATATTGGAAAATAGGCACGGTTTCAAACATGATGAGCGACGTTAGCAAAGCGCTTTTATTCGTTATCACCGAAATTAAGAGCAAACGTTGGCGCAGACTATAATCAAATAGACGTATCTGTAGGAGTACATATGTTAAGTTTTATCAAAAGGTAGTGAAAGCCATGGTGCTATCCCCTAATAAGCCAATCGTTTGCCCGGTCTTGATTGGCCGGGCAGCGGATCTGACTGCCCTTCATATGCTCATTGACCAGGCTAAACGAGGTATGGGGCAGGTTGCCCTCATGAGCGGTGAGGCGGGGATTGGCAAATCGCGCCTGGTTGCCGAGGGGAAAACGTACGCTCTTGCACAGGGCTTCGGACTCCTCCAGGGAAATTGCTTTCCAGGGGATACTTCTTGCCCATACGCTCCTCTCCTCGACCTGTTACGAACGCATTTTGCTGGTCAGTCCAGAACTGAGATCGCTACGGAGTTGAGACCGTTTGCTCGCGAGTTTGCTCAACTCATCCCAGATCTGGTTCACATGCTGCCCGAATCGGCTCCTCTGCCGCCACTTCCCCTGCTTGAGCCAGAACAAGAGAAACGTCGCCTCTTCGAGGCACTGACGTCGCCTCTTCGAGGCACTGACACGCTGGTTCACCGGATTGGCTACCAAACAGCCGGTCCTGTTGATCATTGAGGATGTGCATTGGAGCGACGATACCAGTCTGGAATGGCTCCATTACCTGGCAAGGCGCTGTGCTGCTCATCCATTGCTGCTCCTGGTGACTTATCGCAGTGATGAGGTCCTTTCCAGTCTCAGCCACTGGCTGACACAGCTTGATCGTGAGCGACTGACTCAGGAATTCCTGCTTGCACGCCTATCGCGCAGTGATCTCGACGGCATGCTGCGCGCCATCTTCGCGCTCTCCCGCTCAAGGCAGTTAGAACTTCCAGATCTGCTGTATACACTTACTGAAGGGAATCCTTTTTTCGTTGAGGAGATCCTCAAATCACTGATCGCAGCGGGAGGAATCTTTTACGAAGATGGCACCTGGGATCGGAGGCCACTCAATGAGATGCATATCCCGCGCAGCCTGCACGACGCGGTACAACAGCGTACGAATGAATTGAGCGAGTCCGCCAGGCAGGTGTTACGCCTGGCAGCGATTGCCGGACGCCGCTTCGATTTCGCTCTCCTCCAGCAGTTAACGCAACATGATGAACAGCAGTTGCTCACCCTCATGAAAGAGCTCATGGCTGCTCAATTCGTCGTTGAAGAATCGGAGGAGCGGTTTGCCTTTCGTCATGCGTTGACGCGCGAGGACGTTTACGCAGAACTTCTGGTGCGTGAACGCAAGAAGCTGCACGGCACGATTGCCGAAACGATGGAGCAACTCTACGCCTCAGCATACGACGCCCACCTGGCAGAGTTGGCCTACCATTTTTACGAAGCCGGTATGTGGGAAAAGGCACTACTCTATACATTGCGCGCGGGAGAAAAGGCACAAAGTCTCTATTCGTTGTGGGCCGCCATCGAACACTTTACGCGGGCGTTGGATGCCGCCCATCACCTGGGGAAATCACCCTCACCTGCGATCTACCGAGCACGTGGACAAGCGTATGAAACACTGGGCGACTTTGAGCACGCGCGTAGCGATTACGAGCAGGCCCTGGACGCTGCCCGTACTGCTCAAGATGCTGTGGCAGAGTGGCAGAGCCTCATCGATCTTGGCGCTCTGTGGGCGGAACGCGACTATACACATACACGTACATTTTTCCAGCGTGCTTATGAACACGCAGGCACGATGGGTCAGCCATCCATGCTCGCACGCAGTCTGAACCGGGTAGGGAACTGGCATCTCAATGTGGAGGAGCCGCTCGAAGCGCTCCGATGCCACCAGGAGGCGCTGGCCATTTTCCGGCAGCTCAACGATCCGCACGGCATTGCCGAGACGCTTGATCTGCTGGGTATGGCGAGTTATCTGGGCGGTGACCTGGTGCAGGGTACGAGGTATTATGAACAGGCGGTCACGCTCTTTCGTCAGTTGGACGATCGCCTGGGCCTCACTTCCAGTCTGGCCTCGCTGACGCTTCGCGGCGCGCTTTCTATCACCAATACGATGGTTTCAGCCGCGACCACTCTCGCTGAGCTTCTGCCAGATGTTGAGATGGCGCTCAAAATCGCGCGCGAAATCGGCCAGCGTTCTGGCGAAGCCTACGCTCTCTATCAGTTGGGACTTTGCCTGAGCGCTCAAGGTGAGTATAGGCGCGCATTGGATGCCTTACAGCAGAGCCTCTTGATTGCGGAAGAATTTGAGCATCGTCAATGGATGGTCGCTGCACACTGGGCAACTGGAGCGCTCTATCTCGATCTTCTTTCCCCGCTCATGGCGCAGCACCATCTGAAGCTGGCTCTGCGGCTCTCGCATGAGATTGGCTCAAAGCATTGGATCAACACATCCACCGGAAGCCTCGCATCAGCCTGTATTTTGCAAGGCGAGCTTGAGCAGGCAGAATCCCTCCTCAATGCTGAGTTCGGTGGAGATGCTCCCGTTCAGACAATAGGGCAACGCATAGCCTGGTGTGCGCAAGCAGAACTTGCGCTTGCCCGTGGTGATCCAGCTCTGGCCTTGCAGATCACTCAGCGATTGAGCGCCTCCGCGGCGAACATCTCCGCACAGCGGGGCATTCCACGTCTCTCGAAATTACGCGGTGAGGCGCTGGTCGCACTCCGCCAGGCAACAGAAGCAGAAACGGCGCTGCGAAGCGCTCAGGAGATGTCGACTGCGCAGGGAGCCCGCCCCTGGCTGTGGCGCATTTGCGTGACGCTCGGCACGCTGTATCAAACCCAATCACGAGAGGCCGAAGCAGAACAGGCATTTTCGACTGCCCGTACGATCATCGAGGAACTTGCAGAGAATATACCAGACGAACACGTGCAAGAGCAATTTTTCCGCGAGGCCGAAGCTCTTCTGCCGCGCACGCGTGCGACCTCCTCACCCCGTCGTGCCGCCAAGCAAGCATTTGGAGGGTTGACCGAGCGCGAACGCGAAGTGGCGGTATTGATTGCAAAGGGGAAATCGAATCGTGAGATAGCCGACCAGTTGGTTGTCAGCTACCGAACTGTCGAGACCCATGTTGGCGCCATCTTATCCAAACTAGCTTTTTCTTCGCGTGCGCAGATAGCGGTATGGGCTGTCGAAATTGGGCTTGTGAAACAGGCCGAATGAGCAAAGATGCGTGGAAACACGCAGGGACAATAGCGATACGCCTCGCTTCATACCTCCTGATTGTTTTGCAGTAGTTAACACAAGGAGAAACAAGTTGACAGACAACATTGCTATGCGGGCCGACAGTACGGTGCTTGCGGTTGTGTTTGCGCAACCAGCCTGGCTTGCAGAGCACCTCGACGATCCAGATGTACGCGTGGTCGAGGTAGATGTCAGCCGGGCGGCATATGACCAGGGCCATATCCCAAATGCTATTCTCTGGAACGCCTACACTGACCTCCACCATGCGCAGGATTACAGTCCATTGGAGCGTAGCGAGTTTGAGGAGCTGCTCCGCAGGTCTGGCTTTACATCCGCTACCACGATTGTCTTTTACGGCTATGGCCCCTATCTTGGGTTCTGGCTGACGAAGGCATACGGACACCAGCGCGCACTGGTACTCAATGGTACGCGGCAAGATTGGCGCGAGGCGGATTTGCCCTGGACGACGGCTCTGCCTGAGCCGGTGCCGTCCACCTATACGCTTCCAGTAGCCGAGGTTACCCAGCTCATGTCGCTGGAGGCGCTACAAGCAGCCCTGGGGAGTGGGGACCCACTTATCCTTGATGTGCGTTCGCAGGCCGAATTCGTTGGCGAGCGCTTCTGGCCATCGGGTGCTACGGCAGGTGCCGGTCGCCCCGGTCACATTCCCGGTGCTGTCCATCTGCACATCGACCTGTTGCATACAGCCGATGGTGCCTTCAAGAGCGCGACAGCGCTGCGGCAACTCTTCCAGGAGCGAGGCGTTTCGGCTTCGCGCAGCATCGTCACCTATTGTACCATCGGTGCCCGCGCCAGCGAGGCAGCGCTGGTCTTGCGGTATCTGCTGGGCTATCCCGATGTCCGCGTCTACGACGGCTCGTGGGCCCAGTGGGGGACACGAGCGGAGACCCCAATCGAGACCTGAGGCTCGGGGGAAAGCCGGGCGCAGAGATGCCGCCGATGGTTTCCTTTTGCAGGAAACGGAACCTATGAAATGAACAGAAGTCGGGGAAAATATTTCCCCAGTGTATTCATCTGAAAATGACGGAGGGAAAAGACATGACAACGCATACGACAACTGAACAGGCAGAGGCCGAGGCGTTCCTCGGCCAGGTACTCAGTGACACCAGTGGTTTGACGACGACCATCATGGCAAGCATTGGTGATCGTCTGGGGCTTTTTAGCAACCTCGCAGAGAGCCCCGCGACCAGTGAAGAATTAGCGCAGCGTACACACAACGATGAACGCTATGTCCGAGAATGGCTGTATGCTATGACGAGTGCTGGTTATATAACCTATGATCCAGCAAGTTCACGTTTCACGCTTCCAGCAGCGCATATGCCGGTACTCGTGCAGGAAAGTGGCCCCATGTTCTTTGGTGGCATCCATCAGTGGGTCACCGCGCTTGCTCGTCAAATTGAACCCATTATCCAGGCCTTTCGGGATGGAGGCGGCGTTCCCCAGGCGGCCTACGACGAGATCACCTGGGACGGACAGGAACGCTTCACCAATACCTGGTTCGAGAGTTTGCTCATTCCCGTCTGGATGCCATTAATACCTGAAATGCATGCGAGACTGGAACGAGGAACCACACTTGCCGATGTTGGCTGTGGTCGCGGGCGCGCTGTAGTAAAGCTCGCACAAGCCTATCCCAATTCTCACTTCGTTGGATACGATGTGTATGGCCCGTCGATTGAACACGCCAGACTGCTGGCGCAACAGGCTGGCGTGACAGAGCGAGTACGTTTCCAACAATTGGACGCTTCGCAGGGGCTTCCCGAACAGTACGACATCATTACCACCTTTGATGTCATTCACGATTCAGCAAAGCCACGAGAGCTACTCCGGTCGATTCGTGCTGCATTACAGCCCGACGGTCGGTATGTTTGCCTTGAAATCAATGCGGCGGAAACACTAGAGCAGAATGAGGGACCATTGGGGAGTTTTCTGTACGGCTTCAGTGTCCTCTACTGCATGACCTCGTCACTGGCTGAGCATGGCGAAGGTCTGGGGACGATGGGCATGCCAGAGTCAAAAGTACGAGCATTGTGCGCAGAGGCGGGCTTCAGTAAGGCGCAGCGTGTGCCGATGGAGAATCCATTCAATAGCCTCTACGAGGTTTGGCCATAGCCTTGTCGATATGGGAACACAACGTGCGAATGTCCTCATATCGAGTGATAGGAGCATGCCAGAGCGGTTCTCGTGACGCAGGGAAAGGCAAGTTTCTTGTTTCCCTGCGTCAGAGTTCCGAGAACCTACATGTTGTTTCCTCACAATCTCCGTGTTTTCATCGATGCACCGATTCGGAAAATACGCTACACTCATCTCAGAAGCCGAAATCAAGCAAGTATCCTCATTGCTTTGTACCCTCCTGGAGCGGCCAGGTGCTCCAAATGAGGGTAACAAACAGTTCTCCAAACCATCGTCGGCTTCCTCGGCATTCAAACTTTTGGACATCGATAACGTCCAATTTGTACTTTCGGACACACTATGACGCCAAAGGCACAGAATCCGATGCTTTTGGCACCATCGCATCGAGCGTGAAACCGGGCTTTTGCGGACAAACTTTGCCTCCGGCCGCGGACAAACTATGGGAAAAGTCACAAACTGTCTCACTCTGAGAGTTACCTGCTCTGACCTTCCGGGATCAGATGTTCTCGCAAGCACTACTCACGATAGGTGTCACCCATCATGGTGGTCGGTTTGGCCCTGTGGTTGCGCACGATTGGCCAGCGCCATCGGAAGGAAAACGAATGCACAGCACAGAGCGGGAATGGCCATCACCCAGTTGATGCCCAGGGCTGGAATGAGGAGACCCATTGCTGCCGGCACAATCATCGAGGTCGCATCTGTGCTGATGATCAGAATACTGCTGACCGGGCCAATAGCATGCACAAAACGGCGTGAGGTGATTGCCATAATGCTGGGAAAGAGCGGCCCGTAAAAACAGCCCACCAGCGCGCTTGCAACGTAGGAGACGAGCACTTGGCCGGGAAAAATTGCCGCAATTACACTACAAAAAGTCCCCCCCAATAGAGCTGTATAAAGCAAATGCGTCTCGTCGATCCAGCCTCGCCTGAGCAACTGCGCTCCAAAGAGCCGGCCAGCCGTCAGGCCAATAAAGAAAGCTGTAGCTACAGGGGCCGTGAGAGCCAGGCTAATAGCAGCGCTCTGGCTTACCGCTGTGACGATCCAGCTGCCAAATCCGATCTCCGCGGCTGAAAAGATGCTAAGCTGTAAGACCATCAACCAGAGTAACCCCTGTCTTAGCACGTTCTGCAGTTCTCTGTGAGCTGCTCGCTTTTGCTGCACGTTCTTTGCTCTACGAGGCAGTTCGGGTACCTGCTGCCCAAGTACCAACAGGATGGTGATGGCGGCAACGCCCGCGCCTACGAAGTAGGCCAGCGGCAGACTATTGAAAAATTGCAGACCAAAGGCAAGGATCAAGGGTCCGAGCAGCGCCCCCAGACCGAACAGCCCGTGAATATTGTTCAGGTCTTCGCTGAGCGTATCCTGGAAAGCCATGGTTGCCATGGTATTCAAACTGATGTCAATGAAGCCGAACCCCAGACCTTTCAACATCTGGCCTATCAGTAACACGGGAAATGAGCTGGTCAGAGATATCGTAGTGGAACCGGAACCCACAAAGATCAGGCCCAGCATGAGCAGATATTTTGGTTTTATATATCTCATGAGGAATCCGCTCAGGACTGCGCCGAGCAGATCGCCAAAGGCCGAGATGGTGAACATGCCGCCAGCCACTTCAAGCGAGACGTGTGTATTGCTAGCCAGCCTGATCAGTGAGGCTGCCGGCAGCGCGCCCAGCATGCCTGTAGCGATATAGGTCAGGCCCAACGTCATCAAGAGCAGACGGCGATTGGGGAGGGTCGTGTTGACCATGAAAAATCCTTTCTTTAGACCTGTTTTAAAAGAAGGTGAAGAACGAGGAGAAGTGCCTCCTTGCGCCTGAGTGCGTACAATCGGCGCACGGGAGAGAGGATTGCCCCATTGCTGTGTCTCTCTGCCCGACTTCCTGCCTGTTCCCCCACAAAACCATGGAGCTCTGCTTTTGCCTGTGCACAAAGCCTGATCAGCAGGAGAAAGAGCTGCCACCACGGTGGCAGAAGAGAGGTTCTGAAAAGCGCTAGTTTTGTCTGGAGAAACATATACATCCTTTTCCGCTAAAGTACACATCTTACGAGAGTAGATGGCAGAAGGCAGCGCCATGAGGCCAGAGCGGAGTGCAGGAAAAGGATGGGAGAAAATGGCATCAAGATGCATTGCTTCTGCGGGTAATCGCAGAGGAATGGTCGCACACCTTGATATAATGGGGAAGAAAGTGGGCAAGTTGAAAGGCACGGGCAACAGAAACGGATGTGCTCTCTTACAAGCGCACCGCTCTGCGGGAATGTGCATCCTTCGTCAGACACATGCTAGCCATACGCCGTTCAAGTACCCTGCGAAGACGGGAGAATGCCACTTGAAACGGGATCAGGTGTACGACTAGCCGTTTTTCAAGAAACCGTGCATCGTGCTGCCTTTCCTGGGGGTCTATAAAGGAGAGTATAGACGAGGCTTGCTTGTACGTCAAGCATTTTGCAACCAGGCATAGCTGTGGTGTAAATTTGGGAATTAAATGGGAGAAAATTTGCTAACCCTTCGCTCGCCTGATAATGCAGGATGCGTGTGTATTCAGGAATGGGAGGAGCCTGCAACATCTCCTTGGCGATTTCCGGGTGCGTCTCGCGTCCAGGTAGGTGACAAGAACAAGGCCCCTAGCGCTTTCAGGGCCTCTTGTGGATCAGCCGGAGGATTGGTCCACAGCGCGTTGGCTTCCGCAGTACGAGGAACGCCGTGTGCGTTGCCTGGTGTGGTGGCACCAAGCACCAGCGCTATGCATTACTCTTTCTGCTTTGGAAGGACGAAACGTCAATGCATGTGAACGGGACTGGTAGCCTCGAGATGTTCGGACTCGACCGTTCGGTTGTCTGTGCTCCTGGTGCGATGGCTGGGCCGTGTCTCCATCTCCTTATGCAGTGCGACTCCACCGGCAACCAGGAGAATGCCTGCGAACTCGGGAAGCTGTGGTATTTGATGCAAGACCAGGATCCCAATAATGGCGGCAGATGCCGGCAATAAGGAGAGCAAGAGCGCAAACGTCGCTCGCGGCAGCCGGGCCATGGCGAGTTGATCACTCACATAGGGGATGACCGACGAGCAAATGCCGACCCCAATACCTGCCAGGAGCAAGACTGGCTTGCTGAACGCGGGCAAGGCCCCACTGATCCCAATGGGGGTAATGGTCAGGCAAGCGACCAGCATCGCTGCTCCCAGCCGATCAATGCCTGCTGCGCCTCCATCCTGGGCGATGCGATGGCCGAGCACTACGTACAATATGAAGAAGGCACAGTTGGCGAACGCGAACACAAACCCCAGTGGATCGCCTCCGAAGCGTACCTCTGTCAGCAGCCAGCCGCCAGCGGCTGCCAGCAGCAGCGCGCCAATGTTGCGTGGGGTTCGCGCGCCGAGTGCAGCGAGGGCGATGGGACCAAGGAACTCGATGGCTCCGACCGTTCCCAGGGGAATGTGGGAGATCGCCAGGTAGAAGCAGGCATTCATCAGCGCCAGCACGATGCCCAACGCGAGCAGAATGCGTCGTTGCGCCCAGGATGCTCCGACAAAGAGGCGCCAGGGCCGACGCCACAGCGCAAAGACCACAGCGGCGCTGGCAATGCGGAACCAGGCCACCCCAAGCACCGAGACACTGGAGAAGAGCAACACCGCGAAGGCCGGTCCAAGGTAATGGAAGATGGCGCTCACGAAAAAGTACGCATGGGGCGGAACTCTGGTTGTCACGCCCGCTTTTCCGACTTGAAACATTTCATCTCCTTCAGCTTTTTCATCTTCTTCTATGGTACAATAGAAAGTGACGAAAATACATGGCAAGTTTAAGGAGAAATCGGTCACATGTCTCAAGGTGTAAAGGAAAAACGGCTGTTTACTTACAAGCTCTCATTTCAAAGCGGCAGCGTACCAGCTCTTCCAGGGCTACATTGATCAGATCAGCCAGGTCATCTTTGGTGCGCGCAGCTTCGACCATCGCGCGTAGAAACGCTTTGCGAGCAGGTGGACCGTAGGGTTGCAGGTCCAGCGCCTCCCGAATGAGGGGCAGATGCCGCCTGCGCGTTCCAGAGTCATCGTAGCCTGCCAGGTCTCGGGGTGAGAGCGGGATCTGCGCGCATGCGGCAATGTATTCGATGATCGACACCGGAATGTCGCTGGTCGCCACGGCATACCCCAGGCGCTGGAAGACCTTGAGGTGGATGAGAAAGCCCAGCGTCGCGACCGGGCCTTTGGCGCTACGGTGGGCCAGGAAGAGCTCAGCGGGTGTAGGCGTGTAGATCTGGTCGAGTTCTTTGGGTGTAAGTATCCGTTGCAACCGGGGATAGGCGGTATGCTCAATGGATGTCACGAGAACTACTCCTTTCCCGCATCATCTGTATACTTCCATGTACTGATGTGGTATACTGCCGCTAACGTACCTTAGCAGCAGCAAAAGGTGCAAGAAACCATGACTTTTGTCTGCTAAGGTTGCTAAAAAACAGCAGTGGAATATATCTGCTAAGGTAGTATCTTAGGAGATGGTGATGAAACGAGCGGCACAACCAGTTCTCTCCCGGTCTGGTGAACTGGCCATCACACGCTATGAACAGCGACTCCATGTCGAAGAAGACCTGTCCGTTGTGACCATTCGCAATTATCTCAGCGATCTCCGCCAGTTCGCAGCCTGGTGCGAACTGACCTGGCAGAGTGGGCGTGAGGATGCTCCCTCATTCACTCCCGAAGCAGTAACAACACCTCTCCTCACCGGGTATCGAGCCTATCTGCAACAGACATTGCTGCTCAAGCCCAACTCTGTCAATCGATCCCTCATCAGCCTCAAGCGCTACTTTGCCTGGCTTGCCGCAACTGGGCAGCTCACATATGATCCGGCCAGGGTGGTGAAACTGGTCGGAAAGGAAGTCGTCCCCCCACGCCATCTTGATGACCAGGAAGAACAGGCGCTGGTCGCCGCCGTCACGAATGCAGGAAATGCGCGCGATCGAGCCATCATTGTCCTCATGCTGCATACGGGACTGCGTGCGTGAGAGGTCTGTACGCTGACCCGCGCCCACATTCGCCTGGGTAAGAGAAGTGGAACCATTGTCGTGCATGGCAAGCGCAATAAGTATCGGGAAATTCCGCAACAAGCGGTGGAAACGATCGCCTGGGTCTAGGAGAAAAGCCGAAGGCGTCCGAGCGTCACACCTTCTCTCGCGTCCCTTTTATGTAAAGAGAAGGAGTAGCCAGAGCTATGGAAAACAGTATCATCTTTATTGTTGCTGCCATTCTGATTATGTACTTTCAGCTCGTTCAATGGACCAAGATGAGCTGATCAAAACTGCCTGCATGCGTCCCAGAGTTCGCCTACGAAAGGGGGGGTTATGCTCAACCACCATTTAACGTGATTCTACCGTATGTACACCACAGATGGCTTCTGGATGGGAGGATAGGATATGGACTCAGCGGGTTCTCTGTGCATTTTCCTGCTTGGTCGCTTCGAAGTCAAGAGAGGAGAGCGTCTCTTGCACGCCTCTGCCTGGACACGGCGCAAGGCAGCGGCGCTCCTCCAGCGCCTGGCTTTCGAGAGGCGCCTGCTGAAAGAGCAGGCGATCGAGTTTCTCTGGCCTGAGCACGATCCCACTACTGGCGCCAACAACCTGTATCGCACCCTCCATGCCCTGCGCCAGACCCTCGACATGGAGCTGGGTACCGGCGCGACCGAGGCAACATTCGCGTTTCACGATGGAGTCCTCACGCTGGCGGACAACGTGTGGGTGGATGTGGCGGCCTTCGAGTCGTTGGCTCAATCCAACGATCAGGCCGACCTGATCGCGGCATTGCGCCTGTACACAGGGGACTTCTTGCCCGATGAACGCTACGCCGAGTGGACGCCCGTTCCGCGTGCAGCGCTCTCCCGAAAGCTCCGCGAGGTGCGCCTGCGCCTCGCTGCCCAGGCTCGCGAGGCGCAGACATATCACGAGGCGATCAACTTGTTAACCCCGTTACTGACGCATGATCCGGCTGACGAACTGGTGCATCGTGAGTTGATGGCGCTCTATGCCCTGGCAGGCCGTCGCCACGAGGCGCTACGCCAATATCAAGCCTGTGTTGAGGCGCTCGCCGCCGAACTCGACGTTCCCCCTGATCCCCAGACGACTGCACTCTATGCCCGCATCGTGAGCGGCAGCCTTGTTCCTCCTCCATCCCGCCTCCAGCCAGCTCTGACCTCGCCTGCACCAATAGTTCCTGACAGGGAGAACGAGGTACCGCTGGTCGGACGCCAGAGCGACCTCGAAACGCTCCTGAGACGCTTGCAGCCAGCCAGCCAGAGCGGTGGACAGGTGCTGCTCCTGGCAGGGGACTCCGGTGTGGGCAAGACACGCCTGGCCCTGGAGGCGCTGCGTACCCTGAGCGCTACCGGTGCCACAATGCTCCTCGGCACGGCGTATGAGCAGGAAGGGAAGATACCTTACCAGCCCTTCATTGAAGCCTTCGATCGCTATTTAGCCGAGTACCAGCGTCCTCCTGAGGAGCACCCCATTACCCATTTCGAGCGGCTGGGGGTGAGCGATCCACAACGAGAACAGTGGGCGCTCTTCAATGCTACGGTAACGTTCCTTCTGAGGCTGGCTGCACAGCGCCCAGTGGTTCTGTTGATAGATGATCTCCACGCGGCCGACGAAACGAGCCTCCAACTCTTTCATCATGTGGCGCGCCAGACGCGAGCGGCTCCCGTGACGCTGCTGGCGACCTATCGGACTGACAGCGTTGCTCCGCTGACTGCGCCCTTTGGCACGCTCTTGAATGCCCTCTATCATGCGCATCTGAGCAAGACACTGAACCTGGCACCCCTCGTGAAGAGTGGGGTGGCAAGCATGATCGCCTTCCTTCTTGGCGGGCAGGTTTCTCTGTCACTCCTGGAGGCGATGTTTGCCATCACTGAGGGGAACCCGTTCTTTGTGCAGGAAATTACTCGCCTGTTGCTGAAGTCCGGCCAGGTGGA
>WNFI01138504.1_pt2 | contig 12637 bp, 12 predicted proteins | sample 5400471 | NCBI WGS metagenome assembly WNFI01 (sample SAMN13153348, study PRJNA577476) | soil metagenome | isolation source: 100 cm saprolite on Douglas fir-dominated hillslope | place: USA:California | collected 2013-09-17
GCAGCTGCGGCCTCTAGCTTATTGGCGTCCCGTCCGTTGATCACGACTTCGCAGCCGGCTTCCGCCAGGGCGCGTGCACAGGCCTTACCGAGCCCGCGGCTCGACGCACAGACAATGGCCTTGCGGCCGGCAATTCCGAGATTCATGAGATTTCCTCTTATTTAGCGGGTCGTCGGCGCGAGTGTCGGAGCGATGCGCGCAAGCGTCAAGAGCACGCGCGTGTCGCCGAACTGTTGCAGACGATTGCTACCTCCCGGGCGAAATTGCACTTCTGATTCGGGAGGGCGGCGATGCTGCATGATCCAGCCAGGGACGTAATGGAAAAAGCCTATGCCCGTTGGGCGCCGATTTACGACGTGCTTTGTGGGCCAGTTTTCGTCAACGGCCGACGTGCTGCAGCTCGCGCCGCACGGAACGTGGGCGGGCGAATTCTCGAAATTGGCGTGGGGACTGGCCTGTCGTTTGATGACTACGATGCCACGACTGAAATTACCGGCATTGATATTTCCGAACCGATGATTGCCCGCGCCCGCGCCCGCATTTCACGCGGCAATTATCCCTTCGTGAAAGAGCTGGCCGTGATGGATGCGCATGACCTGGCCTATCCCGGCGCCTCGTTCGACTGTGTGGTCGGTCAATTCGTTATTACACTGGTTGAGAATCCCGAGCGCGTATTGTCGGAATGCGCACGCGTAGCCCGGCCGGGCGGGCAAATCATTCTTGTTAATCACCTTTATTCCGAACGCGGCCTCGCTGCTGCGGTTGAACGCCTGCTCGCGCAGAAAGCGCACAAGCTGGGCCTGCGGCCGGAATTTCCGTTCCAGCGTCTGGCGGCCTGGGCGCAAGCGCACGGCGGCGCCGAGTTGATCGAACGCCGTAAGGTCAAACCATTTGGCGTCTACACGCTGGTGCGCTTCCGCCGCGCGGGAGCGCAACAAGCGGTGGCGTGATTTCGATCGTGTCAAATAGGTAAACAACATTGTCATAAAATTGAAATGGGAGGTTGGTACATATCGGGCATGGTCGTCGCATCGGAGATCGTCGAATCGTGACGGATAACGCCACGCGACGGTTTCGCGCGCTGTTTATCTCCGACGTACATTTGGGAACGCGCGGTTGCCAGGCCGAACGACTGCTCAACTTTCTCCGTTACCATGAAGCTGAAACGATTTATCTGGTCGGCGATATTGTCGACGGGTGGGCGCTGCGCTCTTCATGGTATTGGCCGCAGACACATAACGACGTGGTGCAGAAACTCTTGCGCCAGGCGCGCAAGGGAGCACGGGTCATTTATATTCCGGGCAATCACGACGAGTTCCTGCGTGGCTACTACGGCACGCATTTCGGCGGCATCGAAGTCGTAGAGAACACCATCCACGAGGGAGTCGACGGGCGCCGTTTTCTGGTCGTGCACGGCGACATCTTTGATCTCGTGGTGACGCAAGCGCGTTGGTTGGCGCTGCTGGGCGACAAGGCGTACGAATTCGCGCTCACCGCAAACCGAATTTTCAATACATTCCGCCGCGTGCTCGGCGCGCCTTATTGGTCTTTGTCCAAATGGGCCAAGCTTAAGGTGAAAAACGCAGTCAACTATATCGGCGCGTTCGAGAAGGCATTGGCGACGGAGGCCAAGCACCATCAGGCCGAGGGCGTGATCTGCGGCCACATCCACACCGCCGCTATGCACGACAATTACGGTCTTCGGTACATCAACTGCGGCGACTGGGTCGAAAGCTGCACGGCAGTCGCCGAATGCTACGACGGTCGCTTTGAGATCATTACGTGGACACACGATGGCCGTGACGCCGAGCCCATCCCCGCGCACTCGCAAGCCGCGTAAGCATGGCGCGAAGCGATAAAAAACTCCGCTCGTTCCCGCGAAAGCGGGGATCCAGAGCAACGAACGCTGTACACGAGCGATCCCTGGATTCCTGCTTAACCGGGAAAGAGCGAGGCAAGGCATGAAGATCCTCGTCGCGACCGACGCTTGGCACCCACAGGTCAATGGCGTCGTACGGACTTTGGGGCATGTCGCGCGTGAGGCCCGTCTGCTCGGGGCGGAGCTGGAATTTCTTAGTCCCGACCAGTTCTGGACCTTGCCGATGCCGAGCTATCCGGAAATCCGATTGGCGTTGGTGGCACCGGGTGACATCGAGCGACGTCTCAAGTTGTCGCGACCCGACGCGATCCACGTCGCAACCGAAGGTCCGATCGGCCACGCTATGCGCCGCGTTTGTCTGCGGCGTGGCCTGCCGTTCACGACCAGTTTTCACACTCGTTTTCCCGACTATCTCGCCGAGCGTCTGCCAGTGCCCGGGCGCTGGACCAGCGAGTTGACATGGGGGTGGCTGCGCCGTTTCCACGCTCCCGGCGCTGCGGTGCTCGCTGCTACGCCGACACTTGCATCCGAGCTCACGACGCGCGGGTTCATGAACGTGAAACTTTGGCCGCGCGGCGTCGACGCCGGCCTGTTTCGCCCCCGGGCAGGTGCCACCGTCAATCTGCCGCGGCCGATTTTTTTGACGGTCGGTCGGTTGGCTGTTGAGAAAAACGTCGAAGCCTTTCTCAAGCTCAAACTGCCCGGCACGAAGCTCGTCGTCGGTGACGGACCGGCGCGAGGCTCGCTTTCACGAAAATTTCCCGATGCAACGTTTATCGGCGCGCGCCATGGTGAAGCGCTGGCTGAAATTTATGCCGCTGCCGATGTGTTTGTTTTCCCCAGCCGCACGGACACTTTCGGACTGGTGTTGTTGGAAGCATTGGCAAGCGGCGTTCCAGTGGCGGCATTCCCGGCCGCAGCCCCGCGCGACGTGATTGGTGAAGCAAATGTCGGCGCGCTCGATGAAGACTTACAACGCGCCTGCCTGAATGCATTGGAATGTCGACCGGAGGATTGCCGCGAATTCGCATTGAGCATGACCTGGGCCACAAGCGCACGCATCTTCCTGGAACACGTGGCCGAGGCGGTCAAGCCAGGCAGCAGAAAGCCGTCCCCGATCGCGGCCTGAGGATTTGTGCCCTTGCCGCCGCATGCGGCGCGGCGTTAGCTTTGCGGCCATGGGTGCGCTCGACAACACTTTCCTACCGACCGCTGCCGACATTGAAAAAGCGGCAAAGCGGCTTGCCGGCGTTGCGGTGCGGACACCGTTGGTCAGCGCTCCGGTTCTTGATGAAGCAATCGGTGCACGCGTATTTCTCAAAGCGGAAACCTTACAGCGTACCGGATCATTCAAGTTCCGTGGCGCATACAACAAGGTGTCTTCGATCCCGCCGGACCGGCGTGCGGGCGGTGTGGTGGCCTATTCGAGCGGCAATCACGCGCAAGGAGTAGCCGCCGCGGCACGCCTGCTTGGTCTTCGCGCCACCATCGTGATGCCGAGCGATGCTCCAAGGGCAAAACGCGAGCGTACTCTGGCGCTCGGCGCGGAGGTTGTGCCTTACGACCGCGATCGTGAGGACCGTGCTGCCATCGCAAAGAAAATCGTGGCGGAGCGTGGCGCCACGTTGGTGCCGCCTTACGACGATCCGCTCATCATTGCAGGACAAGGCACGATCGGCGCCGAAATTGTTGAAGATCTGGCGAAGCTCTCGCTCGAGCCCGAGATCGTGGTCGTGGGCGCTTCCGGCGGGGGATTGGCCGCGGGCATTTCGCTCGGGATAAAAGCGCGCGTGCCTTCCGCGAAGTTTTACGCAATCGAGCCTGAGGGCTTCGACGATACTTTGCGTTCTTTCCGGAGCGGCAAGCGGGAGGCCAACGCGCGCATGAGCGGCAGCATCTGCGATGCGCTGATGAGCAATACGCCGGGCGAATTGACCTTTCCAATCACGCGCGAGCTCATAGGGCAGGGGACGACCGTGAGCGACTCCGAGGTTGCGCGCGCGGTACGTTATGCGTTCAACGAGTTGAAACTCGTGGTGGAGCCGGGCGGAGCGATCGGCCTGGCTGCGCTGCTCGCCGGCAAGCTCGATGTGAAGGGCAAGATAGTCGTCGGCATCTTGTCGGGCGGCAATGTGGACGCCGAATTATTTGCGCGCCTGATTGGAACATGAACGCTAGGCCTCTCAGGTAAATAAAGCGAGGCGCTCCTCTTCGCTCAACGCCATGATCGATGCCAGGGGATTGGACGGTGGCAGCGGGCGCGCGACGCCGGAAACCTCGGATATTGTCAGATCTGGCCTCGGCACTTCGACCGTATGCGGTGCGCGCTGAATTGTGGGTGCGGCGGGCGTCGGCGATGGTTGTACGAAAGACACTTCCGCCATGATCGTCTCGTCGCGTACGAGAGCGATCGCCGGGGGCTGTATGGCGGCCGGCGAGGGAATTGGCAATTCCGGTTGCTCTGGCGCCGGCACCACGATGAGATGCGTGCGGTCGACTTCGTCAGCCGTCGCGTTCGTGAATGCAGGCGTTGTATCCGCCTGAGGAGTAGGCTCGGCGTGCGCCGGCTCCCGACGTGCAGTTGCCGTCACCACAGACTGAAGTCGTTCGATGGCCGTGAGCAATGCCTCGGTGTCCGCATTGCGGTTGCGGCGGGCGTATTCGGCTAGAAAAGCACGGCCTCGCGCGCTCGCCGAGACCGCCGCGCAGAATGCCTGGTAGTCGCCTTCATCCGGCGCAGGTGGCTGTGATTGTTCTGCCCGTGCAGTGGTCTCGCTTGGCATGTGCAATCCTTGCGGGCCCGTTTATCAATCATGCGGCTTGATTCGGCCAGCATTGCCGCGGCTGGCGCCTGGCCCAGATTCTCGAAAAGTCGAGCGCGGAGAATGTCTTAGGGGGAGCTTGAGCGGCAGGATGCGGCAGGTTTCCTTGACGTCCTCCGGCTTGGTGCCGCGCCTGGCAGCGCTCTATGTCGCGTTGTTCATTCTGCCGGGCATCCAGATGCCGTTTTTTCCGGTCTGGCTCAAAGCCAAGGATGTGGACGCAAGGCTGATCGGCATTGTGCTGGCCGTACCGATGGTCGCCCGCGTACTGGCAATCCCGATCATTGCACGCGAAGCCGACCGGCGCGATGCGGTCCGCGCAGCGCTGATCCTGGCGGGGCTGGGAAGCGTTGTTGGTTATACGCTTGTCGGGTTGTCGGCGGGCGCCATTGCCATCCTGATCACCTATACACTGACGTCGCTGGCTTCCACGCCGCTGATGCCGCTGGCGGAGACCTATGCGCTCAAGGGACTTACTGCGCGCGGGCGCGCATATGGCCCAGTGCGCCTATGGGGCTCGTTCGCTTTCATCGCCGGCAATTTCGCGGCCGGCTTTGCCGCCGACGCGATTCCGGCAGGCGATCTGATCTGGCTCATGGTCGCCGCCAGCGGTTTGGTGGCGCTGGCAGCCTGGGCCTTGCCGCCGCTTGCAACGGCTGTGCCGGAGCCGAACCGGTCTGAGGCATCCGCGCAGAGCCCCTTGCGCGATCCGGCGTTCATCGCTGTTCTCGCCGCTGCAAGTCTCATTCAGGCCAGTCACGCCGTCTTTTACGGCTTTTCGGCCGTGCAATGGCATGCCGCGGGACTCGACGGCACCGTTATTGCTGCGCTGTGGGCACTTGGTGTCGCCGCGGAGATCGTGCTGTTCGCGCTGCAAGCGCGCCTGCCGCCGTTCTTCGAGCCCACCGTGCTGCTGATGGTCGGCGCGTCCGGAGCGGTATTGCGCTGGATCGGAATGGCGCTTGATCCGCCGGAGTTTGTGTTGCCTTGGCTACAATTGCTGCATGCGCTGTCGTTCGGAGCGACCCATCTCGGCGCTTTGATGTATCTTGTGCGCCGCGCACCCGCAGCGAAGGCGGCGACCGCGCAGGGTTACCTCGCGATTGCGCTTGGTCTTGCGATGGCGGCCGCCATGGCGATATCGGGAATCCTGTACGGCGACTTTGGCAGCCGCGCTTACGCAGCGATGGCGTTAGTGGCGGTCGCTGGAGGCGCTTGCGGATTCGTAGCGCACCGGTTGCGGCATCATGCGGCGCTCTGAGCGCGCTTGATAACTCTCGCCTCGATCGCAGCTCGCCACGATGCCGCCGAGTTCGCGGCCTTGCATGTAGATCATCTTGCGTGACAGGCCGCCGTGCCGGTTGATCCAGCGCCGCACCGACGCCGGATAAATACTCCAAAGCGCGTCAGTGCCGAGCGGACTGGTTATCGGACGGCCATCGCGGTCCGGCATCCAGGCGGCGTGAAAGCCAAGACGCGCGCGCTGCGTGGCGCAGATTTTTTCATGCGGCACCAGGCCCAGCACGAGCGTGCAAGCCGACAGACAATTTCCATCGATGACGACGCTCTCACCGGAAGAACGCACCGCCGAAAAGGTCTGCAAATAGTGACCGATCTGGCCGCCGCGATCTTCCGAGATCCGCATGGTCGCGGATGCCGACGTTACACTTAGCGCCACCACTGCGGCGCCAAGCAGCACACCACCCCGAATTCGCATGTCCCCGTCCACTTATCGTCGCCCTGCCGAAAGCGGCGGTGCGATCTTGATCAAAGTCTAAGCCAATTGGGTGCCGAACGGAAAGCTTTTGCTTGGACAAAAATGGATTGGACCGACTAAAGGCTGTGCACATTTCATGAACGAATTCAGGCGGCTGCCGGAACCAGGGCGGGTTATTCTGTGGGCAACTGACGAGCCTGTGAGTTCCATCGCGTGAACTCAGCCCCACAATGAGGGTGACGCCGGGTACACCAGGCTATCGACGTAACGCAGGCCGTTTGCGCGGTCATTGCTCAGGAGCAGTGGCCCATCGAGGTCGACGAACTGTGCCGTTTGCGCGACCAACATGGCAGGCGCCATCGCCAGCGACGTCGCCACCATGCAACCAACCATGAGTGAAAAATTCTGCCGCTCCGCTTCGGCAACCATTGCCAAGGCCTCGGTCAATCCGCCCGCTTTGTCGAGCTTGATATTGACCGCGTCGTATTTGCCAGCGAGCGCCGGCAGCGATGCCCGGTCATGGACGCTCTCGTCGGCGCAGACCGGAATTGGCCGTCGAATTTCCGCCAGCACCTGATCCTTGCCATCGGGCAAGGGCTGCTCGACCAGCGCAACGCCGGCTTCGACGCAAGCCGCGAAATTGGCGGCAAGGTTGCGCTCGTTCCAGCCTTCATTGGCATCGACAATCAGTGTCGCTGCGGGTGCAGCGGCGCGAACTGCCGCGATGCGCTCCACGTCTCCTTCGGCGCCGAGTTTCACTTTGAGCAGAGTGCGGCTGGACGCTTTGTTCGCTGCTTTTGCCATGTCGGCTGGAGCGGCAAGCGAGATCGTAAAGGCGGTCGTGACGGGGTGCGGCGGAGAAAGGCCAGCGGCTTCATGTGCGGCTCGGCCACTGCGCTTCGCTTCAAGGTCCCAGAACGCGCAATCAAGTGCGTTACGTGCGGCGCCCGGTGGCATCGCCGTTTGCAAGGCGCGGCGGTCGAGGCGGGCGTCCAGCTGTGGTCGCATGGCGCTGATCTGCGCTACGACACTCTCGATGCTTTCGCCGTAGCGAGCATAGGGAACGCATTCGCCGCGGCCGCGCGCCTGTCCGTCGCGCAATTCAGCAACCACGACGACAGCTTCGGTTTTGGAGCCGCGGCTGATGCCAAAGGAGCCTGCAATCGGCCACCGTTCGGTGGCAAGCTCGAGGGTTAAAGGCATTTTGCGGCCGACATTGTATTTCCACCGGCCTGGCCACTGCGCTGGCCGCGCGCGACACGAAGTCCCGCATTTGACCGCGATGCCGGCTAGTCGCTCGTGCCGTATTTGCTTAGTCGAAACGCCCGGCCGCGTGGGCCAGCATGGTGTAAACCTTGCCGGTTTCCGACGTGAGATAGGTCCGCGCCACGACCTGACCGCGGTCGTCGCGAGAAACTTCGTCGAGCAAACGTTCAAACTCGCTAATGTAGCGGTCGACCGTCTGCTTGAATTCGCGATCCGCGCGATACTTTTTGCGGATATCGTCGAATGCCTGCTGGCCCTGCAACGTATAAAGGCGGCGCGTGAAAACGTTGCGTTCGCCGCGCTTGTAGCGATCCCACAGATCGGCGGCAGCATCGTGATCAATCATGCGCGCGATATCGACCGAGAGCGAATCCAGCGATTCGATTGAATGGCGCGGTATGCGCTCCTCGTTTCCACGCACAGGCGCGGGCTCGCGAGCGCTTTCACGCACGGGCTCGCGTGGGAATTCGCGCGGGGGCGGCTCGCCATCTTCGCGTGACGCGCGAGTCAGCAGGTCGGAGAGCCAGCCACGCCCCGGGGCAGCCGGAGTTGGCGTGGGTGACGGCGCTTCGGCGGGACGTCGCGCGGGCGGAGCAAAGTTTGCGGGCTCGGAACGCTGCACGGGACGCGGTGGGTTATCATTGCGCGGGGGAATATCGCCGCGTGGCCCGGCTTCGTTGCGCGGGCCAATTTCGCCGCGCGAAGGAATCTCGTTGCGTCCGCCGACAACGGCAAGCGCCGGTTCTTCGCGGACACGGCGCACCGGCTCGACCGCGTCAAGATTGCGGCCATGACGCGCAACAATGCGATTGAGCTCCGCGAGGGCCTCGATCTGGTCGACGATGACCCTGCGCATCTGTGCGGCGCTTTCGGCCGTTTCCTGAGGCAATTCGAAGACGCCGCGCCGCAGCTCGCTGCGCGTCGCCTCAAGCTCGCGCTGCATTTCGGCGGCCATCTGCTTCATGCCTTGCACGGCTTCCGCAAAACGTTGATTGGCTGTTTGGAACAAATTTTGAGTGTCGCCGGCGGTCTGCTCGTATATCGCCCGCATCCCCTCCGCAGCGCGCTGGCGCTCTTCTTCGGCGTTTTCGCGAACGCGCTCGTATTGGTCGCTGATTGCGCGCGTACCTTCGGCACTCGATTCCGAGACAAGTCGAGCGACTTCGCGCGCACGCGTGGAAGCGGCTTCCAGCGATTCGTCGAGAAGCCCGGAGAAGCGGCTGAGCCGCTTTTCGAGATCCTCGGTGCGGATATCAAGCGTTGCGACAAGTGAATCAAGCTGGACGCGGCGCTCATTCACGCTGTCTTCGGTGCGCTGATTGCTGTGATCGATAACTTCCACGGCCTTGGCAAGATCGCGGCCGTGAATATCGAACTGGCGGGCCAGCTGGCTGAGGTCGCCGATAACCTGCGTGGTGATGTCGCGGAAATTGGCGATGTTCGTCTCGACCCTGCCGGTCGCATCTCCGGTCGAGGCCGTGACGTCGTTCATCGCCGTCACGAACTCGGACACGCGGAGCATAAGGGTATTTTCGAGCGCGCCCATGTTCTCGTGCGCGCCGCTGAGCACTTCCTGAAGCATGATATTCGCTTCGCGCAGCCGCTCGAACAGGGCGGTCGTGTCCGCGCGCAACATGGTGTGCGTTTCCAACATCTCCTTGACGGTCGAGCTCGCGGTCTCCTTTGACTGGGTGATCGCCTTCTGCGTGACGTCATTGAGATCGTTCATCGTCCGGGTAACGACGTTGGTAGCCGCTTCGCCTGCGCTATTGATCATGCGCGAGATTTCGGTGCTGTTATCCATCATCGTGCGGGTAAACGCGAAACCGCGCTCTTCGATGGCTTTGACTGCCTCATCGGTCGCCGTGGTGACTTCCCGGGTGAATTGCCCGCTCTTTTCGGTGATGGCGGCAAGCACGCCCCCGCTCTTTTCGGACAGAACCGTCGTCATTTCGGTCGTGCGCCGGGTGACGGCGGTTGCGATTTCGTCCGCCGCGAACGTTCCGCTTCGGCGGAATTGACCTTAATTGCCTGGCTCAATTGCTCCAGCCGGGCGTTGAGCGCGTCGGCGGCGGCCTTGCTGCGGGTTTCGATCTGGGTGGTTACGGTTTCGACGCGGCCGATCAACAGCTCCTCGAAGCGCCCGATACGGCTGTCGAGATTGTTAGCGACCTCGAGAGCGCGGTGGCCCAAGGTCTGGTCGATCTCGCCGATCTTGGCGCCGATCGCATCGGCCACTTCGGTGCCGCGTGAATTGATCGTGCCAGCCACCTCGCCGATACGCTGATCGAGCGCGCTGAGGACGTTTTTGCCGCCTTCGGCCAATGTCGTGGCAAGGTCGGAAACACGCGAACCAAGCACCGTTTCAAATTGCGAGAGTCGCTGATCGAGCGTGCCGGAAATTTCGCCGGTGCGGCCAGTCACGCGCTGATCGAATGTGTCGATATAGTTGCGCAATGCTTCCGCGACGTCCTCGGTCCGTTGCCCCAGCCGTCCCACCAGCTCGCCGCCGTAGTTCTTTACGGTGTGGTCGAATTCTGTGACGTGGCGGGTAATCAGGTTGCCGAGATTGCTGGCGTCCCGCGCGATTTTTTCGGAAAGCTCGGTTCCTCCCTGATTGAACATATCCTCGAAGGCCTGCAGGCGCGCGGCCAGCGCGAATCCACCGTCGACCTCAGTGTTGTATTCACCTCGTCGGCACGCACGGCAATCGTCTCGGCCAGGCGCGCGCTCGTGTCTGTAATGGCGTCGGTGAACTGTTGCGAATGGTTCGCCATGGTCTCGATTGTGACGGAAGACTTTTGCGCGAAGCCCTGGGCGACCTGGTCGAGGCGCGCCGTCATCATCTGTTGCAGGCGAGCTGCCAAGTCCGCGAACTCGTCATGGACGTGCTCGGTCTTGAAGTTGAGGCTGGCAGAGAGCCTGTCGCTGGCGGATGAAATAGCGGTGGTCGCGTGGTCACTTGTCGTTTCCAGGCGGTCGAGCAGGGTGGAACCGCGCTCGCTCAAGGCGTCAATCATGGAGTCGCCGGCATGGCCGAGCGCCAGGGTGATGTGCTCGCCCTTCTCGGTGAGCGAGCGAGTAACGCGTTGCGCCACTTCGTTGACCTTGTCGGCGACCAGATCGCCGACCGACGTAATGTCATGCGCAAGGTCAAGGTGAACACTGGCGATAGCGTTGCGCACGTGCTCGGCCTGGTTGACCAATGTTTCGCGCTGGTTGGTCAATTCGGTGAGCAAATCGCGGATGCGGACTTCATTGTCGTTGTAAGCGCGCTCGAGCGCGGAGACTTCGTTGTGAACGAGGGCTTCCAGTTCGGCGGCACGGGCGAGGGCACGTTCGACACCGTCGCCCATGGCAGCAACTTCGCGGCGAATTGCCTGACCAACTGTCACAATGGACTCGCGCGCGACCGTTTCAGGCTGAGCAAGGCGCATGGCCACCTCGGCCATGGATTCAGCGACCACACGCATGTCCTGCGCGCGGTTGAACATGTGAGCGAGCACAAAGAAAAAGATGACCGGTACGGCGATTGCCGCCGCGATCGCAATCAGCGTGGCAAAGCCACCATGCGCCGCAAACTGCATCTCGCTTCCCGAAACGATGGCGAGACCGCCGGCGACCCAGATGAATCCGGCCACACCGGCGGCGATATAAGGCGCGCGCGCCGAGCGGTGGCGTAAAGTTTGGAGGATTTGGCCAATGCCCGCCCGGTCGTCATTCGCAGCACGGCGCGGCGACGTCTCGCTAGCCGGCCAACTTGGCGGACCATCCTGCTGGAACAAATCGGAGGAAGGGTCGGAAGCTAAGGGAATGCCAGGATCGCTATCGATCGGCGACCCGATCCGCGTGTCGGGAGCACGAATGTTGAGGGCGTCCTGGATGGCGTTGAGCGCCTCTTCCGTCGCGTCTTTAGTTTTCTGTGGAATATTCGCCATTTCGGTTGTCGCCTCGTCATTACGCCGGACTGTCGCCGCGGCCCGAACCGTCACGATAACCGAAGGCTGCCAGGAAACATGGCACCGCTGCGGCCGATTCGCCGCAGGCGTCCCCGATTTCTCGCCCGGAAGTCATCCTATCGCCTTGGCAATGCGAAAGAAACTACCGCTGGTAAGGACTTTTTCATCATCGTTAACCGATTGCTAACCATAGCAAACGCGGTCCCCTGGCCCGGGCGATAGATCGATTTTGGCTGCTCAATTGAGGCCGCCATACGGCCAAATACTCGGCATGGCGGCATGAAACGGTGGACGCGTTACACCGCCAGTTAACCACCGGTGCGGTTGTCCGGCGCAAGTCATCGTCGGACGGCCTCGCATTTACCTGGATTTGGTCCCGGTCAGGTCAAACTGCGCGCCAAGAAAAAGATTATGGGAGGCCGGCATGGCGCAAGCCGCGGTCAGGATCGTCGAAAGCTCGCCGAAAGCGATGCCCGAGAGCATGGTGCTCGATCGCGCCCATCTGGCGCGCATGACCTTTGGCGATCGCAGCCTTGAACGAGAAGTATTGCAGCTGTTCGATCGCCAGGCCGAATTGCTCATGGAGCGGATGCGCGCAAGCCAGCCGGCCGCGATCGCGACGCTCGCTCATACGTTGAAAGGATCGGCTGCCGGCATTGGCGCCCGGCGCGTCGCACATGCCGCCGAAGCCGCGGAACTGATCGCAACCGGGACCTCGGGCGAATGCAGCCATGCGATCGATCAGCTGGCGCAAACAATTGACGAGGTCCGGAAGGAAATTGCTGCGCTGATCCGCGCACAATGACGGGGATGGCGCCTTCGCAGGAATGATTATATAGAAAGCCCGCGTCAAATCCGGCGCGGTTATTCTCCTGCTAATCCTCCTTATGGCGAGAATCACTTTTACCGACTCCAGCGGCAACGCCCGTACAGTCAACGCCGAACTCGGCTCGACCGTGATGGAAACGGCCCTTCGTAACAATATTCCGGGCAT
>WNFI01019559.1_pt1 | contig 12636 bp, 10 predicted proteins | sample 5400471 | NCBI WGS metagenome assembly WNFI01 (sample SAMN13153348, study PRJNA577476) | soil metagenome | isolation source: 100 cm saprolite on Douglas fir-dominated hillslope | place: USA:California | collected 2013-09-17
GCCAATTGACTTCGGTCTGCGGCGCCATCACCAGCGGCGGAACCTTGAGCAGCAGCACCCAGATCACGAGATAGAAGAACAGAACGCGAGCTGACAGCAGTGCGGTGCGTGAGAACAGCAGACCGACACCGCCCGCCAGCATTGCCAAGGCTGACGCGTAGGCGAGAACCGACCGCCCCGGAGCCCAGTCCGGGACGGGCTGCCATTGCAGCGCGAAATCGCCGAAGGCCAGGCCGAGGATGCCGAGGCCGATCATCCCCGTTGCAAAGACGATTCTGGCGGATTGGTGGGTTTCGTTCATGGGGCTTTATGAGCCTGAGCTGAGCGTGAGCAGGGAGCAGACGAGCATTCTCGAGCTTTGAGCCCGAGCTCGAGCTCAGAGCTCGAGAATGCTCGTCCGCTCCTTGCTCAGGCTCAGGCTCATCATTCTGCGAGCCGCCGCATGATATCGCGCAGCGCCCCGAGCCGCTGAATCGCGTAGGGAATTGTCTCCAGCCCCGACGCGAACCGCAAGACGTAGGTATACAGGGCGATGATACTGCCCACCGGCATCGCGACACCTCGCTCGTGGGATGCGACGAGCAGAGACCCGCTCAGCGCGAACAAGACGAGGAGCTCTGTCGCGCCAAAATTCTTCGCCTCGAGATCGGAGATCCGCACCTGCAAGACGCGCAGCCGCCGATAGTGCTTCTTCATCGCCACCGGGTCCTGCCCGGCGATGATGTCCACCTGCTGCTCCAGCTCGTCGAACTGCTCCTTGTTCAATCGCGACGCCCGTATTCCATATCCGCGACCGAGCACCGCGACCGCGGCGAGGATGACGAGACAGATCATCACGACCTCGTGGTCGTAGACGAACAGCAGGACGAGCGAGCCGACGATGTTGTAGAACGCCTCGACGAGATAGTTGACGTCGAACTCGAGGAAGTCCGTCACCTGGCGCGCCAGCGTCGACAGCGCGCTGCGCCGCGACAGTTCTTCGGCGCCCGCCGGCTGCGCCAGCAGCCGCGTGACAAAGGTCGTATAAATGGCCGAGAACGTGCGCGTGTCATACATGTGCCGCGCCGTGCCGATGACGAGGTAGAGCAAGTGGGCGATGGATAGCTCGACGAGTCCGCGGTAGCTGCCCGCGATCAGACCGTCGACGGCGACGCCTACGAGGTACGGTCGCAGTAGCGACGCCAGCATTTCCAGCCCGAACAGCGTGTAGGTCAGCATCAGTTGCTTTCGATGCTCCCGTACGAGGACCCGAATCGGGCTGGCCAGCGCCATCAGCCGCTCAAGGCCTGCTCACGGGTCGTCACGGAGTTGCCGGGTGTTCCCGTCACGATGCCGCGGCAGCTTAGCCTCCCGCAGGTGCAGGCGAAGGGCTCGCTCGCCTCGTTCATGAACACCGCGTAGTCCAGTGTCAGTTCCTCACCGGCGGCGATGCGCCGCGCCGCGACTACGTCGAGCCCGGCGAAGCGCGTGTTCGCCTCGCAGGAGTGATTCTGCGGCGCCCACTGCGTCGGATCGTCGGCCCAGAGCACGTACACCTCGTCGCTCAGTGGGTAGGCGTACCGTCTGAACAACATCTTCTCTTCCTCGCTCCACGCCGCCACGGAGCGTTTGGTCACCAGCCGGTGCGGGCGTCCCTCGCCGCGGAAAATCATCTGACCTGCCGGGATCTCGGCCGTGGCGAAGATGCCGTAACCGGAGACGGCGTTGCCGCGCATCACATACGGCTTCTGCGCCCGCCGATGGCGCGCGATCCCCTCGGCGATGATCCGCTCGGCGAATCCCTGTTGTCCCAGCGGATCGTACTTGAGGATGTAGTCTGCCGAGCCTTCGTAGCCGTCGCGATAGAAGACCGAGCAGGAGAAGTTGATCTCGAGAAAGAACAGCTCGCCGGCGCCGTCTATCCGAAAGTCCATGCGTCCGTAGCCGACGCCGCCAAAAGTCTGAAAGAGACGGATCGCGGACTCACGAAGCCGAGACGCGAGTTGTGAGTCATGGACTGGGACGTTGGCTTCGGGATGCAGCTCCGAGGTCTTGTATGCGTAGGTCTTGAAGTGCGGGCCGTCGGGGAAAATGAACTCGACCGGTGTCAGGGCCGTCGCCGGCGCTCCCTCGTTCGGGCTCGCGACCACGAGCACCGTGAACTCGCGTCCCTCGATGTACTCCTCGATCAGCACGTCGCCGTAGTCAGCGATGAGTGCTGACACCTTGGGGCGGAGCGCTGCCGCATCATGAATGAGTGATGACTCGTCGATACCGAGGCTGTCGCCGGCATGGGCCGGTTTGACGAAGAGCGGATATCGCAGATGGGCGACCGCGGCGCCAAGGCCTTCGGTTGTCGTGACGACCGCATGCGCCGGTGTGCCGACGTCGGCGGTAAAGGCGACGTACTTCATCAGCGGCTTGGGCAGGTCGAACAAGAGCGACGTCGCGCCCGTGAACGGCAGCCCGAGACGTTCCAGCGAGTCGATGACGTCGATGCCCGGTACTTCCCATTCCGGGTAGCCCTCGCAGAGGTTGACGAAGACGTCGTACCTCTGCGTGGCCAGCCGCTTCAGCTGGCGGTAGGTCGTGAGCTTGTTCAGCGCGACGTGATCCACCGTGTGCCCCGGCAACAGGTCCGTCAGATCGCGGCGCGGGTCGTAGTATTTGTAGTCGACGTCCGTCGTCGAGTAGTCCGGCTGGAGCACGCAGATTTTCATGATTTGGCGATGGCGGTGTCGATGATCTCACGCACGGTGGTAGCAAACGATCCATTTCCGAAACGTATGATCGCGCCGATGGAGGTGTAATTCTCGTCCTCCGAGAGGCCGCACTGGGCATTCACCTCGAGCACGTAGAGCGCTCCCGAAGCCCCGTCCACGCGCAGATCGACCCGGCAGTAACCGCATCCGCCGACCGACTGGTAAGCCGCCCAGCTCAGGGCGCGGAGCCTGGTGTCGAGGTCGGCCGGCGCCGGCTCGTACTCCCAGAGATACCCGCCGTCGGCCATCGGCGCCTCGCGCTCGTAGACTTCCCACAGGCGGTCGAAGGAGAGAAAGCGCTCGGTAGGCGGTAGCGAACGGTGAAAGACGCGCTCGACCGACGGATAGATCGTGGCCCGATCGACGTCGTCGGCCGACCCGACGATGAAGGTGGTGAACTCGCGGCCGGCGATGAACCGTTCGACGAAGACCCCGCCGCTGTCGAGGTTCCAGCCGTGGTAGCCTTCGTGGAGCAGGCGTATCTGCTCATGCAGGGACGCGCCGTCGTGCACCACCGACTTGACCGTGATGCCCATGCTGCCGGCGGCGACGGCCGGTTTGACGATGAGGGGCGAGCCGAGTGTCGTGAACAGACCTTCGGCGTCGCGCCGGCCGGGTCCGACCACAGCCCAGGGCGGCGTCGCGACCCCGGCGGCGTCGAAGGCGCCCTTCATGTCGATCTTGGACGTCGTGCCTTCATAGAAGGCCACATTGGCGCCGGTATAGATCAGGCCGACCTCGTCGAGGTAGCGAATGACGGAGATGCCGGGAACGTCGTTGGACTCGTCGCCATCGCAGAGGTTAAAGACGAGCGGGGGGTCGGTCGGACGCTCCCGGATGAGGGCGTCGATGACGGCCCGATAGTCACGCGACGTAACGGGTTGCCATCGCGAGTCGATCCCGAGGGCGGCGAAGGCGCGGGCGAACTCGTCGCGACTCTGGCTAAAATCGTTGTAGTAGTCGAGGGTGGGGTCGGCCGACTCGGCAAACGGCACGAGGATGACTACGAACATCGATGCGACGGGTCGCCACCGATCTTCATCGAGCGGGCTGGTACGACAGGGGGGAGGGCTCCGGCGTTGATACGTGTACCTGGTCGCGAGAGACTATGCGAGTTGTGGGTCGAAGCGCAAGGCATTCGTTGCGGCGATAAGGGCGGGTCAAAGGGACCGCGTGCCGGAAACTCCCACCCGGCCCGAGGCGTATGCTTTCCCAATGATCGCCATCCTCGGCCTCTCGTTGATCCTCCAGCAAACGGTTCCCGCCGCGGCCGACCGGAAGCGCGATAGCGCCAACGCGGCGATCGACAAGAAAGTGCAAGAGCACGTCGCCGCCGCGAAGGCCGCCCAGGCCCGCTCGAAGGCCCGCTCGGAGGAGGCGCTCAAGTCGCTGACGCCCGAGCTGATGGCGTCGGCGTACAAGGACCGCGACGCCCGTGATCTCCTGCTCCATGCCCGCCGCGCTCGCCTCATCCAGGACTCCACGCTCGTCTCCTACGACGCCAACTCATATCAGCGGGTGTCGGGCTGGCTGGGGTTCGGGTCCCTCACCCGTCCCCGCCTGATCTTCCGCATGGAACAAGCGGGTCGCGTGCGCTGGCATCGCGACGTTGGCGTCTGGATGGACGTCACCGGCGCCCGCATGGCCCTGCCAGGCATTCCCGGCGATGGGGAGAAAGAGGCGAACAAGGAGATATCGCGGGAGTCGGGAAACATCGTCCCCGTGCCGTACGTCCCCGGATCCGAGCCGCTCTGGAGCGGGCAGGAGCTGATGCGCGATACCGTGGAGGACATCGGCCCGATCCACCCGCTCGCGGTCGGGTCGGAGCTCTATTACACCTACTCCAGCGGCGACTCGGTCTCGTTTCACCTCGCCGACGGCACCGTGATCCAAATCCGATCGCTCGAGATTCGGCCGCGCCGGCCCGCGTGGAATCTCGTCGTCGGTTCACTCTGGTTCGATACGCGGTCCGCCCAGTTGGTGCGCGCGGCGTACCGTTTCGCCGTGCCGATGCACATCGACGCGTTCGTGCGGGAGCAGGATCCCCATGCCTTCGACGATGTACCGGTGTGGGTGAAGCCGATGATCTTCCCGATGCACGCCGAAATCGCTTCATGCACATGCCCTTCGCGCTCGAGCAATCGTTCCGCTACAACTCCGTCAACGCGCTCGACTCGCTGCCGCCCATTCGGCTGGCGACACGGGCGGAACCGCCGGCCTCGCTGGATTCCGCCGGCGCGGAGGCGTGGCGGGACTCGGTCCGCACCGTCCGCCGAGAAGCAAGGCGCGCTCATCGCGACTCGGTGCGTCAAAAATTGTTGCCGCCGGAGGTCGCGCCCTGCGATACGAGCGCGATGACGGAAAGCATGCAACGATTGGGCGAGACCAAGGTGCCGATCGCCATCCGCACGCCGTGCAGCGCTGACGCGCTCGCGCACTCGAAGGATCTTCCGGCGTCGATCTTCGACGCCAATGATGAGCTGTTCGATGCCGCGAGCCGGCACGCGCTCATCAATCAGGCGCTGTCGATGGGCGCGCAGCCACCGCTTACGCTGCGGTGGCAGATGTTGCCCAGGCCAACGGTCAACTATGGACTTCAGCTCACGCGCTTCAATCGCGTCGAAGGTCTCTCGCTTGGCGCCGGCGTCGAGCAGGAGCTGGGCGGCGGCTACACCGTCAACGCCGTCGGCCGGCTGAGCACCGCGCGTTGGTCGCCCGACGCTGAGCTGTCGGTGAAGCGATCGAATCTCACCAGCGCCATCATCTTCACCGGCTATCATCGTTTGGTGTCGGCCAACGACTGGGGGAATCCCCTGAGCTTTGGCAGCTCCGTCTCCGGTCTGCTCTTCGGCCGGGATGAGGGCTTCTACTATCGCGCCACCGGTCTGTCTGTCGGCGGGCGGAGTGAGCGCGGTGCACCCGCTGAGTTCAGCGCGTTCGTCGAGCGCGATCATAGGGCCGACGTCGGTACGAGCTTTGGCGTGTTCAGCAGGAACGCTTTGCCCAACATCCTCGCGCAGAACGCGACCTTTGTCGGAGGGCGCGCGCGCATTCGCGGCTCACGGGGTCTCGACCAGAACGGCTTTCGCGTGTTCAGCGACCTGCGTTTCGAAGCGGCGCGCGCCGACTCGTTGTATGGCCGCGCCGCTCTGGATCTGACGTTGACGCACGGGTTGACCAATGACGCGACGCTCGCGCTCACGCTGTCCGGCGGCAGCTCGATCGGCGCCGTGCCGCCGCAGCGGCGCTGGTTGCTCGGCGGCACGCAGACCATTCGCGGGCAAGTACCGGACACGGCGCGGAGCGGCAACGCCTTTTGGATGACACGCGCCGAGCTGGGGAAGAACCTTCAAGGGATGCGCGCGGTGGTCTTCGGCGATCTCGGTTGGGTCGGTGACCGGAGTCGCGTGCGGGACGTCGGTCGTCCGCTCAGCGGGGTCGGCGTCGGCGCGTCTCTCTTCGATGGATTGAGGCGCTTCGATCTCGCGCGGGGAATTTCCCCGGCCAAGCGATGGCGCTTCAGCGGTTACCTGGACGGCGTGTTCTAGCCATATTCTGCCGCGAGTAGCGAGCGTGAGTCACAATGGAGCAGCGATGCGTGAGACCGTCCTATCGGCGATGATCATCGGCGGCGCGCTCGCGACCGTCGCGTGCAGCTCAGGTGACGAGATCGCCCCCGATCCGTGCGCGCAGGCCACGTTCGACCAGGTGGTCTGTCAGCAGGCCGTCGCCAATCATGGGTACAACTCGTACGGCATCTGGCGTCCGATGATGTACTCGTACCCGTACCTCTACTACTACGGCGGCTACCACTCATATCTGCGAAGCGGCGGCGTCGTTCACCCCGCCGGCGGTTCCGTCTATTCGTCGAGCTATCGCGGATCGGCATCGCGCCTCTCCGGCGGCGGCGGGACCGTGCGCGGGATGGGCGGCACCATTGGCGCGGCGCATTCCGGCGGAAGTTTCGGGACCTGAGCGGTGAGACGTAATGGCGAAAGTCCTCGCGAGGGCTGGCAGCAGACTGTAGAAACGCAAGGACTCGAGTTCCACACGCCGGTCGGCGAGTCAGGTGAGCCGGAGACCTATTGGAACGAAGCGGCGTCGTACGCGTTCACCGCCGACGAAGCGGAATCGGTCGAGCGCGCCGCCGGCGACTGCTTTCAGCTGTGCCTCGAGGCGGTCCAGCATGTGATCGACCACGACCGGCTTGCCGAGCTGGCGATTCCCTCCGAGGTCATCCCATCCATTGTCAAAGCGTGGAACGACGAGCCGCCCTCACTCTACGGCCGGTTCGATTTCTCGATGCAAGACGGCATCCCCAAGATGCTCGAGTTGAACGCAGATACGCCGACATCGCTCCTCGAGGCGGCCGTCATTCAGTGGGAATGGAAGCAGACGAAGTATCCCGAGCGCGATCAGTTCAACTCAGTGCACGAGCATCTCGTCGCCAAGTGGAAGGACCTCCGTCCGTACCTCAGAGGCAACCGGTTGCATCTCGCGGCCGGCCCGGACGCCGAGGATCAATGGACGATCGCCTATCTCGCGTTCACCGCTCGCGAGGCGGGCCTCGAGACTGCGCAGCTGCTCGTCGGCGACATCGGCTGGAACGAGCAGGCGGGTGAGTTCCGCGACCTGGCGGAGCGCCCGATCGAAACGTGCTTCAAGCTGTACCCGTGGGAGTGGTTCGTGTGCGAGGAGATCTGGCATCAGATCCAGCGCGCCGACACGATGTGGATCGAGCCGATCTGGAAGATGGTGCTGTCGAACAAAGGCATCCTGCCGATTCTGTGGGAGCTGAACCCCGAGCATCCCAACTTGCTCGAGGCGCAGTTCGACGCCCCATCGGAGAAGATGTGGGGCTGGGCGAAGAAGCCGCTGCTGAGCCGCGAGGGCGCCAATGTCACGCTCACGTCGTCGGAGTCGTTCGTTCACGCGTCGCCTGATCTCGGGTACGGCGAAGAAGGGTACATCTTTCAGGCGCTCGCTCCGTTGCCGGAGTTCGATGGCAACCACGCGGTCGTCGGTGCGTGGGTTGTGGACGGTGTCGCCTGCGGCATGGGCGTGCGGGAGTCCGACGGCCCGATCACCGGCAACCGCTCGCGGTTTGTTCCGCACTTCATCGGCTAGCCGGCAGTTGTCGGTCAGGAACCGTATATAGTAAGAGGACGCCTCTCACGTGTGAGTCTCATGCAACGGTTCCGCCGGCACGTCATATCCCTCACGGTCGCGGCTCTGGCCGCCCTCATCGGCGCTCCGCTCGCCGCGCAAAACGGGCCGGCTCCGTCGGCGCCGCCTGCCATGCCCGAAAAACTGGCGCCGTCAGGAGTGGTTGTTCCCAGCGCGGCATGGCAGCAGCGCGTGCAGCGCGAGGTCAAAGCGCCGGACGGATTCACGGTGACGCTGTTCGCGGAGCCTCCGTATGCCGAGTACCCGGTGTGCGTGACATCGTCGCTCGACGGCGTCGTCTTCGTCGGCACCGATCCGAACCTGGCGCAGGACTTTGTCAAAGGACGCGGCCGCATCGTGCGGCTCGTCGATGAGAATGGCGACGGCCATGCCGACAAGTACACCGTGTTCACCGAGGTCGATAGCCCGCGCGGTCTGATCTGGGACGGCAAGGCGCTCTACGTGCTGCACCCGCCCAACCTCACCGCCTACTACGACGACAACGGCGATGGCATCGCCGACCGGTCGGTCGATCTCGTGAGAGGCATCAGCGCCGCGAGCCTCGACATTCGCAGCGCCGATCACAGCACCAACGGCATCACACTCGGCATTGACGGCTGGATCTACATCGCCGTCGGCGACTATGGATTCACGAAGGCGATCGGCACGGACGGCATTCAGCTGAGCAATCATGGCGGCGGGGTCGTGCGCGTACGCACCGACGGCACCGGCCTCGAGATGTACGCGAACGGGACGCGAAACATGTACGACCTCGGCGTCGATCCCTTTCTGCACGTCTTCTCGCGCGACAACACGAATGACGGCGGCGGCTGGGACACCCGGATGCACTACCTCGCCCCCGGAGCGAACATGGGTTATCCGTCGCTTTTCCAGCACTTTGCCGACGAACACATGCCTTCGATCTTCGACTACGGTCCGGGGGCGGGAACGGGCGGTCTCTGGGTGCAGGACGCAGGCTGGCCCGCCAACGCGAACAACCAGTTCTACTCCGGCGACTGGACGATGAATCGCATCTATCGCCATCCGATGGAGCGGAAGGGCGCGTCATTTGTGCCACAACAGGAAGACTTTCTGACCGCTCCCCATGTCGTCGACATGGCGATGGACGGCAAGTCGAACATGTATGTGGCCAGCCTGTCGGGAGGCGTCTTCAAGTACATCGGCGACTCGGTCGGCTACATCGCTCGGGTCAGCTACACGGGTGCGCCGCGGAGTGTCGCGCCGAAATTCGATGGGGCCACAGAGAGTGATCTACTCGCGGCGCTGATGTCGCCGAACGCCGAGCATCGGTTGCAGGCGCAGCGTGAGCTGCTGCGGCGCGGACCGTCGGCAACGGCGTCACGAGCGCTTCAGCAGCAGATCATGGATGCCGAGCATCCGGCCGACGCCCGGGTCGCGGCGCTGTTCACGCTCGAGCAGTTGGATGGGCCGGCCTCGTTTCCGGCGCTCCAGCGGGCATCCAAGGTGCCGGCGCTCCGCGCGTCGGCGCTTCGCGCGCTCACCGATCGACGTGATCAAACGGCCGCACTGTCGTCGGCGATGTTCGTCGCCGCGTTGACCGATCGCGATCTGGACGTTCGGGTCCAGGCGATCAACAGTCTGGTACGTCTCGATGCGACCGACAAAGCCGGCGCGATCGCGCCGCTGATGGCCAGCAGCGATCCCGTCATCGCCCACCTCGCGACACAGGCCCTCGTCTCGCTCGACGCGCGTGAGACCGCGCTCAAGGCACTCGACACCGGATCGCCGGCGTTGAAGAGACATGCCCTCTACGCTCTGGAGCGCATGTACAGCCCGCAGACCGTGGCCGCCCTCATCGCTCGGTCAAAGACCGCCAAGAGCTTTGAATCGCGACGCCCGATCCTCGCCGCGCTGGCGCGACTCGATAACGTCGAGGGCATCTGGCTCGGCGACTGGTGGACGACGCATCCGACGACGGTCGGTCCGTATTTCGCGCCGCAGGGCTGGCGCGAGAGTCCGACAATCCAGCCGGTGCTCGTGGACGCGCTGCTTGCGACGCGTGGTGCCGAGTTTGCCGCGTTGGCCGATGATCTCGCGCTCAACGGCGTCTTACCGACGGGCGCCACGCCCCTTCTCGTCGCACTGACCGCGGCCCAGGATCCGGAACGGGCGACGGTCATTCGCGCGCTCACCGGACGGCGCGACGTCGACAATTCGCTGATCGCGACGCTGGCCGCACTCGATCAGAAGAGCGCGCCGCTGCACGTTGGGGTCGCCGAGCTGGTGAGCGCCCAGCCATCGCTGCCGTTGGATGCAGTGACGTTACTCGTTCGGGCTGCCGTCGATTCGACATTGCGCGGAGTGACGCGGGCGAATGCGATCACCGCGGCGACACGCCTGACCGGCGCCGCGGGATTCGATGCGGCCGTGACTGTCATGTCGCGGGCGAATCCGACCCCGCAGTCGGATCCCGACGTGGAACAGGCATGGCGGCGCTATGTCGGTGACCGGGCGCGCAACCAACAGGCCGACCAGTTCATCGAGGTCACCAAATCGCCCGACGATTCCAAACGAGTTCTCGCGTTCGCGGTCCTCGCGCAACTCAATCGGGCAGGAGGCCGGGGCAGAGGCGGCGGCAATCCAGAGGCCCGGGCAAAGATCACCGCGGCGATTGACGGCGGATGGGCTGATCCGGTGGGAGCGCCGAGTCTGGTGAAGGCGATCACGATCATGAAGATGGAGAGCATGTACGCTGAGCAGCTGAGGCAGTACCAACTCAAGAAGTAGGGGTTCGCGACCAGCGGCCCAAAGCCCATGGCCCATGGCCACCGGTCGCAGCATCTTTCTCGGACCTCATACTTTCTCATTCAACGGGTGCCGCGATGACTATCTGGAGTGAAGACGGCGTGAGCCGGCGGGCGTTCGTGAAAGGCGTTGCAGGGGCGGCTGGGGCGCTGGTGGTCGGTGGGTGCGCCCGCGGGGTGTTGGTCGGATCCGGGGCGGCGGTCAGCAGCGTGGCGCCGACGAGCCCGTGGCTCGATCACATGGGCTTGCAGCTCTGGACCGTCCGCGACGTCATCGAGAAGGATTTCGAGGGCGTGCTCACCAGTGTCGCGGCCGCCGGGTACAAGGAAGTCGAGCCGACGACGTATGCAAAGCTGTCACCGGCGCAGGTCCGCGCCGTGCTCGACCGCGTTGGACTGATCGCGCCGAGTACGCACGTCCAGTTGGTCGATGGTCCGGGTCTCGATCGGCAGCTCGCCGGCTATCAGGAAATCGGCCATCATTGGGCGGCGGCGAGGGGCGCGGACGGTGGAGGGTGGCCGCCGCCGCCGTCCACTCCCGACAGCGTGAAGCGTGACGCGGACGTGTACAACAAGATCGGAGCCGCCGGCAAGCCGTACGGTGTGAAGGTGCTGATTCACAATCACACCTTCGAGTTCGAGCCGTTCCCCGATGGGTCGACACCGTACGAGGCGTTGCTCACCGCAACGGACCCGGCGTACGTCGCGTTCGAGATCGACATCGGGTGGGCGCGCGTCGCCGGCCAGGATCCGCTCGCCTGGTTCGCCAGACATCCGCACCGCTTTCCGCTGTGGCATGTGAAGGACATGGCCGATCTCGCGACGGTCACCAGGATCAAGTCGCAGCGCGATCGCCTGACCGCGGCGAAGATCGTTCCCGTGGGTTTGGGCGACATCGACTACAAGCCGTACTTCGCGCACGCCGCCGATGCTGGCCTCGAGCACTACTACGTCGAGCAGGACACCGCTCCCGATACCGGCTCACTGGCGGCGATACGGGTGAGCGCACAGAACCTGCGGCGCGAGTTGCGGTGATCGCGAGAGTCCTTTCGCGGTTGGCTCTTGCAGTGCTGAGCGCCGGTGCGGTTCGCGCCGGCGCTCAGACCGTTCCAAGCAAGAAAAACGCTCCGGCCCCGGGAAAGGTGGTGCCGCTCGACGGCCGCCAACTCTTTGGCGTGACGTGCGCGGCCTGTCATCAAGCCAACGGCGAGGGGATCGTCGATCGCTATCCGCCGCTGGCCGGCAGCGAGTGGGTTTCCGGGGACCCCGACCGAATGCTCCGTATCGTGCTTCGCGGCCTGACCGGCGACGTGGACGTGCAGGGCGAGATGTTCCGGGGAGAGATGCCGGCGTGGGGACCGCAACTCAGGGACGCCGAGGTCGCGACGGTAGTGTCGTACGTGCGCGATAAGTTCGGCGCCGGCGCGCCGCCCGTCACCGCGGCGATGGTGGCCCGGGTTCGCAAGGCCACCGCATCTCGCAAGAAACCCTTCACCGCACGCGAGCTCCGCGCGAAGGCAGTCGCGAGGGACTAGCGTCCGGGGGGGTCGTAGGACGCATCGACCCACTTGCCCTCGCGTCCGCTTCGTACCGCGGTCTCGATGAAGTGAACGCCCATGGCCCCGTCCCGGACAGTGGGAAAGTCGAGGTCGAGCGGGTCGGGCGTCCTGCCGTCGCGTCGCGCGAGCATGACCCGCATGGCGTTCCCATACACGTTGGCGAACGATTCGAGCAGTGCCTCGGGATGGCCGGCGGGCATGCGCGTTCCGCGTTGCGCCGCCGCGGCGAGGTAGGAATGCCCGGGCTTGTACACCTCCGTCGGGCCATCGGGATACCGCACGTAGAGGAAATTGGGATCCTCCTGATGCCACTCGAGCCCCGCCTTCGTTCCATAGACGCGAATCGCCAAACGGTTTTCTTCGCCAATCGAGATCTGCGAGCAG
>WNFI01205947.1_pt1 | contig 12636 bp, 13 predicted proteins | sample 5400471 | NCBI WGS metagenome assembly WNFI01 (sample SAMN13153348, study PRJNA577476) | soil metagenome | isolation source: 100 cm saprolite on Douglas fir-dominated hillslope | place: USA:California | collected 2013-09-17
CGTTTTCCAGCGTTTGCCGCAATGGCTGCCGTTGCTGCACGAACTGCTCGGCACGAAGCACGTCCGTGTCCACGTGGACCATGACCTCGGCAGCCTCGAAGGTATCAAGCCTTCGCAGATGAAGGAGATCACCGCCTCCGCGCCCGACAAAGTGCGGATCAAGGAGGGCGGCGTGAAATACGAGGTGGATTTCGCAGAGGGGCACAAGACCGGCTTCTTCTGCGACCAGCGCGACAACCGCCGGCGTTTCGGGACACTGGTGAAGGGCGCGCGCGTGCTCGACCTGTGCAGCTACACCGGCGGCTTCTCCATCAACGCCATTCTCGGCGGCGCGAGCGAGGTCACGGCCGTGGACCTTGACGAGACGGCCATCGCCCAGGGCCGGCGCAACGCGAACCTCAACCAGGTTTCGCCCAACAAGCTGAAGTGGGTGCACGCCGACGCCTTCGCCTACGCCCGGCAGATGCAGAAGAACGGCGAGCAGTTCGACGCTGTGATATGCGACCCGCCGAAGTTCGTCATGACCCGCGAGCCGGCCGGCGCCTCCGAGGGCATGCGGAAATACTCCGACCTGAACCAGATCGCCGCCAGCCTGGTGAAGCCCGGCGGCTTGTTCGTCACCTGCTCATGCTCCGGCCTCGTGTCGCTGGAGACCTTCGAGGAATGCGTCATCAAGGGCGCGCACCGCCTCAACCGCCGCCTGCAGATCTTCGACCGCACCGGTCCCGGGGTGGACCATCCGGTCTATTCCAACTGCCCCGAAAGCCGCTACCTCAAGGTGCTCTGGTCACGGGTGGTGTGAGTGTGCACAAGATACTTTCTGGAGCTACCCGCTTTGTGGTCGGGGCCGTAAGCAGTGGGGCGGGGAGAACCTGCCACTGCGGCCGCATGACGGCACGCACTACAACCATTTCTGCTTCGAGGTCACCGGGCTGGAGGCTTACTGCGCGAAATTGACGGCGCAGGGCGTCGCGGTGCGGCCGGTCTCGGTCGGCATGGACCACTCGAAGCCGGCGTGGATCAAGGATCCGGACGGCAACACCATCCAGCTGATGGAATACACGCCGAAAAGCATGCAACTCTGAAGCGGCCGGCCGGTCCTGCCTAGGGTTTCGCGAGGTCGTCCAGGCCCTTGTCGATGGCCTTGCTGATGATCGCCTCATCACCCTCGGCGAGATACTTCGTGTCGTAGGCCTTCGGGCGCTTGAGCTCGCTGCTCGGTGTCTTGCCCTCCACGACGCGCTTGGCGAGGTGGACGTAGCCGCGGGTCGACAGAAAAATCTCCTTCGCCGCCCTGTCGTCCTTGAACTCGGCCCAACGCGCGGTTTCCCACGGCGTCATGCCCTTGGGGTCGAGCGCCGACGCGGTGGCGCTGTGACTTTCGCGGACCAGTTTGTCCGTCAGGACATCGAGGCTCAGGTCAACCGCCTTGTTGATCACGGCCACGTCGCCGTTCTCGAGGAAGCGCGTGTCGAATTCCTTCGGGCGCTGCAGGTTTTCCGGCGAAGCCTTGCCATCCACAATCCGACGGCACAGGTGCACGTAGTCGCGGGTTGCGAGGAAAGAGGGGGCCAGTTTGGGATCGTCCTTCACCAGCTTCCAGCGCGCGGCCTCCCATGGTGTCAGGTCCTTGAGGTCGACCGCTTGGGCGGTGACGACACCCAGCAGCACGGCGAGCAGGAGGATGGCTTTCATGCGAGGATTTTTCGCGGTAGGGTGCTTAAGGCAAGTCGTTACTGGGTGAAATTCCAGAGTGGACAAGCAGAGGCGGCTGGGAAACATGCGGCTCGCATGCACAGCCTCAAGAAACTTTTCGAGCAGAACCAAGCCTGGGCGGAGGCGATCAAGCGCCGGGACCCGGAATTCTTTCAGAAACTCTCGCGGCAGCAGAACCCGGAATATCTCTGGATCGGCTGCTCCGACAGCCGCGTGCCGGCCAATGAGATCATCGGCCTGCTGCCGGGCGAGGTGTTCGTGCATCGCAATGTCGCCAATGTGGTCGTCCATACCGACCTGAATTGTCTTTCCGTCATCCAGTTCGCGGTCGATGTGCTCAAGGTGAAGCACGTCATGGTGGTGGGCCACTACGGCTGCGGCGGCATCAGCCGCGTCATCCGCTGCGAGCGGGTGGGTCTGGCCGATAACTGGCTGCGGCACGTCCGCGATGTGCAGGAAAAACACGAGCAATGCCTGCATCTTTTGCCGGACGACACGGCGCGCAGCGCGCGGCTGTGCGAACTGAACGTGGTCGAGCAGGTGGCCAACGTCTGTTCGACCACCATCGTGCAGGACGCCTGGGCGCGCAGTCAGGAGCTGACCGTGCACGGCTGGATTTACGGCTTGAAGGACGGCCTGTTGCGCGACCTGAAAATGTCCGCCAGCAGTCCCGAGGAGGCGATGGCGACCTACGGCGCAGCGGTCGAGGAGCTGGGAAGCTGACACTGGTGGAGGGCACGTGTCCGGGCGTGCCGGTCGGCCGGCCGCGGCCCGTCGGGAGACGGGCCCTCCAGTCCGGACAAAGAAAAACCCGCGGTGGGCCGCGGGTTGCTTGCCTGAAACTGCGCCGTGGGACGCAGGTTTCAGGACAAGCCCAGGGTTTCCAGAAGGAAACAACGGGGCATTCTGTTCTCTGTATTCCGTCCCCTGTCCCCTTCGCTCACGCCCGGCCCAGATACGAACCGTCGGCGGTGCTGACCTTGATCAATTCGCCTTCCTTGATGAAGAGCGGCACGGCGACGACCAGGCCGGTCTCGGTCTTGGCGGGCTTCTGGACGTTGCTGGCGGTGTCGCCCTTGATGCCCTCGGCGCTCTCGACGACCTTGAGGACGACGGAGGAGGGGATGTCGATCGTGACGGGAGCGTCGTTGATGAAAAGCACGTCGGCCTTGCCGTTGGCCACGAGATAGTTCTTTGCTTCGCCGATCATGGCGGCGCTGATCTCGAAGGTTTCGAAAGTCTCCGGGTCCATGAACGAGTAGGTGTCGCGGTCGGCGTAGCTGAACTCGAGCGTGCGGCGGTCGGTCGGGAGGACCTCGATGGGGTCGGGGGAGTTGAAGCGCTGCTCGAGCGACTTGCCGTAGCGGAGATTGCGCATCTTCACCTGGACGAACGCGCGCAGATTGCCCGGCGTGCGGTGCTGCGTCTCCATGACGAGATGCGGTTCACCGTTGAACTTGATGACTTGGCCTTTGCGGAGATCGTTGGCTGCGGGCATGACGGGGACAGTTGGAAGGTTTCAGTTACGTAAGGGGATAGGATTACCGGTGCCATTTCGGCGATGTCAACAGCTGTCTCCGCTCATCTTGTGTAGGCCGGGGTTCATCCCCGACATCAGCGGCGTTGTCGGGCGTAAAGCCCGACCTACAGATTGTGTGTTCATCTCCAAGCTTGTCATTTTCAAGAGGTTTCCGACACTGCCGCGACATACCCATGAAGCAGCGCACCCTCCTGCGCGAGGTCTCCATCAAGGGCAACGCCCTGCACACCGGAGACGCCGTGCACCTGACCTTGAAGCCCGCGCCCGCGAACCACGGCATCGTGTTCCGGCGCGTGGACCTGCACGGCCATCCCGAGTTGAAACCGCGGGTGGACCTGGTCACCGACCTCGTGCGCGCGACCACCATCCAGCAGGGCCACGCCAAGATCCACACCGTCGAGCACGTCCTCAGCGCGCTCAGCGGTTGCGGCATCGACAACGTCGTGATCGAGATGGACGCCAGCGAGCCGCCGATCCTCGACGGCTCCGCCCGCGAGTTCGTGAAACTCATCCAGCAGGGCGAGCCGGTGGAGCAGGACGCCGGGCGCGAGTATTTCTCCCTGGCCGAGCCGGTGTCGGTCTCGCGCGGCAACTCCTCCATCATCGCGCTGCCGTTCGACGGCCTGAAGATTTCCTGCACCAGCGCCGATGATCGCGGCATCCACACCCAGCATCTCTCGCTCCTGATCGATCCCGAGGTCTACGTCACCCAGGTCGCGGCGGCGCGGACGTTCACCATCTACGAGGACATCGAGGAGCTGCTGAAACTCGGCAAGATCAAGGGCGGCTCGCTCGACAGCGCCATCGTCATCAAGGGCGACAAGATCATCTCGAAGGAGCCGCTGCGCTTCGCCGACGAGTTCGTGCGGCACAAGATCCTCGACATCATCGGCGACATCACGCTGCTCGGCCTTCCGCTCAAGGCGCACATCGTCGCCACGCGGCCCGGCCACGCGCTCAACGCCGAGCTGACCAAGCAGCTCTACGAAAAATACGAGGCGTGGAAGAAGGGCGGCAAGAAGGCCACCAGGCCCGCCGCGCCCAAGGCGGAGATCACCACCGAGACCACGCTCGATATCCGCCGCGTGCTCGACACGCTGCCGCACCGCTACCCGTTCGTCATGCTGGACCGGGTGGTCGAGATGACGGACGACACCCTCACCGCCATCAAGAACATCACTTTCAACGAGCCGTATTTCCAGGGCCACTATCCCGGCAATCCGGTGATGCCCGGCGTGCTGCAGATCGAGGCCATGGCGCAGGCCGCCGGCATTCTGATGATCCGGCGCTCCACCATGGAGGGCAAGACCGCCCTCCTGATGAGCTGCGACAAGGTGAAATGGCGCAAGCCGGTCCGCCCGGGCGACCAGCTGAGCGTGAAGGTCAAGCTGACCAAGGTGCGCGGCACCATTGCCTGCGCCGAGGGCGAGTGCAGCGTCGGCGGCCAGGTGGTCTGCGCGGCCGAGCTGATGTTCGCCACGGTCGACAACAGCCAGCTGGACTGAACTCCATGGCGCAGGAGATCCATTCCACCGCCATCATCGAGCCCGGCGCGCAGTTGGGCGCGGATGTCGTCATCGGCGCCTACGCCTACGTCGGCGCCAAGGCGGTCATCGGCGCCGGCACCGTGCTGCACCACCACGCCAACGTCGAGGGGCGCACCACCATCGGCGCGAAGTGCGAGATATTTCCGTTCGCCTGCGTCGGCACCAAGACGCACGACCTCAAGTTCAAGGGCGGCGAACCCGGCCTGATTGTCGGCGACCGCAACGTGTTTCGCGAATACGTGAGCGTGCACGGCGCGACCAACGACGCGGACTACACACGCATGGGCAGCGACAACGTGATGCTGGCCTACAGCCACATCGCGCACGACTGCGTGGTGGGCAACCATCTCGTCATGAGCGCGCAGTCGGCGCTCGCCGGCCACGTGCTCGTGGAGGACCACGTCAACATCGGGTGGGGGACGGGTGTGCACCAGTTCTGCCGCATCGGGGCGCACGCCATGCTCGGCGGCATGTCGAAGATCGTGCAGGACGTGCCGCCCTTCGTCATCGCCGACGGCAATCCCGCCGTGGCCCGTTCCATCAACAAGGTCGGCCTCGAGCGCCACGGCTTCACCGTCGAGCAGTTGGAGGCGGTGAAGCAGGCCTTCCGGCTCGTTTACCGTGCGGGCCACAACCGCACCCAGGCGCTGGAGCGGGTGCGCGAGCACAAGCTCAGCGGCACGGCCGAATTCAAGCACTTCCTCTCCTTCGCGGAAAAGAGCGAGCGCGGCTTCGTCGCGGGGAAGTGAGGCGAGTCGAGTTTGTAGGCGGCGTGCTCGCACGCCACGTTGCTACGTGGCCGTTCCCCCCAGCTCCCGCAGCAGTTGGTAGGTGTAAAGTCCCGTCCGGTGGCCGTCGCTGAATTCAAAGCGGATCGCATAGTTGCCGATGCGCTCCCAGCCGGTCACTTCGACGCCGACGTAATTTCTCGGCACCTCGCCGCCGTATTGGTGGCCGAAGATGTCGCGCTCGCCCTTGGTCTCGGCGCTGGGCGAGGCCGCGCGCAGCGTGGCAAAGGAGAGATAGCTCTCCCGGCCGTCGTCCCACCGGAGGGCGACCTCTGAGCCGATGACCTGGACGTCCGTCGGGGTGTGCACGCCAGCAGCTATTAGCAAACGGACGGTGAAGTGAAGCTCCGAAAATAGCCTGCGGCGATGGTTTACTCGACGGAGCGGTTCATTAGGTTGTCTGCACCATGCATACGACTCCCTCGCGCCTGCCTCACGTGGTAGTGCTGGGCGCCGGCTTCGGCGGCCTCGCGTTTGCGAAGGCTTTTCCGTCACACATGGCGCGCGTCACGGTCGTGGACCGGCAGAACCACCATGTGTTTCAGCCGCTGCTCTACCAGGTGGCGACCGCGGGCCTGTCGGCGCCGGACATCGCGCAGCCCATCCGGGCCATCCTGCGCGACAAACCCAACCTGACTGTGCTCATGGCCGGGGTGCGCCGCATCGATCCGGTGGCCCGCCGGGTGGAGCACGACCAGGGCTCCATCGACTACGATTACCTCGTGATCGCGCTGGGCGGACAGACCAGTTATTTCGGCCACGATGAATGGGAGCAGTTCGCCCCCGGGCTCAAGACGCTCGACGACGCGGTGCGCTTGCGTCGCAACATGCTGCTCGCCTACGAGCGCGCCGAGGTCGAGCCCGATGAGACGCGCCGGCGCGAGTTGATGACGACCGTCGTGGTCGGCGGCGGGCCGACGGGCGTCGAGCTGGCGGGCACTTTTGCGGAGCTCGCGCGCACGGTGCTGTATCGCGATTTTGACCACATCGATTCGCGTCAGGCGGGCATCCTTCTTGTCGAGGGCGGCCCGCGGATTCTGTCCGCCTTCCCCGAGGATTTGTCCGCCAGCGCGCAACGGCAGCTGGCCAAGCTTGGCGTCGAGGTGCGGCTCAACACCAAGGTCACGGCGATTCGCGACGGTGAGGTCGATCTTGATGGAGCGCCGCTGCGCGCCGGCAACATCGTCTGGGCCGCCGGCGTGGGCGCGAGTCCGGTCACCCGCTCGCTCGGCGTCGAGACGGACCGGACGGGCCGCCTAAAGGTTCTGCCCGACCTCAGCCTGCCGGGGTTGCCGCAGGTTTTTGCCGTGGGTGACATCGTTACACTGGCCGATGCCAAGGGTCAGGTCGTGCCGGGCGTCGCGCAGGGCGCGATGCAGGGCGGGGTCCATGTGGCGAAGCTCATCGCCTACGACATCGCGGTCGGCGCACGCCGGCCGGAACAGCGCGAGGCCTTTGCTTATTGGGACAAGGGCAACATGGCGACCATCGGCCGCTCAAAGGCGATCGCGCAGATCGGCCGGATCCACCTGAGCGGGTTTCCCGCGTGGATGATGTGGCTGCTCATCCACCTCGTGTTCCTGGTGGGGCTGCGCAACCGCCTCTCGGTCTTCCTGCAATGGGTCTACGCCTACTTCACCTACAAGCGCGGCGCCCGCATCATCATGGGTGGCGAGTTCACCACGCCTCCGAAGGGCTGAAATCATTTCCACGGCGGGATCACCGTGGCTCCAGGGATAGGTCGGCTGGAGCACGGGCGACCTCGCCCGCGACGGCTTTCACCACGCCTCCGGTTCGGGCAAGATCGGCTTCTTTTTCTTCAGCCGGCCCTCGTAACTGCGGTCGATCTCCTCGATTTCCGGCTCGGGGATGCGGGTGAAGGCGATGCGCATCGGCGCGTCCTGCGTGGCGCCGTGCGCGCCGCCGAAATAGACGGAATTTTTGCCCAGGACCTTGTTGAGGTGGTCCACGGCCTCGAAGAGCTTGTCGTGGGCTTTTTCGCTTTGGTGCTCGAACAGGTCCGGCGTGTGCATGCGCAGGTCGATCAAGTGGACGAGCGCGAGGCCGATCCGAAGCGGCGTGCGCCGGGAGAATTTTTCCGGCCGCTTTTTCCACAGGTCGTTCAGCGCGTGCGTGAGCAGCAGCGTGTCCTGGGTCTCGGTGAGCCTGACCTCCTCGGACCAGGAGGTGTCGTCGGTATAGTCCACGTGGACCCGGAGCCCGCCGGTGTAATACTTGGAGTGGCGCAGGCGCATCATGGCCTTTTGCAGCAAACGGTGCAGCACGGCGAGCGCCTCGATGTGGTTGCGCTTTTTCGGCGGCAGCACGTGGCCGTGGCCGATGGTCCGGCCCTCCTTCTGCTCGAAATAAGGCAGGTCCTCGCCATGCAGCAGCCGCCACATCTGCTCGCCGCGCACGCTTTTCCAGATGCCGCGAAATTCCGCCATCGTCGCGGCATGGAGCCGGGCCATGGTGGTGATGCCGTGTGCTTTCAGCCGCTCCTGCATGTTGCAGCCGATGCCCGCGATGTCGCCCGGCGCGAGATGCAGGATCCTGGCGGGGATGTCCTCGTCGTCGAGAATGACCAGTCCATCGGGCTTTTCCATGTCCGACGCGACCTTGGCGAGCAGCCAAGTCGGGGCGATGCCGATGGAACTGCGCAACAGCGGACCGACCTCGCGGGTGATTTTCGCCTTGATGCGTTTCGCCAGTTTTTCGGCTCCGGTCCGGTCGAGAAAACCATGCAGGTGGCACGTCACCTCGTCGATCGACTGGACCCTGGCATCAGGCACGCACGACTCGATGACTTGGCGGAGGGCGCGGTGGTATTTGATGTAGGTTTCCGGCCGGGCTTCGACGATCACCAGGCCGGGGCAGCGGAGGCGCGCATCGGACACGCGCATGTTGCGGGTCAGGCCGGCGGCCTTGGCCTCGAGGCTGACCGCGACGCAACCGGTGGTCTCGGCCATCACGGGCACGATGCCAAGGGGTTTGCCCCTCAATTCCGGCCGCTCCTGCTGCTCCACCGAGGCGAAGTAGGAATTGAAATCGATGGTCAGGTAACGCAGTGCCACGCCATAAAAATTGCCCGGAAAGACCGGGAGGCAAGGCGCTTGTCAGCGGCCGGCGCGGCGGACCGCGTCCGGCCGGGGCGCGATGACAATCATTTTGGTTGCGGGCCGGGGAAACGTGGCCAACTTGTTCCGGGTCTGGCGCGAACTCGCTCGCGACCGGACATTCAACCACAACCCTCCGTCTTCGGACACCAGGCCTGATCGCCATGCGACAAGCACTACAGTCCCACCACTGCCGCCCGCAGGTTTTCCGTTGCCGGACAACTGCCAGGCCGGCGTGAAAAGCATCCTCGATTTTGCCCGCGCCAAGCGGGAGGAGCGGCCGATCGTCATCCTCGCGGCCTACGACGCCCTGATGGCACGCCTGCTCGCGGCCTCGGAGGTCGACGCCATTCTGGTGGGCGACAGCGCGGCCATGGTCGTGCACGGTTTCCCCTCCACGATTCATGCTACGGTGGAGATGATGTGCGTCCACACTGCTGCCGTGCGGCGCGGTGCCCCGACAGCCGTGGTGATCGCCGACATGCCGTTCCTGAGCGTGCGGCAGGGGCGCGAGGAGGCGGTGCGGGCCGCCGGCGCCCTGATGCAGGCCGGCGCAACCGCCGTCAAAATCGAGGGCGTGGCCGGCCACGAGGATATCATCGCGCACCTCGTCGAGAGCGGCATCCCGGTGATGGGTCACCTCGGGCTTACGCCGCAATCAGTGCACCAGCTGGGCGGCTTCCGTCTGCAGGGCCGCACGGCCGACGCGGCGGCCCGGCTCACGACCGAGGCGCACACCTTGGAAAAATCTGGCGCGTTCGCGCTCGTGCTGGAATGCGTGCCGGCGGCACTGGCGGCCGACGTCAGCCGCGCGCTGGCCATCCCGGCCATCGGCATCGGGGCGGGACCGGACACCGACGGGCAGGTGCTGGTGCTGGCCGACCTGCTGGGCCTGGACGCTGAATTCCGTCCGCGGTTCGCCCGCCGCTACCTGGAAGGGCACGAAGCCGTGTTGGGCGCGGTCAACGCCTTCGTGCGCGACGTGCGGGCGGCGCGCTTCCCCGCCCGCGAGGAGGTGCTGGCCTGATGCGCGTCTTCACGAAAGTTTCCGACTGGCGGGCCGCGCGGGCGGCGCCGGATTTTGCGAGCGGCCCGGTGGGCTTCGTGCCGACGATGGGCGCGCTGCATGCCGGGCATCGCGCCCTGCTCGAGCGCGCCCGCGCCGAGAATGATCGCGTGGTGCTGAGCGTCTTCGTCAACCCGGCGCAGTTCAACGATCCCGCGGACCTCGCGCGTTATCCGCGGACGCTCGCGGCCGACCTGGTGCTGGCGGAAGGGCTCGTCGACGACGTGCTGGCGCCGGCGGCCGCGGAGCTTTACCCGGACGACTACCGCTACCGCGTGACGGAGGGCGAACTCAGCCGCCGCTGGGAAGGCGCGCACCGGCCGGGGCATTTCGACGGCGTGCTGACCGTGGTGCTGAAGCTGCTCAACCTGGTGCGGCCGGACCGGTCGTATTTCGGCGAAAAAGACTGGCAGCAACTCGAGCTGGTGCGCGGCATGACGCAGGCGCTGTTCCTGCCCGGCGAGATCGTGGCCTGCCCGACCGTGCGCGCGGCGGACGGGCTGGCGCTCAGCTCGCGCAACGAGCGGCTGTCGCCCGCCGGCCGGACCCGGGCGGCGGGTTTCCAGAAAATCCTCCGTGAGTCACTGGCCGCCGAGATCGCGGCGCCGGCCCTGCGCGCCGCCGGCTTTGAAGTGGATTACGTGGCCGACCATGGGGGCGTGCGCCTGGGCGCCGTGCGGCTGGAAGGAGTCCGCCTGATCGACAATGTCCGGCTCTAACATACTCTTCATCCTCTCGGGCTCCATCGCCGGCTACAAGGCCTGCGAGGCGGTCTCGCAATTGGTGCAGCACGGGCACCGGGTGCGCACCGTCGCGACGGAGTCAGCGCTCAAGTTCATCGGCTCCGCCACGCTGGAGGGGCTGACCGGCCAGCCGGTCCTGGGAGGCATTTTTGAAAAGGGGAGGGCGATGGAGCACATCAATCTTACCCGCTGGGCCGACGCCGTCATCGTCTGTCCCGCCACGGCGAACACGCTCAACCGCCTGGCCGCCGGCCTGGCCGATGATCTGCCCGGTGCGCTGTTTCTCGCCCACGACCGGGCGAAACCCTGGCTCGTTGCCCCGGCGATGAACCCCGCGATGTGGTCGCACCCGGCGACGGTGGCTTCCGTGGAAAAACTGCGTGGATGGGGCGTGCGTTTCCTGCCGGTCGGCGAGGGGCGCATGGCGTGCGGCGAAACGGGCGAGGGCCGGCTGGCCGGGCCGGCGGAAATCGTCGCGGCCGTGGAAGCGGCGCTGGCGCGTCCCGCGCGGCGGTTGCGCGTGCTGGTGACGAGCGGCGGCACGGCCGAGCCGATCGACGGCGTGCGGGTGCTGACCAACACCAGCACCGGCCGCACAGGCGCGGGGTTGACGGAGCATTTTGTGCGGTGCGGCCATGAGGTCGTGATGCTGCGGGCCCGGGCTTCCGCCCCCTGCCCGCCGCTCGCCCGCGAGGAGATATTCAATACGTTTGCCGACCTCGATGCCGCGCTGACCCGCCTGCTGGGGACCGGCCGGTTCGATGCAATGATTCACGCAGCGGCGGTGGGCGATTTCGGAGTCGAGTCGGTGCGCGTTGACGGGCAGGTGTATCCCGTCGGCGGCGCCAAGCTCGATTCCGGGCGCCCACCGCTGCTGCGCCTGAGGGAAAACCCGAAACTGGTGGAGCGGGTGCGCGGACTCAGCCCGGCGCCGCTGAAACTGGCGGCCTTCAAGCTCACCGCCGGCGCCACGACGGAGGCGGCGCGCGCCGCCGTGCAGGAACTTTTTGCCGCTGCGGCGCCCGACTTCGTGGTGCACAACGATCTCGCCGCGCAGCGCGACGGGGTTTTCCCCGCTGACATCCACCTGCCGGACGGATCCCCGCCGGTGCCATGCGCCGACCGGGCCGAACTCGCCGGCGCGCTCGAAAGACTGCTCACCGCATCGCTCGCAACCCCCTGCACCCATGCTCCTCTGTCTTGACATCGGCAACACCCAGATCCACGGCGGCGTTTTCGACGGCGACACCCTGCGCTGCCAGTTCCGCAAATCCACCGCGCCGCTCGGCACCACGGACGAGCTGGGGATTTTTTTCACCGCGGTGTTGCGGGAGAACGGGGTCGATCCCCGGATTGTGACCCAGATTGCCATCTGCTCGGTGGTGCCCGCGGCGCTCTACAGCCTGCGGGGGGCCGCCGAGAAATACTTTCACTGCGAGCCCTTCGTCCTGCAGGCGGGGGTGAAGACCGGGCTCAAGATCAAATACCGCAACCCGCACGAAGTCGGGGCCGACCGGATCGCCAACGCCATCGGGGCCACGCAGCTCAACCCCGGCCGGGACGTCATTATCGTGGATTGCGGCACGGCCACGACCTTCGACGTGATCACGGCGGCCGGCGACTACCTGGGCGGGGTCATCATGCCCGGCATGGGAATTTCCGCGGAGACCCTGGCCAGCCACACGGCCAAGCTGCCCCGGGTGGAAATCGCCCGGCCCGAGACCGCCCTGGGGCGCAGCACCATTGAGAGCATCCAGTCCGGGTTGTATCACGGGCACGTCGGCGCGATCCGCCACCTCCTGGCGGTGCTGGCCAACGAGAACTTTCCCGCCGGCCGGGCGGTCGTCCTCGGCACCGGCGGCTTCGCGCGGATGTTCGCGGAGGCGAAGCTGTTCGACGAGATCCTGCCGGAACTCGTGCTGCTCGGGCTCAAGCGGGCGGTCTCCCTCAACGCCGATGCACCTGCTGCTGCCCAGTGAACTCGAACAGGAGACCGACCGGCTCTTTCGCACGCTGATGTCGGTGGACTGCGAGCCCGGCCGGCAGTGGAACTACGAGGCCTGCCGGCGCATCGCCCCGCTGACGCTCGAGATCAACCGGCTCAAGCGCGAGCAGGACGC